>Ga0316217_10001844_pt1 | contig 26642 bp, 27 predicted proteins | sample 1anoAmetaG_FD_203633 | JGI IMG/M metagenome (GOLD analysis project Ga0316217, IMG submission 203633) | Freshwater microbial communities from Trout Bog Lake, Wisconsin, USA - 1anoA | ecosystem: Environmental > Aquatic > Freshwater > Lake > Hypolimnion/Profundal zone | place: USA: Wisconsin...
ACGGGGATGGACGGGGATGAACGGGGATAAAAATGGGATAAAAACTGCAATACCATAACCAAACAGGTTTGGCACAGCGGAAGGCTGGAACCTGAAAGCAATGTTATTTAAGAATCAATCTACTAGACACCTACCAACGTCGGCGCCGACCATGCACCGAGCCACGGACTCGAAGCCTCAGGTCCTGGCGGAGAGCCCCGCTCTCCATGCCTCCCCCCCATCATCGAAGCCAAGGCGTGCCAACGACTCCGCCACACCCCCTCCTCGTCAGATCTTTAGCCGAAGCCGGCCATGCCGGCTGAGGCAACGGGGCGAAGCAGTGGAACCCGTACCTACAAGCCTGCCGGCGGCAACCACGAACGTTCAGCCGCAAGCACAGCGTCCGAGTAGCCACCGGCCAGGGTTTCTGCGCAGTGCAAGTGCCAGGTGGGGACTTCGAGGGTGCGGATGGAGAGGAAGCGCGCGGCCAGTTCCCTCTGGACCGGTGGCGGGGCCAACCGGTCCTGGGAGGCGATGAAACAGAGGGCGGGCGTGGCGAAGCGCAGGCCTGACGTGCAGACCAGAAGGTCCGTGGCCGCCGGGTCGTAGGCGCCCAGGCGTGCCGCATGGCGGCTGGCCAGGATCCCGATGAGGGGCGCCAGGAACGGATGCCAGAAACGATCGACCGGGCCACGCACCAGGCGCTCGGCGAAATCCCGAGTGCTGGCGGGCGCGCCCTCCCAGGTGATGCCGCCCAGGGGGCCCCGGCCCTCGCGCTCGAGCCGGGCCAGGGCCAGCAGGCCCACGCTGGCCCCGAGGCTGCGGCCCATGAGGAGGATGTGCGCACGCGGCACGCCCCGGCGCTCGAAGGCGTGGACCACGTCCACCACCTCCAGGGCCTCCCGGGCCCCGAAGGTGATGGGTGGCGCGGGTCCGCCTGCCCGTAGCGCGTCGTCCCGGCCCAGGTAGGTGAAGATGGCCGCGTCCAGGTCCGGAAACCACTTCAGGGCGGGGCTGGTGCCCCACCGGTCGTCGCCGAAGCCGTGGAGGAGCAGCACCACGCCCGCCGCGGGGCGGCAGCGCTTCAGGAGCCAGACCCGCCGGGGGCCGGCGTCGAAGGTCTCCCAGGTGCCGCCGGGATCCGGGCTTTCGCCCGCGGCCAGGGCCCGGTAGGTGGCTTCCACCCGGTCCAGGGGCTGGACATGGTAGAAGGGCGGGTCCACCAGCTCCCGGGCCACGGCTCGGGTCTTGAAGGCGACGAACGCCGCCACCGCCGCCAGCGCGCAGAGCATCAGCGCGGCGGAGGCACCAGCCAGCTTCGCGGCCCGCACCGGGGGCCTCAGGGGTCGAGGCGCGCCACCACGCCGGGAATGCCCTCGGCCAGGGGGGTGGGCTCGGGCTTGCCGTAGAGGACGGAGTTGAACTGCTGGGCGAAGAGCACCTGGAACACGCCCTTGCCCTCGGCGAGCTCGACGTCCAGCTGGTCGGGTCCGAAGGCGTCCAGGGCGCTGAGGAGCACGAGGTGGTGCTTGCCCAGGGGGAGCCCGCTGATGACCAGATGCTTGCTCTTCTTGCCCGTCTTCTGGACGGTGATCCGCATGCCGTCGATGGTCAGGTCCACCGGGCCCTCGACCTTCTTCGTGAACTGGAGCAGCACCGTGCCCGCCGGCACCGGCTTCTTGGGCTTCAGGGCCTGGGGTTTGCCGCAAGCCATGCCAGCCGCGAGGATCATGCAGCCTGCATAGGCGGCCCTTCTCAGGAATCCCTTCATGGATACCTCCAGCTCTGAGACTACCTATTTTGCCTCTCCGCCGCCACAGGCTATGCTGGGTGTTTGACCCAAGGAGCGAGCATGACCCGCGTGAAACTGACCACCAGCAAGGGCGACATCAACCTGGAGCTGTTCCCCAACGAAGCCCCCATCGCGGTGGCCAACTTCGTGAAGCTCTCCAAGGAAGGCTTCTATGACGGCCTTGCCTTCCACCGCGTCATCCCCGACTTCATGGTCCAGGGTGGCTGCCCCAACACCCGGGAAGGCGCCCATGGAGCCCCGGGCACCGGCGGTCCCGGCTACAAGATCAAGTGCGAGACCGTGGGCAACCCCCACAGGCACGTCAAAGGCGCCCTCTCCATGGCCCACGCCGGCAAGGACACCGGCGGCAGCCAGTTCTTCATCTGCAACGGCCGAGCGCCGGGCCACCTGGACGGCGTGCACACGGTGTTCGGCCAGTGCGTCGCCGACGAGGACATCGCGGTCGTCGTGGCCATCAAGGCCAACGACCGCATCCTCAAGGCCGAAGTGACCGAGGAGTAGAGGACGTGCCTTCACGCTGCTACATCACCACCCCCATCTACTACGTGAACGACAAGCCGCACATCGGCCACACGTACACCACGGTCCTGGCCGATGTGATGGCCAGGCACCGGCGGATGATGGGCGAGGAGGTGTACTTCCTCACCGGCACCGACGAGCACGGGCAGAAGATCGAGAAGGCCGCGGCCGCCCGGGGCATCACCCCCAAGGCCCTGGCCGACGAGGTCGTGCCCAACTTCGAGAGCCTCTGGAAGCGCATGGAGCTGACGAACGACCACTTCGTGCGCACGACGCATCCCGGGCACAAGGCGGTCGTGCAGGCCAAGTTCCTGGAGCTCCTGGCCGCGGGGGACATCTTCAAGGACACCTACAAGGGCCTCTATTCCGTCAGCGACGAGGCCTACGTCACCGAGACCCAGGCCAAGGAGATGCAGGCCCAGGGCCTGGCCCACCAGCTGGTGGAGCTGGAGGAGGAGAGCTACTTCTTCCGCCTGTCCTCGTACGAGAACTGGCTCCTCCAGCTCTACGAGCGCTACCCCGAGATCGTCCGGCCGGAATTCCGGCTGAACGAGGTCAAGCAGTTCGTGGCCCCCGGCGGCGTGCGGGGCCACCTGGAGAACCTCAGCATCAGCCGCACCAGCATCACCTGGGGCATTCCCGTGCCCGGGGACGAGAAGCACGTGGTCTACGTGTGGTTCGACGCCCTGCTCAACTACCTCTCCGCCTGCCGGGAAGGCTTCTGGCCCCCCACCTTCCAGCTGGTGGGCAAGGACATCCTGCGCTTCCACGCCATCTACTGGCCGGCCTTCCTCATGGCCATGTTCCGCCAGGAGGGCGACGACCTCCAGGGCGAACTGCCCGCCCGCATCCGGGACCTCCTCCCGCACACCATCCTGGCCCATGGCTGGTGGCTCATGGGCGAGGACAAGATGTCCAAGTCCAAGGGCAACGTCGTCCGCCCCGAGCAGCTCCTCGCGTTCGGCGTTGACGCGGCGCGCTATTTCTTCATGCGCGAAATGACCGTGGGCATGGACCGCAGCTTCTCCTTCGAAGGCCTCATCGACCGGCTCAATGCCGATCTCGCCAACGGTCTGGGCAACCTGGCCTCGCGCACCCTGAGCATGCTCCAGCGCTACCGGGAGGGCCGCGTGCCCGAGCCCGTCGTGCTGGACGACCTGGACCGGGAGGTGCTGGAGGCGGGCCGCAGGCTAGCCCCCACCTACCTGGAGAAGGCCGCCGCCAACGATTTCCACGGCGCCCTGGAGGGCCTCTGGGCCTACCTGAGGTTCCTGGACGGCTACATCGTGAAGGCCGAGCCCTGGAAGCTGGCCAAGGTCGACTCCGCCCAGGACAGGCTGGACACCGTGCTCTGCCTCCTGTACCGGGCCCTGCGCGCCTCGGCGGTCCTGGTGTCGCCCGTGGTGCCCACCCTGGCCCAGACCCTGTGGGCGAGCCTCGGGCAGGCAGGCGCCGTCGCTGACCAGCGCTTCGACGCCTTCGACTTTGATGCTCCCGCACCCGGCCCCGTGGCCGGCCCCGAGCCCCTTTTCCAACGCATCGACAAGGAAGCCGTCATGAATGAACTGAATGCCGAAACGCCGGCTCCCGCCCCCGAAATGCCCCTGGACGTGCCCCCGGTCAAGGCCATCATCGACTACGACGCCTTCGCCGCCACCGATCTGCGGGTGGGCCAGGTGCTCACCGCCGAGGCCGTGCCCAAGAGCAAGAAGCTCATCAAGATGACCGTGGACCTGGGCTTCGAGCAGCGCACCATCCTGGGCGGCATCGCCGGCGCCTATACGCCCGAGGAACTGGTGGGCCGCAAGGTGGTGGTGGTGGCCAACCTGGCCCCCCGGGCCCTCATGGGCGTCGAGAGCCACGGCATGCTCCTGGCCGCCAGCGACAACAACTCCAAGCCCTACCTCATCGCCCCTCCCGATGACGCCCGCCCGGGTTTCATCATCAAGTAGCCGATGAAGACACCCGTCTTCCATGTCCAGGAGGAGGTCCTCACGGACGCCCCCCTGGCCCTGGTGCGGGAGCGCCTCCAGGCCGGCCTGCCGTGCCTGAAGGCGTGCCGGGGCCTTCAGCCTCCGGAGACGGCGGGGGAGGTCCTCATCCTCCGCTGGCGGCATCACCAGCTCGGCGCGGTGGAGACGGGGCGCCTCCAGGTGGCGCCCCACGAGCTGGGGGCCCATCTTCGGCTGGAGGGCAGCCTGAGGGGCTGGGGCGCCTTCCTGCGGGTAGCCTCGATGCGCTGGCGCACCGACCACCTTTTGGATCAGATCGTCAAGGAGTTGGAATGAAATTCTACAGCTGGAACGTCAACGGCTTTCGCGCCGTGCTCAAGCAGGGCTTCATGGACTGGCTGGAGAAGACCGATCCCGATGTCCTGTCCCTCCAGGAGATCCGGGCCGACTGGGACCAGGTGGACCTGGGCGTCCGGCGGGAGCTGGAAGCGGCCTTCGACGTGGCCTGGTTCTCCTCCACCAGCAAGAAGGGCTACGCCGGCAGCGCCACCCTGGCCAAGAAGGACCTGGGCTTCAAGCACACCAAGGGCCTGGGCATCGAGGCCTTCGACCAGGAGGGGCGGATGATCATCAGCACCCTGGGCGACCTCACCTTCATCGGGGGCTACTTTCCCAATGCCTCCTCCGGCCTGGTGCGCCTGCCTTTCAAGCGGCAGTTCGCCCGGGACCTGGCCGCCATCATCCATGAACGTCATGCCCGAGGCGAGCGCATCATCCTCACGGGCGACATGAACGTGGCCCCCGAGGAACTCGACCTGGCCCGTCCCAAGGACAACCGCACCAATCCCGGCTTCACCGACGAGGAGCGGGAGGACTTCCGCCTCTACCTCAAGGAGGGCCTCGTGGACATCCTGCGGGAGCGCAACCCCGGCGTCCCTGGCCTCTATACCTGGTGGACCGCCCGGGGGGGTGCCCGCGAGAAAAATGTCGGGTGGCGCATCGACAACTTCCTGGTGAGCCGCACGCTGGCCGAGCACGTGCGGGAGGCCAGCATCCACCCCGACATCCTGGGGTCGGATCACTGCCCCGTGAGCTTGTCGCTCGCTATCCCAGCCTGAACTTGCCCACCAGCCCTTCGATGCGGTCCGCCAGGCGGGACAGCTCCTCGGAGTGGCCCTTCACCCGCAGGCTTCCGGAGGCGATCCCGGACGTGGCGTTATTGATGTCGGCGGTGTCGCGGGCGATGCCCTGGGTCACCTGGGAGGTCTGACCCATCTGGCCATTGGCGGTCTGCACGCCCTTGGCGGCCTCCACCAGGTTCACGACGATCTCCCGGGTCGTGGCGCTCTGCTGCTCGATGGCCGCGGCGATGGTGCCCACCAGGTCGTTGATGGTGCGGATCACGCCGGAGATGCGCTCGATGTTGGCCACCGAGTCCAGGGTGGAGTGCTGGATGGCGTTGATGCGCTTCTTGATGTCATCCGTGGCCGAGGCGGTCTGCAGGGCCAGCTCCTTGATTTCGTTGGCGACCACCGCGAAGCCCTTGCCGGCGGCCCCCGCCCGGGCCGCCTCGATGGTGGCGTTCAGGGCGAGCAGGTTGGTCTGGGAGGAGATGCTCGTGATGGTCTCCGTCACCTTCCCGATCTCCCGGGCGGAGCGGCCCAGTTCCTCCATGGCCGCACTGACCTTCTCCACCTGGCTCGCGGCGTCCTGGGTGATGGCCCGGGCCCGTTCGCCGGTGCCGGCGATCTCGTCGATGGTGGAGCGCATCTGGCCCGTGGCCTCGGTGACCACCGACAGGCTGGAGGAGGCCAGGGCCATCTCCGAGGCGACGGAGTTGGCGGTGACGCTCAGTTCCTCGGTGGCGCCGGCCACCAGGGTGGCCCGGCTGGAGAGATCCTGGGAGCCCTGGGACATGGTGCTGGAGACCGTGAACAGCTCCCGGGAGGCGCCCGTCAGTTTCCGGGTATCATCCCGGATTTCCAGCATCATGGCCTGGAGGCTGCCGATGAAGGTGTTGAACAGGCTGGCCAGTTCGCCGATCTCATCCTTGGAGAGGACCTGGAGGCGGGCCGTGAGGTCGCCCTGGCCGCTGGAGATGTCCCGCATGCGCTCCTGGATGGTTTCCAGCGGGCGGCTCAGGGTACCGGCGGCTACCCGGCCGCTGAGGAAGCCCAGGACGAGGATCCCGCCGCCCACCAGGGCGATGATGGAGAGGTTGCGCATGGCCTGGGCCCGCATCCGGGCCTGGTTGAGGCCGAGGATGAAGAAGGCCTTCTTCGAGGCGTCATCCACCGGAATCACGAGCCCCTGCAGGCCCGAGGCCGTGAAGGTGCGGATTTCACCCTTCCGGTCCGGCGCACTGGCGAGGAGGGACTGGGCGAAGGTCCCGGCCTCGAGTGCGGAGGCGGCCGCGGCCTTCTTCTGGCCCACGACCCGGAGGGTCCGGGTCGCCGGATCCAGGACCACCACGGCCGCCAGACTCAGGTCGTGGTCGGCGCCCAGGAGCTGCTCGAACTGCTGGTCCAGCAGGCTCACGTCCTCGAACTGCACGGCCGCCTTGGCCCCCTCCGCCGCCAGGGTGGCGAGGGTGGCGCCCTTGGACTTCAGATCGTCGCTCTGCCCGGAATTGCTCACCATCCAGAAGAACGTGCCCACGAGCACCAGGGTCGCCACGAGGGTCTGCAGGAAATTGGCAAGGATCAGCTTCTTGCGGATGCTCAGCGCACTCCAGGTCAACATGGTCATTTCCTTGGCTAGGGTAGTAATTTTACAAAACAGGTCGGAAATTTTTCCCAGGGATGCATAAAACTTACCGCTCACCTCATGCAGTTTTCAAGATAAATTACCCTATCCCGAGCCCAAACCCACAAGGAGGTTCCCCATGCGCCGTTTTCCAGTCCTGCCGGCCCTGCTGGCTCTTGCACTGCCCCTGACCGCCCAGGACGCCACGCGGGAGGATGCCAAGGCCTTCGTCAAGGAAGCCGTCCAGTACCTGACCAAGAATGGCCGTGACAAGTTCATCGCCGAAGTGGCCGGGCCCAAGGGCCAGTTCCACTTCCAGGCCGGCCAGAAGAAGAACCTGTACATCTTCGTCTATGACGAGAAGGGCACGGTGGTGGCCCATGGCGTGCGCCTGGAGCTGATGGGCAAGAACCGCTGGGAGTCCAAGGACCCCGACGGCAAGCCCTGGATCCAGGACTGGACCAAGCTGGTCCAAGCCAAAGGCAGTGGCTGGATTGAATACAAGGAACTGAATCCCGCCGCCGGCAACAAGGTGATGAACAAAGCATCTTTCGTGGAACTCAAGGACCACATGATCATCGGCTGCGGCATCTACCAGTAGCCGCCCAACCGGCCTGCCATCCCAACCTCCGGAGGCAGGACCCATGGCCCAGAGGTTCTGTTCCCCCCTTCTCCCGTCCAGCACCTTCCTGGCCGGGAGAAGTGCAATATTGAAATCAAATAAACAAGTCCTTCCTCCGAATGCCTCGAGGGAGGGCCTCCCCTGGGGGGCGCATTTCGCCGGGCCTGGAGGGGATTAAGGCTGCAACTCGTTTCAATTTTGGACTTACGATTTCCTCATCCCAGTACACCACCAAGCGGGGCGCCAGAACGCAGGAAGGGTGGGAGCGCGAAGCCATTCTCTCCTCCACTGTTTGGGGTTTCCAAGATTCACATGGATGATAGATGCCCCAACCAGGCCTTCGGTTCCCGAAAAAAGCTTGGTATTTTCTAATATCTTTTTTTCCCTGCCACGGCGTGGAAGAAGCTGGTAAAGTCTCTGCTGCTGATCCTGCCAAGGAATAGGAATATGAATTATTCTTCACTGAAGCTCGTCCAGCGGAGCATTGCTCAGGCCTTCGAAGGCGCGATCCCGGCCCTTCACGCCAGACTCGGACCCTTCACCCCGGAGGCCAGGGCCGCCGCCCTGCAGTGCGCCGAGGGACTCCGGACCTGCCTGATGGATCAGGCGGATACCACCACCCCATCCCCTACCTTCGAGGATGACCTGATCCGGCTCGTCTTCGGCCATTCCGATCCCGGCCTCGTGGAGGCGCTCAGGGAATTCCTCGAGATCGTGAACCTCTACCTCATGGAAGCCCGTGGTCAGTTCCTGCACGGGCCTGGCCGCAAAGACGCCTGACTGTGCCAGGGCAGGCGGGGCGGAGCCGCCGGGTCAGGAGGCCTGGTCGATCTTCCAGCGCACCAGGGGGCGGGCGGCAAGGTCCCACACCTGCAGGCCCCAGGGCAGTCGCTTCACGCCCAGCCGCTTGCGGATTGCAAGGCGCGCCCCATCCTCGCTCTCCGCCTCGATGGGACCATATTCCATGAAGAAACCAGGAAGCTTGTAACCAAAGGACTTGGACATTGGGCACCCCCAGAAAAGGTCGAGCTCTCGACCTGCTGCTGGACCAATTTCGCTTTTTGTCCACCGTTCGTCAAGGGGTAAACACGAAATTAACAAAAAAGTAGAACGGAATTTCAGGGGAAGTGGAGAAAAGCGGTTGAGAGGTCTGGTTTGCCCAGGAATGGGGCCTGAATTCCAGTGGTGGGGTGAAGAACGCGGAAACGGCCCTTGGGGTTGCCACGAACTTATTTTGCCTTACCTTGGTAAGGAGCAGAGGAGTTGCCAATGCCCAGCAAACCGCACCCGCCCCTGGCGAGCCCCGGGGAACCGACCATGCCCTCCAGTGCAAGGGCCTCCAAGTTCGCAAGGCCGGCCAAAGAGTTGGTTTGTGGCCTGGTGGCGGAGTCCATTCTTACGAGCAAGGGGCAGGTGACGATCCCCTTGGCGATCAGGTCCAAGTTTCAACTGGATGCCGGGGATTCGCTGGTGTGGAGGCAGGATGCGGATGGACGGTTGTTCGTGGAGCCCAAGCGAACCTTGACCCTTGCGGATATCCGGGCAGCGATCGCGACCGCCGGAATCCCTGTTCCGCCCAGGGCCTTCACTGCTGAGGAAATGAAAGAAGCCGTTGGCCGGGCCTTGGAGTCCAAGCATGGCCGCCATTGATACCTCTGTGCTGGTTCGACTTTTGGTCCAGGATGATCCGGAGCAGACGGAGAAAGCCGAGGTCTACCTCCAGGCCAATGCTCCACTTTGGCTTTCCCTTTCCGTCCTGGTGGAGACCTTCTACGTCCTCATGCGGCTGTATGGCTGGAAGAAGCCCGCGCTGCTCGCGATGCTGCAGTCAACCAGCAACAGCCGTCACTTCACCTACCAGGATCAGGCAGCGGTGGTGGCCGGCTCCAGCGAATGGGCCAAAGCGAAGGCCGGGTTCGTTGACTGCCTGAATGTGGAACTGGCAAGAGTTCATGGCAAAGTCCCTCTGGCGACCTTTGACAAGGACCTGATGAGGATCCCAGGTTCCATCGGCCTGTGAATGGTGAGCTCTTCCCTCTTGACTTTGGCGGCGAAGCCGGGCCATGGCGTCTAGGTGAGGTAGTGCTCCAGGTCGGCTAGTTTGAAGGAGTGTTCGGAAATCATCGCTTTGACAAGGTCACCAATGGAGAGGAGGCCCACCACGGTACCATCCTCCTGGATGACCGGAAGATGGCGGAGGTGGCGCTCGGTCATGATGGTCATGCATTGCTCGACGGTCTGTGAGAGCTTCACGGAGATCACCTTGGCCGTCATGATCTCCTTCACCTGAGTTGTTATGGAGGCTTTGCCTCGGAGTACCACCTTTCGGGCGTAATCCCGCTCCGTAAAAATGCCCACGGGCTTTCCGTCCGAGTAGACCAACAAGGCGCCGATATCATTCATTTCCATGAAGTTAAGGGCATGGATGACCATCTCCCCCGCCTGGACAGAAATTATACCGGGGCGTTTGCCTTCCAAGATCTGGGCCAGAGTTTTCATAGCGTCCTCCTGAGGTTGAGTTGTGTATTGGAAGGAGCATACTCTGATTACTGAAAAATCCGGTCGAAGCTGTTGGTCCCACCTACAACCTCGAGCAGCTCCTTGAGCACGCCATCGTCCATGTGCTTCGGCACCGTAGGCAGGTGGAAAGGTTCCTCACCTTGGGGTCGGTCCTATGATCCAGAAAATCAACCTCGATACGCTTTCCATGGCAAACCTGCCTTTGGGATGCGTCAGCCACATGCTCGAAAAGGACCTGGATTCGGAAATCTTTGGTCTATGCTCTTCGCTCATGGCGATGGCGGAGACCGGCAGAAAGGATGCCTTATCGCTGCTGTTTGGAATAGCTTGGAGAAATCGCGATAATTATCCAAGGATGATATCCATAATCAGGGCTGTAAGCCCCTATAGGCATCCTGAATTCATTGAACTTATTGCCTCTGAATTAATTCGGGTTCCTTCCTCCCCGGCATCTAGAACCTATCTCAGGACCCTGCTGAAAGAGTTGTTGCGGGCGGGAACCGAACAATCAGAAATATTGTTGGCTGCTTTGGAAAATGATAAACGTCTGGGCACGCGTTATAGAGCAACAATCAAGGAATATTTTCAAGATAGAGAAATATATGAATTCTGACCAGTTGCTGAAGCGAGCACGTGCATGTTGCTGAGTTAAAGAAATACGCATATGAAATGGCTGAGGCCTTTGGTCTCGATAGCCGTATTGACAGGTATCAAGGGAAGCGACCCATTTCCTTTGTCAGTGAGGATTTTGATTGTTTGTTTTCGGTGCTTGAGATGACCATGGAGGATCCAAGGAAATATCCAGATCATTCAATGCCTGAATTCAAAGCACTCGATAGTCTTTACCACAAGCTTCAGGACCTATATCGGGATGCTTTTCCAGGTCGTGGTTGCTGAAAGAGATTTTCATATAAGTGTACGCAGACAATGGAAATTGTATTTTGGGTTCTTTGAGTATGGCATACTTGATAGCAAGGAGACACGTATGACCACCGAAACCCCCATCAAGTTCATCAAAGGCTCTGGCAAAGGCGTCAAAGCCCAGTTCCAGATCGGCAATGTGAGCGTTCCGGCTTCTGCGTTCTCCAGAATTGAAAAGGAGGCCCAAGGAAAATCGGAAATGGCTCTTGGCCGCATCTTCATCACCGGTCTTGGCAAGAAATATCAGAATTTTCTGGAAGCTGTGGAAGAGAGGGAAATCAGCTATCAGGATGCCTTCCAGTTCATGAAGGCGGCTCGTCCGGTTCCGACTCCTAAAGGTGAAAACGCTCGTTCGCGCACGAAGAAGGAAGCCGTTGCCATCGCCCGTGCACTCTGCCGGAAGTACGCTGACAAGACCCCGGAGGAGATGCTGGCCGGTTTTCTGGAGACGGTGAAAGCCGAAGCCTTTCAGGCTGAGATCGTCGTACACATCACCGCACTGGAAAGGGATTACCAGCGTAATGAACAGGGCAAGATTCGGGTTCGTGCCGCTCGTCCGGGCATGAAGGACCAGGCTCTGGTGGCTCAGGCTGCCAAGAAGGCCAAGGCTGAAGCGGCGGGGATCGCTCCCAGGAAGCGTGGCCGCCCGAAAAAGGTCCAGGACTGATACGACCACGAGGCTCGTCCAGGTGTCTACCTTGCCTCCGGGTTCGGGTCCCACCTCCCAATTTTCGGGCGAAACCGTCCGGAATGCCTCATACTTTGGGACCCCTTCCCCAGGAGTCCCCATGAAGAACTGCGCGAGCTGCCGGAACCTCGACCTGGACGCCGATGGCGCCTACTGCCAACGACAGGAAGCGCCCCTGGACCCCGAAGCGATCGGCGACCCCAACGATTGCGAAGCCCAGGTCCCCGTGCCGGTTCCCAGGACAGCCTAGCCCGTTTTCCTTTTTTGATCGGTCCTACCTATGCTTCAGGGAGAGCCCATGCCCAGGCGTCTATGGGAAACAGTCAAGGGGAGCCTCGCGGGCTCGGTCCTGGTGGCGAACCTCCTCACCATCTTCCTGGGCATGATCCCGGTGGCCCTGGTGAAACTCACCTTGCCCTTCGGCGCCATTCGCCGGACCTCCGACCGGGTTCTCAACGGCATGGCGGAGTCCTGGATCGCCATGAACGGGTGGTGGATGGCCCTCGTCCAGCGGACCCGCTGGGATGTGCATGGCCTGGACGGTCTGCGCCGCAAAGGCTGGTATCTCGTGAGCAGCAACCACCAGAGCTGGGTGGACATCCTCGTTCTGCAGAAGGTCTTCCGCCGCCGGGTGCCCTTCCTGAAGTTCTTCCTCAAGCGCCAGCTCATCTATGTGCCCATCGCGGGGCTGGCCTGGTGGGCCCTGGACTTCCCGTTCATGCGCCGGGGCATGGGCAGCCGGAGCCGGGACCTGGCCACGGCCCGGAAGGCCTGCGAGCAGTTCCGCCAGATTCCCACCTCCGTCATGAACTTCATGGAGGGCACCCGCTTCACCCAGTTCAAGCATGACCAGCAGCAGTCACCCTACCGGCACCTCCTGAAACCCAAGGTGGGCGGACTCGCGACGGCGCTCTCGGCCATGGGCGAGCGTTTCGACGCGCTGCTGGATGTCACCATCATCTACCCGGACGGGGTGCCGAGCTTCTGGGACCTCCTGTCGGGCCGGATGAGGCACGTGGTGGTGCGGGTGCGGGAACGGTCGATCCCCCGGGAGCTGCTGGGGGGCGACTACGAGGGTGATGCCGATTTCCGGGGACGCATCCAGCACTGGGTCCGGGAGATGTGGGCGGACAAGGACGCGAGCATCGAGGACTTCCTGAGCACGGTGCAGCCTTCGCTCGGAGCCCAGGGGGCCTCTCTCTCCTAGTCTTATATAGCCAATAAATTTATGAAGGGGGGCCAGTCCGTTCGGCCTCTTTTTGGGGTTTTTGGCCTTGGCCCAGGCCCGCTTGGCTACGCGGCCTATAATGTAGTCATCTGAACCCATTTCTTGCCACCGAGGTTCCCGTGCCTCTCACGGTTGGCTCCCAGTTCGGCAGGTATTTTAGCCCCCCGGCCTTGTGGACCTGGGTGGCGGGAGTCCCGTTCGGCCCCAACCCTCAGTAAGCTCCGGAGCACGCCATGGCCAGGATCCTCATCGTGGACGATGACCCCGATATCGTGGAAGCCACCAGGGTGATCCTGGGCCGGGAAGGCCACACCCTCGCCGCGGCCTTCGACCGGCGGGAGGGCATGGCGGCCGTGGCGGCGTTCCAGCCGGACCTGATCATCCTGGACGTCATGATGGAGGACCCTGACGACGGGTTCGCCATGGCCCAGGAGCTGCGGCGCCAGGGGCAGACCCTGCCCATCCTCATGCTCACCTCCGTCGCCTCCGCCTCCGGCCTGGCCTTCGGCCGGGACCCGGAGATGGTGCCCGTGGACGCCTTCCAGGCCAAGCCCGTCGCGCCCGTGGAGCTGGTCCGCAAGGTCGCCCAACTCTTGAACCGCCTGGAGGATGCGCCATGCTCATGACTGAACGCGAGCGCATGGTGGCCGAAATCACGGCCCTGGCCGGCCGGCTGGGACGGAACCGGACCTCGCTCCTCCCCATCCTGCTGGAAGTGAAGCGGAAGTATCACACCATCGGCAGCTACGCCATGCAGGTGATCGCCGACCAGCTGGAGATCCACCCGGTGGAAGTCAACAGCGTGGCCTCCTTCTACGCCTTCCTGGGGGACCGCCCGCAGGGCAGGTTCGTCATCCGGCTCTGCCGCACCATCTCGTGCGACATGGCCGGCAAGAGCCGGGTCATGCGCCAGCTGGAGAACGATCTGGGCATCTCCTTCGGGCAGACCACACCCGACGGCAAGTTCACCCTGGAGTGGGCCAACTGCATGGGCATGTGCGACCAGGGACCCGCCCTCCTGGTGAACGATCGGATCCACACGCACGTCACTCCGGAAAAGGTCCACGAGATCCTCGAGGAGTGCCGCCGGATCTTCGGCGTGCATGCCGCCGAAGCGAAGGAGGTGGTCTTCCGATGAGCCCGCTTCCCACCTATGCCAGTCAGAACGCCGAGGCCGGCCTCAGGGCCGCGCTCCTCCTAAACCGTCCCGAGATCATCGCCGAGGTGCGTGCCTCCGGCCTCAAGGGCAGGGGCGGCGCAGGCTTTCCCACCGGGGTGAAATGGAACTTCGCCGCCGCCGCCCAGGCCGACCGGAAATTCGTGGTGTGCAACGCCGACGAGGGGGAACCCGGCACCTTCAAGGACCGGGTGATCCTCCAGGAGTACGCCGACCTGGTCTTCGAGGGCATGACCATCGCCGGCAAGGCCATCGGCGCCCGGGAGGGCATCCTCTTCCTCCGGGGCGAGTACGCCTACCTCAGGGGCCATCTGGAGGAGGTCCTGGCCCGGCGGCGCGCGGCCCACCTGCTGGGGGCGGACATCCTGGCTTCGAGCCTCGCCTTCGACATCCGGATCTTCATGGGGGCGGGGGCCTACATCTGCGGCGAGGAGACCGCCCTCATCGAAGCCCTGGAGGGCTTCCGGGGCGAGCCCCGCAACCGGCCGCCCTTTCCCGTGAACACGGGCTTTCTGGACCAGCCCACCATCGTGAACAACGTGGAGACCCTGGCCTGGGTCTCCTGCATCCTGGGCAACGGCGCGCCCTGGTTCAGGCGGCACGGCACGGACCAGTCCACCGGCAGGAAGATCTTCAGCGTCTCCGGCGATTGCGCGCGCCCCGGGGTCTACGAACTCCCCCTGGGTCTCACCGTGGCCCAGCTCCTCAAGGAAGTGGGCGGCGAGGACGCCAAGGCCGCCCAGATCGGTGGAGCCTCGGGCCAGTGCGTGCCCGCCAAGGACTTCGGGCGCACGATCGCCTTCGAGGACATCCCCACGGGGGGCTCGGTCATCGTCTTCGGCCCCCGCCGCGACATGCTGGACATCCTGCACAACTTCCTGGAGTTCTTCGTGGACGAGTCCTGCGGGCAGTGCACGCCCTGCCGCCTGGGCAATCCCAAGCTGTTGGAGGGCCTGGAGATGCTGCGAAAGGGCACCTGCAGCATGGCCTACCTGAAAGAGCTGTGCAGCCTGGGCGAGAGCATGCAGGTGGCCTCCAAGTGCGGCCTGGGTCAGAGCAGTCCCTCGGCCTTCCTCTCCGTCGTGGAACACTTCCGCGACGAGATCATGGGCCGGATTCCCATGCAGGTCTAGCGAGGACGCGATCATGAACGCCAAGCCCCCGGCTTCCCCCCGCCGCGCGCCCGCCAGCCAGCAGGCCCAGAGTGTCGCGGTCGCCGAATGCCCCACCGACCTCGGCGGCACCGTAGGCATCACCATCAACGGCCAGGAGGTCAAGGTTCCCCTGGGTACGACGATCCTGGACGCCGCCCGGCAGGTGGGCATCCGGATCCCCACCCTGTGCCACCACCCGGATCTCTGCGTGGCCGGCGTCTGCCGGATCTGCGTCGTGGAGGTGGATGGCCAGCGCACCCTGCAGGCCGCCTGCGCCTACCCGGTCATGTCCCCCATCCAGGTCCACACGCACACCCGGAAAGTGCGCATGGCCCGCCGGCACATCGTGGACCTGCTCCTGTCCGAGCACTACGGGCACTGCTACGCCTGCAACCGCAACAACGCCTGCGAACTCCAGGCCCTGGCCCGGGAATACGGGGTGGACTTCTTCCGCTTCGGCCACCCTGAGCGGCCCGCCTTCGAGATCGACCACTCCAGCTATTCGGTGGTGCGGGACAACAACAAGTGCGTGCTGTGCCGGCGCTGCGTGCGCACCTGCATCGACCTGCAGGAGGTGGGCACCATCGAGGTGCTGGGCCGGGGCAGCGCCAGCCACATCGCCACCTTCCTGGAGAAGCCCCTGGGCAGCGTGGTATGCATCAACTGCGGACAGTGCATCAACCGGTGCCCCACCGGCGCCCTGCGCGCCAACGACCCCACCGACGAGGTGTGGGAGGCCATCCACGACCCCGCCAAGCACGTGGTCATCCAGACCGCGCCCAGCCCCCGGGCGGCCATCGGCGAGTCCTTCGGCGAGCCCGCGGGCACAGCGCGGACCTTCGAGCTGAACACCGCCCTGCGCATGTGCGGCTTCGACCGGGTCTTCGACACCAATTTCGCGGCCGACCTCACCATCCTCGAGGAGGGCACGGAGCTCCTCCTGAGGCTCCAGAAGGCGCTGGTGCGGGGCGAGCCGGCCCCCCTCCCGCAATTCACCAGCTGCTCACCGGGCTGGGTGAAGTACCTGGAGCACTTCTACCCGGAGTACCTCCTCAACCTCAGCACCGCCAAGAGCCCGCAGCAGATGTTCGGCGCCATCATCAAGACCTACTATGCCGCCCGGGAGGGGCTTGAGCCCAAGGACATCGTCACCGTCGCCCTCATGCCCTGCTCGGCCAAGAAGTTCGAGTGCAACCGCCCCGAGATGGACGACTCCGGCTTCAAGGACGTGGACTACGGCCTCACCACCCGCGAGCTGGCCAAGATGATCCGCGAGACGGGCCTGGACCTGCCCCGCCTGCCCAGGTCGGACTTCGACGCCCCCTTCGGCACCGCCACGGGCAGCGGCGTCATCTTCGGCGCCACGGGCGGCGTGATGGAGGCCGCCCTGCGCACCGTCCTGGAACTGGTGGCGGGCATCAAGGTGGAGGACCTCTTCGAGCACGCCGACATCAAGCCGGTGCGCGGCTTCGAAGGGATCAAATACCTGGAGCTCCCCATCACCCGGGTGGGCCCGGTGCCGCCCCTCCTGGCCCACCTGTTCGAGAGCTGGGACTTCCTGAAGGGCGCCACCCTCAAGGTGGCCGTGGCCCACGGCACCGCCAACGCCCGGAAGGTGATGGAGGACATCAAGCGCGGGGGCCCCTTCAGCCAGTGTCACTTCATCGAGGTCATGGGGTGTCCCGGCGGGTGCCTGGGCGGGGGTGGACAGCCCGCCCCGACCACGCCGGAAATCCGCAGGGCGAGGGCCCAGGCCATCTACGCCGAGGATGCCGGCTACGCGGTGCGCAAGTCCCACGAGAATCCCGATGTCCTGAAGATCTACAGGGAGTTCTTCACCGAAGGTCCCTGCGGCGCCCGGAGCCACCACCTCCTTCACACCCACTATACGGAACGGGGGCGCTTCATCGAATAGCGTCGGCGTGATGGCGCCCGGCGAGTGTGAGTTCGGGACCCAGCTGATCACCCGAGCCGGTGCTTGGGTTCAGCCGGCTTCCACGCGCCGTGCCGCCAGGTAGGCGCAGGCCGCCAGCCGGCCCAGGATGAGGGCCAGGGCCGCGGCCAGGGTCCCCTGCCAGCCCAGGGCGAGGACCAGCACGGCCATGACCAGGACCATGGTCGCGACCTCCAGGGCCGTCGCCGCCGTGATCACCCCGGTGCGTCCGGCCAGGATCCAGGCGGAACGCTGGAAGCTCAAGGTGTATTCCAGGGCCGGGTAGGCGAGGAGCACCCGGGACGGGATGAGCACGAAGGGCAGCAGCTCCGGACCAAGGCCGACGACGCCCGTGAACCAGGACCGCGCCAGCGGGGTGGCCAAGACCAGGGTCAGGAGCGCCGTGACGGCCGCGGCCAGGACCGCCGCCGCCCGTCCCACTCCGGCCGCGGGTCGCTGGTCCGGGCCGCGCAGGGCCACCCCCACCTCCTGGAAGGCGACCCCGCCACTGCGGAAGAAGAAGCTGAAGGACTGCACCAGGGGCCAGGAGGCAAGGCAGGCCACGGGGTCCGCTCCGCGGCCCATGAACAGGATCAGCAGGGGGCCCGTGCACATGGCCAGCATGGACGTGAGCGCCAGGGGGAAGTAGAACCGCGCCAGGGTCCCCTGGGTGGGTTCGGGGCCTTCACCCTCGGGCAGGGCCCGGAGCACGTGCCGGGCCATCCAGCGGCTGGCGAGAGCCTCGGCCACGACGCCGGCGCTCAGGGACAGGGCGCCCAGGCAGGCGCCCGGCAGGTGCGTGGCCAGGGCCAGGACCGCGGCGGCGATGGCCATCGAGGCCAGGCGCAGCACGGTACCGTAGGCCACGCGCCGGGTCTGGTGGTTCCTCACCAGCAGGCCCTGGTAGAAGCGGCGGGTGCCGATGGCGGCAGGCCAGGGCAGAAGGAGAAGCGCCGCCCGGTGGGCCAGTCCCGCCACCTCCGGCGGCAGCCCCAGGAGCCGCTCCGCCAGTGCCCGGAATACGGGCGGCAGGACGATCAGCACCAGCAGGAGGGTGACGCCGCCGTTGAGCACCACCACGAACCTCCGCAAGGCCCGGTACGAGGGCCGATCCCCGGCCAGGGCCGTGGTGGCCGACAGGAGCATGATGATGGGCGACTCCGCCAGCCAGGCCAGGTTGAAGGCGAGGCCGAAGGCCGCCAGGTTGGCGATCGGGGCCCCGAGGCGGGCCACCACGGCGGAGAGGTAGGGACCTTCAAGGGACATCATGATCCAGGTGGCGGCCAGGGGCAGCCAGAAGGCAAGGATGCTGCGCAGGCGAAGCGGCACGACGGTACTCCGTGGGCTGGGGCGGGCCGGGGCTGGAACGCCCCTTCTCATGGTTGCATCACCCGCAGTTGGTCCGGGTTTGGGCATGAGAATTTAATTAGAGATAATTGTATCGATTTATTTTTATAGAATGAGGCCCGCTGATATCCTGGTTGTGGCCGGCAAGGTTTGCCATTCATGGAGGTAGCGTATGAACGTCGCCCATATGACCGAAGCGATTCCCGTGAACCCGGAAATGCCCGACGGGTTCTGGTCCAACACCCCGCTCGAGCTGCGGCACGAGGACCATCTGCCCTGGCTGGGCAAGCCCTTCATCCAGACCATCGCCGACGCGCACAGCCATGGCGAGACCCGTTTCGAGGTGGTCTGCCTGGAAGCCGGCCCCGCGGACCGGCCCGCCGTGTGGGGCATCTTCCCGACGCTGGAGGAGGCCATGGCCTGCGCCGGCGCGGGCATGGGACCGATCCACAGCCACGCCCACTGAGAGGGTGTCTTCTAACTCGCAGACACCCTCTGAGCAGGGCCGGGGCCCTCAGGGCTTGCCGGACTGGGGCGTGGCGGGCGCCGCGTCCCGGTAACCCACTTCCTTCCGGGTCTTCTCCAGGAAGGCCTCCTTCAGCTTGGCCAGGCGCTCGGGAGCCATCTGCCTGCGCACCGCGTCCCGCACCTTGTCGAGGGTGGGAACTTCCCTGGGCTTGCGGGCCAGCACCTGGATCAGGGCGTAGCCGTTGGCGGTCTTGACCGGTTCGCCCACCTGGCCCAGTTCCTGTTTCCGTGCGGCCTCCTCCACCTCCCTGGGGAAGCGGCCGTAGGGGACGTCGCTGTACAGGCCTCCCTTGTCCTTGCTGAGGGGATCATCGGAGTAGGTCTTGGCCAGGTCCTCCAGCTTGCCGCCGGCCTTGAGTTCCTCCTGGAGTTTGGCGATGCGGGCCTTGGCCTCCTCCTCCTTGGGGCCCTTGCCTGTGACCACGATCTGGCGGGCGGTGACCGTTTCCGGCGTGGCGTAGTGGTCGAGGTGCGCCTGGAAATAGGCCTGGACGTCCGCTTCGGAAGGGTTCTCGGCCTCCTCCTTCATCTTCCGGGCCGGGCTTCCCGCCCGCTCCTCATCCTGGAGGACCTTGGCATAGCACTGCAGCTCCACGGCGGCCAGGTAGGCCTTGTATTCGGGTGTGGCCTGAAGCTTGTCCTTCCGGCCCTTGGCGGCCAGGACCTCCAGTTCGAGGTACTGTTTCAGGGCCTGGGCACGGCTGGGGGGATTCCTGCGGACCATGTCGGCCCGGGGACCCGCCATCAGCTTCAGCCATTTGACGAAATCGCCATAGGTCAGCTTGCGCTGGCCGAGGTAGGCGACGACGTCCCCTTCCTTGGGTTCGGGTTCCGGGGTGACGGACCTTCCGGGCCTGGGCATTTGGCCGGCCATCGGAGTCGGCAGCGGGTTGTGCGCCGGGTTCGGGCCGGGCATGACGCTGCCCGTGGCGGCGCCCGGGGCCGGCGGGGGGGGCAGGGGAGGCGCGGGGGGTTGGGCCGCAAGGGCGAGGGTGAGGAAGGGGTAGAGCAGCTTGGACATGGGCTTCCCGGCAAGGAGGTGGACTGGCATGGACAGGGGACCTTCGCCCTATTCTATACACGTTTCCGGCCTCCGGTTCCACTCGAGCCCGGGCTCAGCCGGTCCCGCCTCCCCGTTCCTCGCCCGCCCTTTGCGCAGGCCTTGCCGCCAGGAGCCCCACCAGCGCGAACCGGGGGGATAGCCGCCCAAGACCCCAGGCCAGGAGCATGGGCAGGGCAAGGACCAGGACGGTGACCGCGAGGCCATAGAGGAGCAGCCAGCCTCGGGCCTCCCCTGCCACGCCGATGGTGCGGGTGAGGACGAACAGGAGCGGGTAGTGGAGGAGGTAGATGGGCAAGCTGGCCTGGCCTGCGGCCTCCAGACAGCGACGGACGGCGGCTCCGGGGGCATGTTCGAGGCGGTGCGCCAGGAGCACGAGGGCGGCCGCCATGAGGAACATGCCGAGGTAGCCGGGCATCGTCTCGGGCACGCTGAACTGGGCGAAATCCACGCGCCGGGCGAACTCGCTGTGGGTCTTGACCCGCTCGCAGAGGCGCGCCAGGAGCCCGCCCAGGGCCAGGGCCGCCAGGGCCGCGGGCAGGAGCCAGGCCCCGGCCCGGGCGCAGATGGCCGCCCGGTGGCGCCAGACCTGGCCGATGCCCCAGACGAAGGGCAGGAGGAACAGGGCCACATCCGCGCCGAAGGGGATCCAGGGGTGCCGGTTGGCCAGGTGCGGGGCGCCGAGGAAGGCGGCGATCCCCAGTACGCCCAGGCCAGGGCCTGCCCAGTTGCGGCGCCCGGCCCGGGTCCGCCCGAGGGCCACCAGCAGGTTGGCGGTGAAGAGGGCCGGCAGGAACCAGAGGCTGGAATGCACGTGGCTCCAGTTGCCCATGGCCGCGTCCCCGAGCAGGGCCAGCGGGTGGTCCAGGGCCTGACGGGGCTGGGCGAGGATGAACCAGAAACCGTAGGGCACCAGGAGCTGCCGGGCCCTCGCCCAGGTGCGGGCGAGGGTGGCGGGCTTGACGAACAGGCAGGACAGGGCCAGGAACAGGGGGATGTGGAAGAAGTAGAGCCATTCCGGAAGCGCGCCGAAGGGGTTGACGCCCAGCCGGCTGGTGGGGAAGTGGCCGATGACCACGGCGGCCATGAGGAGCCCGCGCAGGGCATCCAGGCCCGCATGGCGCGGGGTGGCGGGGGCCGGGGTCATGGGTTCGGCTGAACGCTGTGGTCCGGAGCTCGGGGCGGCATCAGGTGGTCCTGAAGTGGGCCCCCAACCCCTCCAGGGTGGCGGCCAGGTGCTGCTCGTAGGTGTCCACCAGGGGGGGCAGGACGTCCAGGGCGCCGGCATGGGTGGCGTCCTGGATCGCCCGGGCCGTGGCGGCCAGTTCCAGCGCTCCGATGGTGCCGGCCATGGAGATCATGCCGTGGGCCACCAGCTCCACCCGGGGCCAGGCGCCCTGGTCCAGGGCCGTACGCAGCTCGCTGAACTTGGGCAAGTTGAGATCCAGGAACTTGTGCATGGCCCACTCGAGGAGCTCCTCGTCCCCGGCGAAGCAGTCCAGCCCCGCCTCCAGGTTCAGCAGGGCGGAGAGGTCCGTGCCCGCCTGCGCGGCGCCGGCTTCGGTTGCCCCCACCCACTTCGCCAGCGTGGAGGCCAGGAGCGTGGGGTCGATGGGCTTGGTGATGTAGTCGTTCATGCCCAGCGCCTCGCACCGGTCCCGCTCCTGCACCATGGCGTGGGCGGTCATGGCCAGGATGGGGAGGTTGGCGTAGGCGGGCTCGAGGCGGAGCTGACGGGTGGTCTCGTAGCCGTCCAGGACGGGCATCTGGAGGTCCATGAGCACGGCGTCGAAGGTCTGGCGTCCCAGCACTTCGAGCGCCTGGGCGCCATCCCCGGCGGAGGTGACCACCACCCCCAGCAGGGCCAGCAGCTCGGTGGCCACCTGGCGGTTGAAATCGTTGTCCTCCACCAGGAGCACCCGCGCGCCCTGGAGCCGCCGCCGTGTCTCGGGGCCGAGCTCCGGACGCTCCGGCCGGTCCGGACGCGGCACCGCCTGGAGGCCGAAGGTGTTCATCAGGGAGTCCAGGAGGGTGGAAGGGGTGACGGGCTTGGTGAGGTAGCCGTCCAGGCCTTCCTTCTCGGCCTGCCGGGCCAGCTCGTCATCCCCGTAGCCTGTGACCATGATGATCCGGGGGCTGGAGGGAAGCCCGGTCGCCACGCGAATCTGGCGCGTGGCCTCCAGGCCGTCCATGCCGGGCATCCGCCAGTCCATGAACACCAGGTCGTAGGGTGTCCGGCGCAGCTCCTCGAGGCCCTCCCGGGCCGAGGCGGCGGTGGCGGCACGGTAGCCGAGGCCGCCGAGCATGCCCTTCATGATCTCCCGGGCGCTGCCGCTGTCATCCACCACCAGCACCTGGAGCCCGGGCATGGGCATCGGTCGGCCCTCCCTCAGGCCCGCGGGGGCCTGCCCAAGACCGAAGGTGGCGGTAAAGAAGAACTCGCTGCCTTGGTCCTGGACGCTCTCAACCCAGATCCGGCCCGCCATCAGCTCCACAAGGCGGCTGCTGATGGCCAGCCCCAGGCCGGTGCCCGCGAACCTGCGGGTGCTGGACGTGTCCACCTGGGAGAAGGGCTGGAAGAGCTCCCGGGTCTGCGCTTCGGACATGCCGATGCCGGTGTCCCGCACGGAGAAGCGCAAGGTGACCGACCCGTCAGCGGGCCCGGCCAGCACCTGGGTCCTCACGATGATCTCGCCCGACTCCGTGAACTTGAGGGCGTTGCTGCAGAGGTTCAGGAGCACCTGCCGGAGCCGGAGCGGGTCGCCGACCAGGGTGGGAGGCACGTCGGGGGCGGTGTCCAGGAGGAACTCCAGGTGCTTTTCCGAAGCCTTCACGCCGGTGACCTGGGTGACCTTGTCCAGCACCTCCTCCAGGAGGAACTCGCGGGCGTCCATCTGGAGCTTCCCGGCTTCGATCTTGGAGAAATCCAGGATGTCGTTGAGGATCCCCAGGAGGGAGTCCGCGGCGGTGGTCACGTTCTCCAGGTACTGGCGCTGCTTATCGGTGAGGTCCGTCTGCAGGGCCAGGTGGGTCATGCCCAGGACCGCGTTCATGGGGGTCCGGATCTCGTGGCTCATGTTGGCCAGGAAGGTGCTCTTGGCCTGGTTGGCGGCGTCGGCCACCCGGGTGGCGGCCTCCAGCTCCCGGGTCCTTTCGGAGACCATGTCCTCCAGGTGGGCGCGATGGTGCTCGAGTTCGCTCTCGGCCTGCTTGCGCTCGGTGATGTCCTTGCCGAACACCGAGAGCCCCAGGACCTCGTCCCCGGCCGTGATCTGGTGGAACGTGAGTTCCAGGATGCGGCCATCGCCCAGGGTGTAGTCCTGGGTGAAGGAGCCCTGGGCCAGGGCGCGCAGGTAGAGACCTGCCAGGCCGGGAACGCGTTCGGCGGGGAGGATCGCCTCGAGGACCGCGCCCGTGGAGGCCTCGGTGCCATAGGCACGCCGTAGATGGTCGGCGAAGGGACGGTTGAAGGTCTGCAGCCGGAAATCGCGGTCCACGGACCAGATGAGGTCCCGGGTGCTCTGGAGAAGCACGCGGGCCCTCTCCTCGCTCACGTGCAGGGCCTTGATCCGGTCCTCCAGCAGGCCGAAGGTCTGCACCAGGGAGTCCTGCAGGGAGGCCAGTTCGCCAAAATAGAGACGGCCCGGCTTGACCACCCCCTTGGCCCCGGAACTGACCAGCGAGGCCAGGCGCCGGATCTCCTGCAGCGGCTGGAAGATCAGCCGCCAGAGCAACAGGGTGAGGCTGGCGATGAGGATGAGATCGAGGATGGCCACGGAGCCCAGGCGCTTCAGGAGGAGGGCATGGAGTTCGGCATCCAGGAAACGGGTCGTGCTGGTCAGCCGGATCCTGCCGATGGCCTCGCCGCCGTGGGTTATGGCGCATTCGGTCACGAGGGTGCCGGGCGCGGGCGCCGCGGCCGGGGGCAGGCTGGCCGAGGCCTGGATGCGCCAGTCCGGGCCGCGGCGGCGGGCGATGGTTTCGGGCCGGGTGGTGCCGGAGAGGAGGACCAGTTCCTGGACGACCGGGTCGTCCATGACGCTGTCGAGCATCCGCTCGATCTGCGGGCGGTCCAGGGTCCACACCGGCAGGCTGAGGTTGGCCGACAGCAGGTTGCAGATGGCGGCCTGGTCCCCGCGCAGATGCTCGCGCCGTTCCCGGGTCTCCGTGCGCTGGGCCTGCAGGGCCGAACCCACCAGGATCACCGTGGTCATGGTCACCAGGGCGCCGATGACCAGGACGATCACGGACACGCTCCGGCGGCTCGGGGGCCACTTCGCCTGGGAGGGGGCGTCCCGGTCCCCGTCCATCAGCGGGTCTCCCCGGGGCAAGCCCCTGGCCGCGGGCAAGGCAGGGAGGTTGGCAGGCTGGAGACCATGACCCCATGTTACCGGGTGCGGCGCGGGAATCGAAGGAAGTCCCGTCGAACGAAGGATGGGTTCAGTCCGTCGCCGGGTCGGAGAGGAAGGCGGCGAGCCGGGAAAACCCTTCCGGGAAGGTCTCCGGCAGGAGGCTGCAGACCAGGTGCCCGGACTCGGGCAGATCGAAGTAGCCGCCCGGGTGGATCAGGACGTCCGTGTGCCGCAGGATGGCCAGGGCGCAGTCCTCGCCCGGCATGAGCGCCGGCACGCGCAGGATGGCCGACCAGCCGCCTTCCACCCGGAGCCGGGTCAGGCCCGGATGCCCGGCCAGGATGCGGTCCATGGCGGCCAGATTGCCTTCCAGGCGGGTCAGGAGGCCGGCCTGGATGCCGGGGGCCAGGCCGAGCAGGGCCCCTGCGGCGGCCTGGGCCGGTGCGGAGACGGACAGGTACTGGTCCGCGATGAAGGTCAGGGGTTCCAGGCAGGCCCGGGCGAGGCCGCCCCGGGCCGCGATCCAGCCGAGCTTCACCTGGGGAAGGGCGGCGATCTTGCTGAGGCCCGAGAGCACGAAGACCGGGCAGGGCGGCGCGGTCTCGGCCATGGCCGTGCGGAAGCGGTCCGGGCGGGGTTCCAGGGCGTAGTCGGCGAAGACCTCGTCCACCAGGAGGGCCAGGCCCCTTCCGGCGCAGAACCGCAGGAGCCCATCCCACTCCCCCTGGGACAGCCACTGGCCGGTGGGATTGTTGGGGTTCACCACCACCACGGCCCGGGTGCGGGGGGTGAGGGTCTCCGCCAGGGCCTGGAAGTCCAGGTCCCACCGGTCGAACCACACCGCGGGCACGGGCCGTGCCGCGACCCCCTCCAGGGCCCCCAGCCAGTGGAAGAGCGGATAGCTGGGGGAGGGCACCAGCACCTCGTCGCCGGGATCGCACAGCAGCTTGAAGAGCCATGAATACGCTTCGGAGGTGGAGGCCGTCAGCACCAGGTCGTCCGGGTCCAGCCCGTGGCCGTGGTAGGCGGCCACCGCCTCCCTCGCGGCCCGGGAGCCCCTGGGATCCGGCTCGTGGCGCAGCACGGAGGGAGCCGCCAGGGCATCCAGGATCGCGGCCTCGGGGTAGGCGAGGCCGCAGCGGGTGGGGTTGGAGGAGGTGAGATCCAGGATGGGCCTTCCCGCAGCGCGCAGGGCCGCGACCTCAAGGGCGAGGGGATTGGCTTCCAGCGACTCGGGTAGGCGGCCTGATCTCATGGGACCAGGATAGATCGGATTAGATCAGACGCGGTGCCTGGTTCATGTCAGACGCGGTTCAGGTCAGGGTGTCACCTTCACCCGGCGGACCTGGGTGCGCACGCCGTCGAGCATGATGAGCTCCAATTCGCCGGCCGTGGTGTCAAGGTCCACCTCGCCGCCCCTCGCGGTGGCGATGATGTCGCCCGTGGCGAGGTCGCGCACCATCACCTCGGGGTGGATCCCGTGGTCCCAGCCCAGGTGCGCGCCGCCCTTCCAGGCCACCGCCACGGGTTCCCGGGGCGTGGCGTTCAGGCTGCGGGACGCCGCTCTGGCGGCGAGGTCGCCCGTGGGGGTGGTGATGGTCGCGCTGGCCAGCGCGGCCTGCTGGTCGGGGGAGAGATCCACCTCGAAGGCGAAGGAGGGTGGGGCCGCGCCGTCCGTGGGGTCCGCCGTGGCAAAGGGCACGCTGGCGATGACATTGCCCTGGGCGTCGTAGAGCGTGAGGGTGTAGGGACCGGGTTCCGGCTGGGCAGGCATGTCCTGCACGTCCAGGAGGGGATCGAGGTCCGCCGTGCCGTCTCCATTGATGATGCCCGTCACCAGGACGGCGGCGGTGAGCGCGGCCGAAGCGCGGCGGTTGAACGCGGCCTGGTCCTTGGCCATGGCCGACTGGAGGGCCAGGTAGTTGTAGTTGCTTATCCAGTAGGGGCCGCAGTAGCCCATGAAGTCGCGGTTCAGCTGGGGGTCCATCGTGTCCCTCCGGTTGGCGGGCTTTAATCCGGCCACCGGGTATGCATCTGCAGTCTGAAGCTCGAAACTCGGACCAAAGCGGCCTAAAGCCTACGCCACTCCAGACCGACCGAGCCC
>Ga0316217_10001845_pt1 | contig 26627 bp, 25 predicted proteins | sample 1anoAmetaG_FD_203633 | JGI IMG/M metagenome (GOLD analysis project Ga0316217, IMG submission 203633) | Freshwater microbial communities from Trout Bog Lake, Wisconsin, USA - 1anoA | ecosystem: Environmental > Aquatic > Freshwater > Lake > Hypolimnion/Profundal zone | place: USA: Wisconsin...
GAGACCTAGGGCTTGCGGTGCTGGGTTTTTTCTTTCTTGGCGGTCACGTTTTTGCAGTCGATGTAGTAGTCCTTGGTTTTCTATTTTTTGGGCATGCGGATAAATATTATTATTAAGAATAAAAAAGATAAGATCATTTTATCTAGTTCACTTCTGCTATATAGTCCAAACACTTGAGATAGAGGTTCATGTCCTGCAGAAAGAGAGGCAGCTTGATCTTCTAGTTGTAGCCGATCTGCTCCTTCTCGCTAAGTTTGAAGTAGTCTTCGATACTTATCTTCCCGCAGTGCAGCTCCACGAAGTTGATCTTGTGTCTGTTCCGCAGCACGTTTATCGCCCCCACCAAGTAGATCTGATCCTTGTACATACCTACAATCGATGATGCAATACCTCCAGGTTTGGTCGTATCGGCGATACCTCTCTTCACTCGCACGCACTCTTTCCACCTCATTTCGGGGTCAGGCTGGTGTTTTTCCATCAGGTGGAATAGCTAGCAGAAAGAGACCTGGGCTGCCAGATAGCACCCGACGTACATCATTGCGGCGCGATAGAGAAACGGAGGTGCGCTTGATCTTGGAGGATTTACGTGCCTTTGAGGACAAACGGCAGCAGCTGGTTCAGAGCGGCCAGCCCTTCTTCCGTCTCGAGGTAGTGCTCCAGCCCGAATTTCTTCCTCTACTTGAACCATTTCTGATTCCGATCGTTATACTTCCTCAAAAAGTGCGTCCCAATCTAGTGGTTCATCACCCCTTCGATGGTGTTCTTGGTATAGCGGATGGGCAGCCCGATGACCACGGTGCTCACGGAGTCGACGTTGTTGTGGACCACGCTGGTTGTCGAGATGGTGTTTTATGCGAACTAGTAGGTCAGCACGTCGGCTATGCCTAGCCTGCTGATGTAGTCTTTGAACTGCTGGGCAGTCTACTCAAGGGTGAGAATGCTGCCCTCTTTGACGATATTCCAGTAGTCTATCTCTGACCCTTTTTCCAGTATTCTGTGGGCGAGGGCGAGGTAGTCTCCGTGCGGGCTGTCGTACTTCAACTGCTCCTTATACTCCTCATCCTGGATGTCGGAGATGTTGGGGTATACGAAAAAAGGGTTGCGTTTGAATCCGCTTTCGAAGAACAGATTCTTCTCCTTCTCGAGGTTGATGGGTTTGAGCTATTTGAGGCAGGTGGCGAAGTTAGTCTTCTTCTTGATCTTGGACTACTTCATTTCCTTGCATTTGGCCTCTTCTTTGGGTTTGGGCTTTTCCTTCCCCTTCTTCTCCTCCTTGTGCTTCTTCTTCACCTTCTCCTTGATGGTGCCCAGGTCATAGACGTGCTTCTGGCTGGCCTTGCCGTGGATGACGGGACTGGGGGTGTTGAAGCTGGATTTGGTGAGACTCTTGGAGGTGTAGTTGCGTATCCTGAGTTTGTCTTGGGACTGCGGGGTGCGCGGCATTGAAGAATCTCGCTGCATTGACGAATTGAATGTAATATAAGTTACTTAGAACTTGAATCATCCTGTAATTACAAACGCCCCTCCAATCCAAATACCACGCTATTGCATCCAACTACCAACCATTGCATCCAAATACCACCTATTGCGTTCAAATACCACGATATCCAAATGGTCATTACTGGCCAATCATTCTCGCATTTATAAAGGATGGCTATCATCCAGATAATTGCTGATGGGGGTGTAATAAACACAGCTTGGTTTGGTGGTTGTAAGTTGAATTAGCAAGAGTGATAAGCTGCCTCTTAATTATTTACGCTGTATAAATACTGTTATAATCGAATTGTACCGAATGTCAATCTCCACTAGCTGTTCATTCCAGCAATATGCTTCATAGCTGCACAGTGGCAAATTAGCTTGATGATGGGAGGATATTAGCTTTTAATAAAGCTGTGACTACCCCACATAAGTGTAAATTTGCCGGATTAGTTGAAATAGTAGGTCGGAAAGTTAAAATTTTATAAACACCCTATGAAACTGAAATCTTGCGTCGGCTCCTTCTTCAGGTTCTGCGATCTGTTCTCGATTTCGCAGTTCATCCGCTACAAGAAGTAAGGCTAGTTCAAGACTGTGTCAGGCGGAGTGGCCTCTCTTCTCGTCGTCAGCATCTTCTTCGCACTATTTCTCAATGTTGCCGTCGCCACCATCAACAGGTCCATTATCAACTGGAGTCAGTAGACCTCCTACTCAAACTAGCCCACCCCCACTCAGGTCAACATGTCCACCAGCAACTTCATGTTCATGCTGACTGTCATCGGACTCAACCTTAACGACCCCAGCGTCAGGTACTTCGATATCAACCTTTACGCCAAGCTTGACGGCCAGAACGGCGCACCTTTGACCAGTGTTAAAGCCAATCTTGAGCCCTGCACAAAATAACACTTCTATATAAACTAATAAACTAGGAGTATCTATGACTAGATGCCGGCCAGTCAATGGCTGTGTCCGCCCCTCAACTTCAGTCAGCAGCTCTTCGGCAAGTTCACATCCAAACAAATGAGTTTCATCGAGGTCGATGTCTCGAAGTGTACTCCTTCGCTGACTGACCCTAGGCCATGCGTGAATGAGTCCAACATTGACTACATGATCCAGAACTACGGACCCCTAAACGTGGGCTTTTTCTACTTGAACCCCATGATCAACGCTGGCAAGGCGGATTACCTCAACTACTATCTTGAGTCGAGAAACTGGATATCCTTCACAAAGAGGTTAGGGGCTATGGCTCTGGCCTACGTTGAGGATTACTAAATTGATACGGATTAAAGCTTGCTGCCTTTCACACAAAACTCTGTTGACGCTGGTGTGGCCATTCCTGAGTTGTTCCAGATGGTTAGCTACGAGGTCGCCAGTGATAACAGGTATGCGGCTTTTTTGGTTCTCAAGTCATCAGTGCAGAAGACCTACACCCGATCGTTCAATAAAGTGGACCAGTTTTTCTCATACGTGGGAGGATTGGTGGGTACTATTTTGGGGTTGATGCTGTTCATGGGGAACTTCACATCAATGGCATTCGCTTTGGATCTGTCCCAGATGCTGTTCAAGTACAAAGAGGATGAAGATGCCAACTTCAAAAGTTTCAACCTCTTTACCTATATCGGCTTGATTCCTTACAAAATTGGCAAGTGCTTCAAGCAGTGCAAGAATTGGAAGGAGATGAGGAAGCGGGAGAATTGTGTCAAGTAGGTCTAGAGACAGCTAGATATCTCACTTATTGTGCGCAAAGTCAACTTCTTGGAACAGATAATCGAAGGTATGCTTGGAGAGTAGGAGTACAAGTTGCAGCACAAATACAAACATGAAGTGTTGTCAAGAATAAAACTTCGTCGAAAACTTTACTCAACCCCTAGAAATGTTATGGATGGCTAGGAGGAAAGTTCATCCGAAAGTGAGAGCAGTTAGGACTAAAAAGATGTGAGTCAGAAAGAAGCCATAATGGAAAACTCTAAAATTACTCATCTTTAATATACTAAAGCCAAGATACATTCTTAGCAGTAGTTGGGTAATCAGCTACAGCCTAACAATTCTTACTTTGTTGAAAATGAGGCTGACAAACAGACTTCCCTACAAAATGTGCAGAAAGTGAGGCTTAGGAAATACAACGGAATAGTTCATGCTACTCCAGGGTAACAAATTATCCAAGACTTTAACTAATAAAACTAGAACAACTAACCCCAAAAAGACCCGAATACGATCAGCCCACACCCAAAAGGAGAAAGATTCAAGTACGAAAGCTACTGATGATGATGATGATGATGATGATGATGATGATGATGATGATGATATGTTAATCATTTGCTTCACTGAAGGTTCAGTTAGCTTTAACTCTATTCCCGTGGCATCTCTTGTTAAGGGAGAATCTTGCCGTTGGGTGAGTATTAAGCTACTGATAACTGATAGTTTCATCTAATTATGAATGGTAAAGGTATAAAAAATAAATAGAAAGAGGTGGCTCAGGATAGGCAGGAATAAAGTAGGAGCAGGCAAATATTATTCACATATCATTCATGGCAGTGATATATGAAATATTGTAATATTTCAGAGCCACATCCTCGACCCATAGATATCTAGCGTTTTCTGCCACCCATTTGGCACATAGATATTTGCCGTCTAAATGCTGTCATTATCTCCCTCAGATTCAAAAGAGAAGATGTTGTAGTTTAGACTTTACTCAACCTCCTCCCGTGGGTTCAATTCGTATTATTGAGATTGCTCATTTCTATCCATTTAGATTATCCCACGACTGAGCTATTTTGGTTGGTTGGGTTTATTGGGCTGCTTTTCTGAGGGAAGCAGGGTTGATGTCTGTTGGATAAGCAGTCTTTTCAATCGGTTGTATCTGCTCGGCTGGTAATAGTTGCTTTTCCTTTGGAAGATGTATTTAATTTCCTAGAATCCATAGACCTTGAGCATGAAATAAACCATCAATTCTTTGAAATCATTAACACCCTCTATGTTCTGAAGGGTTGGATTTATTATCCCCATCCTTCTGTAGAGCTATAGCATGTCTTTGGTTTAGCTTTTCAGAAGTAGCTTCGCTAGTTTGAGGTATTGGTTTGGATATTTGTTGAGCTATTGCTAGAAATTGATAAAAAACTTGGGATCGAAAAAGTCGATAACTTCTTTCCAGCTTCGGAAACGATTATTTCTTACGACTTTTCCAATAAACTATCTCAATTTTGGATGAATCTAACCACTTTATCTTCTCGATTCAAATTGGTCTGCGATAATCTTTTTATCCAAAAGATTGGCAATCTTTCGCTGATTCTAAGCCAAGATATTCTTAATTTCCATGACGTTGACAGTGTTTTGATACTTCTCTAATAAAGATTAGAATTGCGAACAGAGTGGCTTCTGTATGATGAGAGTTAGAATGCTGAGGGCGAAAGCGTAGAGTTTAGTCTAAAAGCAGATGTTAAGCTGTTGGGTTTGATCATTGTAAATGGAAGGGTGCAAATATGACGAAATTTACCTAAATTTAGAAGTGAAAATATCTCCCCTTTGTATGAAAAACTAGAAGCCTACAAGTGAGGTGTAATTCAGTCGTATTGACAGTTGCTTGTTCCATCTTCTGTGAAATAGAAAGTTGCAGGGGATAATTAGTGGGAGTTAAAGTGATGAGTTTTCTAGAAAGAGCTCAAAAAGTTAAGAAAGTTGGTTCACCAGGGGATAGCTCAGTTGTCTCTTTCGTTAGAAGACGTCATTTAGAGACATGCTTAGGAATGGCCTTTCCAAATAATACAGCATCGATTGCAGCCCCTCTTCTTACTTTAGTTTTGTATGGATTGAGATATCTTCAACAGAAAGTAGAGAGCGTTTGTTCTGTTTGCGCATTAGTGGGAGTAATATGGATGTAAAGTAGTAGTTTTCCTATAGCTAGCGAATATGTAAAGGGCTTTATTTGACTTTTAACCATTTTTTTTATAACAACTAAGTAGCTACAAAATTTCGGGTACTGACTCCACAATTAATATTCTATACTTTGGTGTTCTTTTTGAGTTTTTCCTAATTGAGGTTCTCCATCCACCCAATCAACAATAAAGAATATATTTATTAAAGTGTCTTAATAGCAGTTTAAAAACCTTTCTGAACAGCATCCACCTAAAGCCGATTTAGGGGTTGAAGCGATGCTTTAGACAGGAATCTAGGTCTTACTTCGTTATTTATTCTTATTTGATGATAAATAGGCAAGTGCTATAGATGTTGCAGCTTCTTGACATACTTTTTAAATTTGATTACTTTTGAACCAAACTTTGTTCTTGCCTTCACTAAACTTCAACTCTAAACAAAAATGGGAGTCTTTGGTCTAATAATATTTAACCTTTTTAAGTTTCAAAGGTAGTCTCAGAATTAGTAACGAATATTATAGGAGAGATACTCAAAGAATGTTACAATTTAAGCACACTTCTCTCATCATACTCCTCTGCTCTTGAGATAATCTTTGGCAAAAAATATTCATCATTCCAATTTTCACATCATGGCTATCTGATGTTTGATGAGGAGCGATTCCAGAAGGCTTATAATTGTAGCTTATAATTTCACAAAGAATTAATTGTTGCATCTGACTATTTCTGATATTTATATACTAAGAAAAACATTAAGCCATTTTAAATTGCGTCATAACACAACTCAACACCATTACTATGACACCATCCCAACTTTCAAGAAAACAACTCTTGGCAATCAAAACACTCATTTTAAGAATCACCGACCCTCCGAATCACATTTTCTCAAAGATCAGCTCTCTCTGATGTGTTAGAGAGAATTTGGTATTTGAAAAAGGTCTTTTTTCTTTTTGGGAAAACGATCAAAGGCGAGGTTAATACGCATATGTGTTAATTGTAAGCTCAACAGATCGAAGAAACTGAGTGGTTACAAAAGCTCCGAATGTCACTTTTATTCATTTTGTTACAAAAAGCTTTAAAACTCAACCTTAATTCTGATTACTTATAATCATAAAGTAGCAATAAAGAACGATGAGCATCGGCATTGAGGCCATAGAATTTTATGCCCCTAGGACATATGTCGACCAGAAAGATTTAGGTATGTCTGCAAACATTCAGAGAAGCATCATGGAGTGAGCACAGGAAAATACACAAAGGGTTTGGGACAGTTATAACTTTCTTTTGCCACTGAATCAGAAGACGTCAACTCTTTAGCACTCACCGGTACCTTTGTTGTGATGCAGTTGTCAACAACCTCATGAGAAACAACAACTTACATCCATCTCAGATCGGACGCTTGGAAGTTGGCACCTAGACTTTTGTGGATAAGAGCAAATCTACTAAAACTGTTCTTATGACTCTTTTCAAAGGATTTCATGATATTGAAGGTAAAACTGTGATAATTTAGGCGCAACTAGTATGAATGCCTGCTATGGAGCTACAAATGCCCTGCTTAATACTTTGAACTGGGTTTCATCTGCTAGTTGGGATGGTCGTTATGGCATAGTAGTGGCTGTTGACATCGCAGTTTATGAGGATGGGCCTGCCAGACCTACTGGAGGGGCTGGGGCAATTGCCATGCTGATCGGAAAAAACGCCAAAATCATTATAAATCCTACTCGCTCCACTTTTATTGACCATGAGTGGGATTTTTACAAACCCATCCCATCTTCAGAATACCCTACTGTTGATGGAAAGTTCTCGACTTAAATATACTTGAAAGCATTGAAAGAATGCTATTTAAAGCTCAAATAGAAAACCCAAGGAAGAAATTTTATCGATTAAACTGACTTTTACCTCTTCCACTGTCCATTTGCTAAAATGGTTCAAAAAGCTTTTGACTCTCTTATGAAAGTTGCTGTACCTGGAATCAAACCTGAATAAATAGGGCAAAGATTCAGCAATCAAGTTGAACCCTCACTATACTTAAGTAAAAAGTACGGAAATATTTACTGTGGCTCAGTTTATCTCTGTCTTTTGGGCCTTTTACTCCAGAAGCCTGAAATAAAAAACAAAAAAGTTCTTTTATTCTCATATGGAAGTGGCCTTTGTTCCAGCATGCTTCAGGTGCAGATAAACCAGAATATACTTTCTGCTTCACAAATTCAAAAATTGGAAAAAATGCTTGGCGACAGATTGAGGGTTAATGCCTCTGATTTCAGTTCTATTTTGCTCGAAAAATAGAAAAACTATGGTAAATTCCAAGGGATAATTCCTCTTAACCAACAAATTATCGGTGAAAACGTATTCTACCTTTCAGAAATCGACAGCAAATGGAGAAGAATCTACAAGTTGAATGAAAATAAAAAGCCTGCTCTTGAAACATAGAACATCAACTTTATCAAAAGGATTCCTGGATTGGACGCAAAAATGACAAAAGACAACGCCGAGTCTAAATTCCATAAACTAACAGTGTAGGGTAGAATTGCCACAATCGAAGATATGACTGGATGCTCACTTGACCGTCAGATTTTGAATAGAGGAGGAATTACTACATAGCATGCCAATTCGATGATTGAGAATGTTATTGGAAAGCTGTCTTTACCTTTGGCTATTGTTCCTTCAATCAAAATCAACCAAAAATAGTACACTGTTCCAATGTGCATCGAAGAACCAAGTGTGGTTGCAGCTGTCAGCTCAATTGCCAAACTTCTAAGTCCATACGGAATCAAAGCTTTCTCAACTCAGAGCCTAATGATTGGCCAAGTCTATATTCCCACTTTAGATGCTGCTTCACGCTTTGAACTACTCAAAAAAGAAAAAGAAATTATTGGGCTTTTGAACGAAGAATGCAAGAGTATGGTTGCCCGTGGTGGTGGGGTTAAGAGAATCCATTTGAGACAATTGAAATCCGATGAGAAACTAAAGACTCATTACTCTCTAGATATTATCATCGATGTTTGCGACGCTATGGGGGCGAACATTACAAACACAATATCAGAAAAAGCAAAGGAAATTGTGAATAGTTTGGGCATCAAAACTGGAATCTCCATTTTATCAAACTACTGTGTTACAAGAAAAGCAATTTCCACTTTCAAACTGCCACTAAATGCCTTAAACTGGAAAGGTGTTGCAGGAGATTAGGTTGCTAAAAAGATAGTTGAAGCTTACTAATTTGCAAAGTGCGACAAGTTTAGAGCAGTGACACATAATAAAGGGATTATGAATGGAATTGATGCTTTGTGCCTTGCAACTGGACAGGATTGGAGGGCTGTCTAGAGTGCAGCACATGCTTACGCCTTTGAAAAAGATGGTAAAGAGCAGTATAGTCCTTTAAGCCATTACGAAATAGTTTAAGAAAACGGGAATAAGTACTTCAAAGGATGTTTATAGCTTCCGATTTCAGTTGGTGTAGTGGGAGGGTCAGTCAGTAGAAATCCCCTTTACTCTTCAAATTTGAATTTGCTTGGAAATCCGACTTCGCAGGAGCTTTCTGAGATCATTGTTTCAGTTGGATTGTGTCAAAATCTTGCGGCTTTGAGAGCTTTGGCTATTGAAGGAATACAAAAAGGGCACATGAAACTTCATGCGAGAGCGATAGCTGTTAAGGCTGAAGTTCCAACTCATTTAATCGATGAGTGCTGCAAGTTTATGGAGAATAGGAAAAAGTACGACCATGACACAATTCAGGCATTTTTAGACTTTCAGTCCAAGCCCAAGCTTTGATATTTGTTTATATTTTACTTTTATATTCTTCCTATCACACTAAAATCTTATAGAAATCTTCATTTAGGTGGTTCTAAAGCCGAAAATTCATCTGCCCCAAGTTATTTGGCTTCTTTGATTAAAGTATGCGAAAACGAAAGTTTTGAATTATTAAGATAGTTTGATATATAATGATCTCTAGTGATAGTGCTTGCTCGATACCTTATCTCGACTGTAGAGGATACTTTGACCTTGCAGCTGATATCATAACTGCGGTTCTTGCCTTTGTGGTGCTAATCAGATCGCTGCATAACTACAGGTAGCTTAAGATAGAACAAAACAACCAGGTTTAGTCTTCGTACGGTGATACTCTCAGGAGGAAGATCACTGTCAACTTCATCAACATTTGCTATATCTTCACTTTTTAAGCTCATTTGGCCTTCTCCATGATACTTTTTCAACTTATCAATGAGAATGGGGTTCAAGATATCTTCTCACATAAACTTCATCTTTGGTATAAATTTACAGAAGTATTATTCGTGGAGTTCCTCAATTGTCTACTGCTTGTTGTGGGATGGTTATACTGGAAAGGCCTTTACAGTTTTTACAAAGTCAAAGAAATCACTCCTCCCTTTCATTATAAATAAAATTTCCAACTCGCTTTTTTGGCAGGCTTGATAATCATAATAGGAGTAATAATCGTCGCTCTAATAACCCCACTCGCAAATGAGGCAGTTTTGGAAGATGTTTTGAGTTGGCTGACAGTGGTAAGTGAAGTTATTTCAGTATCTTTCTTTCTCACATTTCGATTGCTGTATTACAAGAATATTCTTCGTTCAGTTAAGCTGAGTAAAAGGACTATAAAGAAATAAAAGATTCACAACTTCATCATACTCTTCACCTCATTCGGAAGAGTAGTGCTTTGTTTTCTCTCTATAAATAACATTAACTTCTAGTCTTTGCGCAACTTTGATCCTTCGAGCAAATGTCACGATGTGCAGCCATATCATGGAATTGTATTGTTATTGATTGGAGTAGTGATTGATTTGGTTCCTTCTTTCATCTTCACTTGCATCTTTGTGACTCTCTAAAGGCAGAATAATCACGAGGTTCAATAGACTCTTTTTTCTAATTTGCCCTCCGAATACACAGTGTTTACAAAATGAAAGAATGATTCTTTATATACTTTTATTATCTTTAAGTTTTTGATTTTGCTTCTGTGGAATACATATAATTCTTAACAAATTCTAATGAATAGTAATAACGGTGTAATACTAATTATTAACAAATGATCGCCTAGTATGATGACTCCGAAGACTACAAATGTGTCCTTTGCAAAGAGCTATTTAGCCCACCATATAACTTACCCTATCTTCTTCCTTGCACCCATTCTATTTGCACGAACTGCCTAACCAAAGTATCATCTAGTCATCAGCATCATTCAATCATCTGCCCTGAAGATCTTTAGACTAACTTGCTTTCGGAGGTACGATTGAATACTGCAACGAGGAAGGCTTTGGAGCGTTTGGTGAAATAACACAAAAGTTTCAGCCAAAACAACCAGCTTTTCAGGATTCAATCATTAAGTAAGCATTTCTAGCAAATGCTGGAAGTGAAGAGCAAAGAGAAAGACCAATGCAAACAGTTACTTTAGAAGATAGTGGAAACAGAAATATCAAGGCTGAGGCTGCTACAGAAAAAATTTAATTAATAACTGTAAGGACCTTTCAAAAAAGTAGAATAATGGAGAAATCTTGTGAAGGAATATTTATTTATTGTAAAATCTATGGACAGAAATAGAAGGAGATAGCAGATTTTCAAAGAACTTAATTTTTATATTGAGCAAGGAAGGCGCATTAAGCTAGAGCTTAATCAATATGAAGAATTGAAATTTGCGGAAATCTCCAATCTGATCGCAATAAATCCTAAAATTTGTCTTTAAAATGAGTTTTCTTTACGCAGATTCATTTAAAAACCTCAAGCCAAAAGTTAGGTTCTCAAAAGTCAGAAACAAAATGCTTAAAATTAGGATCAAGAGAATCAAATTAGTAGCAGCAAAGTGCAAAAAAAGAACTTCACAAGCAAATAATCTCAATAGTAGCTCAAAAGAGATTATACCCATGAGAAATGTGTTTAAATAGTAAAATGTGAACCTTTGGCAGAAATAATTAAAAGAAGCAACTAAATGGAGACCAATAGCAGAAAATCAAAAACTGATCACCATTTTTCAATGAAAGACATGAACCTTCATAATGCTTTATCTTGTCATAGTAAAAGCTTTTAGTAAGAAAAAGGTTCAAAAAATGGAGCTATGATGCTTCATAATGGAAGCTTCAGTTAGTGTGACAAAAAGTAGCATTTCTTTATGTTATCTCAAGATGACTCGATTCCTCCCTAAAAAGAAGAGGTGTAATGTGACTAGATATTGCTAACAGACAAATAGGAATACTAATTAGTAGTCCCTAATATAAACTTTTTGCAGGAGTGGTAGTTAGTCCGAAATCTACCATCTTAGCACATCCCTACCCGTAAAAGATAGCCTTTCAATTGGTAGAAATAAAAGAATTAGTACATACGAAAGATGCAGCTGATCAAAGTAGAGTAAGCCAAAGAAGAGACAACTTTTTAAAACGGGTGCTTGGAGTTAATCAACTACCCTTTATGTTAGGTGTAAATCTACCTATATCTTCAACGCTGGAAATGGAAAGAGGTTGAGACTATAAAGTTCGTAAGGACTGGATTTACGGATAGCCAACTAAACGATCTTCTCAACTACATGCTCAACAGTCATGTATAGACTCTTGTATTAAGCGGCAACAATCTAACTGAAGCCGCATTGGATGCTTTGCTGAATTTCGTGAAAATGCACAAAGGTTTACATAACGTCTATCTCTCAAAAAACAACATCAATCTTCTCAAAGGACACAGCAGATAAAAGGTTTCTCTTCTCAGATAGCAAGGCATTAATCTGTATACCTGAATTCATCTTTATTGTGTTTTATTTGTCAAACGCCAAATTAATTTATACTTTTGCTTTAAAAGCGTTATTTTATTAATATGTCGAAGAGTCGAGTAACTTTTGTGCTTCCTATTGGCTACGCTGAGCAAGTAATGGACTTGGAGATGAAGCTAGAAGACGAATAGAGCCTAGAGGCCATATAGATTCTTTGTAAAATGTACAAGGTAACTCAGCTTATATCCAGATAGGGGTTGACTTTTATCTATAAAATGACCTGAAAAAGGCTTCATACCTGCAAAAGAAGTTAAACAATCTTGTCCTAAGATCTTTTCAAACAAAGGAAAATGATTGCCTGCAGTCTGCTAGAAAGAGGGTGTTGAAGCAATTAAAAGAAGAAACTTAAAAGCTCAATTGCTGCGAGGAAACATACATAAATTCATGGGTAAAGCAGTCACAAAAATCAGAAAAAAAGATTAGAGACTGCTTGTAGGCTGATCTCAACAAACAGGAAGAAAGATTTCAGACCCGTATGCTGCAAAGGATCAAAAGCTCAGGCAGAATATGACTCTAAAGCTATCATAAAGTCTTGATTGCTTATATTCTTTCAAGAAGGTATCAAATCATTGAAACCCTTGGCTAAGTTTGCTTCACGAAAAAAGTATGTATTAAGCAAATTTAATATGCTTAAGCTCTCCTTCCCCTCAAACCAGGTCTCTCAGATAGAATTTTTCATTTGCTGTTTGTATTGGTGGGCATTCAATAAATTTACTTTTTATTTTTTCATGCTTTCTCATATTTTGCCATTATTTAGTGATCATACTCTTACAAAACCGAAATTTGCCTTTATCGAAGTTTTAGGTTAACTTAGCAGAATACCGTAAATAATCTATGTTTGGCTAACACTGACTTTCTAAGATTGATTATAAGACCAAAAATCAAGATTAATATATAATAAAATACGAAAAATTGAGACTTTTAGCTTTTTCTTCTCTCGATAAACAAAAAAATAAGTATCCCTCGATCACTAAACCATGGCTATTCTTTGGAATTTTAAGCTTAGGCAAATGCATTATAGACGGTTTCATATATGGGAGGTAAATCCTCTAAACCTCAAAACAATAAAACGGTTTGTTTTATCAACGACACTTATCTGATGCTCATTTTTCTTAAAAACGCCAATCATCCAGCCTGTTATAAAATTAGTAAGATGAAAATCTTTTTCTGAGATTTGAAATTTTCAGACTTCTGATATTTTTTAAAGAAAACACAAGCTAGCAGCCCTAAACTATTACATTGGGTTGTTTGGTGGGGCTATGAGTGAGATAAATTGAATTTCAAGCTTGTCATTTGGTTGGAGATCATTTTATTTAATCGCCACCAAAATGTTTTCCCTATATAATATAAACTCACACTTAAACTTCATACTAAAAATGGAGAATACATCCAAACAACTCTAAAACTCATCGAATCTCCTCAATTTGGTGTATAATTTGCCATATTTGGGAGGTTACAACCTGCCTTTCATCTTACCACATCCTTATTAGAACAAAGTGGGATATCATTAGACTTAGGTACATTTGAATAAGGTGCTACCAGAAAGTAGTTTCAACTAGGAATATAAGAGTCGGACCAAAGAGAATATCATTCTGAATTCAAATCCAAGCAAAATGATAAAAAAGCCAAAAGTTACCAAAATTAATGATTCAGAAGAATAAGCTACAAAAGTCCCAAGAAAGTGTATTCAAAAGGAAACAAGAAATATCAATTCCAACCTTCTCAGAATCTTTTTAAAAAATCTTATAGAACTGAGGGTCTATACAGGAAAAATCAAGGTGATCTCCAGACAAATCTGCGTCGGCTTCACCACAGATTAGTTTTATTTTTGGATCTAAGGCTTCGCAATCAACTTTAAGAACTATATCCGCTCCGCCCAAGTTAAAAAAATCATCAGCTTTCAACAGCCTGCTTTCTTTCGGAAGACATTCCTTATCTTGCTTCATCATTACTCGCGGGAAATCGGACTCATGCATTGCTTGACTTCGAAAAGAATCGAAAAAAACTCAATAAAGATGCACTTAAAGGGACTTAGATCTCTCGCCAAGGAACTCTAAAACGCTTCTTTAGGAAAAAGATGATCACTTCTAATTCTTATCATTCAATACTTTATAATACAAACGACTGTTGTCAGTAAAACCTTGAAGGTAAAACCAAAACCAAGATAGCCCATCATTTACAAGCAACATCTTTTAAAACATCATTTCTTGGCCCCTTTTTTGACATCTTTTCCTCCTACATTCGTTGCTTTGTCCATTCTCTAGAAGAAAGTGTCAGGATCGTTCCATTTGGGGTTGGCCTACTTGAGTACAGTTTGCTACCATTAATCTACAGAACCAAGCAATTTCTTCTCTTCTGCTTCTTCTTACATTTTCACTTTTTAAGTCCACATAGGTTTCGTAAAAATGGATTTAAGTTTGGCTGCATCTGGGGCGATTTCTCCAGGACGCAGCTTGAAACTGGTGGAACCAGGAACTAATCCACCGGAATTATAGAAGTTTGATTGGTATTAAGGGTATTTATAGCTTTTATCTCCTAAGGAAGTCACTCCAAGTCCATTTCTTTGACCTTCAAGTCCGAAAATTCTTATTTTTGCTTGCATTTTAGCCTAAACTCCATACTAGCTTCCTTTGGTTTGGTTTGCATAAGCAAAGGTTTTAATGCCTAGATTAAACAATAGATACCTTTTAGCTCTTGCTAAGAGATACACTAAAGCCCTCCTTTAACATGCCCTTTTTCCTTTCTGATCCTTTAGATCTGCTATGGAGGTTGTAAAGGTTTTATGCCTCTCAAATCAATTTCTTTGGTATTGGGATGGTATTGCTCTTAGTAGACTTTGAGACAGGGTTTGAATTGATACTCATCAGAAAGCCTTTAGCCGTATACCTTTATCCCTCGTTAATTATGCATGTTTGAAGATTGTAGCATGTTGTTGAGTTAATCCTGAGGAGAGAATTGCCTCTTGCCTCCTGAGAATCGCTGAGGATTGCTCCCTTTCCATTACATATGTTACATAATTATTTTAATAAAGCTCACTTATTCTAAAGATGGAATATCAAAATATTTCAAGGGTGCTGACGAGAGTTTAATTTTTCATATCCCACCTTCAAAGCATTTGAGCCAAATTGAAGATTTTATTGAAAAGTTTTATTTTATAACAAACTTGAGGATATTAACCCAAATTAAGTCAAATAATGGCAATCTCAATCATATGTGCTTTTGGAACCACTAAAAATGACCAATTTCATCAATTTTTGAAAGCAAAAACTTCAATTCTTAGTCATCAGTTTTATCAAATTCTCCAAAGTTAGCACTATCAATATCCAAAACTCCTAAAAACTATCCTTTGCTGATAATAGGCACAACAATTTCAGACTTGGAGGCTGAGCTGCAGGCAATATGACCTGGAAAAGTGTTCACATCTTCCAAAATAATCGATTAGTTCCTCTCCCAAGCTGTTCCACATACTCCAGTTCCCTTGAAGAGTTTGGTACAGGCTGGTGGACCTTGGAAGTGGCCTAAGGCTAAGTACTATATGTTTGTTCCTTTGTTGGCCAACCAGTAGAATCCCACCCACCACCATCCGAATTGCTGTTTTAGGATAGATAGAAAATTGGAGGTATTGGCCAAAGGATGAGAGCTAGAGTCAAGTCTCTCCTAAAATTAGTCTCTGACTCTCAAATATTTTTCCTTTTTGGTCCCTTCCGTCAAAGGAATGAAATCCTTGCCATGATGCTCTTCCATCAAAGATCTAAGTTGATCAGAAAAATTAATAATAAATGCCCAGATTAATTACAGCTTTAAATTAAAATGGCCTTTTTTAAGCAAACTACATCTCGTTGTGAGAGATTAGAGATCAAATGGATCTGTTTGGTCGAAATGAAGATATTATAATAACTAGGTTTACTTATCATCATTCGTTGGAGAGGTTTATTTTTGTTGTAATTGAAGGCCGCCTGTGGTCAGTTATGTACGAATGCTGTGGAACAGGGGTTCCGAAGTGTATTAGTCTGGACGGAGAGACTAGGTGTGCCTCGATGGTGGGTGGTTGTAATACACAAGGATGGAATAGCTTTTAAGTTTGGCCCTCGTCTTTGGCGAACAATCCAGCAGCGTAAGGACTCATCAGAATGGGCTATAAGTTGACCAAGCTGAATGTTTTTGCAATTTTGGGGGTTTTTTACAGCAGGTCGTTGGCTTGATGGTCACTTTTCTTTTCTTTCTTCTTCTTTTTCTTGGTTTTGTCGACGTCTTTAGCATTCTAATTGGGCAGGGTATCGATATGCTGGGTTTCTTTCAAGGATGTTCTGTAATTGTCCTCCTGCTGGACTTCATGAGGTTCCTGCTTGAACAAAGGTGTCAGTTAGGGACTTAGTTCATCGTTAATATAACCGCTCAATAGTTTGTCCAAGAGTGTTTTCTATTTGGGGGGTATTTTGAGAAGATAGTTTGTGGTTTTGCTTTCAATGTTGCTTTTGAGACGTTTGAATCTGAATATAGGGAGATTTACTTCTCGTACATCTAGGGAAGCAATTTCTTCATTGAAGAATTCCAATGGTTTTTGATTGAATTATCCGTCCTCCCCTCCAGGTATTTGGCGATCTCAGCCCATCGGTTGCCTAGACACCTGTGGGCCAGGAAAAGCATCCATTATTCGTGCTAGCTCCACTCCTCTTTCTTGATGTCTGGATTGAGGTGGTTATGCCACCGTTCCCTGCACTGTTTGCCAATCCGCCCTGGATAGAATGCATCTTACCTGGTAGGTTTTCGGCTATGGTGGTCCATTTTTGAGGCCCGAATCTTTGTACCAGTCTTATGAGGTATTAGTCTTCCTCAACTGTCCATGAACGTTTCTTCCCTATGTTACTAGGTGAGTACATTTGCTATTGTTGTCATTTGAGTTATAGCAATTGTTTTAGAAGGGTCTCAAATCATGGTGGTGGTTCTCTTCTTGGTCCCCCTTAGACATTCAAATTCAAATTGGTATAACACTTCTTATACTAAAACCAAACCTCTTTAAAATAAGGCCTAGAACTCGACCCAAAATGCAGAAAGATGTATGCAATGCAACAATTTAAATCTTGGATTGCTTGATTTTAGACCCAAATAAATTAAATCAAATCAGTTCATTATAATACTTTCAAAGATGCTACACAAATCCATTCTTTTTGTTTTGTTCATCACCGCAATTGCTCTTGATAGTAAATAGTCAACAAGGCTTACCATTTTCTATGAGCACACTTACCCAAAAACAACAATAATTGCCATAAAGCTGCAGATCAGCCATTAAGATGAACTTTACTCAACAGCTTTGGCCAAAATGAATTCAGCGAAAGCAAACCTTGCTAACTTTACTAAAACCTTTTGCCATGGGTGCATCAATTTGCTTTAATGGAGTGACCTTCAAATAAAACCTCTTTATAAATTCTAGAACAACACTCTGACTTGGAAATGTACTTTCTTTCTAACTTATCTTACAAACTTACATCTGCCACAAAGATTGAGTTGAATGAGACTCATCTTGTTGGAGAGTTAGTTGATGCACTGAAGATTAGAGAGGGAGTGGAAACTACTGAAATCAATTGGAAAACAGAGCGAACTATTTAAAAGGAAAAGGAGGCATTGTTACTAGGGTTGAGATAAGCATAAAAAAGGTGCAAATATTTGGGAATGTCCCTCAAATAAGTTGAAAGCATTGAAGAGTAGGTTGAATTCTAAGAGGTCAATGTACCCTAAGACTCATTAGATTCGTTTGAATAACCACAAGACTAAGAGAGCCTCCTCCTAAAAATAATTTTCCGCTGCTCAGCTGCAAAAAACCCTCAAAAAAATAAGAAAATCAATGCAAATAAAAATAAACTGGGCAAAAGAAACAAAAGTTCATGAGCAGCTTGATGTATTCCAAGAAAATTGTGACTTTGAGTGACTATACTATTCATCCAGTTCGTTAATTCTTTTACACTATAGACTATAATTATTTTGATAACTCCACCAATAATGATCTACAGCATCGACCAACTCATCACGCAGATACATAATGACCGAATCGAGAAAACGCCTGCAGAGAGCACACGCCGCCCGCGAGCCCGCTGGACTGAGCAGTAGGATGAACTCTTCGAACAACTTGTAGCCCGCTTCGGAAGTGATTTCCACCTTTTAGGGAGTTTCCTCCCTGCCAAAAGCCAGAAGCAAATCCGCAAAAGGTACCGTTTGCTCCTGCGGTATCGGTCCTGTCGCTTGGAACGCTTGGAGAAGGAAATTACCGTGGCCCGCAGAAAGAACTATTTCGACCATGTCTTGCAGGAAAGTGAGTTGTCCTCCTCGGTGGGTTCCCACTCACCCTCCCATGATGAATTACCTCAAAGTTTACAGTGAGGCCGTGAATTAGCGGCCTCATTATAAAGCTATTATGTAGGGTTAGAGAATTAATCAAGGTGAGGCCACTCGCAAGTTTGTTGTTGACGAGTTTGACGAGAAGGCTATCTTTTTGTGCCAGTTTTGCGGGGGACAGACCTGTAAGCACGAAGACTATCGCGCCAACACCAAGCTGCCCAACGCAATCGAAGGGTTGAATTCAAATTGGATCACTGAGAACATCTTGGCCATGCAGAGGCCTTCCGAGAGACTCATCAAGGAGTTCAATTTGTACAAAAAGTTCAAGGACTACAACATTCGTACAGTGCTAAATCTTCAATAACCTGGTGAGGTAAAGTTATTGATAGCAAGCACCCTTATTGCGGAGACGGGATCATCCCTACCATCGGCTTCAGCTACATCCCTTAGCACTTCTATCAACATGGCATTCAGTGCTTCAACTAAAGCTGGGAAGATATGACTTCGACAACATTCTAGCATATGATGCGGATTATGAACATTTTTGAAATGAGTCTGAGGGATGGAGGGAAGATAAGTGTCCATTGCCATGCGGGGTTGGGCCGAACTCTCCTAGTAATCTGTTCTTGGCTTATTTATCATGATAGGATACCTGTAGAGGACGTAATAAAACTTGCTATGGACAAGAGAGCTGGGGTTTTAAGTAGCAACAACCAAAGGCAGTTTCTGCGCTTTTTCTAGAGACAGTTGGAGTTAAGGTGGAATAGCTTTGCAGTGCATCCTGTGCATCGTAGCCTGACAGAATTTGTCGATTGGCAAACTTTGGCGCTCTTGAACAAATAGAAGAAAAAACTGTATTCTACTCCTGTTGCGCATTTCAGAATCATTCGCTAATTAAGGCAGAAGGCTCAAAAAGACGGTTTTAAAGTTTTGCAGTCTATTTTGAATCTCAATTCACTTTGCTTCCATAGCAAGTGGGATGAAAAATGTGAGGAATAGGTCTAAAAGCATAAAAAGTAAATTAACTCACTAAAGTTTAAGTCTTTAAAGTAGGAAAACGATCCAAGAGTACTCACATAACTTTTGTTCGATTATTACTAGTCTCTTCCTTTTACCTTGCTCACAGCTGTGTCTTTAGATTGTTTGAAGGACGAATTAGCCAAAGCTCCATAGCAATCAAAACTTAAAGTACTGTTATCTCCTTCCATCGTTCATGGATTTGGGGTATCAACTGTTGCAGTTATGTTAGATTTGGTCAATTTCTCAAAAAGTTTGGTTGATCCCAAAGAAGATAGCTAACCCAAGAAGGAAGAAACTTAATAGTTAGATAAAAGTTAAAGTCAGCTAATCGACAAAAATACTCAATAAGCACTCTACTTGAGGCTAGCTTTGCTTCTGTCATCAAAACGTAAGTACTTTACCCAAGTTTTTACAGGGAATAAGCTGAGGGATTCAAAGATTTATAAGCTGGCTTCAAAAGTAAGAAAGGCTGTGGGACCTCAGATTGGCCTTTTAGCGGATTTTTTGAAGGATCTTTCAAAATAGATTTCGTCCTAATGGGCATAAATTGAAGCCATTATATTTAAAGCAAAAAAAGTAGAGAGCAATTTGTTTTATTTACTTCGCTAAGGGGAAAACAAGTCGTTATCAGCAACCGAAAAGCACCAAATCTATGAATCCGCCAAGCTTAAAAAATGATTGATTGAAGAAATTGTCATAATCTTATTAAGTATGAAATACACTTACTCTATTACTTTGAACTTTTGTATTATTGTTGCAGAGAATTCACCAATTTGATTTCGACTAAATCAGTCTATTTAAATTATAGCAATGTAAAGCGCGCTATCTCTTGAACGCATTCTAAGTCTTCTCAATGCGCAAGGCCACGTTTATCTATCCGAAAGAGCTTTGGTCGAAGCTTGTAGCAATGGCAAGACTCTACTGAGCATTTTTAAGGATCTTATCGAAGAGACTGAACCCAGTTATATACGAAGTTGGATGGCAACTGAAGGAATTGGTTTTTTTCAAGATGTGTAAAAAAATAGGCTTTGCTTTCCAGCAATATGTGACTATTTGGCTGTATCTGAAGTAATGGAGATTTTAGGAGGCCATATGAGATTGCAAATGTTTTCACAAAAAGGAAGTTAGAGGAATTGGACTCATCTTGGGAGAATCGTTTCATTTTTGGAGGCAAGGGAAGAAATATTTAAAATCACATAGAATTCGAGGTCACGTCATCAAATAATCCAAAGAACATTTAAAAAAGCCAATTAAGCCTTTCAAGAAGCCTAAAAACGTAGAAAGGAAACTTTGGCAAAAAAATAGAGAGAAAAACCTTCGTATGAGCAAAAGATGAAAAGATTAGGTGAATTACTAGAAAAGGTAAGAGAAGAAAGCACTTCATTGAGCTAATTAACAGCTAAAAACATGAGAATGAATGAATAACTCCGAAATACCCATGAAATTCGTCTGGCCTAAGTTAAAAGAAACAACGAATAAATAGAGATCAGAATCGCTCAGTGTAAGAGATAGCTTTGTAAGATAACTCCAGATATTCGTAAGAGAAGGGAGCATATCGACAAAAAGCTTCAGGAGTCTAATGACCGGAAGACATACAAATAAAACTTGGGGCAACAGCTGGTCCAAAGTTATGCGAATTACGCAAGGCAGGCCAAAACATATCAACAAAATTTAGCGAAACTGGAGCTTCAACTGAGCTAATAGCTCCACAATATTACGCAGTAGACCAATAATAAAGAAAATTTAGAGTTAGACATTGAACAAATTGAAAAAGAAGTGAGCTCACACGAAATAAGGTACAATAAAGAATTCAAAGAAAAGTAGCAAATATAGGTCAAACTTGAACAGTAGAAAGATCTAGTCTCTAAGCTTACCTATGAAAGAAACTAGCTGAATGGCTAGTTTGATTGGTAAGTTGAGTAGCTTACAAGGCAACAGCAGTTGGAGAACTAATCTGTTGCTTACAAGAAATAACTGTTGAAATAAAGATAAAGAGTGATTAGGGAAGCTGAGGAGATTTGCAAGAATTATGAAAAAATACTTGAAGAGAAGGATAGATAGTTCAGGGAATGGAAAAATAGGCTTTAAAATGGGATTAAATAACTCTAAAAACCACTTTTTCAGTTTATGAAGTGATATTACAACATTTTTATTGGATTTAAGAGTTGAACCTTTTCTATAGGATTTAAGTAAAAGATAAGGCCTCAAGACACTGTTTTGCAAAAAATGTACATATAAACTCCACAAAAACACACAATAATGTAGTTAAGAGGAAGATTTAAGTTACTTAAATTCAAAAGATCTCAATTCTTAACTATTTTTCTCTTGACGTCAAGCTTTTTCTCGCTTTTGCTTTTTTTCTCATCTTTGCTTTTAGTGGTAGATTTCGCCACAGTATGTCTCTTGTTAGTTTTTTACTAATTTCTTGAAAATGCTTCGATCAACGTAAAGTGAAGCTTTCTGCTGTTATAGTGTATGTTCAAAGTAGAGTTATTCAATTTCGAATTATACGCAACGCATCTGAAATGCTGTTGCTTATCTCCCTAGCCTATGGGGTACTCATTATCGCTGACGTAGTTCCCTTTGAGGGGGAGGGAAGTTGAGCTCATGCTGCGTTTGAATTCTTCATAGTTTTCCTCAAAAGCTCTTTGCAGGCAATTCATGATGTTTTTTTTCTACCTCTCCAGCCCCAACTAATCGATAGTCTACTGGACAGCGATGCCCAAATTGGTCTTTTTAATCACGTTTGCCATCATATCTTATATCCTAACTATTAAATCTAGACCTAAACTTATCTTATATACACCAAAGTTCGACTCTTTTTATAAAAAGTGTAGAGAATTGTAAGTTTACGCAACTTGGCTGTCTTTTAGGGTTATTTGATTCAAACATAAATGAGGAAACAATTAAGTAAATCTGGGCGAGGATCAAACACATATAAATCAGTTTTTACCGTACTAGTTGAAAGCATTATGAGCGATTTTGGAAATCAGTCTTTTTCTTGATTTCTCTTGCTGCTTAAATGACTAAATGAGATGATTTTTTTAATGTTTCCTGTTCCTGAACTGAGAATCCTTATAAATTTCTTTGGAAGTTGGAGATTTGGCGAGTTAGTGGTTGGGAGAATGAATGGGACAGCCAAAAGACAAGAAATACTCTGACTTATTTTTGGCCAAACTCTTGGATTTGCTATCATTGTGCTTAGCTGCTCGATGTAAATGCTTATTGGATGAGATGTAGTCATTTTATTTGACCTTGGTTTTAACCTTTTTGAGCTTGACCCCTTTGATCCTTTTGAGCTATACTTTAAGGGAAGGACGAGACTCAGATTTCACCTAGGAAAGACATCTTTGTTTGTCTTATTCCCCATTCTTTTTAGCCCGAGGATATATCCTAATTTTATTTTGAGATACGCTCTCAGAAAACGCTTCTGACAAATTCGAACGATTGTGCTGAGCACTCAAAGTCTCAATCTTTTCGTTTATTGCTTTTATGTGGTCATTGATTTGTCTTTGGTTCTTGAGGCTCTATACTAACGCAGAAGAAATCATCTCATTCACAGAACTATTTTTACTATTAGAGGCTCCGATAGATTGGTTGTGGTTTTCGTTTTGGGAGAGCTCAATGTTGTTATGGCTGAAGAACTGAGCGGTATGGTTGTAAATGGAGTGACAGTGATGTGGATGATGGCAGTTATGATGGCAGTGCGGTTTCTGTGGCAGAAAAGAGCTGTTATTGTTGGGCAGGAGGAGAGTGCTGGCGTTAGCCTCAGAGTTGGAGGACAGTTTCCCCTCCAGCTCTTTTATTTTGCCCTCAACTTTGTGGCGAAGGTTGAGGTACTACTCCTAAACTTCCTTGCTTTTATTCATTATAAAATAATCAAGAATTTTTTGATGACAAGTAAATATTGTTGATACTTCATTGGTTATTGTTAAGAGTGTGGCATATCATTTGTTCGGCTGCAGTTATAAATCATTTTGCGAAGGATCCCTTTGGAGTCGGGCTATGATGCTAGATGCTAGCGTATTTAAGCAGGTATGTGGCTGTAGAAGTGAGATCAAATTCATTTATGCCTTCTATACGAACCCAGATGGCTCCGTTTATCGGCTGAGCAGCATTTGTACCAAGTTGTGAAGTTGAAAGTTGCATATCGTCATCCCTCCTAACACAGAGACCGAGTTAATTCTAGCTAAGGTAGGGGTTTTTATTTGTGTGGCTACTAATGAGTAGTTTTTAGTGAAGGTTCGGAGAATGGGTTGGAACCACATAAGACAATCTTAATAAATAAGATAAAATGACAAATTAAGAAATAATCAGATAAAACAAAATAAGAACAATATGGTTGAAAATGAGAAAAGTGCTAACAATATAATTTATGCAAGTGTTTGATTTGAATTTTATTTGCCATAATCAATTTCTCTTATAAATGCAGCAACATGACTACTACATGTACTCTCACTCGAACAGGTTCACGGGTGCGTTGACAGGCCAATCCCAATACGGAGACAAACACTCCAGACCTTTCGAGATGAATACATCCACACAACACAAGCAGTTTCATGAGATGAAGTCGGAGATGCCTTCCGATGTGTTGTAGCTGTTCAAGGCCAACACCATCTCCTTTCTGCCTGCTCCTGTCAAGCCAAAGTGCAGACCCCTCGACCCCGTAACTACTACTTGTAAAGATATTAACTCAATGTTTGATGTCCCCAATGAGAATCTTGTGGAGAAGGAAAAGGGAGAAACTCGAGAGGAGAAGAAAAACAGGGTTGCCACTTAGCGCAAATAAAGGAACTAAGCTAGAATCAGAAACGAAATCGAATAATGGAACCCTTTTTTGGATGATAAGGTTCATTCAGACCCCGAAAAGACTTTGGTAGTGGCTCGTCTCAGCTACAAAACAACCGAGAAAAGTCTGCGTTTCGAATTTGAGGTAAGTGTCAGAGAATCTGCAGAAATACGGTATCATAAAATCGGTAAGAATCGTACGTGATCTCTAAGGAAAGTCCCGAGGCTACGGATTCGTCGAATTCGATAACAAATAGGACTTTGCAACGGCTTACAGAAACGCTAACTATCGCAAAATCGATGGTTGGAAGATCATCGTTGACTACGAGAGGGGAAGAACCTTACTTTCATGGAGACCGAGAAGGTTTGGCGGAGGCAAAGGATACCTAAGGATGACGAGAGAAGAGGCATAAGCCTTGGAAAGGCTGGAAAAAGCTAGGCGCAAATAAAGGGAGAAGGACGAAAGGGAACGCTCTCGAAGCCAAAAGCGGCATGATGACAGAAGGCGGGAGCGAAGCAGAGAGCGTGGGGACAAAAAGGAAAAGAAAGACAAGAAAGACAAGAAGGATAAGAAGTAGAGACGCGACAGAACTCCACAAGAGTGATAAACCTACACAGATATAAATCTGTTGTTGTATAAGTTAAGTTGAGTTGATGAACACAGCCATTGCCCATTCTTTTTGCAAAAACACAGCCCAACAAACCCACAAATGCTACTCCTTTTGCTCTGATAAAAAGAACCAAGCTCAATACGAGCAGTGCCTATGTACCTTGACTTCTACCCAGAAAAATGCAACACAAAGCTTGATGCTGGCCACAGATTTTTAGACTAACTTTTGCGAAAATAGTAAGAAAAACCATGATTCAGCTTATAATTTGACAGTATGCAAAATAGTATGAAAGATTATCATTTGCCACTTTTTGATTTCGCATTGAAATAGCTGGTCAAATACGTATTTTCTACTAAAACCTGGGCAGGGAAATGCATAAACAGCTACTATGCGCTGTGCACCATCTCATTCACTTGGTTTAGATACTTCCTCAGGATTATCAGCAAAATAACTGCGTTTAGTGGCAGCAAGATGACTGCCAGCCACATACCTATCGTTTTCCATTTGCTTAATTCTGAGTAGAATTGTGAGTCGATCATTGACTGGATGTTTTGGTTCAAGGATAAGATAAGGGTGGCTTGCTATAAAATGGCTGAGATGTTGTTTTTGGTGCTCCATTGGGTTATCGTTGAGGGGGAGATTGTTATTTTGTTGTTTGGGCTCCAATAATTGAACCTATTTTTGAAAATTTGAGTGATGTCTTGTAGATTGTTGTTGATTATCTAAGTGCAAGCTACTGAATCACAGATTGGACTCGAAATGCTTTTATTAACAGTGTTGCAAATTGAATTCATCGTATAATTTGGCAGTGAAAGAGTCGAAATAAGGTCAAAATATCCACTCTCGGCCTCATTGATAGTCGAAGAGAAATAGCTGAAGGTTTGGTTAGTTTAAAGAATTCTATTGAGATTACTGAGGTAGACGTTAAGAAGAAGAGGGGCTTTGTTTGAAAGCTGATTCTACATTTTATTCGCATCTAAGGCTGCCAAGAAGTAAGCATTGTTGCCATTGAATAGTATCTGTAAGGTGAGAGACAGGTTTGAAAAGAAGACAACAAACACTAACAACAGACAATAAATCCGAGGTCTGCAGAGCAACTGCTTAAAGCCTTCAGACTAGCTTGTCAGTTTAATCATCTTAGTGCCTCCTAGCTCCTAATCTTTTTAGTTTTTGAGGTCATTTAGCTCATTTTGTAATCTGTTGGCTGCGCCTTTCGAAACCAGACCTTTGAAAGCTTAGTAGAGTAGCTTCAGTCTGCCGATGGCTTTGCGAATTTCTCTGATATTCATGAAAGCCAACTTATTACGGACTGCTTCCTCCTCGTTTTTGAAGTACAAGAAGATGGGGATGGAGCTAAGTGCGATTAGGAAGATGATAGCTGAATAAACAGACAGGAAGCCAATCATTATCTTGTTGTATTGATTCTTTTATTTATTGTAGAAGTCATACCTTTGTTGGTAGAAGTTGCTCAAGTTTTGATGGAGATTTTAGTAGTTATAGCGAAGGATGTCTTTATCTGCTGGACTCTAGCCTAAAAAGTAATGAGAAAGTTGACTCACAGCTTGGGGAAAAGTGGCTAGGTACGTCAAATTTTTGAAGGGGTCAACTATAGGCATAGAGAAAGCAAAAGTGCCATTTGAAACGTCTGTATTACTAGTGTTTTGGTTGATGTTTGTAGCGAAAAGCACCATCAAGTCATTAAGCTCAGCTATCTTACTTTGAGTCCGATTAGACAGGGAAAGATTGGCATTTGAGCCGAAACGCACTATTTCGGCC
>Ga0316217_10001846_pt1 | contig 26617 bp, 18 predicted proteins | sample 1anoAmetaG_FD_203633 | JGI IMG/M metagenome (GOLD analysis project Ga0316217, IMG submission 203633) | Freshwater microbial communities from Trout Bog Lake, Wisconsin, USA - 1anoA | ecosystem: Environmental > Aquatic > Freshwater > Lake > Hypolimnion/Profundal zone | place: USA: Wisconsin...
GTGGTAAGTGGACAGCAGGTGAACGGCTAGTGGAAAGATGTGGGGTTGATCAGCAAAATATTCAGCACAGACATATCGGTGGAAATAGGCAAGTTAGACTATGCATAGGCTGCCATCACCTACCTCATCGCCAAGTGGCTGCAGCAACACCACAACACTCAGCAGTACTCCCTCATCATCAAGAAGGCCCTCTCCTGGCTCAGAAAGCAGCCCAACCACTCCCAGCTGCCCCAACTGCTGGACCAATTCTACCACCCCTCCTGATACGCATATCCATAACCACTCGGATATATATTACGGGTAGCTATCCTGCCCATCTGTCCCAATTTGCTGTCTTAAAATGCTCATCCATTTCACTGCTGTTTGCTATGTACTCCTCATGTATTTATGATGAGTTAATGATAAGTTAATATGGGCTAATAAATGTAATAGCGATGTAATTAATCATGAATTAGTGATGAATTAATGAGTAATTAATGATGTAGCTAATAAGTGTAATAGCGATTAATTAATGATAAAGATTGGTCACTTCGGTTGGCGCGGGCACAACTCCTTCACGATATCCAGCTGGCACCGCACAACTCTCGACTGCATGTATTTCTAGTAGTAGATGGCCAGGCCCAAGATCAGCATGAGGTAGAGGCAGCAGCAGGCATCGTCCTGTACGCGGTAGGCCACTTGATGCACCATGCCCTGCACTGTGAACTTTATCTTCTGCTTGCTGGGCACGGCCTGCCGCGAGTCCACTCCCCGGCTGCTGTTTTGCACAAACTACTTGAACTAGCCATAGACCTGACCCTTGAACACGCTGTCGGTGAAGAAATATTTCTTGCGGTAGTCGACTATGAGCACTGAGTAGCCCTTCTAGACCTCGGACAACACCCCGCTTCGATCCACTATATTAATATCCTCATATCTGTTGTAGCATGTGGGCACAATCTAGTTGGCCTTGCTCCTAGGAGGAACATATTTGAAAGTCAGCAGGCATCCTGCTCTGCTCAATTCCTGGAACCTCAACCTGTGCTACTCCAGACTGCTCAGCTTCACCAGTCCCATCAAATTCGAATATTTGCAAGCACTCACCAAATAAACTATGTACACCACCAAAGTCACCGGCACCATCAAGATCGGAGAAAGGCCGTCCCCCGATGCGTATAAAGCGAGCAGGAGAATGGGGCAGATGTTGAGGAGGATATTGATAATTATGAAGCAGGTGCTGAGGGGTCGGGGCGGTAGCTTCCTAGGGACAGTCTGGATGCTGTCGGCGACCCTTTGCAAGTCAGTTTCGGAAAGGTTGGGCAGTTTGGGGTCATCTTCATCCTCTTAGTAAACCACTGGCCTGACCCTGCCATTCATGTCGGTATTGCTGTCGTTGAATTCAGTCATAGCTGCTGCGGTTTCAAATAAAGATGTATCATATAATTAGCAACTAATTAGCAGTATACATCTAGTGCACAATCCAAATATGCCGAATTCTGGCAATTTAAATTAATCTGTAGATGTAAATAGCAATGGGAATGTTTAAGGCAGATGGTTGGTTTTAACCGTGGCTAAGCTACTGTTATTTATATTAATTAGGTAGTCTCTTATAATGTCGTTTCTGCTGCCGCACCTGGACAACGGCTGGGAAGTCGACCAGGCCATCCTCACTGAACCCGAGAAACTAGTGGTGATCCGCTGGGGCCACGATTACACTCCCAAGTGCATGCAGATGGACGAAATCATCATGAAGGTGGCCTACAAGCTCAGCAACTTCGTCACCTTCTACGTCGTGGACATCTCCCAGGTCCCCGACTTCAACACCATGTACTAGCTCTACGACGAGATGACCCTCATGTTCTTCTACAGGAACAAGCACATCATGATCGATACTGGCACCGGCAACAATAACAAAATCAACTGGGTCCTCAAAGAGCCCCAAGATCTCATCGATATCTGCGAGGTGATTTACCGCGGGGCCAGGAAGGGCAAAGGGTTGGTAGTCGCGCCCAAAGACTACTCCCTCAGGAATCGCTACTGATCTATACCCCTCATTTTACCAATTTCTATGAACCCATCAATCCATCAATCCATCTAGCCATTTGTATTCAGCCATATTCATTGAGCTATATATACTATTTGGATAAGTAAAGCAAACTGAATTAGGTTACTCTACCCATATGTATTCCTCGGGCTGCCCAATCTATGCGAGCTGAGTACGATGATGTCGGTTGGGCGTCTTTCAAAGTGGATTAGAGGAGATGAGTGCAATCCAATACCCCAGCTCTCAAGCTCGGTTTATAATATTCAAAAATGATTTCCGAGTAAAAATCGGCAACCAATCTCCACCTCTCGCAGAACTACGCCTTCGACAACTAGTTGGCTTTGACCTTCGTCTGCGACCCTGAAGAAATACTGGACGTTTTCGCCCTCACCGCCAGCTAGCTGTAACTCCCCCCACAACCAGCGAGTTCGAACTCATCGAGAAGGAAGCCAGTTATGCCACTGCCGTCAAAAAGATCAAGCAGTCCAAGAGTCTGCTCAGCTTCATGAACTGCTGCTCCTGGTGGGAGTCCGACCAGTTCACTGCAGTCAAAATCCAGCTGGCCAAGCAGAGTCGCAAAGGCCAGATGGATTCCCAGTTGGTGGCCTAGGTGAAGGGGCTGGTGGGGCTGCAGGCCTAAATCAAGCCCTTCCTGAAGGTGTTCAAGCAGAAGATCTAGAAATTAGAGAATAACTCCTCCTTCAATAAACTCATCCTCGCAGAGCCTGAGGAACTCATGACCATATCCACCTAGAATGAAAACCCTTACTACCTGTAGGCCTGTTCCCACCAGATCGTCAACAAGCTGCTGCTGACCTAGAGCTACGGGATAGGCCAGCAGCTCCATAAAATGATCAGCGACTTCAGACAAAACTTCAGAAACATAGGCGAGAGCGCATCTCTGCTGCCACTGCCCGTGAAGAACATCATGTACGAGTTGGTCTAGGTAGGTCAATCATCAACGACATCGACCAGCAGCTGACGCAACTTCTGCTTGAGCTCAACTACCCCAGGTAAATCTTGGTGTTCTCGCGAATATAGCTGTAAAGCTACGTGTTCAACAAGTTGTAGGACCAGCTGTATGCCATGTACCGTTTTAAGAATGTCTTAGTGGAGTAGAAGTTCCAGCAGAAAAAGATCCAGATCATTTAGACCTACACCATCAAGGAAATGCTGGTCGAAGTCTGCCTCAACAAGAAGTTCTGGAGCATCAAGCAGGAAGTCTAGTAATCGCTGCTGCCCTTCAAGTAGGCTGTAAAATTGAATCAATGTAGAAACAGGCCATCAGCTTCGCAGTGGGCTGCAGGGAGCTGGAGAAGATGGTGTTCACCAACAGTCCGAGGGAAAAAATAAAGTACTGCCAACTGGCCTACACTGTGCTCAAAAACCACTTCTATGATTTCAGCAAAAAGAAGTACTGTATTCCTTAATGAAGATAGAACTAGCATCAATGGAAGACATCATCCCCGTCCTCATTATAGTGGTGCTTTTCCTGGAAGTTGCCGAGCTGAGGTCAGAGCTGGACATCATGCTGGATTTCATCAACTTCGACCCCAACTAGATGTAAGCAGAAAAACGACTGCTGATCAACATCTCAGAGTCTTACAACTACATCTACCGAGACTGGGTACTCAAATGATATGTCTTCTTGTTAATTAACCATTCTCAAATAAATAACCCCTACTAACAACTCTATTGCAGTTATTTTACCTCTGAACCATTATGTCGGAATTCCCTCACTAATCAAAAAGAATTGGCCAGATCTAGCCTAAGTAGCTGAAATGGGTAATTTCAGAGCTTGCTGACAGTAAAAACTGTGTTTTGATTTAATCGGCAAAGACGATCTTACCTATATAATACAAGTCCGTTTTAAATATTTGAAACGATTGCACCTTATTTATAGAATATAGATATGTCAGCAATTCCAGTCCAAGATATCCTCAACTACTTGAATTTGGCTAGGACCAACCCCAGTGCATTTGCACAATACGTCCAGAAAGAGATTGCAATGTTTATTGACAATGACACTCTTCCACTCTATCCTGGGTGCAACTATTCCACCAACGAAGGCAAATCCGCCTGGCAAGAGGCCTATAGCTTCTTGCTGCACCAGAAACCACTTCCACCTTATGAGCTCAACCAGGGGCTCACCTTGGCTGCTGAAGACCATGCCATCGATATGGCACAAACCGGCATATTTGGGCACAACAGCTCTAATGGTGCTTCCTTCTCTGACAGAATCGCCAAGAGATGTGGCCAATCTTATGGATCTTCAGGGGAAAACATTGGCTCTGAGTTCAAAGTGGGGGGTAGGGATCATGCTCTTCAAACTATATTAGGTCTCATAATCGATGACGGCGTTTCAAGCCGTGGACACAGAAAAAACATCTTTTCTACTGATTTCAAGTATGTAGGAATCAGCTCCAGAGTTCAAGAGGATAAAATAGTGACTGTTTTCGATTTTCACTCTAATAACCTACCTACGAAAAACGGCTCCTCAAACTCCAACAATATTGGGACAAACGTGACCTATGAAAGCAATAGCAGGTAAGCTATGATTTACTTAGTCCCTACGTTGCTGATAATGGATGGGTTCAACAAGGAGGAAGTTCTGGATTTTCATCAGGTAGTTATAAACTAACTTAGAAAGTGGGTTTGGAGGAAATTTGGGTGGTAATTTTGGCAACTTTGGAGGGAATTCAGGTATTTTAGATTATATTTAGGGGGTAGGTATATAGTGTCGCAAAATACGACCACTAAAACTTCAACTTGCAATGGAGTCAAAACGATAACCAAGATAGTTAAAACTAAGTATTCTGATGGTTCTGAAGAACAAGAATAAGAAGAAACAGTTACCCATTGAGATGATGAGCATATAAATAAGATTAGAACTATCAATTTGCATTTTGAAACAGTTTTGCTTAAGCTTAAGATGAGGCTCAAACCTAGTTTTTTTGTAAAACTAAGGTCTTAATGTTAAGGATGTTTAATTATTGAAGAATATTGGAATGTGCTAACTATTGCTTCATAATAAATGCACATTCCTTTTATAATATCAATCCTTTTGAGCTTGCTGCTCACAGGTGGCTGCCAGGAGGATGAGCCTTGCTCTGTTTCTAAAGGCAATTACATCCAAATAGTACTTCTTGGTTGATTCAGGGTTCCAAAGTCAACATCTGCTTGAAGGTTAAAACACAAAACCATACATATGTCTATGCCTTTGGATTAGTCGTTGATAAGCTAGCAGCTTTGCAAATATCAGACATAGGAAACGTCCTAAATGAGACGGGAGCTGTTACACTTTCCTTCCAATATCAAAGTACTGTCTCTCAAGACTAAATCGTATTTTTCGAGGTATTCAGTTGCTACAGAATGACACTTTGGGAGTTTACCAAAATTTGATTTCTCTTGTTCTTTAGTCGAATAATGGAGCATTGACCAAAGTCTACTACGATGTTCAGGACTGTAGTTCCTGTCTGACGACAAATAATCAGGTTTGCATCTAAGCGCAATGTTTCAACAGAGGAGATCTAAGCTAAACCGATAGGCTGTTGATTTATGTAAGTTGGATAGGTACAGACCTTGCAGGTCAACACTTCGTCTCTCACACTTTAAGGCTAAAAAAGCTAAGCAGGTTTTCTCAACAAAACATCTTCATCTCAGCCATGACACTGATTCAATGATTGAGTTAGATGACCATATTTTATGGATGAATGATTCATCACTTATAATTGATAGAAATATCAATAAAATCTCCGATTTTGAATTTAGTATTCTGAAGGTAGCGGTCTTCGTTGCGATCGAACTTGCGATGCATCACTACAGTTCCCAACTACTGTTTTGACAGCTAAGATTTGCCCTATTACGTATACACTCTCCAAAACTGGAATCTTTGTTTGGTTCTAATCGAAGGTATATGAGCTCTCAGTAGTTCAACAATCTCGCGCAGTGAGCAGTCCATCCTAAATCAAAGAAAAAAGTACCAAAGATGCAGAAATATTTAAGTTTCAGGCAGAGGAGTATTGGCATCAAATGCATTTTCCTTGTTAATGGCGTAAAAAATGCGTACCAAAAAGGGACAAGTTTACTTGCGGTTCACTTTGACCACATTTTAGTAAGTGTTTTTCTCTCTTTCTTGAAATTTGTTTGAGGGGTAATTGGTTTTGCGCTCATTTCTGTTCCAATTCGGCCTTTCGTTTTGCTCCCTATACCTATCAGAAGGATGGTTGCGTTATCTGCTTCTCTCCTGACGCTCTGCTGACCTTTTTCTGGAGTCTTCATGACCGTATCTTTCTCTACTGCGCTGTCTCATTGATATAATGAATGATAAATGATTTTAGAAATAATCAATATCACTATCTTCTGTTAGGATGCATAAGCAGGTAAATCAAAAATGTGCCTAAAAAGATTAGAACCCAACCTCCGATAAATGAACTTTGCATTTTGATCTTTTCAGCTGTTTCCAATTCCGTGATGTTTGACTATTAACGTTAGATGAGTGCATTTTCTTGAAAAACAGACCTTACAGCTTGACGCTGGAACCTTTGGCTTGAGGAAGGAGCCATTGAAATCTTTTATGAAGCTGAGTCCAAAATAGGCACATTCAAATTTGCTGTAGCTTGGCTTACAACTGCTTCAACCAAAGCAAGAGTATCATAATGGCCAGCTAAAATAGGGTCTTTGACTATGATTCCATACTTTGAGGCCTTTTTGATTAAGGGTTTGATCTCAGGCACAATATCTGACTACTTAGCCTAGAACTCATAGTTTTTGAAGAATGTATTTTCAGGAGGTTCTCCATAAATAGCTTCGAAAGAGTAATTGAAGATGAATTGATTAATTTTTCCAATGCTGTTTTCTTTTCGTTTGACCATATGGTGATGGGAGTGCTAGTAGTTGTAGTAAAGAAGATGAATCTAAAACTACTCTTTGAGGATTGTTTCAGTTTCACCTTTTTAAGAAAGCCGGAAATTGATCTTTGCTGAAGATTATGACTCAAACAGGGCCTAGACGTCAAAGATGAATTTCATTTTTCCAAACTACAAGGCTGGGTACTTCTGCACATTATTGGGCTAAATGTTTTTAATATCGGAGGTTTCTCCCATCTTGGTGTCATCTAAATAATCTTTGGATTACCTTTCCACATTTCCCAAACATATCGAGAAGTTGGTGTGAAATCTTGCTAGCTTATCATGTAGATGTGGTGGGGAATCAAGTGCAGTTATCTCAACTAAAAAATTGGGTGGTTTTTGGTTGAACCCGACGCAGACATTAATTGAGTATTAATACACTTTATTTACTAGGTCTATTCTATTTAAAAGCAAAGTAAAGAATCATTTTATTTTTGTTCTGGGACTCATAAGCACTACAATCTCCACAATAGCAAGTGCGATGAACAAATAAAAGGACCATTGTTTCAAAAGCTGTGCTGATTTCTACAATTTCTTGATCTACTCAATAGTCGAATTTTCTTTTTGTTCGTCAATGTTTAAGTGAGAATAGGCTAAATCAATCTTGAGCTTGTCTTAACCAAGTCTATCAGAGGCATAGATAGGAACTAGCTTATCATAAGAAATGAAGACATCTTTGTCTTCTTTTTAAGGCCTCTTGCCAAAAGCAATCTATTTGATAGGAATTGGTCCATTGTAAATTTTTTTGAGTGGCGAACCAGTTTAGCTCAAGTATGTATCGTTTTTCTTGAGTTTCGGAACTATTATGAGCTTATTCTAAGTTTGGTTTTATTTATTAGCTCTATCTTAGTAGGAGCATTGGACAGTATAGTAAAGAAAAGATCTTCTTTTGAATCCCAAGACATGTTAATTGAAACTTGCGGTAATAGATCGAGAATATTCATAAGCATACTCTGACAAAGTCAACTTGTATTCTTCAACTAATTATTCCTCAGTCCAGAAGATATCCATTCTGAATAATCTCAAACTTAGTTTGGCCACTTTTTGGAAACTGAACAAATCTGCCTTTTTGTAGATGAAGTTGGCACTACTAATGGTAAGTTTTAAGCTTTGTTCTTTTTAGTTGAGAGTTGAAACAATGTCACAAGATTAGTCTAAGATAACGTTATCTGCATATGAACCAAAGTACCTTTTAAGGCTTCAACCCTAAAGATGGGGAAATCATTCAAGCGATCAAGTTCCTTCAAGGGAAGGTCAATCTACTTGATTATGAGAGCGATATGAGTGAGCTAATAAATGTCTCTGTGCTTCATTGGTAATTCTTCTATAATTATATAAGATAGCATCATTTCAAAGTTTTTTCGTAGGTAACATCATCGCATAAATTACGAACACTCCGAGCACTAAGATCAAGTTGAGAAGTCCATTGGTTACAGATTTCTTGTAGTGAGATAAGGTATTGAGAAAATCTTCCTAATCCACTTAACTTTATACTTTGCTTGGCTGCAAGATTGAGCGACGTAGTCTTGTAATTCGCTTTATTTTTGGTGACTCATCGTAAAATGAAGTATTTAAGCTATTGGAGCTTGCCTCAGACCCTTCGCTTTCTTTTGGTAGGAGAGGAGGATCAGAAAACTTTCTTGGTTAGACTGGCGTTAATCTCTTTTTTGTCCTTCTGGCAAATTTGCCCCCTTAGCTGTCTTTACTAGTTCTTGTGGTTCTTTAGAATTTTTCGGTTGAAGCTGTTCCCAGGAAGCTTGATGTGTTAGTATCTAGTAGGTCAGTAAAAAAAAGTTCAGAATTTTTACACTTTTGATACTCACTTTGGTGTTCAAACATTCGCTAGAGAGACGCAAGAGTTTGTCGAGAGTCTGAGACAACCAAATTACAGACTAGCTTTGACTCATTGTCTTAGCATTCCAAGGTAATTTCATCAGCAAGATTTTCTTTTTCCTAAGATTGGCTGAGCAACTAGGAGACATAAGCAATGTATTTTCTAGTCTTATAATTGCTAGCTTTATTTTGAGATTTCAGTTAGAGAGTTAACGTTTATTCTTTCAAAGTACCGGCAGCAGTATTTTGGATGGAGGTTTCAAAGACTGTGTTGTAAAAGTGAAGCTAGTTGCCATAAACCTTGTATTACTTGTTTATTTTCATCATATCCCTGATTTTGAGCTGCGCCTTCTTGTTGTGACAAGTAGGAACATTACTCCTTAGAAGCTAGATTTGATGGAGTAAACTAGAAATTTCTTCAGGTCCAAGAGTGGAGAGAGAAGCATGGATCGGCTGAAGGTAGAGATATGTGAATGTAGGCCTTACTGATGTCATTCAAAATTATTATAGTTTCTTCTAAATCTAAACTTTAAAGTAGATAATTCCGTTTTGAGCTTAGAATTTTTATTTAAATTTCCATTTACAGAAATACATGACTGCAAGCTCGGATAATTACAGGCAAATCGCCAAGCTATTTCATACTCTGAACAAAAGAAGTGCACTATCTAACCAAGAATCAAGACGTACGCATAAGTCAACTTGGCCGAATTCCTCCGTTTTTTCTCTTCTTAACAACATCTAAAACATTCATAGCAGAATCTCAAAACCTTCTCAAACTTGTTTCGAGAGAAAAACCATTAAACATGAAAAAGAAAATATAAAGACCAGAATGACAACAACTATTTCAGTAGTGGATTTCGATCGTCCATTTACTTGTGACAGCAAGCCCAGAGACAAAAGAAACGAACTAAAAAGATAATGCAAATCTCCAAGTAATATTTTGTTCAATTTGGTCAAAAGGTAGAAGTTGGCTCTTTTGTAGGAGGAGAAGTAGCAAGTTGTTCAGTAAATTTTCAATCAGTAAAAAGCCATCATTCATAGAATAGATGAAGACTAAGAAAACAATAAAAAACCCAACGCTATAAGCTTCAAAACCTACTTTTCATTGAACAAACTGATGGACTTGCGAGACAAAATAAACTTCACAGCAAACTATCGACCAAAAACTGGAGGAGATAGGCTGAAACGTATAAAACAGGCTTCTCCTTTTCTGTGATTTTAATTAAACTTAACCATTCATTTTCTAGACTAATAGACTTCCGAAATCATAGCCTTTCGTTCCAATCACTATGGCTGTCCAGATAAACTGCCTCTCCTAACACCAATTAGCTTTATTCGTCTTCAAAAGATTGAGAATTTGCCAACCCATTTTGGGCTTTTTTGTATTTCTCTGCCTATGAAGCAGAGAGTTTTATGTACTACTTCTGGCCTTTTACTGTCTGAGGGTCGAATACTTCTTTGAACATATCACTGACAGGCTAAAGAATGGGATTGTTATCCACTTTTAGGTTTTAGAAAATTGAGTCAAGTTGCACCTAGCTTTTGAAGATATCGTCGTACATAACGTTAATGCTGGCCATCGCTTTGTCAAATTAAGCATCATGTCCTTCCTAATGAAAGTTGAAGGCTGTTTAGCCTTTGCCCAGAGGTGGTAATTTTATTTTCTTCATTCAATATAACAATTAAGTTTATGTTGTAAGCTATGAACTGAACGAGAAGTCATAACAGGAAATTTTCCAATTTATCAGAAAATTTGAAAAATATTTGATTCAATTATCGATCTTTAATTATTCTGATTCAAAAAAGCTCTCCTCCCTCATTGATAAAGTTATAAAGAAAACATCTTGCTTGACTATCCGAGAATTCCTCAAAGTTTTCGTTTAAGAAATTTGAATTATTTTTTGAGTATAATTAAAGTTGGAATGATAGATTAAGAGCGGAAAGCTAAGCAGTCTTATTTGCGTTAATAAATCCTGTAGAAAAATTACGATCCCGAAGAGTTCATTCAATACCTTAATCTTAAGTTAAAAGTAGAATCAGACATAGATCGCTGCTCTTTGGAATAACTGCAAGAAGTTGTACAATAGTTCATAAGAGATAAAGATTCTGTTATAGTGTAAAAAACTGAGATTCCGCTACTTTCTCAAAATGTCGCTATCAGAAGAGATTCTAAAAGCTCTACTGTTGTCTATGTATCATTTTGCTAATTCAAGAAGGAGTTTAACCCTCCGGTTGTTGAGGAATAGTATGAAACAAACTTTAAATGCCTCAAAATCATCCCCAAGCAAAATGCAACAATCGTCGCAAAAATGAAGTGCGAAGTTTCTAAGTAAAAAGTTCTTAAAAAAGTCCATAACGCAAGTACACAGGTGGAATTTTTGGCATTGGGGCATAAAGCTTTCTTGAATTCCAGGTAAAGACTTCAGGCATTGACTGGTGTGTAGGCAGAAGATACAGTGACTTTATTTGGCTTAGAAGCACTCTTAAAAAGTACTATCCTTCTGTGATAATTCCACCAATTCCCAACAAAAAAGCATCAAAACGAACTACAAGGCACATCTAAAAAAGGATGAGAATTCTCTCTTTTTTTCTGAACGACTGCATCAAGCTCCCTTAAATCTTGAATTCAAAGTATTTAGAAGGCTTCCTCTCTATCAAAGAAAATGGGAAGTTCGATAGTCTTAAAAGAGAGGTACTTTTGTGTATAATCAAGGCTGATAGTAAAGCTACCTTTGAAAATATCACTTCAACCGAAACTGACTCAGGTTTTGTAAGTGTTTGTCTCTCCAACAAGAATGTTAACTACTATAACTAGCTGAAAAACTTTGTAGCAAAGAGTGAGCTTTTGTACAAGTAAGTTACAAGAGCAAGTAAAAAGTTTCAGGCACAAAGAATAGACGAAGTGAATCAGCTCTATGAAATGGGTACTTATAAACTTACAAAGGGAACAAATTTGCAGAGCTTTATGAGGCAGGAAAGCAGTTTTACTCATAGGTAAAACACTAAAGCATTTCAAATCTTAACTAAATGTACATTAAGCTCAATAACATGATGATTGAATGGGGCAACAACATACGCAACTAAATAGACTTATTGTAGGTGAACTTCAACACTTTTTTCAAATACGCTCGGTAATCCTATATGGGCTTCAATGAGTACTTTTAAAAGTTGGGAGAAATCGAAAAGACTTTTTTGACTATGAAGAGCAGCCTTGATATCAAGAAGTAAAAACTGTTTCTGCTGCATGATCCTAACAAATGGGACATTCCCAAAAAAGATATTGCCTTTCTACCTAGGTCTTCTATTCACTAAAGGAGCTAAGCTTTCAAGATAATGCTGCCCAAAGAGTCTGTTTAAGTTTAAAAGATTAAAACAAACTATTCTTTTTATTTGAGCAGATTACATTAAAACAGCAGCAAGTACTTCGAAAAACAGGCGGTGAAGTTCAACTAAAATTTCAATTAATTTGCGATCAAAAACAAAGTAAATAATCAACAACTTGGAGAAAGTTGGAATTAAATGTGCTTCATTTTTTCTGAAGGCAATAAAGTTTCAAAGAAGCTAGTCCAAATGGAAAAACTAAAGCAAATGGGAGATACATCAAATATCTAGTTTGGAGATGATTGAAAAGTGTTTTATTCTTAGTTATCTTTTTGTGGTCATTACTTGTATTAAAGTCAAGAACTTTTTCAAAGATTTTTATGGGCATTAAGTGGGCAAAAAGATGCTCAATATCACCCTTTGGCTTAAAATGAGTGTGGTCCTGCTTTTGAGTAAAATGAGTATTTAATTTGGCTTTTATATTTTTAATCAAATAATATCCACATGCCTGTCAAAAGAAGAAATCACGGCAGAAATAAAAATAACAGAGGATACGTTAAAACTATTGTCTGCGTCAACTGCGGCAGACTTTGCCCAAAGATAAAGCCATCAAACGCTTCACCATTAGAGACATTGTTGATGCCTCATCTAAAAAGGATCTTGAATAAAACAGGGCATTTGAAACCTACATCATTCCCAAACTCTACATCAAGATGCAGTACTGTATTGGATGCGGAATTCACTCAAGAATTGTGAAAGTGAGATCGAACGAAGATAGAAAAAACAGAGCTCCTCCTCAAAGAGTTCAAAGAGATGCAAGTGGCAAAGTTCTTAATGCTGAAAAGAAATGATCAAATTAGATATTTAATAAAAAAAAAATGCGATAGACTCATAAAAACTTTTGTAGACCAAGATGCCAAAAAGACTAGTTTCTAGATATCTAGCTAAGAAATTATAAGGAAAGAATTTCATCATAAATGAGAGAAGATCAATTCAGTCAATTGCCAATTTCTTTGGGGATTTACTCTCCTTTTTTAAGCTTGTACTCTTTTGTTTCAGTCTTGCCATCAACTGTAATAGTCTTTTTCACGTTTCGATCACCGTTAGGGAACAAGTAGTCCTCTACTTTTTCTTCATTGGCCTTTCCATCCTTGAAAGTCTTTTTAGTAGTCACTGTTTTCTTTGACTCCTCTCCGTTTTTGTTAGTATAAACTGATGAAGTCTTAACAGTCTGTCCTTCCTTAATATTCTTTTCGTCACTCTAGTCCACCATGAGATTATCTAGGTTTTTACTCCATTTGTTGTGAAAGAGAGGTCTTAAGAACTCATCGTCATTAAGTGAAAGCCACTTATTGCCAAAGAAATCGTCAAAAATGCTGTGTGCTCTCAAGGGGACCATAGAGCCAAAAACAAGATTATCGTAGTTTTATCTCCTAAATTCATCACAAAGAGCGTTATAGGCTTGGTTCACCTCAATGAATTTTTTATGGGCTTCTTAATTTCCAGGATTGTTTTTGGGATGATATTGAAGTGCCAATTTTCTGTAAGCAGCCTTAATTTCTTAGAGAGTGGCATTCTTGTTGAGTCCAAGAGTTGCGTAGTAGTTGTTGAGAGGGTTTGGATAGTGCTCATTGAAAAACTTTTCTTAGTCTTCATTTTTCACTCCATGCTCATTGAAGAATCTCTAAAAAGTGGAGTGAGCATCTTCAAGGTTGTATTCGTGACTTAGAATTTCGTCATAATGAGCTCTTTTGTTCCTGTCAGAGAGAACTTCAAAGGCCTCAGCAATCTCTTGAAACTTGAGTTCTGCTGATTTCCTGTGCTCCTTGTGTTTGTCAGGATGCCATTTAGAAGCCAATTTCTCATAGGCATTCTCAATTTCAAAGAGAGAGGCATTCTCTGGGATTCCAAGGACTGCATAATAGTTCTTTAGGGGTTGTTTAGAAGCCATGGGATAGATTTGTTAAATTTTGAATTATAATATAATACTAAAATTTGGCATTTATATGATAAAGAATTTTCTAGATTTCTAAAAAATTATGCTACCAAATATAAAGCTTAACAAGCGATTTTGCAAATATAGAGAGGAGTTAGCGACAATGGGATGAAAAGTTTGATTGAGCTTGAAATAATTGTTAATATTTCATTCTGTAGCAATTGAAAGTTTAGAGCTCATTTACTAAATTACCAGTAAGCAACCAAAACTATAAACTTCGAAATGGTTAACCTTGTTTGTTTAGTTTTTACAAAGATTTGTGCTTTCCTTTTAAAGGGTTGAGTTTCAGAAACGTCTTTTCATTGATCAGCATTTGGTAATCTTAGCAAGAAAGTCTTTATAAGCAATACAAAAGGAATTTATTTGCTAGGCCATTTGCACTACCTTGAAAAATTATAGAAGCTGACGATCATTTTCAAAAATCATAAGCAAATTCATTTAAATTTTGAAAATCACTTATTAAGAAAGCTCATAGGCTCTTTATTATTCACTGGATTTGCGGGAATAGGCTTGAATGGCCATTCTGCCTTAGAAGTTGATTGCAAAAAAACTAATGGATTGACCATTTTTATGCTTTATAGTTTTTGAAAAATATCTTTGCCTTGGGTTTCCTTTTGGTCTGCTTGACCTAAGTTATCAGAGGGAAGTGGGATATCATCATAAACTGAGGTTTTGATGTGAAAACCTATATCACTTTGATTGTTTTGTGGGATTTTTCGAGAATCATTTGCGATTTAAAAGCTATTTGTATTTTGGAAAGGACTTAGAAAGGACATTTTTTATATTTAGTCTAAGCTGGAGTGGTGATTTGAGGCACTTTTACAGTAAGCATGTTCATTACTCTTTTCAATTACGGAGCTTTAATTTAAAGATCTCGGTTGAGTCAATAGTTAAAACTCTCCGTTGTAGTTCCTCAAAACTGACCTCTTTTTGGGCGCCATGAAATAATTTTGATAGTTTATTTTTTCTTTTCCTTGCGGTTTTTGCTGTTGGCTATTGAAATGGTGAAAACTATTCTTCTGCCTTTCGTTGGCTATGCTTTTTTGTGGATTATTGGGGAGTTCAACCACCTCCATTTATCTTTTAAACTCGTATGAGTAGTTTTGCTAATCATTAAGGTGATTACTTGGTGCCTAATCAAAATGAAAAGAAGTATCGGGTTCGAGATAAAAAGAAGCATTAAATTTGGGATATTCAACTTTTTGGGGTGTTTTAGCCTTTCTCTTGGCTTTTTCGTGAAATTTCTAATACTCCTCTTTGCTCAGGAGATCGATTTCGTGTATAAGCGTATGAAAATTCCTTTCAGACAAAATTTTTTCCATGGTTTTGTTCTTGTACTCAGCATGAGCCCTCTTTTTCTTCTCCAAAATCTTTTCACTAATGTTCACTGGCTCTGGAATGTATTCATTCGTGAGGTCTGTTTTGTTTTTGGGTTTAATCTTATTTAGATTGTTATTTATGAGATCAGGGATAAACACTTTTTTGTAGTATTCCAAGCTATATCGAGACTTTTAGTCAACCATTTACTAGGCTTAAACAGGTAGATTCACTTGTTATTTGTGGTTTTACTATGATTAAAAACTGGCCTCCTTCCTTGGGCACGATTTGTGCCTCTAAACATAAGCTTTTGGATTATTGCGAGACTAAATGAAATTTGAGCGATCTTATGCCATCTTTTCGATTGTTTACTTCTTTTTCTTCCTGAAAGCGTTAGGTCCTATCATTTGATGGACAATACCCTCAACGACAGATTGCTAAAAAATCATTCTAGTTTTTTAATGTTTCAGTAGGTTGTACTCTAGCTCTTTGTTGGCTCTTTTGAAGTTTTGGTAAATTGCGTCATTTTTTTCAATTGCATCAATGAAAGTTAAATCTCTTTAAGTATAATTTCTGACGTATACTTTTCTTTTGAACTCATTGAGGAATACATACCCTTGAGTCTATACCCAATCTTTAAGAGGAAATTGTTGAATATCCTCTTTGTTGACTAATTGATTGCTTAGAAACTATTGAACAAGCTGTTCATTTTAGAATGTTAGCTTGCAATGGGAAGCATCAATCCAAGCAACTTGAGGATTCTGTTTGGAGTACTTGTTGATTATAGCATGTGTTTAGAGAAGATCTATACCACAAATAAGGAGCACGTTTGCAGCTATATTGCCAGATTCTTACGCAAGACCTGGCTCTATCCTAGGGCAAAAAAAGCCATTTTAAAGATTAATGTTGGCTTCTTTTAAGTAGAAGTCGATTAGCCATTGTCTCTGCTGCACAATCTTTGTTTCAATAGGCCCTTCAAAGGTAAATCTCTGTATCACAAGTAGCAATTCCAGTTTAGTTCCATTTAGCTTAGCTTTGTGTATTTGAAACTTGAGATGGATCTCTTATGTAGCTATATTGAACTATATCTAGTCTTGTTCTGTGACTGTGAGCTCCATATGCTGATTGGTTTTAAGAAATTCATTTTTTGGGGATTTTTCAACCTCTACAGCCATGCTTGAAAGGTACTAAACATCTAAGTTTGTCATGGATTTCGCTCTTTTATATTTCAAGAAGAAGATGCTTTTGTGCTAGTTGATTTATAGAATTAGGCATGGAGATTCTTTCTCTTCAGAAATGTTTGGTAATAAGAGTCTCTAGTCAGATTGGATAAAACACGTTTAATATAATAAAAAGTTTTAAGAAAAGATTTCCCTCTATTGAATTTTGAATTGAAATAACTAGGAAAAGGTAAAGAAAAGATTTACTTAAGTACTAATACCATCTTAAAAGATATGAAAAATAATTCTTGAAGTTCAAGAAGCAATCAAAACTGATTTTAACAACTTAGCATGATTGGCACCATCCAAATCATTGAAGGTTGAAAAATAATCTCTTTATTAAGGCTTATACAACTTTAGCTTACTCAAAGCTTTGATTCTGAGTTTACGTGAAAAATTACTGTGTTTCGCGTTTAAAGTCTTTGTAAAAATATCTCAAATGAAGCAGTAAAACTTAGAGCAATAATTGTTGAAACAAAGTGGCAAATTATCTCAAATAGATATTTGTAATTATAATATTGTATTTACGTCATTTTCATGGAGAAATACCTTATAAAACATAGTAAAACCAAAGAAAAGGAACTCTCTCAATAACAATAAGCGACTTTTTCAGATTTAAGAAAGCGGCTTTAATTCGCTTTACCTATCAACAATGAGGATTTAGCCAAAATCTTAAGTCAGCATCGTCTCTCTACAATACGATAAATACTCTATTTTGGCAGATATAAGTAGTTCAAAAAAGTAATTCATCGATTTTGCAGCTAGTAATAGCTTTTAGACTATAAAGAATTAGCAGACATGATTTAAGAGCATAAACCTGAAACTTAAAGCAGATTAATGTAAAGTAGAACGAAGTAAAAGTCTTCTTAAGATTCTGAGAAAAAAAATAGAAAAAGCCAAATTATAAAAAATAGCATTTTTGGAATAATTGGAGTTCTAGTCGCAATCTTATGCTTTTTGAAGAGGCAAAGACTAAGATAAGTTATGAAAAAGATACTAGTTTGATTATTTATACTTTTTTAACTTTAGACTTCATCTTTTCTTGGTTTTTTAGCATAAAAAAGTAAAATTGTTGTATTATAGGCCATTTTTAAATTCAAATTATTATCATTCACTAAAACTCCTAAAATTTCATAACCTTCTTGCTCATTTCTTCCCTTAAGAACTAATGATTTAACACTTAATCCATATCCATTCTTCTTTAAGGATCTTAATTAAGCAGATTCTCTATAAACGCTTTAGTTTCAGGCTTTATCGGAATTCCCTGTGGGAAGTTAAGTGAAGAAAGTTCTGGCTTTAGTTACTTATTTTTTGCTATCTTAATAATGTCGCTTTCGAAGGGTGACTTTCCGAATAGCAGTTCAAAGGTCAAAATACCTAAACTCCAAGAATCTATTTTTTCGCTATAACCTTCCTTAGATAATTGTTCAGGGGAAGAGTACTAAAGGCAGCCAACTACTGTATTTCTAAGAACTAGGTCTCTGTTGTAAATGGAGCAACCAAAATCGCCTATTTTTGCAGTTCCCTAAGTCATATAAAAGTTACGTCATGCATAAAGATGTTTTCGGGCTTCAAATCACGGTGAATTAGGTACTCTTAGTGCATAAATCTCAATCCCAAGGCAACTTGCTTCACAATGGAGGCAGTTTATTTCTCAGGCAACTTCTTTTTCTTCTTCACATTTTGCAAGCTGCCATCAGGAAGAGCCTAGAGGATAAGGTAAAGATTCTACTAATCATGGAAATAGCCAAAGAGGGCAGTCAAATGCTAATTGTTTAAGTAGGATTGGATTTTTATCTCTCTAAGAATGTGTTCTTAGACCTTAGCTTCTCTGATTCTTTTCTTTGACATCTTCTTTATTACACAGACAAAGCCAATTGCTTTCTATTGAGCGATGAAAACGTCTCCAAATGCTCCTTTACCTAGTTTTTACAAAATTTCAAAATCTTACAATTTTATTTCTCTCATATTCTTCATCGCCATCTTTTCTTTTACAGTCATGAAATCTTTTTTACCGTTTGTTGCTTCTTTATTGAAAGCAGGTTTGGGGCTTGCAATCTAAATAGTGGGAGACTAAAAAAGTTTCTTTTTTTTGAATTCAAAGTTGGGTGATTTACCATGAGCCTAAGTTTTTTCAAGAACTTAGCCTTTTTGCTTATCCTCAGGGCACATAACAGGGTTGGTTTGATGTAAAAATTTGTTTTGATGTGGACTCAAAAACTCTGGTTTTTTAACGTTTGTTTCAGTGTGGTTGTAGTAGTTGGGAAGAACTTTCATACTTTGAACTCCTATCATAGATCCTGTCATGGAAGGTTAGTTGAGATTGGCTTCTCTTCTTTTCTTTAAGAACTAAAAGTTTTTATTTTTTAAATCCCCTGATGCTCCTTCAAGCTGTTGCTTTATTTCATTTTTGCTTTCTTAAGGATCTTTGGCTTTTCTCAAAAAAAAGGGGACTTCATTATTGTTTTATCTTTTAGAAGCAACTCCTAAATCAATAGATTCTCTTCTCTTTTTGGTAATTAACGAGTTTAAATCAGGCTGCATGTAGTTGGACTCCATGTTGGGTCCAAGGCTTTGCAGTTTTTTTATGTTGAGATGGTTCTAGCTTATCATGCTTTGGGCAGAGCTATTTGTATAAAAAGTTGGGACTTCAAGTGTTTTTTTAGGTTCGTTGAGAGAATCTTATTGAAAGGTAGGTGTCACTACTCGAGCCATACTATCTAGTCTTCCGAAAGGGGCTCTTCTGGTTGAGCTTGTAGTGTTCATATCAATCATAGACTGACTGGCTAGCTCACGGGGAAGCATTCTTGTGTTGGTTTACTCGGTTTTGAACTATCTGGGTTTTGAGAAAGGATCAAAAGTGTTTGTATTCTGAGTGAAGCCACTGTCGAATTTGCTTTAAAGATTGTTGCGAGGGAAGAACATCGAGGAAGCAGCCATTTGACCAGCTCTAGACGAGTAGTTATTGGTATTGGTCATCATAGCGATTTTATTTCCCTATAATATTAATTTGATTACCCTATGTGGCTGAATGTGATGAAAACTCACTTTCAGAATATTGAAACCACTCCTTTCATTCAAAAGCTTTTTTTCCTTATAACTTGCTCTAATATTCAAAGAGTTTCAAAGAAAGGTCTTTTCTCGTAATTCGTTCAAAAACAGATATTAGAAAATCTTTTATTTTGTTGCATTTATCGTATCTTTGCATAATTTCAATCTAACATTCATTCAGCTGTGTAAATGCCTGTTTTGAGTAAATTGGCTGAGGTCAAGGAAAATTAAATTTTTTAGACTCAATCTTATTAGCTATACTACTTATAAACTAGCTATAAAAACGATAAACCCAAAATGACAAAGTTAGAAAGTAGAAAACCTTTAATTTTGGCATATATCAAAACAAAAATTGAGCTAATGGTTCGAATTATTGTTTTATTCATCAAGAAAACAGTCTACGGGCTTTGATGATGGCTCTCTGTTAGTATCTTTTAAAATTGTCAAACTAACTCAAAATAAGCTCAATATTTTGCTCATCGTCAAACACATAATAAGTCTAACCACGGTCTTAGCAAACAGTCAAAGTGCCATATTTACTTAGTTGCTCACCATTTGCTTCCCAGTTGTGATCTTTCTTTAGAGCATTATAAATAAGGACTCTCTTCGAATATTCTTTAGTTTTGGGGGTAAACTAAGGGCCTAAAAGTGAGATTTCGCCTGTGAATTTAGAGTAAAGAAGATTGTTTTACTATACTGCCTTGCTAAACACAAAAAGTGATTTTTGATTATTGTAAAGGTAATTGAGCATTCCGATGAAAGCACATCCTGTCATGAATGAGTCAAAGCCTGCTTCATGGCTGCTCTCTTACTTCAAGTATTTTTCGACAAATTTGAAGTTTATGTTAGAGTAAGGCCCAAGTCCTTTCTTGTTAAAACATGACTTGTACAAAGATTTCAAGTCCACTTTGATTGACTTCATCTTGTTTTGTAGTCTCCTTGAGATTATTTTTGTATCAAATATGTACGAAAAAAACTTGTTTAGTTGGTTACTGAATTATTCGAAAGTTTAAGGCAGTTAGGCAATAAAGGCTTGGTAAATTAGACCAAGGTCCAAATTCGGAAAATGCCCTACAATTGGCTTATTACATTAGATTAGTTTCGAAATGACAACTTCTAAGGTGCGATTTTTGTGTGCTAATTGAGTTGCTTTTTACTCAAGGCTGATTTCTTCAACTTTATTGACATACTTTTATGATTCCTATTTGGTCTACTGCTCAAAGAAACTTTCTTGCTTGGGATAAATTCTGCATACATACTCAAAACGATCCATATTCTTCTTAGGTTTGTCAAAGCTTAGCTAGAAATTGTGCCTAAAGTGGTCAAATATTCTTTTATTTTGAAAATTTATGAGGGTCATTTGTTAACCACTACTGATGATTTTTTCGATCTAAGCAATCGTTTCCTGATCACTTTTGCTAAAAAATAGTTTTGAGTTATACTATCTTTCTTGCAGAGGGTTTATGTTTTTATTTTCAACATTTTCATCGAAAAGTCTCTTAAATTAGATGCCATAAAGGAAAGCTGTGTTGAAATTCATGCCATTTTTTGCCAAAAAGGCCATACTTTACCATTAGGCCAAAATTACTTTGTTGAAACCTTTCTTTATGTTCGCTGAAACATAAAAGTTGTAAGATTTGGGGTAATACTCTCCATTTTAGAAGTGAAACAAAGTAAGACCAAGTTGTAAAAGATTGAAATTAAGCGCAGTTTACTTTATTCTTTAGTAAAATTATCTGTAGTCGGGATAGAGTCCTTAGACTTGAGTCATCTGAGTCACCAATCCTGTAAATTCACAATCAAAAGCAACAAAGTGTGCAGTTTATATCTCTTTTAAGATGAGATCAACATGTTCTTCAAAGTTTCGACTATCGATTTGCATACCTTATAAGAATTATAATGAAACTATTCTTTTATGTTACAACCAAAATAGTTTACTATCACTACAACTGCAGCCTATCACAAAAAATCTCTTTGTTTTTGGCATAGTCCAAAAGTTTCTTTTTCACTCTTTCTGCGTTATTGATGACCTTTGGCTTTGAGTTAATCATTTTAATCTTAACTTTCTGCAACTTAGGCACTAGTCCTGGAGAATGAAGCAGTTCATTGTTTTCTTTTTACTAAACTTACTACAAGCCCTCTATCTAGTCTTCGAATAGTCTTTTTTTAAAATATTCTAGTTTACTTGTTCTTTGCACAAAAACAAGAGGCTATTTCCTTCGCAAGTTCTTTTCAGAAGTGTTTTTGGGAGGAGTCGGCAATTTGTATTTTTTTGTGTCTTATATCTTTGCGGCCAAGCCCCACCACTCCAATGATATCTATGTCCTTCTTTTAATCTTTCTTTTACGCTTCTTTTTCTTCTGGGGAGGAGCAATTGTCAGGTTTTGACTTTTCATAAGCAACTTATTATGAACGGCGTTAGTTTTCTTCAGGTAGTAGTTCAAGTTTTCCTACAAAATAGGGTTTTATAGCTCTATTTCATAGAGGACGTCTAAACTTATCGCTAGTATTTTCAGTTAATCTGAGGTAGCTCTAGCATGGTGTTGATAATAATTTTAGTTGAACACTTCATATGCCTATAATCCAAAAAGTTCTTTATTACCTACTCTAACTATTTTGATTTCTTTTTTCTCAGTGGCTTGATAGTTAAGCTTATAATGATTGGGCGGAACCAATGGGACTAAACTTTCTTTGCTTTCTTTATTCTTAAATTTTTCTTCTTTTTCGTAACCTATCTCAGCTTCTCCTTCTAAGATTAAAAAAAGCTGTCTTATGGGTTCATCTTATTCATAGATGATTTCATTGTATCTGAATCTTCGTACATTGCAATAAGGTATGAATTTCTTGAGCTAAGATAGAGGAATCGCTCTAAAAACCAAAGTGTGTGATAAAATTGAAGCGTTTTCATCACAGTCTCTTAAATAGAGTTTTTTCAGGTATTTGTTGTAAATGTCGTCAGTGAATCTTAAAAGAATTGACAATCTCTTTACTTTGTTGGTATAAGGGTTGGATTTATGAGTTTGAAGCAAGTTTGAGATAATGGCCTCTCCAGTTTAGTACTCAAATTTTTAGACATACTATTTTTCGTCATCTTTTAGCTTTTTCTATTGGTAAGCGCCAATGCATCCATCTACAAAAATGTAGTGAAAGTTATGAAATTTGCCTTATTATTGCAGTTTACAGCCTTCACTAACTTTGTAAAGCTAAAGGTTTGCCATAAACGATTTGTATTATTAATGAGTGACTTTGCGTTTTAGGTCTTTCAAAAAATAGATTCTTCTTTTCTCGCAAAACTCATCAATCTGTTAAATGTACTTTTCTACATTCTAGAAATACATAGCTAAGGTCTCAAGCAAGTTAAGTTATTCCTTATTAAAGTTGCCACTATCTCTGCGTAGATGTCTCAGTTTGATGCTGCCTCGCTTTTACATTGACTTTTTTTGCTAAAGCCTATTCCGTTATTTGTAAAGGGCTTCTATTTTCTTGATTTGTTCTTCTGAAATATCGGAGTTTGCAACTATTGACCTCCTTGACATATTCTAATATTCTATATAGAAAAATTAATAATCATCAAGTTCCTTTTTCTAAGAACGATTTCGCAAAACGACAAACGAAAAGGTATTAAAGGCAATCTTCTTTTTTTTGAGTGGTTTTGTTCTATGGACTAAAAACGGAATAAGTGATACAAAATCAAATATCAGCGAAAAGAATGTTGTAGGTTCTTTTGTTCCAGTAGTCCTCTTAGCCGTCATAGTATGAACCTGGACCAGGCATAAGAAGTTTTTTGTCTTTGAAGCGAGGATCTTTGCTCTTAAACACACTATTATTTTTGAGCATTTTCAATTTTCTCTCCTCTCTGTGTTTATCCTGAATTTATTTTATGATATCATCATCGTCATAATCCTACTCAGGTTTAGTTACCTCCTTAAACCTTGCTTATCCTACACCAAAACCTGGCTTCTTTATCACCAAATCAGGATCTTACTATTCTTCCTTTATTATTCTTGTTGCTATATCGCTGTGAATGATGTTGTAGCTTCCAACAGGAGGAGCTTGCTTCTTTTCCTACAAAGCCTTTCTTTCAAGCTTTGATTTAAAAATAGAGCTAACTTCCTTCTCATTGTTTACTACTTGAGGGTTGTAGCTTGCAGGGCCTGGCTTTTCATCTTATTCTGGCTACTTGCTTCTAGCTTAGGTTGATCCGAATTGCCCTCTATATCCCCTTTGGATTTTATAGATGAGTCTGTCCTCCATGGTATTTCTTGGCTAGTATGAGCCTGGTCCAGGAATTTTGACGTTTTGGTTGATAATTGAAGGACACCTCATATCTTAAGCTTTCTAAACAACTTTCTTGGCCTTTGACTTTTTCCCAAATTTAAAGCCAACATCATAGCTTCCAGGACCAATATTGGCAGTTGGTGCGACAGCCACTGCGGTTGCTTCAAACCTTTTACTATTACCAAAGCTAGTGGTTGTTTTTCCTGCTCTTTGCCTAGAAACTTTGGATATCTAGAGATATGATCCTGGACCTGGAGTTGTTTCTTAGATGTACTCATATTAGCTCTCTTCATCAGAATCAATGTGTGTTGAAGGAGGAGCTTTTTCAGAGAGAAGTCTACTCTCTGCCTGATTTGAAGTTTATTCCTCTTTGATCAGCATTGCATTAGTAACTGCACCTTTTCTTTGGTCCATTGTCCTCATCGTTTTACTGGCGAAATTCGAAGTTGGCTTATAGTTGTAAAGAGGACTAATTGTTGTGGTCTAATAAGAACCAGGCCCAATATTGATGTTTGCTTTAACTTCTTAGAGCTTTTTTGCTTTAGGCTGAGACCAAGAAACTCCTCTTGCCTTAACCATATTGGGATTAGGGTTGTATTGTCCAGGACCGACTTTATCCTCTTTTTCTCCCTTAAAGCACTAAACAGGAGGCTAGTTGAGTTCAAGTTCATTGGTTTAGTTCTCATTGTAGCCATATGCGTGAATATTCGAAGGTATTGAAGGGATTGATTGATACTGGTTGATATTGATTAAATGCTAGAGTATTTTGGGTTTTGTAGTGGTGTTAGTGCTAAGCATTTTGGGACGCACTTCTAAGCCTTTATGGTTACTAAATGAAACAATCAGTACTATTAGCCAGGTCCGGGAGTTATCAACTCCTCCTTAATCTCTCCAAATCGTATCACCCCTGACTTGAAAACAGGATGGGGCCGTGATATCTACAAAATTTTGATGTCTTCTGTCTCGCTAGAAACAATGATTTTCTATCCGCTGTGTTGGACATCAATATTATATGATCCTGGGCCGACCATGGAAGTAGGATGAGCGATTTACTTGGCTTTGGGTTCCATACTGCCAAAAGGAACATAGGCTTTTGGGATTTTGTTTTCTCTTTGGACTTAGAAATTGTATGAGGCTAAATGAGAACAGTCTTACCTGGTCCAACGTTAGGATTTGGTTTCCCCAAATGCTGAGGCTTTTCACTTCTGAAAACAAAGGCCATTAAATTTATTATTATAGGTAATATTCCTGCAACTGACATAACATTCTTGGTCATTCAAAGTTACAATTTAACATTCCATCAGCTCCTGGTGCATTAAGAGCGCATGAGAAGACAAACAAATGAGTCTTTAACAAATAGTCCTTACTAAGTTAAAAATAACAGTAGTTTAGAGTAAACTTTATAGTTTTGAATAACTTGAATGAATAATAATTTTTTAGGATCATTTCTTCTCTTTCTTCTTATTGAAAACATTTAAAAACAAATAATCTTTGCTCTTAAACTTATGAATAGGCTGTCTGTAAATTAAAGGTTTTGACTGACCTTTTAGGCCCAATTCAATCAATACTTAGGTTTTTTAAATTAGTCACTTAAGGCAACCCTCCATGGAAGAAAAACTCTAACTTTTTTCATTCTTGTTTCAACACAATGTTACTCTAATTCTTTTGTAACCGCAAAATAAAGATTTATTTGATTAGTGATTTTCTCTACAACTAAACCTTTTGGATTTACAAATACTCATGAATGATTCTTTAGCCTCAAGCTGAGTAATCTTGCTTTAGACTGATTATCTCTCGTCAAGATTCATTATAGCATTTAATGTTGAAGTTTAAGTTTGATAAAGAGTTTTCTAAGGTCTCTAAAACCTCTGAGTTTTCTGCTTTCCTGGCTGAATATATAAATTAGTACTTTAATTCAAATATAAATCAATAAGCTACTCTCAGCTCTGTAAATGAGGTAAGATTCCTCTGATCAAGTCCATATCTACTTTTTTCTTCAAAAAACTGGCTTTATTTAGCTCTTCAATTTCTAGTCTTTTTTGGCTTCGAATTTGCAGCAGTTGTCTTATCAAAATCAAAATTTCTTGAGGAATCTGCTTAGGATTGAGATAGCTTTGATAGATTTCATCTAAGATCTCCTAAGGTCCCTATCCATTGAAGGGAGTCTACCCTGTGAATAGTTCGTACAAAATAATGCCCAAAGACCATAGATCAACCCCTTTAGTTATTGGCTCAATCTTTCTCTTTTGAGAAAGTCTTTAAGGAGCCATGTATTGTAAAGTTCCTGATAGGGAGCCGTCAATAACTAGTTATTTCGTAACTAGCTCAAAATCGTTGAGATAGACATTCACTAAATTACTAAAGAGCTACAGTTTTAATCAAGCATGAAGTTGTCTAATTTGAGATCTCTATGCACGAACCCAAGTTGATGAAGCTCAGTTACAGCCTTGAGTATGCCAGTCATGGCAAAGACGATAAAATTGAGGTGAGATTAAGTATATTTTCGATTGGAATTTTTAGTATAGTACATTAATAAATCAGCTAAACTCCAAGGGTAATATTACATCACAACTAGCCGGTAAGACTTGGTTTCTTTGATTTACAGTCTAAATAACCACAAACTTACATCTTCACCATGTTTTTGAATTGGTTTTCAGTCACGAAGGCT
>Ga0316217_10001847_pt1 | contig 26616 bp, 17 predicted proteins | sample 1anoAmetaG_FD_203633 | JGI IMG/M metagenome (GOLD analysis project Ga0316217, IMG submission 203633) | Freshwater microbial communities from Trout Bog Lake, Wisconsin, USA - 1anoA | ecosystem: Environmental > Aquatic > Freshwater > Lake > Hypolimnion/Profundal zone | place: USA: Wisconsin...
ACCGCACCGTCGCCGCTGGCGCCCTCCAACGTACGCTCCAGCAGCATTCGGTCAATCACTACGAGATGGCGTTTGTGCCGCCGGGTGGCAACCATCCGCTGCATGTCGGGGTCACCCTTTCTTGCGTGCTCGATAACAACAACCAGTGTTTGGGCGTCGTTGCCTGGGTGCGGGACATCACCAATCGCAAGGAACTGGAAACCAACCTGCTGCGCACCCGCCACATGGCCGCCCTGGGCACCCTGGCCGAAGGCGTGGCCCATCATTTCAATAATATTGTCTGCGGCATGCACACCATGGTGGACTTTGCCCTGACCACCGAAGATCCCGCCACCATGACCCGCGCCCTGCACCTGAGCGCCGAGGCCGCCACCCGTATCAGCTACATTACCCAGAGCCTCCTGGGCCTGAACTGCCCGGAGGGCGAACCGGCCAGCGCCGTGCCGGCCGACCTGACGGCCGAACTGCGCCGCTTCTCCAACGCCGTCGAGCCGGGCCTGGCCAAAAAAGGTATCGTCCTGCAACTGGAACTCCAGGCCCAGCGCAATGCCGCCGTGCCCCGGCACCGCTTCGCGCAGGCACTTCAACACCTGCTGCGCAATGCCGAAGAGAGTTTCCGCGGCATGAGCCCCCACCAGACCAAGCGTATTACCATCCGCACCATGAGCCAGCAGGACCAGATCATGCTGCAATTCTCCGATACCGGCATGGGTATCGCCCCGGAGCACCTGCCCCAGATCTTTGATCCGTTCTTCACCACCAAGGGCGTGCAGAGCGGCGGCCACGAATCCAACCCCGGCCTGGGCCTGACTTTTGTCCACGCCCTGATCATGGATCTCAATGGCCACGTCTGGGCCGATTCGGTCCTGGGCCAGGGCGCCACGATCAACATGCTCATCCCCGCGACTACCTGATAGTCGTGGCAAGGTTCCCAAAGATGTTCGCGGGATCCACGGCGCCCTTGAGGCGCTGATACAACCGCGCATCGCCATGGTGCGGTGCAATGCCCGTGGCTGGATCGGCCGCCAGCAGCACCAGTTCCGCGGCGTGTTGCGTAGCCAGGTCTTGGGCGGATTGCCAGAAAACGCCGGCGGCGGCGTGGTCGCCGCGGATCAGCGTACCGCGGAGAACGCCTTGTCCAGCCTCCGCCACCACTTGGCAGCGGGCGTGGGCGACTTTGGCGGCGGCTTGTAAGGCGGTAATCAGCCCGGCCACCTGCGACGGCAGGGCATGCAGGCGGAAATGCAGCAATCCCGGCGGACCGCTGGTCATCCACAGGCGCAGGCGCCCGGCTTGGGCAGCGGTTTGGGCCAGCGCTTCGACACCCGCGAGTTGCGGCAGGGCGCGCAGGGTGGCGATCTGCCCGGCACAAAGATGAGGCCGATCCAGGAACCCGACAACCAAAATGAGCGGGCTGACCGGCAATTGCAAAAGGTTGTCGGCAAAGCCCTGCCCACCGATGGCCTGGATGTAGGCCGGTTCCAGCGGGGCAGCCATGGTGGCGGCGATGATCTCCTGGGCCTGTTCGGGTCCGCTGCAAAACATCACCAGGCATTGCTCGTCGGCCGGACGGGCAAAGGTGCGCAGCGTGACCTCGGCAATGGCGCCCAGTGTGCCAGCGGCGCCGATCATAAGCCGCGGCGTGTTGTAGCCGGCCACATTTTTGACGGTACGTCCACCGCCCTTGATCAGTGTGCCGGTGGCGTCGATCCAGCGCATGCCCAGCATTAAGAAACGCCAATCACCACATTTGTAGCGCAGTGGACCCAGCGAATTGGTGGCTATCAGTCCGCCCAACGTGCGCTGCACCGGCGAGCGCCCGGCCAGCGCCGGCGGATCGACTGGCAACCATTGATTGTGCCAGGCCAGTTGCTGCTGGAGGGCCTCAAGCGAAATACCCGCTTGGGCGATCACTGTCATATCGCTCACGGCATGCTCGATAACCTTGTTACAGCGCAGCGTACTGATGGGCTGCACGGAGCGCTGCGGATCAAACTGCACCCGCGGCAGCGAGGCCGAACCGGTAAGCTGCACCTGTATATTGTCCGCAGCAGCGGTCCGCACCGCCGCTGCGAATTCTTCAACGACAGTAGGGCGTAACAGTCGCGTTGTGGAAACTTCGGGCACGAATCACCTTTGGTTGCTGGATCTTGCCATTTTAGTATCGGAAATCATGTAGCAATTTCTCCGCCATCCCGCCGCGGGTGCAGCAGATCGACGGTCACGCCGTCGCGCGGCAGCACTTTATAGGGGTTGAACGCATCATCCGGCACCAAGGCCCGACGGATGCGGTGCATAGCGCGTAGGTCATCGGGTGAAAACATGTCGCGCATATAGGGCAGCTTTTCAATACCCACGCCATGTTCGCCGGTCAGCGTGCCGCCGATGCTGATGCAATACCGCAGGATTTCGCCGGAGGCCGCCAGCACGCGCCGCACCTCATCGGGCTGGGCTTCATCGTACAGGAGCACGGGGTGCACGTTGCCGTCGCCGGCATGGAACACGTTGGTGACGCGCAACTGGTGGCGCGTGCAGATTTGGGCGATATGGGTGATTACTTCGGGCAGACGCGAACGCGGCACGCACGCGTCCTGGGTGCAGTAGCTCGGCGAAATGCGGCCAATGGCGCCAAAGGCCTTCTTGCGGGCCGCCCACAGTTCCGCGCGGCGCTGCGGATCCGAACCGCCCTGAAAATCTCGGACGTGGTTGCGGCGGGCGATGGCTTCAATCGCGGATAGTTCTTCATCGAGCCCGGCCTCGAGGCCATCTATTTCCAGCAGCAGCACCGCCTGGGCACTGGTGGGGAAACCAAAATGAAAGGCATCCTCGGCCACGCGGATCATCGCGCCATCCATCATTTCCATGGCGGCGGGGATGATGCCGGCGGCGATAATGTCCGCAACGGTCGCACAGGCCTCGGGCGTGCTCTCAAAGACGGCCAGCGCCGTGCGAAACGCCTTGGGCTTGGGCACCAGGCGGCACCAGACACGCGTGATCAGGCCCAGCGTGCCCTCGGTGCCGCAGAGCAGGCCAACCAGGTCCGGACCATCCACCTGGCCATGCGGGCCGCCGACGATATGGATCGAGCCATCGGACAACACGACTTCCAAACCCAGGATGTGGTTGACCGTCACCCCGTGTTTAAGCGTATGAATGCCGCCGGCGTTGGTGGCGGCATTGCCGCCAATGGTGCTGGCCCGCTGGCTTGAAGGATCCGGGGCAAAGTGGCAGGAGGAACCGGCAATCGCGTCGCTCAGTGCCAAATTGCATACGCCGGCCTCGACCAAGGCCCAGCGGTTGGGCAAGTCGATCTCCAGAATTTTGTTCATGCGGGCGGTGGACACCTGCACCGAAGGCGTCACCGCAACGGTGCCCCCGCACAGCCCCGTGCCCGAGCCGCGCGGCAGAATTGCCAACCCGGCGGCCGCGAGCACTTTGACCACCGCGGCTACCTGTTGCGTGGAGGTGGGAAACACCACCGCCAGCGGGCGGGCGCGCGGAATCGTAAAGCCGTCGCATTCGTAAACGATCAACTCATCGGGGTGCGCCACGATGGCCCCGTCGCCGACAATGGCGCGCAGGGCGGCGTGCACCTCGTCCGGCAGTACGGTAATGGATGGCGTGCTGGTCACAGGGTTACTTTAGCAGGGGCCGGGCGGAGGTGCCATGGGTCTGGGGGCGTTGGGGTCGCGCGCCGTGCTCTGCGCAAAATTACATGGCTTCTGCGCAAACCTAACTGGACGTCCTCCGCAAAACCCGCTACGTTATATCTGTTATATGACTTTGCGCCACCGTCCACCCGCGTGCCAAGAGGTGTTATGCCGTCCCGAACCGCCATTCCCCGCGTCGCCCTGCTGGTGGAAACCTCCCGCGGCTATGGCCGCAATTATCTCCGCGGCGTGATGCGCTATGCCCGCGAGCATGGCCCGTGGTCCTTCTATCTCACGCCCGGCGATTTCAGCCAGGTATTGCCGGCCATGTATCGCCGCGGAACCAATGTTCCCATGGGCATTATTGCCCGCGTGGAAAATGATGCCATCGCCCGGCAACTGGCCCAGAGCGGCCTGCCCGTGGTCATTCTGGACTTAAGCGATCAGCAGCGGGCCTCGGGCATACTGCCCCGCTGCGTGGAGGTGCATCCCGACCCGGAGGCGATTGCCCAACTCGCCATCGAGCACATGGTGGCCCGCGGCTTTCGCGCGTTTGCCTTTGTCGGCATCGCCGGGCGCTCCTGGTCCGACCAGCGGCAGGCGGCCTTTGTGCGGCAACTGGCCCAGCGCGGCATCACGCCCCACATCTTTACCGGCTCCCCCCAGGACAATCCGCTGATGACCGACCAGGAATCCCTGCTCCTGGAGTGGCTGCGCACGCTGCCCCTGCCCGTGGCGATCATGGCGTGCAATGACGATCGCGGGCGCCAGGTGCTCGAGGCCTGCCGCCTGGCCCACATCGCCGTGCCCGAAGATGTCGCCGTGATCGGCGTAGACAACGATGAACTCCTGTGCGAACTGGCCGATCCGCCGCTCTCGAGCGTGGATGTCGACGCCCTGGGCGGCGGCTATGCGGCCGCGGCCCTGCTCGAAGCCATGATGTTCCGCCGCGCCGGCGCCAAGGGACCCAAGACCGTGCTGGTGCGGCCCACGCAGGTCATCGAGCGGCGTTCGACGGAAATCCTGGCCCAGGAGAACCGCCCCATTGCCGCGGCCCTGCGCTTTATTGGCGACCAGGCGTGCCATGAGGTCCTGGTGGATCAGGTGGCCGAGGCCGCCGGCCTGGCCCGCCGCACGCTCGAAGTCCACTTCCGCAAAACCATGGGCCGCACCGTGCTCCAGGAAATCCGCCGCGTGCAGATCGAGAAGGTCAAACAACTGCTGGTCAATTCCGCCCTGCCGTTCAAGGAAGTTGCCCGGCTGGCGGGATTTGCCAACCAGTTTTATATGAGTACCGCCTTCCGGCGCTACGCCGGCACCAGCCCCCGCACCTATCGCGAACGCATGCACGCCGGCACCGTCATGCTCCAGGAACCCGAGACAAAATCGCCCATTTAGCGGCGGCCCTCGGGGCCGGGCGTCGCGGAACCACGAAATGCGCTACAAGAAGTTGGAAGTTGGAAGCTGGAAGTTGGAATTTTGAAGTTGGACGTTGAGCGTTGGAAGTTGAACGTTGAACGTTCAAGCCAGAAATATTTAGCGCTGGCCCTCGGGGCCGGGCGTTACGACGAAAAAATGTTAGACCGTACACAAGAGAAACAGAGGAGACACAATGTTCGGATCACCCTGCGGATATCGGCTCGGCATGACGGTTCTATTGGCGCTGGCCATGCTGGCCTGGCCCGGCGGCGCCCGGGCCGAACCGGCTCCCACCGAACCGTTTAATTTAGCCCTGGTGGCCACCCCCACCACCTCCTTTGTTTCCGGCCATGAAACACTCACCGCCATCAACAATGGTTACGAGCCGCGCAATATCGACGATCACAGCCACGGGGCCTATGGCAACTGGCCCGAAACCGGCACCCAATGGGTGCAATACGAGTGGAGCAAACCGGTTACCACCCGCACGGTTGCCGTGTACTGGTGGCAGGATGGCCGGGGCATCCATCTGCCGACCGCCAGCCGCCTGCTTTACTGGAATGGCACGGCGTTGGTCCCGGTACCCCAGGCGGTGGGGCTGGGCGTCAAGGGCGGCGCCTACCAGGAGACCACCTTCCCGGAAATTACGACCACCAGGCTGCGCCTGGAGTTCGACGGGCATGGCAAATCCTCCACCGGCATTATCCAATGGAAGGTTCTTAATTCGGGCCAAGTGCCCAGTTTCCCACCGCAGGTAAAGGCCGGCGCCGACCGCGTGGTGGTGCTGCCCTGCACCATCGACGTCTGCGGCGAAGCCCGCGGCGCCATCACCGCTACCACTTGGAGCAAGGCCGAGGGGCCGGGCACCGTAACCTTTGAAAACCCCGCCGCCGCCCAGACCGTCGCCAGCTTTGCGGCGCCAGGCCAGTACGTGCTGCAATTTGCCGCTACCAGCGCCGACCAAACCGCCGCCGACACGCTGCATGTCACCGTGACAGCCCCCCCGCCGCCGGGTCACCTGGATCCGGTTTACACCACGCCCTACAGCATCAGCAGCCCGCTGTGGCGGGACCGCACCAAACAATTAATCGTGCACTGGATTCCGCACCTGATCGCCAAATTGTCCGACCCGAAGGTGCCCGAAGGCGGGCTGAATAATTTTGTGCAGGCCGGCAACAAACTCGCCGGCCGGCCGTACCAGCCGCATTTCAGTGCCCCGTGGTCCAACGCCTATACGCACAACACGCTCGAATCGATGTGCCTGGCGCTCGTGGTCGATGCCCAGGGTGATCAGGAAATGCTTGCCGCCCAGCAGGCGATCAAAGCCAAAATCGAAGAATGGATCCCGATCATCCTGGCCGCCCAGGAACCCGACGGCTACCTCCAGACGCGCTTTACCCTGGGCTTTGCCAACGAACAAGGCCGCAAGCTACCGGGCCGCTGGACCATCAAGGGCGACCATGAAGGCTACACCGCCGGCTACTTTATTGATGCCGCCATCGCCCATTTCGTCGGCACCAACGGGCAGGACCACCGGCTTTACGATGCCGCCAAGCGCCTCGCCGATTGCTGGGACAACAACATTGGCCCGGCCCCGAAGAAGAAATGGTACGACGGCCACGAGGAACTCGAACAAGCCCTGGTGCGCCTCGGGCGCCTGGTCAACACCGTGGAGGGACCGGGCAAAGGTGCCAAGTACATAACCCTGGCCCGCTTCCTGCTCGATTGCCGCGGTGGCGGCGATGAATACGACCAGAGCCACGCCCCGGTGGTGCGCCAGTATGAGGCCGTGGGCCACGCCGTCCGCGCCTCCTACCTGTATTCGGCCATGGCCGATGTGGCTATGGAAACCGGCGATGCGGGCTATTACAGCGCCATCCAGTCGATCTGGAACAACCTGGTGCACCGCAAGTATTATGTGACCGGGGGCATTGGCAGCGGCGAAACTTCCGAAGGGTTTGGCAAGGATTATTCGCTGCCCAACAACGCCTACTGCGAATCGTGCTCGGGTTGCGGCGAAATATTCTTCCAGCACAAGATGAACCTGGCCTTCCGCAGCGCCCAGTATGCCGACCTGTTTGAGGAAACCCTTTACAACGCGGTGCTCAGCGATGTGGACCTCGAGGCGTACAACTTCACCTATACCAACGCCCTGGACACCAGCGAGAAACGCTATCCCTGGCATGGCTGCCCCTGCTGCGTGGGCAACATTCCGCGCACGCTGCTGATGCTGCCCACGTGGCTGTATGCCACCAGCAATGAAGGCCTGTACGTGAACCTGTTCCTCGGCAGCACGGTGAATGTGGAAAACGTCGCCGGCACCAAAGTGCAGGTGGTCCAGAGCACCAACTACCCGTGGGATGGCAAGGTTTCAATCACGCTCAACCCGGCGGCACCGAAGAACTTTACCCTGTTTGTGCGCGTGCCCGATCGCGGCGTCAGCCAGCTTTATAAGAGCAACCCCGACGCCAACGGCATCAAGTCGCTGGCGGTTAATGGCCAAACCATCCAGCCGACCATCGAGAAAGGCTACGCCCTGATCAGCCGCGAATGGAAAGCCGGCGACAAGGTGGAACTCGAACTGCCTATGGTCGTGCAGCGCGTGCACGCCAGCGACAAAATCGTGGCCGACCGCGGCCGCGTAGCCCTGCGCTACGGCCCGCTGGTCTACGTGGTGGAAAGCGCCGACCAGAAAGTCGATGGCCTGCTGGCACCAGATAGCGCCCTGACCACCGAATGGCAGCCGGATCTGCTGCATGGCGTCACCGTGATCCGCGGCACCTTCGCCGACGGCTCAAAGATGCAGGCGGTGCCGTACTACGTACGCAACAACCGCGGCGGCCGCGCCGTGGTGTGGATCAAGGAGCCGTGAGGCGGGTTGTCAGTGGTTAGTTGTCGGTGGTCAGTGGTTGGGTCAATAGTCCGCTCGTCAGTGGCCCCAGCGGGGCCGCAGAGTGTAGCCACGGGTGCAGCGGCGCGACGGCGCAGCCGTCCGCCGCGGAACCCGTGGTATTCGTTCCGTTCTTTGGTCCGCCCCGACAGGGGCGGAGGAGTGCCTGTGCGACAACCATGCACCATGTACCGAACCATACCACGCGCTTTACTTTGCGCCCTGCTCCTGACCGCACTGACCGCTCGCGCCGCTGCGCTGGCCCCCATGCAGGCATCCTTTACGCCGGACCACCGCACTTTGCGCATCAGCGGTCCGGGCATCAACGCGCTGCGGGCCGCCTTTTCCGCCACGGTGGAACGCAACGGCAAACGGATGGTACTTTCATCCCTGGATGGCAACACCCAGACGCCCCTGAAAAAGGGCACCCAGGCCACGCCGTATGGCGTGGCGGAAATTACGACGGCCACGATTCAATTCCCTGATGAACATGCGACCTTGGAACTGGACCTGGGGCAGGTCCCCAGCCTGCCGGGCGCGTTGCTCCAGCCGACACTACGCAACACGGGCACCGAACCGCTGCACTTGCTCGCCCTGACCGCCATCGATATGCCGTCCACGGCCAGCGTCCTGAACTTGCCGCGCGCGGGCAATCGCATTTACCTGGCCAAGGAGGCCGCCACATCGATCCAGCAAGGCTGGGGCGAATGCCAGAATGACCACTCCGTGGCCAGGGGCATCCTTTCGATCGGCGGCCAGAAGTTCCGCCGCGGCCTGGGCACCCATGCCGTCAGCACCATCACATTCCAGCTTGATGGCGCTGCGGCCGCCTTTCATGCCGCCGTCGGGGCCGATGATGAAATCAACGGCACCGTGGGCTTTGAAGTCTACGTGGACGGGCACAAAGCGTTTGATTCGGGCGTCATGAAACAAGGCGACGCCGCCAAAACGGTCGATGTACCCCTGGCCGGAGCGCGCCAACTGCGGCTGATCGTCAACGATGGCGGCAACGGCACTACCTGCGACCACGCCGATTGGGCCGATGCGTATGTGACGTTGTCTGACGCATCATCGACCACGTCGGCCCCAGCCTCCGAACCATTGACACTGGAAGTCGCCGGCGATCCCGCGGATTGGGTGGTTACGCCGTTGGACCACAGTGGGCATTCCGAAAGTTCGCCCGCCCGCACTCTGCCGGAATTGCAGCAGGGCTTGGCGATCCATGAGTACGGCAGCTTGTATCACCACGACGGCCGCGGGTTTTTGCTCGGGCCGGTGGGCACGCCGATCGCCTATTTGGAAACGCGCCTGGCGTACCTGGGACAAACGCAGGCAAACCTGAATGTGCGTTCCGAGATGAGCGGCGTGCAGGTAGATCCCGGCGAAGCCCGCGCCGGCCAGCAGGCCCTGCTGCTCATGGAACCGCCGGCCAAGGCCCTGCCCCGCTGGGCCGACTGGGTAGCCCAGACCCACCACGCGCGGACCAGCAAGGGAGCACTTTGCGGCTGGTGCAGTTGGTACCACCTGACCAACCGGATCACCGGCAAGGACGTGCTGGGCGTTACCCATGCCGCCCTGGAGAACCCTGCCCGCCTGCGCCCCGCCGTGGTCCAGATTGATGATGGCTACCAGGATATCGACGGCCAATGGGATGCCAACGCCAAGTTTCCCGAAGGTCTGCCGTTTTATGCCCAGCAGATCGCCCGCACCGGTGCCCGTCCGGGCCTGTGGATGGCCATAACCATGATCGGCGCTAAGGCCTCCTGGCTACAGGATCCAGCCAACTTGGAGGCGGTGTGGGGCAAGCGGTTCGTGAAGGAATCTTCGTTCCGGCCGGATGCCACCGGCTGGCTGGACCCCACCCACCCGCGCGCCCAGGCGTACATTGCCGACCGCATCCGCCATGCGGTCCAAGGCGGCTTTACGTATCTGAAACTGGACTTCAATAATATCGGCAGCGGCCGCTGGTACGACAAGAAGAGCACAAGCTTTGAAATCATGCGGCAGCACTACACGCGCATCCGCCAGGCCGCTGGCGAAGACACATATATTCTATTCTGCACGGAAGAACCCTGCCGCGCCACCGTGGGTTTGGTGGATGCCACGCGCACCAGCCACGACGCCCATCGCGGCGGCGTGCGCTCGGCCGTCAACGACGTGCTGCGTTCTTACCCGCTCAACGCCCGCTGGATGGCCGTGGACAACGACTGCTACTACATGGCCACCGATGTGCCCCACATCGGCAACGTTTCCGGGGGCTGGCCGCTGGTGCAGACGTGGATCAGCATGATGGGGCTTTCCTGCGGGGCGGCGATTACCTCCGATCCATGGCAGTGGGACAGCTTCAAGCCGTACTGGCGGAACGTGGAAATCCTAACGCCGCCGGCGCACGAACACACCAACGTGCTGGATCTAGGCACCGCCAAAGATTGGCCCCGGCTGATCGGCCACGTGCAGCGCCCATGGGGCACGTGGAGCGTGGCACTGTTGTGGAATCCGCTGAAAGACCCGCAGCCCGTCGCACTGGATTTTGCCGCCGCCGGGCTGGATCCCGGCGCCACCTATGCCGTCTGGTCCTTCTGGGACAGCAAATTCCTGGGCCTGGCCAAAGGCTCCTGGACCACCGAACCCCTGGCACCCAATGCCTGCCGCCACATCTGCCTGACACCCCTGCCGGCCCAAAGCACCGCGCCGGTCCTCATCGGCTCTAACCTGCACATCTACTGCGGCGCCGCCGAGATCAAGAGCATCACCCCCGCCGGAACCGGCACCAAGTTAGAACTCACCGACGCCGGCGCCCGCACCGGCGACCTGTTCTTCTACCGCACCACCCCGCTGGTCCTGAAGTCCGCCACCGGCTGCATCGCCGCCCCAGTCCAAAGCGCCGGCGTCAACATCTGGTCCCTGCACATCGCGGATCGCCAAACCGGTAAAGCCCAATGCCTTGAACTCCAGTAATCGCCCATTGTTCGGAGTTCACGCTTCTGGTCTGCGTAGGGTAGCCTTCCCGTGTCCAATCGTCGATAATTCCCCCCATGCTCCGCCAGCGCCTGCTCAAATTCGCCGCCGTGTTCTTCCTGCTGCTGGACCTCGCCCTCGCCGCCGCATGGATCGACAGCTATTATCGCGTCAGTGCCATAGCTGTTGGGAAAACGTCGAACACCTACGCCTTGGTCTCTGCGGATGGCAGGCTAATTTTTGAATGGACCAACACCCTGCGAGAGGATGAGTTTCCTTGGCCGAAACACTACTGGTTCTGGCATTGGCGCGGCACTGCGGAGCCAGGTTGGCGCGGACACAGATTCGTCATTCGGTCGCACTGGATACCTACCCTCGCCACGCGACAATCAGACACCGTGGACACTGCCATTGGTGCGACAGAAAGCCCACCCGACTTTTCTGATGTTCCCGTCACATTTGATATCGGCGGGGTAATTATGGCAGTTGGGACGGGTGGATACCTATCAGAACCGGTATTCGTGTTCCAACTCCCATACTGGCTTCTAATCACCATGACCGCCTACGGCTGCGCGCGCCCCTTCTGGATACTTTTTCATGAGCGTGCTCGCCGCCAGCCCGGCCACTGTCAACAATGCGGCTATGATCTCACAGGTTCCACCCAGCGGTGTCCCGAATGCGGCGCCACCGTTCCATCGGCAAATCTCTTTGCACGCCCACGCTGGCGCCAGCGCCTCACTTTCGGCGATCTTAAACGGAGATATACCATGCTGACCCGCTACCTCCGCCGCAATGTCTATTGGATCATCCTGACCGCCATGCTGCTCGTCATCATTCTAATTCAGAACTCGCAACCCATTCTGGTTCGCCAAACATCAACAGCTTTTCAGCTGGAGGAAGCGTGCCTTGCCAGACCTGTCCATGTCAACTTTCAAGAAACGCCACTGCAGGAGGTCTTGGAGAAGTTATCCCACGAGGCCTCAGTGACGATCAGTCTCGACGAACTCGGGCGCGATAACGCCAACGTACACCGCACCACCCCCATCACCGTGAAGGCCGATACTCCATTGTCACTCGAAGATGCGCTGCAGAAGATCTGCAAGCAATGCGCGCATCTTGATTTTGACATCCGCGGAAGCACTGTCGAGTTGACGGAGAACGATTACCCACCAAATCGCCTTAGCTTCACCTTGGTTTATCAAGTCGGGGATCTGATAATCCCGCCGAATCTTGAAGGCCACAGCGCGGAATGCAGTGCATCGGATCTTGTAAGAGCAATCGAGTCCAACGTCCACCGCGACATATGGCGCGATGGAAGTGGTGCCGGCCCAACCATCACCCCGTTCGGCGACCGTCTGGTCGTATACGCCCCTCACCGCGTCCACCGTGAAATCGCCGACCTGCTCGATGGCTTGCGCAACCCTACGTTTAAACTACCGCATTGAAAGCAGCATATTGCGCGGTCCTATCCGCATATTCCATATGCTCCGTAGTTTTGAAATCGTCCCTGCCTTCTTTGCGTCTTCGTGTCTTTGAGTCTTCGTGTTTACGTCCTTACTTGCGCCCTCCTGCGGCGGAAACTCCCGCATCTCCACACCGCGACCAAAGTCAAAATTTGCCATGCTTAAGTCAAACCCTGCCATGTACCCTTGACGGGATCCATGCGATAGTGCGCCCGGTAAAAACCCCGCCGGCGCGTGTTCCGGCCGGAGCCCCCCACCGGTCCTAACGGAGAGGAATCCATGAACAAGACGTATGCTGCCGCCAGTATTATGGCGCTGGCCCTGGCCGCGGCGCTGCCGGCCGCCAGTCGCGCCGACGACACCCCGGCCACCCCCGCCACGCCCCAGCCCATTGCCGACGGCCCCTTTAAACCCACCATGGATTCGCTCAAACAATATGAATGCCCCACCTGGTTTCGCGATGCCAAGTTTGGCATCTGGGCCCATTGGGGCCCGCAGTCCGTGCCGATGGATGGCGACTGGTACGCCCGGGGCATTTACGAGCAGGGCAGCGGCCACAATAAATACCATGTGGAACATTACGGGCATCCCTCGGAATTCGGCTACAAAGATATCATTCCCCTGTGGAAGGCCGAAAAGTGGGACCCCGAGCGACTCATGACGCTCTACAAGAAGGCCGGGGCCCGGTACTTTGTTTCCATGGGCACACACCACGACGACTTTTTCCTCTGGAACTCCAAGATCCACAAGTGGAACGCCGTGAACATGGGCCCGCACCGCGATGTGGTCGGCGAGTGGCAGAAGGCCGCAGAGAAGAACGGCCTGAAGTTCGGCGTTTCCGAGCACCTGGGCGCCAGCTTCACCTGGTTCCAGAAGGCCCACGGCTCCGACAAGACCGGCCCCAAGGCCGGCGTGCCTTACGATGGCGCCAACCCGGAATACCAGGATCTGTATCACTTCCCGGCCGAACCGGGCGACACGGGCTGGTATTCCAAGAATCCCAAGTGGCAGGCCCAGTGGTTTGGCGAGATCAAGGAACTGGTGGACGGCTATCATCCCGATCTGCTCTACAGCGACGGCGGCGTGGCGTTCGGCAATGCCGTGGGCCTGGGCATGATCGCCCACCTGTACAACACCAACGCTGCCCTGCACGGCGGCAAGTGCGAAGCCATTTACAACTGCAAACAGAAATCCGAAGGCCGCTGGGTCGAGGATCTCGAACGCGGCATCATGTCCAAGATCGATCCGCACCCCTGGCAGACCGACACCTCCATCGGCGACTGGTTCTACAACCGTAATTGGAAATTCCGCCCGGTAAGCTGGGTGATCGACATGCTGGTGGACAACGTCAGCAAGGACGGCAACCTGCTGCTCAACGTGGTGCAACGCCCGGATGGCTCGCTGGATCCGGAAGTCGAGGACATGTTGGGCCAACTGGCCACCTGGACCGCCATTCATGGCGAGGCGATTTACGGCACCCGCCCCTGGCTGGTCTATGGCGAAAGCGCCGTGAAGGTCAAAGGTGGCGGCTTCAACGAGGACTACAAGTACAACGCCCGCGAAATCCGCTTTACCACCAAGGGCGATGCCCTCTACGCGATTGCTCTGGGCTGGCCGGAGGATGGCCAGCTTGTCATCCACTCCCTGGCCAAGCCCGAAGGCCAGGACGTTAACACCATTACCGCGATAAGCCTGCTGGGCTCCGATGCCAAGCTGGAATGGAAGCAGACCGCCGACGGCCTGACCGTAACCCTGCCAGCCCAGAAGGTCTCGCCGTACACCACGGCCCTCAAGATCACCGGCACGAACCTCACGAATATTCCCGTGGTGGTGCCGCCCCATGTTCTGGCGCCCAACGCCAAAGGGGAACTGAAACTGGCCGCCGATGATGCCACAATGCACGGCAGCCTCAAGACCGAAGACAAAGGCGGCATCAGCACCATCGGCTTCTGGGACAACGCGGCCGACACGGCCTCCTGGGACAGTGTGGAGATCCACAAGCCCGGCACCTACGAAGTCTCCGCCCTGGTCGCCACCACCAATACCAGCGCCCTGACCGTGGAAATCGCCGGCGAATCCGTCAGCGGCGACCTGCCCAACACCGGCGATTGGGACAAGTTCCAGCCGGTCACGCTGGGCACCATAGCCATCAAGGACGCCGGCAAAGTCGCCATCAAAGTGCGGCCCAAGGATCCCGCCCAGTGGCATGCGACCAATTTGGCGGCCATTACGCTTAAGCCGGTGAAGTGAGCAGTGGTTAGTCGTTGGTTGTTAGTAGATAGTGGCACGGTGGACATTCCAGAAGGCCCCAGGCGCAATTGCCGGGGGCTTTCTTTTGCACGGATTTTACGATGAATTTGCGCCCATCTGGTTGCGGTATCCTTATTCTCGTGGCCGCAACCGCGGCACGCTTCACCGCCCCCTCGCCAATCAGCGCCGCGGCCCCCGCACCCACGCCCGTGGCGCTAATTGACGGCCAAACTCCCGACGAACGCCTCGACGCCCTGCTGCGTTTCTGCGCGGCGCCATCCGATCTGGACAAGGGCAACGAGGCGCGGCGCGTGCTGATTCCCTATGCCGCGCGCATCTATACCGGAACTGATGTGGCCGCCGCGCTCCAGCGCTGGCAGCAGGTGGCCGCCGCCGTCTACAAAAGCTCCAAGACCCGCCTGGAGGCCAACCCCAAGGACGACAACGCACGCAACCCGTTCGAGAAACATGCCCTCATCCATTCGTATCTGATCTGCCGCGACAAGGCTGCCATTCCGCCGGCATTGGTGGAAGAAATGAAGCGGTACTGCGCCCTTTACAAGCACCGCGCCTGGTTCGGCTATGGCGCCCTGAATTACCGCCTCATGAACGACGGCGCCGGGTTCATTGCCGCCGAACTCTGGCCCGACTTGGTCGATGCCGACGGCCTCGATGCCGCCGGCATCCAGGCCGCCACCAAGGCCCGCCTGCTGGGCTATTTTGACGATATCGTCCACCACAACACCGACGAATACGGCGCCCCCACCTACCTGGGCATCGACCTGAGCGCCGTCAAAATGCTGGCCGATTACGCCCGCGATCCCGCGGTTAAACAGCACGCCACGCTTGCGCTCGATTCCATGATGCTCCAGGTGGCCTGCGCCTGGAACCACGGCTACTACATCACCCCCGCCAGCCGCGCCAAGTATTGGGGCTCCAGCACCACCTGCCCGGAAGCCCCGGACACCACCGCCGGCATCGGCTGGCTTTTCTGGGGCGGTTTGCGGCCCATCGATGCCGTACACATGAATGCCCCGGGCCTGTTCTGGTTTGCCATCCGCAAGGACTATCACCCACCGGAAATCTTCGCGGACATCGCCAACGACCGCGCCACGCCTTTTGTCCACCGCGGCAGCGTGCGCGACGATATCCGCTTCACCATTTACCACACCCCCACCTATTCCCTGGCCAGCGAATGGGAACTGATCAAGGATCCCAACAGCGGCCATTACAAGGAATCGCGCCGCCAGATGTTCAAGTGGATCTCCGACCGGCCGCGCAGCACCTTCGTGCCACTCCAGGAAAACCCCCAGCGTCCCTACCGCCTCAGCGATCACACGCCCAACGCCTTTGGCTACGGCGAAGGCCCGTTCTCCCAAAGCCTGCAATATGAAGGCACACTGATCGGCATTGCCGCCGTGCCAGCCAACTATCCATTCTGGAAAATGTATGCCCCCTTCACCACCGAAGGCGCCATCGTCAAACGCCTGGAGAAGAACGACTGGGTCTTCTGCCATGGCGGCTCGGTGCTCTTTGCTTTCCGTTATGTTCAGCCGGCCTATTGGGACAAGCCCCGCCCCAAGGAACAATGCGACATCCTTAAGAGCGACGCCCGCAACAACGGCTGGGTCCTGGAGACTTCGCCCGTGGCACCCTTCGCCGGCGGCTCCGCGACTGCCGAACTCGATCGTTTCGCCGCCGCAGTCCTCGCCAAAACCAAACTCGATGCCGCCATCGACGCCCCCACCCCCAGGATTTCCTACCAATCCCTCACCAGCCACCACCTGGAACTAACCTACCGCGGCCACAAAGAACCCTACACCAATCAACAGGTCATCGATGGCAAGCCGGTGGACTACCAGTCCTTCCCCCTGTTTGGCAACCCGTGGGTAAACCAGCCTCTGGGCGGCGACACGTTGACCATCAGCCACGGCGGAAAGACGTTGCGCTACGACTTCAAAAACTGGACGCGGACGCCTTGAGCGATCAGGCCATCGGGCCACTTTGCGATTCCACCACTTCGCGATTTTGTAGCTAAGTTGGCTTCGGCGGGATAACGCCCGTTCAAATATTCCGGTAAACGTCTTTGCGATCGCCGACTTTAACTACAATTACGAGAACTTTTTCTTGTTGCACCCGATACAGGATGCGGTAATCGCCGGAATGGATGCGGTAGATGCCGTCGGTCCGCCCCTCGAGTTTAGTGCATCCCGGCGGAAATGGAGTTGCGGCCAAGCGGTCGATCTTCTTGCCAATCTGCCCACGAATCTTCCCGGGGAGCTTTGCGAGTTCCCGTTCAACCTCCGGCAAAATGACGATGGTGTAAGTCATCGATCACAGTCCCAGCCGTTTCTTAGCTTCCTTCCAAGCCACCGGCTTCTCCCCCTTGGCTCTGGCCCGGGCCAGAGCGGTTTTCGCGTCTTTAAGATCGCGGGCGTTGATGGCTTCAAGAATGGCCAGGTCGGCCGCCGAAACAATGGCCGCCAGTACCTTGCCATGGCGGCGGATCGCCACCCGTTCATGGCCGTATGATACACGGTTAACCGTTTCCGCAAACGCCGCGCGCGCCGCGGTAACTTCAAGAATAGTCATGCGCCACCTCGCCAATTTGTACAAAACGTATGTTTTGTACGTCTACCATAAGTATCGCGTCTTGCGTCGGAAAGTCAACGTGGTGCTACGGTGGCCCTTGCTTAGCGCCGCCGCAAACCGTCGTCTGTGGTCTCCATCCCTTAATCCACCATCAGAAATCCCCAGTTTCCACCCTATGTTTCCACCCCATTCCCCCGCCCCGTCGCCGTTGTAATATGGTGCATCGTGGCCTACAGACTTCATCGGATGAATTACCCATGAACGTCATGGCACTTATCGCCTCCGCGATCACCTTGCCTTTTCACTGGCCATTGGCATGTCCGTCGCCACCGAAGTTTCCCCTTCAGCGAAGCGCCCTACCCTCTGGCCGCCACCCACGCGGATCACATTCCTACCGCGTAAATAATGGATCCTCATTTCCGGTCGATTGTGGTAAAGTTTAGCCCGAGCTCTAGTAATATCGTAAGAGGCGATGTATGTCTGTAACGTACCAACATTACTTTATACCAGAAACAGCCGCATTTCATCCGACGTCAGATAAATTGACGACATTTATCCAAGGACTCGTCGATTTGCGTTTCATCGTGGATGAAAGATCATTTGATTTTGGACGCCTGATATCTAAACCAACGCTAGGCGGAAAGACAATACCAGGGTATGTACTATCTGATCGCCGAACTGTCACTCCAATTCCAAGTCCTGCTTCTGCGACTTTCTTTGAACAGTTCCTTCACTCCGACATGATAATTCGATGGCAGATTATCGACTTGAGCCAGACTCCGGTGCGGCATCCGGTGGAGTTATTCGATATTGAGCCAGCGCAGACATGGTATAATATCCAGCTTGAACTGAGTCACGATTATATCTATCGAACAGGCGACGGTATCGAGTCTTTTCCTTCGACACGATGCGGATGCGGCGCGGAGCTTGAGTTTTACGAGCGAAACACTCCGTTCTATACAAGTAAGATTCGATCGGTCTGCCCCGAATGTGGATTGCAATTTGACCCAAGCACCATTACTGTCGAACTTTGCAACGGTTTTACAGGTAACTGTTCAAGGGTTCCGGGCGGTGCCACATCAAAATTTGCTCTTGTCGTGGACTGCGATAAGTGCGTGCCGCTATGTGAAGTTAGCCGTCTCCACCCAGACCTAGCCGAATTGTGCGTGAACACCTTTGGATGTAAATTTAGAGATGTGATTAATGCCGGATGAATGAGGTCTCCGCTGTCACACGACCGCGGTTGTGAGCCGCATTGGCCGGAAGCCTGCGCTCGCGGATAATAAAATACTGATCGCCCGTGCATTCTGAACGAAGCACGTAAACTGGAGGATCTCTAATGCGTATGCTGATGCTGGGAGCCGTTACGCTGGCTTGCCTGGTTTGCCTGCCAATCATAGCGCCCGCGACCGAGGACCCGGCCTCCACCGAAACGCCCCAACAGCGCGATGCCCGCATGGCTTGGTGGCGCGAGGCACGCTTTGGCATGTTTGTCCACTGGGCGCTTTACTCCGGCCTGACCGGCACCTGGGAGGGTATCCGGATCGCCATCTGCATGGCCGGTTCGATGAACTCGCTGTATTCAGCCGTGCCCTGAGCGCCGCCGAGATCGCACGGATGTACACTGCCGGCAAACCGCAGTAAGATTCCAGACTCTGATACGTTCAACCCCGGGGCGCCGGCGGCTTCACTGGCACAATCAATGCTCCAGCCCGTCGCGTGAATTGCCGGTCCTGATGTGATAGCCATGAACCAGCTTTATTTTAAGGGTGCAATGATGAAGACCATAGGAATGGTTGTGGCCCTTTTGCTCTCCGCCGCCGCGGCGGCGGGCTGCCGGGCGGTCCCCGCGCCTGCGGCCGCCACATCGGCTACGGCCCCCGCGGAGGCAAGGCCCACCCTGCCGATGGCCGACGGGCCCTTCAAGCCGGATTGGGACTCGCTGCGGCAGTACCGGTGCCCCGAATGGTTCCGCGATGCCAAGTTCGGCATCTGGGCGCACTGGGGCCCGCAAAGCGTCACCGGCGCCGGCGACTGGTATGCCCGCCAGATGTATGTCGAAGGCACCACCGATTACAAATTTCATCTCAAACACTACGGCCATCCTTCCGTCTTGGGCTACAAAGACATTGTGCCCCTCTGGAAGGCCGAGAATTTCGACCCCGACCGCCTGATGGAAAAATACAAAAACGCCGGCGCGAAATACTTCGTCTCCATGGGCGTCCATCACGATAACTTCGATCTCTGGAACTCCCGCTACCACGCCTGGAACGCCGTCAAGATGGGGCCCAAGAAAGATATCGTCGGCCTCTGGGCCGCCGCCGCGCACAAGCAGGGCCTGCGCTTCGGCGTCAGCGAGCATCTGGAGCGCAGCTACAGTTGGTTCAACACCAATAAGGGCGCCGACAAAACCGGCCCCAAAGCCGGCGTCCCCTACGATGGAAATGATCCTAAATATGCTGATTTCTACTTCCCCCCGCACGACGACGATGCGCAGGTCTATCCGCTCAATCCGCCAGACTGGTGGAAAAAGCAATGGTCCGACCGCATCCAGGACCTCGTCGATCAGTACCACCCCGACCTGCTTTATACCGATGGCGGCATCCCGTTCGATGAAGTCGGCCGCAGCCTGCTGGCCCACTTTTATAACCAAAACATCAAACAGCACGCCGGCCAGCTCGAAGCCGTGTACAACATCAAAAACATTCCCGACCACCGCCATGGCGATTACGTCGAGGGCGTCGCCGTCGAAGACCTGGAACGCCGCCTGCTTAAAGGTATCAAAGATGCGCCCTGGCAAACCGACACCAGCATCGGCGACTGGTTCTACCGCCCCGACGATCGTTACAAGACCGCCACCACGGTCATTCATATGCTGGTGGATGTGGTCAGCAAAAATGGCAACCTGCTGATCAACTTCACGCAACGACCCGACGGCATCCTGAGCCCCGAATCGGAAAACGTTCTCGACGAACTCGCCGCGTGGATGCCCATCAATGGCGAAGCCATCTTTGCCACCCGCCCCTGGCGAACCTATGGCGAGGGCGCCGCGCAAGGCAAAGATCGCAACTTCAGCGAAGGCAAGGCCACTTTCACCGCCGCCGATATCCGCTTTACGCGCTCCAAGGATGGCCACACGCTTTACGCCATTCTGCTGGGCGTGCCGGCCGCCCCGGTGCGCATCCAATCGCTGGCTGGCGAAAAGATTGCCCGCATCACCCTCCTCGGCAGCGCCGCCCCCGTGCAATGGAAGCAGGAACCTGACGCTCTGGTTATCGCGCCCGCGACCCAGTGGCCCTGCCAGCATGCCGTGGCCTACCGCGTCACCCTGGCGCCCTAGAAAATAAGGACTATTGTTCTCCCGCGGCACCGTCGGGCAGGCTTGGCCAGACGCCGCACGTTTATCAATCAAAACCCGCGAAATGCAAAGGAAACGAATCTTTCGCCACAAAATGAACCTCTGTCTGCCATTGGCCGCCTGGCTTCTCTGGGCGATTCCAACCCTCAGCTTGGGCGCGGCGCCGCGTGTCCCCCAGGGCCCGGAGGACGGCACGCCCGAATTATTGCCCGGCCCCTTCAAACCCTCGCTGGACTCCTTCAAGCAGTACCAATGCCCGGAATGGTTCCGCGATGCCAAATTCGGCATCTGGTCGCACTGGGGACCCGACTCCATTCCCGGCTTCAACAACTACGCGCGCGACATGTGGCGCCAGGGCAGCAACGAATACAAGTGGCAGTTGGAACACTTCGGCCATCCGTCCAAGTTCGGCTACAAGGATGTAATCGAATCCTGGAAAGCCGAACAGTTCGACCCCGACGCGCTCGTTGCCAAATACAAAGCCGCGGGCGCCAAGTACATCGTGGCCCTGGCCACCCATCACGACAACTTCGATTGCTTCGACTCTGCCTACCACGAGTGGAACTCCGTCCAGAAAGGTCCACACAAGGACATCGTTGCCCTCTGGCGTGCTGCGGCCCTCAAGGCCGGCCTGCGCTTCGGCGTTTCTTCCCACGCCGACGAGCGCGGCTGGAACTACATGTACGGCGCCCGCCTGGCTGATACCACCGGCCCGCTCGCCGGCGTCCCTTACCAGGGAGCCAACCCCGCCTATGCCACCCTCTACAACGCACCCCAAAGCGCCAAGGACAAACCCCCGGAAGCTTGGACGCACAAATGGTTCCAGCGCCACATGGATCTCGTGGATAAATACCATCCCGATCTGCTCTACTTCGACGGCGGCATTCCCCACGGCCAGAACGGCATGGACCTGATCGCCCATTACCTCAATACCAATGCCCACGATCACCACGGCGTCGTCGAGGCGGTTGTTAACGTCAAGGCTGGCACGTTCGTACACGACAGCGAACGCGGCGTGGCCGTCACCCTGCTGGAAAAACCATGGCAGGACGACACCTCGCTCTCCGGCTGGTTCTACATGAGCCACAATCCAAACAACGACCCCGCATCCCTCTGCAAGGATGCGCCGACGATCATCCATACCCTGGCGGATGTGGTCAGCAAGAACGGCAACCTGCTCCTGAATTTCCCCCAGCGCGGCGACGGCAGCCTCTATCCCGAGTGTCAGCAAGTGCTCGACGAACTGGCCCTGTGGATGCCCATCAACGGCGAAGCCATCTTCAACACCCGGCCGTGGACCACGTTCGGTGAAGGCCCGACGACGTTCGAGCGAAAATCGTGGCTTAATGAACTCAAGCATCCGATGACGGTGCAGGACATCCGGTTCACGCGCTCCAAAGATGGCCGCACGCTCTACGCCATCGTGTGCGGCATTCCCCGTGGTCCGGTGCGCATCAAATCGCTGGCGACGACGAAGATCGCCACCATCACGTTGCTTGGCAGCGCCGCGCAGATCGATTGGAAGCAGGAGGCCGACGCCCTGGTCATCGCGCCCGGAGCCCAGTGGCCCTGCCAGCATGCGGTGGCCTACCGCGTCACCCTGACGCCCTAAACCGAAAGGACTTTTCACCTGGCCCGGCGAAAAGCTCGAACTTCCCGCCGTGAACGGGAAGATCACGAAAGCCTGTTTGCTGGCCGACCCGGAAAAGAACCTGGCGGTGGCCCAGGATAGCGCCCGGGTCACGATCGCTCTGCCCGCCCAAGCGCCCGATCCGATGGCTTCGGTGGTTTGTCTTACAATGTAAAAGAACCCATGAACCGATTCCCAAATCCCCGTATGTTGATGTCTCTTTTGCTACTCCTGGGCATTGCGGCGCCCAGCCCCCGGTCGGCATGGGGGCAGAAATTGCCCGCCACCAGCTCCCACCCGACTGCGGCTTCCGAGGAGCTCGCAACGCCCCCGGCCGGCTGTGGATCTGCTACATCATGCCGTTCAACGGCAAGGATTCGCCCGAACGCCTCGCCTACGACCCGATCTGGTTCGATGCCGACGGCTGGATCCAATCCAACGCCCCAACGCTCGGCACGCAGGTGGTGCCCTGAGAGTCCGCACCCGGATTCTGGAGTTTTTTGCACCGGCCCAAGATCCCGGTGCCACCTTTTTTGAAGTGCCCAAGAAACTTTCATAAAATTGCAAACGTAAAACGTTAAACCACTTACGCACAGAATACGTCGGCGAATGAATATTTTTGGAGCAACGAATTCCAATTTCGGCACCCCAGCCGGATAGTGTTATGGGACGATTTTTTGCCAACACCGCGCTGCGGCCACAGGCTTCTGTGCCCTCCGGACACAAATTGCCGGGAACAGGCTTGCGGCCAAAGCGCCAAGGGATGCGCCACGTGGATGCTCTACCACAACCAGAACCTTCCGCTCGTGCCGATTCGGACGACGGGAATTTCATGCGCCTGTTTCTAAGCACGCAGTGGCGGATCTACGGATTCATTGCCGCCCTGGTTCCCACGCCCGCCGATGCCGATGATATTTTTCAGGAAACCGCGCTGGTGCTGTGGCGCCGTTTTGCTACCTTCAAACCCGGCACCAACTTCGTCGCCTGGGCGTTACAGGTGGCCCGGAATAAAGTGTTGACCTACTGGGACCAGCGCAAGACCGCCCGGCGATTTGCACCCGAAGGCTTGGAACTATTCATCGATGAACTGGCGAAAATCGCCGAGAACTCGGATATGCGCTTTGAAGCGCTGGAGCACTGCCTGGATAAACTGCCGGCCAAGAGCCGCGAGATTATCCGCTTGCGTTATTCCCTGGGCGCCAGCACCCAAAGCGTCGCCGAGCGCCTGGAGCGCACGCCCTCGGCGGTATACAAGGCACTCAATCGCATCCACGAGGCCCTGCGCGATTGTCTGACCCAGACCCTCAAGCAGTCCTCAAGAGCTGGTGAAGCATGACGGACACTTTCGATCCGCTCGATTTTTCCGACCTGCTGGGGCACCTGCGCGACGAGACGCTCACCGATACCCAGTGGGCCCAACTCGAAAGGTTAATCCGCACCGATCCGACGCTGCGCCAGCGCTATTTGGATGAGATTATGCTGCGCGGCCTGCTGCGCGCCCGCTTCGCAGTGCCCGGCGGCGCGGCGGTCCCCAATTTCTCCCTGCCCACCCCCTCCACCCCCGCAACCCCCTCCCTCCCGGCCGCGGCACCCGCATCAGCCAGGCGCCGCTTCTGGCAACTTCCGCGGCAGCGTGCCGCCGGCCAGCGCATACGCGTATGGGAAGTGGTCGGATCCCTGGCCGCCGTCGTCATTCTCACCTGCCTCTTGACCAGCCCGATCTGGCTGCCCCGCTTGCGCGAACGCCCGCCATCGGCCGCCACGCTGCTGAGCGCCAGCAACGCCCAATGGGCCCTGTGGGGTCCGGCGCCGCAGGTCGATGCCCTGTTGCCCACCGGATTGCTGAACCTCAAATCCGGCATTATCGACATTCAATACGCCAACGGGACGGACCTGGTCATTGAGAGCCCCGCCCGCTTCAGCGTCGATTCGCCCAACTCCGTGCAGTTGCCCCTGGGCAAACTTTCCGCCCAGGTGCCCCACAGCACGGCAGGCTTTACCGTGCAAACCCCCACCGGCACCATTCGCGACCTGGGCACCGAGTTTGGCGTGGCCGTCGCGGCCGATCAATCCACCTATACCGAAGTATTTAAAGGTAGCGTGGCGGTCAGTGCCGCCCAGGCCAGCGCCGCCCCGCGCATCGTGCACGTGGCCGAGGCGGTCGAAACCCGGCCCCAGACCACCGAGGTCCGCACGGTGGCCCTGCGCCCGCAGAATTTTGTGCGCCAGGTGCCGCGCAACGGTGCGGTGCTGGCCGCCGGTACCCCGGCCTATCGCCGCTGGCAGGCCTATAGTGCCCGGCTGCGCCAGGATCCGGCGCTGGTGGCCTACTACACGTTTGACAAGCCGGCCCGCGGGCGCCTGGACCTGCTCAAGAATCAGGCCACCGCCACGGCCGGCCAAAGCGATGGGCGCATCGACGGCGCCACCTGGGATGCGGGGCGGTTCGCGGGCAAGCCGGCGCTGCATTTTAATGGCGTCGATTCCCGGGTGCAGGTGAATATTCCCGCGCCACTGACTAACCTGACCGTGGCAGTTTGGCTCTACTTGGACGTCAAAGATCACAACATGACCGCCATCCTCAACAGCGACGGCTGGAACCGTTATGGCTGCCTCCACTTCCAATTCGACGACCAAGGGGAGTTGCGGTGCGACTCCTACGAGGCTGGTGACCCCAACGGATTAGCCCATCCGCATAGCACGGCCACGGGCCTGCCGGGACGCTGGGAATTTATCGCCTGCGCCTACGACCGGAAGACCGGCATGATTCAGGCGTACCGCGATGGTGCCCCCCTTTACACGGAGCATGTGAAGTGGTGCAACCCGCTGGTCATCGGGGCGGCCGAAATTGGCCACTGGAATCCCAAGGGCCTCATGTGCCCCTACCCCGACCGCCATCTGCATGGCCGGATCGATGAACTGGCCGTATTCAGCCGCGTCCTAGGCGCGGCCGAGATCGCACGGATGTACGCGGCTGGCAAGCCGCAGTAAGGTTCCGGGCAAACCCCATTCACGTTTACGGTTTTCGCATCTTCGATTCCATTCTGTCCCAAAATTTCCTAAACATTTTTCTATTTTCTATTCCACTTTTTTCCGCTCGCCGGATTCTCTTTATGAGTTTACCCCTCGATGTGCGTGGTTTTGTCTGGCCGCACAGGGTCTATCGCGGTTTGGACAATAGTGCATCGAATGGGTGGCTCAAGGCATAACATGCTGAGGTTACGCATGTTATGGGAATTGGGATAAGGAGACCGGAGAGCTGGAAACCGGCTGCGGGAACGCGGTTGGTGGCCTGCTGTCGTGGCCTTCTGAAAAGAGAGAGACGTTGGCAAGCCGGGTGGCGACGCAAGTCGTAGTCCGGGTGGTTCTCTTTTCAGAAGGATATGCTCATGCTTCACAAGTCTTCAACCAAATCCGCGGACCGTTCCCAGAAACTCAACTATCAGCACTCCACACTCAGCGCCAAACGTCACCTGCTGGCCCTGGCCATCGCCGCCGCAGGGGCGTTCGGACTGCCCCGAATCGGCTCGGCGGCCATCTACTACTGGAATACCACCACCACCGGCCCTTGGGCCACCGGTGCCAGTTGGTCGGACAATGCCGCCTCGGGCGGCAACACCGGCACGGTCCCGGGCAGCGGTGACACGGCATACTTCAACCAGTCCTCGGTCAACGGTGCCGAGACCGTCCAATTGAGCGGCGCCACCAGCATCACGGGCATGACCTTCGCCAACACCGGCACCACCACTCTCCTCTCAAGCGGCGGAGCCCAAACTCTTAGCCTCGGTACCAGCGGCATTACAATCAACTCCGGAACTGGCGCCGTCACACTGGGGGACCCCACCAACACCCTGAACCTCGCCGTGAGCGGCAGCCAAAGCTGGACTAACAATTCCTCTAACGTGCTGACCATAGTTAACGGCCTCACCAGCAGTGCAGCCAGCGGTACGCAAACCCTGACCTTCGCCGGGAACTTCTCCTTCGGCGGCACCATCAGCAACGGCAGTACTGGCGGCCGTATCGCCTTAACGGACAGCAACACCGGCACAGTAACCCTCTCGGGAGCCAACACCTACTCCGGCGCCACCTCAGTCAGCGGCACCCTCCTGCTTGCCAATGCCAACGCCGTTCAAAACTCCGCGGTGACCTTGAACAACGGCGCCACACTCCAACTCAAAAATAACTCGGGCACCTCGTTCAATTCGAGCGGCGCGGTGGCACTGGCAAGTGTCGCGGCCCAGACTGTGACCATCGACGTCGGCAATAGTGGTTCAGGGACCGACAACGCGCTAACATTAGCCAATGGGATCAGCTATGCGGGACCGACTGGGGGAATTGGTGCTGGAACTTATACCACACAAATTAACATAACAGGAGCCAACAGCTATGAGCTTTCTCTTCCTTCT
>Ga0316217_10001850_pt1 | contig 26599 bp, 21 predicted proteins | sample 1anoAmetaG_FD_203633 | JGI IMG/M metagenome (GOLD analysis project Ga0316217, IMG submission 203633) | Freshwater microbial communities from Trout Bog Lake, Wisconsin, USA - 1anoA | ecosystem: Environmental > Aquatic > Freshwater > Lake > Hypolimnion/Profundal zone | place: USA: Wisconsin...
AAATGAGCAAAAGCGAATAGCTGAACAGCTGAAAAGCGAGCAAGAAAGGGTTCAGGCTCTGATCAATAAAGAATTTGAGTAGAAGCAAATGCTAGAAAACTAAAAAATCAAAAGCTAAAGGCTCAAAAAGTATAAAGAGGATATCAAACGACAGATGGATGAGAAAGAGAGGCAAAGATATAATGATAGAATAAGAGATAAGTTCGCAACGAATAGCTACTTGAATATGACTTTGAGCTAAATCTAAAAAAGATTATGCGATAGCTGCGAAAAAACATATCCAAAGAAACTAATGACAAGAGTAAAAAAATGATTCATGAAGATTATTAAAGATAAATTATCGAAGCTTTGGTTTAATTAGAATATGCTCAAATAACTTAGCTTCGAAATACTGCCTCTAATGTATAGAATGATTGATTCTAATAAAAAAAATGGATCAATGATTGCTTTTGTAATTGAATGTACTGTTGGTTATAATGATGTTTGCCGGATTTCCTTTAGACTTGTCTCCTCTTGGCTGTTGAGAACCGATCATTATCAAAGGCAGCTGGCTTGTAGATTGCCAAACTTCGTCTTCTTAAATGATTTCTTCAGTGTTGGTTGGTATGTTCTTTGTGCGAGCATGGTTTCTTGATTTTGGGCTTTTAACGTTGTATATTTTGTTCCGAGAATAATGAGTGCTTTCATGGGTTGGAGAGATCTGTTATTCTTATTTTTCTTGAATTATGCCGTTTCCAGTCATTATGTAAAAACCAGTCTGCGTCTTAGTAATAATTTCTCGATTTTGATGCTTTTAAAGGCTTATATTTTTTTCTTTTAGCATTTTTTGGTTAGTCTTATTGCTTTTGTTCACTGACTTCGAGTGAATGTTATTGTTAAAGCCCTTGGAGTTTAGCAGCTTTGAAATTTCTTCCTTAGGCCTTTTCATCATGTTTATTTTTGTACTTCTATTGAACTCACCAGCCGTACTTGTTTCTTCTGTTCTTTATCTTTCGTTGGAAGGTGGATTGTAGACATTTGTTGGGTATTTCTTTCGATCATGATTGACAGTTTTAGGCTATTCTTATCTCAACGGCCCATTCCCTGGAATTTTCCCTTCATTTTTGACATAAGTATTGGAAGAAAGTTTTCTTAAAAAGTCATCTTCTCTTAAGCCATCAAAATAAGGATGTTTTAAGGCGTCTACAGCTGTCAGACGATCTGCTGGATTCATCTTAACGAGCTGTTTGAGGAAATTCAAAGCCTTAGGGGACAACTTTCCAAGATATCTCTTTTATATAGACTCAAGGTTCTGAATATCAGGAAATTTCATACCCAAAAATCGTGGGTTTTTCAAAAAAGTTTCATAATGATCTGGAGTTAAAGGCCCAAGACATTTTTGAATCAAAAAGAGTTGGTCTAGCTCATTTTATCCTGGAAACATAGGATTACCATCGATTAGCTCTCCTAAAATGCAGCCTACCGCCCAAATGTCTATTTATTTTGCGTAGGGGGCACCAACCAAAAGTTCAGGAGGTCTGTACCATCTTGTTGCTACATAGTCTGTTAGCTCCTACTCTGTAGAAGACCGCTTGAGCTGCCTTGCGAATCCGAAATCGCATATTTTTAGCTAATTTTTGTCACTAATGAGCAAGTTCTCTGGTTTGATATCCCGATGGACGATGTTCAATGAGTGCATATATGCAAGACCTTTGAGTAGCTGGTACATAAGAAGCCGAATAAGCTAAGGCTAAAGTCCATCTGGAGATTTTTATAATACTTAAAGCAGATTGTTTTGCACATACTAAAAGACGAGATAGACGATGCCTTTTTTGCGGAAGGCCTCCTTTAACTCGACAGTGGTCGGATGCTTAAGCATTTTGAGTATTTTGACTTCCCTCATTGTGGTTTTTTTAACAATTTAATCATCTTCCGTCTCTTTGAACTTTTTTATAGCGACTATTTCCTTGTTTTCATTGCACCTGCACTTTAGTACCACACCGTAAGCCCCTTCGCCGATCAACCCTAAAATATCATATTTCTGCATATTAACTTTATCAGTATAACCCACTAATCACCATCATAATCCCTTCCAAAACAAATTCTTCGAAAGCTATTTATCAAGCTCACTGGATCGAGATATTTTTGTTTGCTTTGGTAACAAATATTTTCTAGTTACCATAAACTAGATGAATGAGTGGTTGTAATTTATATCTTATCTTCTAAACTATTTTTTTGTGTGATTGTTGCTAGTTTGTTTAGTTTGGGCTCTTTTGGGTCGTTTTTCATATTATTATACTTTCTGAATGATCGCATTCACAGAAATAGTAGGGTGTGACGGAACTGTAATATACTCCGTGATTTAAAAGCAAATGGGGTTCTTTACTTCAGGGAGGCTTCAATTGCTGATAGCTTACGATGGCATGCTTTTGCTGAGACTAAACGAGTTCGAGTATTCGATTAACGGGAGCGAAAAAATCACTTACGACGATAATGATCCTCAATTTTCCTTGGTTTTGTATCTCAAGAAATACCCAAATGACCAATGGATAGTGAAAGCGAATGAAAATACGGATGCCATTTTCTCCTGTCTCTCAGAAAAATGCCATATGAAAAACAAAAATTAAAACTACAAGAAACCAGAAAGATAAGAAGACAAACAGTAAGCCAAGCAGGAAGCAAAACCAAAGCTGAGCAAAAAGTAAAATAAGTAAGTTGTCCTAGACTAGGAAGAAGAAAGCTAGTAGCAAGATAAGAGTTTGTTGGTTGGGGCTTCAAAACAACTCAATAAAGGGCTGAAGTTTACAGGAGGCTTGCTTTCCAAGGGATTCGAGAGTCTTGGAGGATTTATTGCGAAAAAGGTTCCTAAAAAATAGGACACTGAAGTTAATGAGAATACTAAAGAAAACTTGAAGCTTGCCAAAAACACGACTAAAAATGTTTTCGAGTTCGCTTCTACACAAGTGGGCAATTTATTCAGATTCGGCAAAAGTGTAGCTTCAGACATTGGAGAGAGATTCGAGAAATCAGACAAAGGGAAAGGACTCAAAGAAAACCCTCATTACTAAACAGTAAAATAGGGCGCTAAAACAGGAGTGGGAGTATTGGCAAACGTTTACGATGGCGTGGTGGGCGCAGTCTATACAGTTGGAAGTGGAATGGCCAAAGGAGTGGGTAAAGTGATCGGGGCGAGATATGGAGAGTAGGCAGGTGAAGCTGCAGACTAGGCGATGGAGGGTGCAGGCAACGTGATAAAAATAATGCGGGTGCCTGCTGACCAGGTTGCCAACACCTTGAAATGACTTCTTTCGTATAATTTCACAATTCCAACTATCAAAATATAAGAAGGTTATTGTAAAATGTTGAAAATGGTGCAATTAATTATTGTATCCTTCGACATGTTGTCTTTTGAATAGCTGCTTACAATCAATATTTTGGTTTTACTCCATTTTTGGGCTGCCTTTCTAGAATTTTTAGTCTTTCAGCCTATTTGACGCTAAAAGGACTATTCTTATACTCCTGCTGGTATTAAATATGTATTGGAGCCAACTACTTATTTCTTTCTTATTAAGCTCTAATACTACCATAAGGACTGAAAGTTGATTCCCTATCACCCTTCCTTTTAAGATTTTCCTAAACAGCTAATTATCTTCTGCGTGAAGAGTCGTAATCAGCATCGATGGTATCTCCTCCGAAATTGTGCAAGGTCTCTAACGCCTTCTTTTAGGTTTCCTTTGCGATACGATAGATTTCTTCGCTAGCTTTGACATTCCACATATATTCATAATAATTCTGAAGAGGGAAATGCTTCTCTTTGACAATCTTCACCTATTCGTGCTATTCCAAAGGGTAGAGCTCAATATCGAAATTTGTGAACTAGCTGTCATTTATTACAGGTTCGATAGTGACTGCGGTAATCATTTGCTTCAACTTGTTCTTAGTCTTCGTCTCTTTATCCCCAGAGATAACACTATGGTCAAATTCATCTTAGTGTTGTAGCGCATAGCTTTTATCTTTTAGTTCCTTCTTTTTGCGAGCGTAGTAGGGCACAGCCTCTACTGTTTTGTGGTAAGGTATGTAAATAGAATTGGGATATTGCTATTTGACTGAGTGGACTGATCTGCTCTAGGCTGACATTTTTCTGCCTCCCCTTGAATCCATTATAAAGTATAAGTAACAAGTAGTTGGCAAGAGTATTATTACTTCCAATTTAATATTTGATTAATTCAAGATGTAATAAAGTAAGCCCAAGCCGGCTGGATCTAATTATGGGACTGTGGTTATCGCTAACAAAATCGTCAAGGCCGATCGATGTATTTGTAGCTAGCTAGGTCCAACCATTGATATTAAATGGGACATTGCCACAGCCCAAATGTAGCTGTCTAAGTCACAATACCAACACTTTTAGTATGAAAAAACTGAAAACGAAGAAATATTTAGATGTGTCCCCTTTTACCATGACAAAATCTGCTAGCTTGAAGATTAGAACATACACAAAAACCCAGATTCTAAAGTGGTGCCCTGTGCTGTTGTCCTCATTAAAAATAAGTAGACTCGCAGAATACTAGCTACGCAAAGACACTAAAAGATGAGTTTTGGTAATTTGTGGGTTTTGCCAGGCGGGCACCTCGAGAAAGGGTAGACTATAATTGAAGGGGGTCTACGTTAATGTGAATAGTAAGTTGGCTTAAAAAGCGGGTTATTCGAAATAGATAAAAACCCTCAACTAATGGCTTGGTAAAGTGTTCTGATGAATCAAACAAACGATAAAATCAAAAGAGTAGCATTAGTAATCTTTTTTTCGGTCTAGAGCGAACATTTCGAAGTAAACTAACAAAAGAGTGAAGTGAAGACCTGGTAGTGGAGATAATTCTAAAACGGATCACGACCTTGGGGCGGAGATTGGGCGTAGGGACATCTCCGATACTTAGACCATTTATCCTAGCTCAAGCAAAACAGCAAAAAATGAAGGCATAACATTGATGTATGAATAATATCATTTACACATAAATCACACTCAGTATTCTTCCTCCTCTTAGAAATAGTTGATAATCTCTATACTGATGGAGCTGACCTCATTGTTCTCTGAGTAGCTTAATTTGGAGATTTCGTTGTAGAGTTACTGCATATGCCTGATGAGCTGCACGAAGACGTTGGACTAGAGCTATCCTTTGAAGTTGTCGCCCAGTTCCAGCATTTCCTTCAGCAGAAACAACGTCACTATGTTTAGATCAATGTCGTCGAGGCTGAGCTGGTTGTGGCAGATTTTTAGAACGTTCTCATGCGCCAGCAAAGTGAATACTTCGTTTTTCTAGGCGAAGTGGGTGAGGTAGCAGAAAATGTAGGTCACTTATTTTTTGACGTAGGCTATAGCCTAGTTGCTAAAAAGATCCACTAATTTAGTGATAACCCCTAGATGCCGAATAATGTGGGTAGCTGGTCCCTTTCTCAGGGCTAGATTTGAGAGCAGCCAGCAAGCATCCCTCCTTACCTCAGGACTTGAGCAGCTGAGGTTGAGGAGGATGTAATCTAGGATGTTGGAGGCGATGAAGGTGTTGGTGTATTCGATGTTGTCGGCCACGATATTGCCGACTATTCTCATGGCGAGTTTTCTGATGGTCTCATTTTAGGCTTGGATGGCTGCTATGATTACTTCTTTGAGACCTTACTATTTTATAATTACTTCAGTAACTTCCTTTTCTATGGTTAGTGTAAGTTCAAACAAAGTTTTGAAGGCTAGTTACTCATTGGCCATGACGAAGGGGAAAAGGTGGCGATATGAAATCTTGTTATCATAGATGTGGTTGACAAGCACCCAAAGTTGCCTGGGGTCCTTTTTGACGATATTTAAAATCTCCTGTTCCTTTCCTATGATCTTGTTTCCGGCTGTTATCACCGCCATTTCTCTGATATCGACGGAATCGGCCAGCAAGTAGGTGGGCAGATCCCTCTAGAACTCTTTGACGACCGTTTGGAAATCCTAAAACTACTTTTCATCGATGCTTGCTAGAATCCACAGAGACTCATATAACATATGTCCTTACAGTTATTGGTTCTCCGTATTTCTGGTCCTGAACAATGGCTGGCTCTTCCTGCGGTAGAAGGAGATGGTGTGGAGCGAGAGAGGGGGGAGTGGGTGGGGGATGGGGGCACGCATGGAGTAGAGGATGGCTTCTATAACGGAGGGGTGGTAGTATTTGAGGTAATCGAGCTCGTCGTAGGTTTTGCGCCTCTGCTTGAACATCTCAGCTCTGGAAACGAAGCGCAAGATTTTGGCGTTTTCTCCCAGTTTTGATTTGACCTGCGGCTCAGTCATTTGACTGAAACAATGTAATGAATATTAGAATATTGAATCAACAATCATCCAAACCCCACCTTCATTAGCCCTTCCCCTCATCAACTTTGGCCCCGCTCCTGCTACCAGTTTGCATCCCATATTCAACCTCAGATCTATCTTGCTGTTTGGTCATCCTAGACGTATTTGAAGAGATTGTTGTTCTTGTAGTGGATGTAGCCTTGCTTGTTGATCATCTTGCCCTAAACAAGCAAGTACCTGAGATACCTCTCTTTGAGGAACTATTTGTAGAATTGCTTGAACACCTTTTTGCAGTTGCAGATGTTTTAAGGTCAATTCGTAGAGGATTTGAATACGGTGTATTCCAGTGGATTGACTGGCTTCTCAATTTATGAACCCATAACACAATTTACGAACCCATAACATTTCTTCATCCTGCACTGGTACCATTATTTATATATGAAGTGATTCGAGGGTTGATAACAAAGTTTTGGCAATCTATAAGTGTTTGAGGTTGATTAGATCCTGCTCTGTAATAAAATTATGATTGTTCATAAGTCTAACTACAAAAGAAACTACAAATACTCTCACCCTCTAGCAGGTAAGCTCTACGACAACCAACGCTTCGTCAACCACTGCTCCTCTTATTTGGATTCAGAGTTTAAACTTAGTACGACCACGGCCGATGATCCCCCCTCCCACCCAACCTCCTCATCTCAGAAGCGACATTCCCAATACGCAGAGGTAGCTTCTAAAAATACCACATACAGAGTACGTAACTCTCAATCGGTCGCAGATAACCGTCTACTTTGCGACCCTACAGTCAAAATATCCGAAAGATAGCACAACAAAACCAAAGGCACGATTTCTCAGGGCATGATCTTGCATGAGACATCAGATTTGATGAGTTTTATGGCCTTGAATTCCAACTTCAAGAGGAACAGCATCCCCGAAAGCAAAGATTTGAGCAAGGGGTTGAGAAACACACAGAAGATCAGTCTGAAACATAAGCTGGCTATGAATTCATTCGAAGCTGGGTACCTCTTCTCCACTATTAGTATTCGCATAATCAACACAATCACCAGTATCAAAGAGGTTGAATCTCGCAGCATCCCCATCAGCTTCGAAAAGATATTCAAAAAGCTGATCAGGACGCAGCTGATGGGAGAGTTCAGTTTGGTCTTCCTGCAGAAGCTGGAGCACTACATCAAAATCATAGTCTAGAACAACGAGATGTACGAAAACCCCTGTGGGATCAAACTGTAGCAGAGCTACAAAACAATATCGCGGAAGGATGAGCTGTTGGACGCGATCTACTAGCTGTAGATGTAGGGCCAGTAGGCCAAAATACAGTAGATCATCAAATACTACTGCATCCCTTCGCACTAAACCAACAAGACCCTGCTGAGCGACCTACTGAAAGGGATTGTGATGGAACTTTATGAGAAGAAGAACTGTCCCAAAAACATCTAGTATTGTCTGCTCACTGAGCAGGGATAGAAGATTATCCATATCTCGCAGATCTACTTCTCGACCAAGTATCTACTCATTGCGCCTGAGGTCAATCTTTAGAAGACGTTGGAGCAGTACAAAAAGATGCTGGAGGACCATGATAAAGAGTTGAGGATGACGTTCAAGCAGAGTGTAAAGCACGATTTCATACACAAGATTGTTTACAACCAGGTTGAAGACAAAATGGTCAACTACACATAGCGACCGAAGTAGCTTAATCTCTACCGCAAATAAATAGTGGAGCAGGCTCAGTCTTACCTAGTGACCAAATCCAAGAAGAGACTGCAGCAAAAGCGCACCAATATTAATTAGTCATTCGTCCTATCCTGCAACTCCAACATCAGCTTCACCTAGCCAAAAGGCAGGCTCTGGAGTAACTACGCTCGCAGGAAAAGTCAGTAGAGGAAGTAGTACAAAGAAATCATCAGCAAGTTGCAGAAGATACTTGACCCCAACAACAAATACTACGTTAAGAGCAAACTAGACCAGAAGACCTAATAGTAGTTCATCAAGCTGCACAGGCTCAACGACCAGTACGACATCACCTACACTCACAACGAAGACAACAGCAATAAGCTGTTGCTCATCAACTTTGTCCAGAACTGCCATATCTTCACATCAAAGACCAGCAGCCAGCTCGCCAGAATCATGGATATGCTCAACAAACTTTACTTTAACGGGGCAGAGATCAAATAGATCTATTTCTGGCAATTTAAGGAGATATACGAGACAGCCCACGGGGTATCCGATCACTCCACTATCATGAAGTTCGTACTCACTTATCTGGGGTTTGATGAGTATGGGGAGGTGGCAAGAGGCGCAGTTTATAGTTTGGTATAGTGCGCAGTTTCATGCCAAGGACGTTCACTGTAGCTGATCAAGAGCATCGTTTGGGACTGGCTGGAGTTATTCGGACTGATCTAAAACGAAGTGCTGCGGAAATAGAGCTTGTAGATTTGGTACTAGCCAGTAAAAGTAGTATATTTGCTGTTTCTTTCTATTATTTTCGGATGCGAATACAAAGATCTAGAAGAGATGAGGGCTGACGTGTTAAGGTAGCAGCCCTAATGATGATTAATATACAGATTATTTGAGATGAGACCTAAAAAACACAGCAATCAACGTTTGTTCAACCCTATATAAAAAATTGGCTCACAGTTATTTTTCTGTCTCTGGCTTTGTGAACTAATCTGTTAGATACAAGATCAACCTTGCTGCCGCCTAGCTCGAGGTTGGCTTTAAAGCTGAACTGTCCGCTCCTGGCCTCTTTCCTTTACCTGTACTAGCTGTGTTCCGTGTACTCTCGATTTTACTTGTAGTCTCTGTTTTACTTGTACTATCCGTAGAGCTAGCTCCTTATTTAGCGCTTCGTGATGTTCTTCTTCGCCAATTTGTTGAAATGGTCCTCTCTTACTTGAGATGTTGAGATGGTGCCTGGAGTGAGCGGAAGTAGGATTTGCTCTTAGCAGAATTTGGTGATGCTGAGCCCTCGTTTTTTCTGGTTGCTAAAGAAAGGTACAATCCTTTTGCACCTGGTCAGTTTTTCCCTTATTTTGAGTATAAGTTTGGAGATGATCCAATTGGGTCTTTCTTCGTTATGCCGCACCTGAACATCGTTGACTTAGAAATTGTGCCAGTTATTCTTGATGATATTCTCGATATGCTTCTAGCTCATGAGCTCGTCCTTCGAGGAGTACAAGATGTTAACGGGGACTACAGTGGACAACTACTCCAGATCTAGCAAGTTCAGGTCGATTCCGTGTTTTTACTTTATCTTTTAGACGAAGGCCTATGCGAAAACTCCAGAGATAAACTCGGGCAGGTGGGCACGCCTTGAGACGATCTATGTTGCGATTGTTTTGAAGGAGCAAAAGGGTGCATCTGCTACCACATATCTCACGTTTTATATCATTTGGCACCCTTTTATGCGGTTTAGCAGTTTCAGACAAGTAACTGCTCCCATGGATCGACCCCACAATATGATGTTTTTGAAGCCTTTCTTGACGAGATGCTTAAGTATGTCGTCTATATCACAAATAGCATACGGAGCTCCTCTGATTATAACAGTCCGTAGGTGACTAGCTTCTATTTATTTTTTCCATGCGCCCTCGAGTCAAACAAGCACAAACTCAGCGAATCTGCCAGGTGAGGGATCAAGAATTTACCCTCCAGGCAATAGGAAGACAACCCATGCAAGTAAACCAAACAATTTTCGGCATTCCTCTTGTTCAAAACCATGTGTATTTTGGACACATGGAGTGAGGTATCTTGGCTGAGGGAGGACGTAAGTACAACCTCCTAGGTTTCGAGCCTGAGATGAGGGTAATGTTTGAGGAGAGGATCTGAATATGGGAGTGCGTACTGATTTCGAGTGGGAAGTTGTACTAGCAAGGATGGGGTTCCACGAATTGGTTGCAGGCCTCCTAGATGATATTCATGTTCTTGATAAAGTTCATGGGCTTCTTCTATTGTTCTAAAATGACTATAATATTTAGCAGACTTCTGCTGCGATTTATTAAGTGTCGAATTGGTAAGAGATCATCAGAATTGTGAGGTAGTTTTGTAGATGAAGCGTTCCATGTGCTTGCGTTTGCGAGGCTTCTGCCCGGCTGTCGTCTAGACCATCACGTTGTCCCGGTAGTCTATGTCCTCTATGTGGATGTTGGGCTAGTTGTCCTTCTGGGTGATCGTTTCGTTGATTACTGTGAGTTTGTCCTAGTAGGTTCTTTCCTAGGGGGCGACCTTTACAGCTTCCGTCTGGATTGGCTTGGTGTAGAAGCACAGTCTCCAAACTACGCTAGCGATTATGAAAAGTCCGAGAATTATCACAATTATCCAAACTGCCATGTACTGCTTCCAAAGGTTGCTGCTTGATGAAGTGGATGGGTCATAGATGAGGCAAAAGGTGGAGCTACTACAGCTAAGACACCCTGCAGCACAGGGCAAACATACATTAATGGTTGTAAAAGCTGCATAGTATCCTTGAGGACATGAACTCAAGCATTCTCCAGTCAAAGAGTTCGTAGGGTTGGGCAGCAAGTACAAAGATGTCGTGCAAGCAGATAAGCAAGTGTTATTGGGAACCATATAATATCCATTTGCGCAGGAGTAGCAGGAGGTGGGAGTATTGGCATAACAGCTGGCACAGGAGATGTCACAGGTTACTGCCACAATCATAAAATCAAAAAGGTTCCAGAAACGGATATTGGGGTTTATTTCAGTGCTCACTGAAGTGAAGTTGAAGAGCATGTTTGTGGTATTATGATTGTAAGTGTATTCATAGTTCTGTAGGCAGTCAATATGGTTTTCTGAAGAGGCTAGATTGCAGATGAAGTCGGTATTTGTTCCAGCTACACAGCTGTAGCTCAGGTTGACGTCATAGGTTTGGATTCCATCGTCCATATGCAGCCAAAGGTAGTCTTTGGGCCACCAGACCCCAATGTAGGCAATTGAAAATCTGAACTGTATTTGGTAGTGAGGGACAGTGATGGGAACGTTTCTATAAATATAGTCGCCTCCTACCAATCTATAGTAAAAACTATAGGTAAAGTACCAGAGGATATGCGAAAAGTTAGCAGCACAGTTGATGGCTCCTGCATTATTGGTAGAAATATTCCATATCGACGAAATGTTGGCTGATGTTTCGTATTCTACAAGAGAAAGATTGGTTGTATAGAAGCTGTTACAGTTGTTGCCTTGGTAGAAAATGCTTGCACAGTTGGTGCAATCATAAGGCCCTGTGCTTTTGCAGTTGATACTATCTGAAGCTTTGCATTTTGAAACGCAGAACTGAGAGTAGCTGGCAGTCAAGATAGAAAAGAGCAAAAAAAGGTTTGCTAGCATCTTAATTATATCAATATAATACTGAGTTTGGTTATGAAAGAAAATGTTCTAAGGTGAATAATTAGGCAATATAAGATCTTGAATGAGGGCAGTTCTCAATGTTTTTTCACAAGGTAAAGTAGTCTGACACTTCTAGATCCATGTTTCTCTGTTCGGTCTTATTAAGCAGGGGGTTGAGCAAATATTTTGTTTTAGAGTTGCTGTTGTCGAATATGTCATAGCGGCTCAAAGTTTTCGATATGTTTCCTTAGATTGTCTATATAGCTAATACATTTACCTTTCTTCGCTCTTCGTTTGCAGTATCTCCTTACAACTCGCCATCCTCGAACATCGCACAATACTTTTCTCCCAGAGTTTTCAGATCGGCTTCGAAATTGGGCATGGTTAAAAATATCTGAATAACTTTGTCTTTAAATGTTAGTTTGGTCTTTTCTTCATTCTAAAGGTTCAAAAGTTTGAAAAGATGTGGGTTGATAAGTTTGTGTTTTCCCCTTATTTTGATGAACTCTTTCTGGCTTGAAAGCAGCTGTCCCACACTTTTTTACCACTGACCTCCGTAGCCCATTTCGTAGTTTTCATTTAGCTTCTAGATAATTGACTATCTCGTGAGTCCCTAGTTATTCATTTGTAGGATTTGTATAGTTTTCTTCATCAATGAATCTTCCTAAGCTTCTTCACCTTTTTTGGTCTTAATCAACTTCTGAATTTTTGAGGAGATGGAGCTACTAGACCTACCAAGCTGAGTTGCAAGAGTTTTAAGCACAGATTGAGTAAAGATGATGTTTTAATCTATGCATCGTTGGAGATGCTCAGTCTAATCCTTACTCCATCCTTTTCTTTTGTCTTTAGAACCCATGGTGTTTGAACTCTCGCTTCTAATCTCAGAATTATTCGAAAAGTTGTTTGAAGAATCAACTTCATGAGCAGTTTTCTTGAAAAAGTTTAAAGTAAATTTTGAGCTATATCTTCCAATTTCGTTGACGAAATCCTTGAAAGATTTCATCCAAAACTAGTAAATCGACAGAATTAGCTCTGTTCCTGGACCTTTAAACTTTTTACAATGTCCGATCATCCCTTTGAAATTGTTTTCAAATTACTCTATAAAATTCGAAGAGCTAAAGACCATAGAAAAGTTCTAAAAATGTTCATAAAACGACTGCGATACCGTTTTACTGAAATTGATGTTTGCAAGATTTTTCTGATTTATTTACTCCATTCTTTTGCTTAGGTAATCCAAATTGCTCTGGATTTTTTCCCGGTGAGGGTTGCTTTTTTTAGCGTCAAATAGTTTGTCCAACTAAAAATTACTTATGCTGTTATCCCTTAATGCGTCAGATTCAATATTTTACAAAAATTCTCCTCTGTGTTCATCTTCTTCTCCGAAGTTAAAGAAGTGTTGAATACCGTTTAAACCCTTATGATTGGTAAACATGTGCATAAAATGATGTTTGTCCTAAGGCATATACTTTAGGCGTTCTAAGGGATTATACGCCTTAAAGGTGGTCATAATTTCCTCTTAGCCATTGCTCTCTTTTTTCTCTGAAGTCATACTCAAGTTTCTGACGAAAGGTGGTTGGGGCTCATTGAGATACTAAAAAGGATGAGGATTGCGATTTTCCCCAAAAAAGTCACGTTCGCTTTAGTAAAAGTATTGCTCCTAATCCTCCATGCCTTATAATTGATTAAGTTTGAGAGTGTTAATGAAAGAATATTATTAAAAAATAAGACCAACTAGTATAAATAATAGAAAATACCCATTTCTAGAGCTTAGCATTATAAAAAACCATAAAAGACCCTATTTATGTCTAGCAATAATAAAAAGAGGGGATCTGTGATGGTGAAAACTTGAAACAATTGTTTAAGATGCTGACCTTACATATTGAATTAGATAAACTTATCATTTGATCGGATTTTTTTGATGTTTTGGAGTGGTCAGAGTTGAGATGCAAGTCTGTTCTTTGAAAATTAGTTGGAATCGAATTAGGTCGTCTTCTAAGCTATTGCTGACTAGATTGATAATTACGTTACATATCAGGGCAATATTTGTAGTTAATTTACTAGATTAACTGTTAAAGCTTAGATTTGCAAGTTTGTAGGAGAGACTGGGCCTCGTCTTTGTTCTCCTTCTCTGTCAGCCTTAACTAGCTGTCTTCTTCAAAATTAAACTCTATTTATTACTACTACTCAGGGATGTTCAAATTTTGGAATATTTTATTCAACCCAGCATTGATTTCCTTGAGTTACTTCTCCCTCTTCTGGAAGTTGACTAGCTCTTTCGACAAATCTTACTTTGACATAGTAGTTTCAAAGTTTTAATTGATATCTGATTAGTTTGTTAATGGCCTTTCTGTCTTTTTGCGATTGATTGTTTCATCTTCTTACTTCTATCTTCTTTTGGTGGGTTTCGGAAGCAAAGGAGGATTCATTGTTAACTTTGGCTTAGGACTCTATTTGTATTCTATCTTGTCTTTTTAGAAAATATACTATGATTTTTCTTTTTTCTATCTACTTCTTCCGTCATTTTCCGTTTTAACCTTCTTCTTTTATGTGCTTATGGTTTTGATAGCTTTTTCTTTACTATCTGCATTTCTTTTGATAATGGGGGTAAGGACAGGGTTAGCTTTTTATTTTGATTTGCCTTTGCTGAAAACGCGGCTGATTTTATTGCTGCTTACTTCAATTTTGGGCAACATGCTCTATTTTTTCTAAACAGGAAGCTTTTCCTTGACGAGTCCTCTCTTCAGTTTGATCTTTTCATACTTAGTCCTATGAATCTTGTATTTTTTGATTGGTATTTTTTCTTACATAGTTATATTTAGGCCTTTGTCTTTTATCAACTTTTAGATTGAGTTTAAAAAGTAGTTTGTTTTTAGTAGTTCTTTAGCTGAATATCTTTCAACTACATTCTTTTTCATGCATCTTTGGTAAATTAAGTTCAGTTGTTTTGAAAAGTTAAATGGGAGCTCCTATAACTTGGACTTTGTTTAGACTTTAAGTAAGTCTGCTAAATTTATAACGCTATTGGGAGGCTTAAGTGAGCAGATCTAAAATAGGACGCAACCAAATGCCCAGATATCAACTTTACAGTCATAACTTCTGCCTTAAAGTAGTTCAGGAGCCATGTAATAGGGAGAGTTTATGATAGTTTGAGCATAGCACATTTGTTATTCTAAAACTTTACTCGTTTTAAACGACCCAAGCTTGATATTTCCTGCAGAAGTGAGAAAAATATTTTTAGGCCGAATATCTCTGCATTAAGGGTCAGCTACCTGTGTATAATTTTGTAATGATGGAGGTACTAGATAGCAAGGAGTATCTGGAGCATCCATCTTGCTACAACTTCTTCTGTAAATAGTTTTTTGGTTCTGATTTGCCGCCTCAGATGATACTCTAAGTCTCCATCTTAGCAATATTCCTCGATGATATATGCCCACTTGTCTTACTAGATGATTTAGTGGAGAGAAATGATGTTGGGGTGATGCAAGGTTTTCATCAGTTCGATCTAAATAGGTTTGGAGTGACTTCGTGAATGGTTTTGGCATCTTAGATTGAAACTTTTTTGGCTATGAAGTAGTGATTTTGCTTGTTTTTTACTATCGAGGTCATCTCTACTTGTCGTAATTGTTACTTTGACTGTTGCGGCCTATTACCTCCATAATTATGTACTTTTATTCAAACATTTTGTATTATAAGCACCGATTTATGCTTCAAATTGTTTAATAACTATTACACAACTCAAAAGTGAAGCCATTTCAAATTATTTCTTTTTGTTCATCATTATTCAGATGTTCTTTACCTAGCTACGAATCATAATAATAATAATTATCTAAAAATTGAATGAGGAAACTGCTTAGCAATCCAGCTCTTAGGTTTTACTACCTACAAAACTTCAAAAAGCCAGTTGTCTAAAGTACGAATACCCACAGCTAGAGATCTCAACAGTGCCTCCCAAGTACATCTACCAAGTGGAGTATCATCCAGCCGCAATGCCTGATTTCGATATGAAGTTTGCAGACCATGAACATGTCAACGATTGGGAAATGCTCACTTATGCTGATTAAGATAAATTCGATTTTCAGTAAGTTTTGGGAAACATAGATATTCAGGACAATGGTGGGAATCCATTTCTGTTTTTGGAAGAGTACTTTGGCTGGGATTCTTTGGAGGTCTTCTTTATTTGTTTGTTACTGAGAACAACTATCGCAAATAAAGACGCTTCCCTGGTACGGCAAGCTTCTACAACGCGAGCGACATTCCAATCGTCCATAGAGTCACACACATCTAGAACTGATCTATAGCGCAATGCTTTTAATTTCTATAATGCATATATTGGCTTTTTGAATAAGATTAATGCTCTGGAAGATTTTAATTGTTGATTATAATCTTTTACAATTAAGCTATGTTTAAAAAGCCTGTCAAAGTTAGTGCCCAGAATCAGCTTTCGGGCAAAGATAGGAAAACAATTAAGAATAAACTTGTCACACAGTTTTAAGAGTAAAGTTTGGAGACTCTGCTCAGCAAGAATGACAAGATAATCTGCAATAAGATATCAGGGGCAAAAATGCTGATCTATATGAGTGATTAATACCCATTATTTGTTGACGGAACAGGAAAGTAAGACTTTTTCCCTAGTGTTTACACCTGCGCGGCTTATTAGCCTCTTACTAAGAGCATCATCATTAATGAAGGCGTCGAATCCTTTATATTTAATGGAGCCAATCTTATGTGGCCTGGCGTTAATTCGTTTGCCGGTTTAGGAAATTTCAAAAAAGATGAAGTTGTGTCAATTAAAAACCTAAAAGGAGAAGTTATTGCTGTGGGAGCTTTGGGATGCTCTTTAGACTAATTGAAGCAAAGTCCTGATGGTAGTGGAGTCGCTGCATATATACTACACTATAAGGGAGATAGACTTTGGGATATGGGAACAAAACAGTATCCAGAAGTTGTTTTGAAGGCCAAAGTAGCCAAAATTGAAGAAAAAAAGGAAGAAGTCAAGCCTGAAGTTAAATAGTAGCCTAAAAAGGAAAACAAAAAAGAATCAAAAGCTGAAAAATAGGAATAGGAATCCTAATAAGAATAAAAACCCAAAGGGAAAGGTAAGTAAAAGAAAGAGTAGTCGAAAAAAGATAAGAAGAAATAAAAAAAGTAAGAAAAATTTGCTGAACCTTAATAGTAAGAAGAATAAAAACCTCAGGCAAAAGGAAAAAAGAATAAAGAAAAAGATGTCCAAAGTAAAGAACCTGCCAAAAAATAGCCTTAACCTGTTTCTGATGATTAAAAAATAGATATTGGAGGCTTGCTTCATACAAGTAAAAAAGAAAAACCTCAAATTCAAATGTAAAAAAAGAAAGTACCTATTAAATTTTCTGATGATGAAGATGATAAAAAGGGCAAGAAGAAGAATCAAAAGAAAGGAGCAAAGAAAGTCGAATAATAGGATGATTAACCAGTCCATAACTAACCTCCTAAAAAACAGCAAAAACAACAAGAGTAATAAGAAAACTAAGAAGACAACAAAAAAGGTAAAGGAAAAAAAGGAAAAGGCAAAAAGCAACAACAGTCTGAAGAATAATAATAAAAGCCGGAACCCAAAAAGTAAGCAAATAAAAAGAAGCAACCGAAAAAGTAGCAGAAGCGAGAATAGAGCTAGGAAGAGAATGAGGAGCAGGGTGAAAAGCCAGTAATAGAAGCCTAGTAAAAATAAGAAAAGTAAGATAAGAGTGCTATAAGTACCCAGCTAATGGATCAACATTTCAAAGAAGCTTTTCTAAATGTTCTGAAATTAACAAAAATTTAAGCTTAGCTTCCAGTCGATAGTGGTAGATTTTTCAGTGACTATATGGTATTAGCTCGGTCTTAAGGAGTAAAGCTTTAAATAAAGGATTCTAGTTACAAAAAACTAGGTAAATTTTATGAGTAAATGGCTAAATAAAAACTTATTTAATTCAAACCGGCCAAAGAGAAAAAAGGCCAACAAGGATCAACAATAACTAAGATCTTTTGGTAAAACGAGGAGCTTAAGAATTACTTTCCTACTATTAAACGTATGGGGGAAAAGTAAGTTGAGGAGAAGTAATAGGTCTATAGTAAATAAAAGCTTAAATTGTCAAAAACTGTACAAGTTGATTATGTTTACAAGTTGAATGACGAACTCAAGAAAATTTTATATAAAAAGGTAGTAAATTATATGCCATCTGTCTAAGAAGAAGAGGCTATGGCTAAGTAGGAAGATGTTAGCAAAAAGGAAATCTTTTTGACTGAAAAATAACTGAAGTAAAAGATTTAAAAGTACATTAACGAGATTGTAGTGAAATAAGGAAAGTAAAAGTAAGCTAAGTAAGAAAAGTAAGCAAAATAAAAGTAAGGAAAAGATAGCAAATAGAAAAAAGTGGAAAAGCTAATTACTCTCAGCTATAAAGATAATAAATTCATCTACTAATTACGTAATTTTCTTGTAAATTAGTTAAATCTTAAATTGAAGAATACTAAGAGAATCTCTAAAAAGAGTAAATGATGGCACAACACCATTCAGATGACTAGGACAAAAAGTAGGAGAAAAAGGCCAAAAAAGACAAGCATAAAAAGAATTTGTTTAGAATTTAAAGAGGGTATTTAGTCAACAAAATTACGAAGCTAGCGCAGCCATATTACAATATCTCAGACAAATAGACAGGACTCAACAAATTCAGGTACAAATTTGGTTATTTAGATAAGGAAACTTCAAAGGAATCCAGCTTATTGCTGATAAAGTGGTTAACAAAAACGTGACCAAAATCATTGGATTGTAGAACTTTATACCCTCTACTATTCACGAAGATTAAGTTGTGAAACAAATCCATGGATTTTCGAGCACTCTACAGCTCAAGTTCGCAAGCAGCGCAAACGTTCAAAATCTACCAGGAAAGAATGCTGGAAAATAGATTGTAATACAAGGTAACTTTGTAGATGAGTTGGAAAATCTGTTGATCAGTTAATATGGGATTAAAAAGTAACACATCACCATTCAAAACAAGCTCGGAAAGAAGAAAAAGAATTGATACTCTATACGTCAACTTCTATTAACAAGATTTAGTTCACTAAAGCTATTAAAAGATATCAAAATGTTTAGAAAGGTTTAGGCAAAATTTCATCATTTTCTCGTAAATTCCAGAAATGACAACTTAATGAAGCAGTATTTCTATTTTTCACAAATTAAAGCCTCTGGGTTTTTAGGCGCTTATCCTAAGTTTATGAGCAAAGTCAACTGAACGTTTGGATATAGGATGTTTTAGCTAAAGAAAAGAGAGCTAATAAATACTATTTGTGAATATTTGTACTTTTAATTGATTCCTTGGTAATAATTTAAAGTATGACGAACCCCAATAGCTATCTTGATGACTTTATGGACAAAATGATCACTGTCCCCAACGATATTAATCGATATCTTCGACTAATTAGAAAATTGGACAAAAAAGCCGAGGAAATCCAAGCTACTTTGGCCCCTCAGCAAGCCAAATTTTTAGCCCAAGTCAAAGAGTTAAAAGAAAAGAAAATAACCGAACTACCTCCAGCAATGAAAGCATAATTGGATATTATCAGCAAAAAACAAAAGTAGGTGTGGGGCTACAGTAAGGAAAAGAAGGAAATCGCACAACAGCTTTAGCATTAAGTCGGCGATTACGCTAATCAATTGCTAATTGAGCTTAAAAACAAATACAAGGATCGTCCGGAGTAGGAAATTCTTATGCGAAAGAAAATCAAGATGGACGCCAGCAAACAAACCCTGCCCAACAAAAAAGAAGACTTTTAATATGTGGTCGGGAAAGATCAATATTGCTATTGTGGACGTAGCTCTTTCGGTGAAATGGTTGCCTGCTAAAACCCCTACTGCTAAAGAGAATGGTTCCATACGATCTGCCTGTAGTAAAAGACTCTGCCTGAAAAGTGGTATTGTGCTGACTGCCAGAAGCAAAAAGACAAAACTAAGAACCCTAACTCTCGTGGATATTTTGTGAATAAATAGTCTACGTCTGCTTGAATGATTGCAATAGGATTATCACTTTCCTTCTTAGTCTTCGTAGTAGAGATTTCTATTGATTTGCCAAATGTGCATGCAGTTGTTTTATTATACACTTCCTACTACTAGTTTCTCGTTTCGAAGCCAATCAAAGTCTAGGACTTTTGATCGATGTCCCATGTGCCGGAATAGGTAGAGATTCTAATCTTCTTTTTTGTCCTTCGCCAAATCCCAAATATCTACGTTTCTTCCGTAGCCACAAGATGCTAAAACACTTGAGATGAATGGACTCCATTGAACTTTAATGACGCTATTTTTTGAGCCAGGAAGTGTGGAGAGAGCTCTAGTGAGATTTCTGAGGTCCCAAACTGAAACATTCTCATCAGCAGATCCTGAAGCAAACAGAAATTCATTGAATGGCGAGAAATCCAAGGAGTAAATTTCGTCAGTATGAGCAACAATTTCAAAGATCGGCTTTTTGTCGTCATTGGCTCCAGAGTTTCTAAACCTTGTGTCCCAAACACTGATAAGTCTATCATCAGAGCAGCTTGCGAAGATGCTGGGATGGAACTTATGCCAAGCTACATCCTAAATTGGCGCGTTGTGATGCAAAATTTAAAAGATTGGCAAAAACCTCCCATTTTCTTGTTTATTTTTTTAAATGTCCCAGATGCAAATTCTCTTATCAGTGAAACCTGACAAAAGCAAGTTTTTTTGTATGCCATTCCAGCTGAGACCATACCCATCTGCAGTGTGTCCAATAAGCTTTCCTATGGGTTCAGTCATAGTTGTCAATGTGATATCTCCTTTGCCAGTGGCCACAGCGATTATTTTCGAGTCGGCCGGGCAATAGCGGGCTCTGTTGACTTCTCCTGCATGCTGCACTTTTTCAACTACTGTGATTTTGTTGCCTTTTTTTTGGAAATAGGCCTCACCTTTAGTTTCGGTTGGGAAATCAACTTTGATTTTCAGGAGGTGGCATTGCTATGGATCAGCATTGTTGGAGGCAATGATGGCAAAATAGCTGATATAATCTTCGTGATTTTCAAACTCAGGAAGCCATTGGAAAGTGTAGCTAGGCCAGTCGATGGAGTGCAAGAGGAGGAAATCGTAGAGATCTGGAGACTCCTTCTTCCAAATTTTGTACTCTTGGTTGATTATCATTTCTTCTTCCTCATTGAACTCTACCTATTAGTATTGTTACCTTCCGCCATATAATCCACAAAAATATAATAATCTTCATCTAATGAGGAGTGAGCCAAAAATAATAGAAACTTAATTAAGCATAGAGAAAGCTTTGTAGTTCGTTGGAGATAACAGTGCCTACCAGAAGAGAAGGCTAGCAATTATAGCAGTTGTTGTGCTGAGTCTTGCCATTCTTACTAACAGAGTGGCTCTTGAACAGACATCAGTCTTGTTGCTTTTTCTTATTGCTTCAGGTGCTGGGCAATTGGTTTGCCCTATCTATATGTCTTTAAGAACTTGTACCTTTGGGGTTGGAGCGTCAGCTTTGTTCGCTATTGGAGTTTACCCGCTTGGTACAATCTTAAGAAGCATTGCTTTCCTTGGAATGGGGTTCTTTAGTAGAGGATTTTTCGTAAGTTCGCTGATCTACATCAATGAAATCGGAGGAGATAGGTTTCGAGCATGGTCAACTTTAGTAATCTATGGTCTTTGGGCAATCTCTACCCTTTTTAACTCAGTTGACTAAAAATTGGGGCTACCGCGTTGGCTAGGGTACTATTTGTTTGTTTTTATTCCTTGCTTGGTGAGTTCATACTTCGTGCTTCAGTATTGGCAGCCTTCGCCTTTATATCTTTACTTTAAGAGTACTTTTTCTGTTTTTCAGGGTAGTTTAATGAAGCAAAGGCAGTTCTCTCATCGATCGCCTTTGAAAATGAACGACCTGATTTGCCATACAACCTTTAAGGTGAAAACGAACACTTATAAGGGTCAAAGTATAAGAGACCTACGTACTTTGACTTAATAAATAAGCAATTGTTAAGAAAGATAACAATACCTTTATGTATTGTTTGGATATATCGTGAGTACGTTTACTACACATCATGTTTGATGATTCCTGAGCTGGGAAATGACTACAGTAAGACTTACATTTGGGTCAGTATAAGTTAGACAGTAGCCGTTCTGTTGTCTTATCCAATAAGGCTCCACATCAAAAGAGTCAATGCTACGGCAGCCACCATTTTACTTGTCCTGCTAATGAGCTTGATCTCTAGTTTTACGACTATTCCTGAGTAGTGCATTGAAAAGGGTCAAACATGCTTCTCTAAGCAACTCTATCTTATCTCCATCATGGTAAAACTTTGATTATGAAGTTGATTCGCTTTGCAATGTCCCTGTTGGCTATTGTGTTGGTTAGCTATACGCTTTAGATCTATCCCTCGAACGTGAGAAGAGTGGGATTTAGCATTTGTTTGGGAGTCAGTTCAATAGGCTCCATTCTGATGCCTTGGCTGAATTAATCCTTGCTTTCTCTTCATTTATCAGGGTTTATCCTCTTCACGATTTCAAGTGCTTTTGCAATTTATTTTGTGCCGCAACTTGAAGAGACTTTTGGAAAAATGAGAACCTAAACTTTGGAACAACTAGAGAATTCGCCAGAAACTTCTTTGAGAAACTGGGCGCTTCTCAACTTTGAGTGAGCGATTTTTTATATACAAACTTGTGTTTTAAGAACTATATGTTTTTACTCAGTTTAGGGTGAATTTTCAAGCCTGAATCACAGCAGAAATGATGGGTTATTAATATTATCTAAGACTTCAATCAAAAAATTTACTATTTCTCCCCAAAAAGATAATTTCTAGCTGTTTGTTGTGCTGATGTTAAGATTATAAACAAATTCGTTATGTATCGCAGAAGCAGTTAGTCTCCACTCTCCAAAACAAAAAACCGATCCCAGCATGGGTAATTGGACCAAAGGAAGACTCCACTCAGATCCCATACGATTCATAACTAAGACAAACTTAAAGTAAGCATTGGGTGAAGTAGGTCCTCATCAAATTCAAACCCCAGCTCAAGCATGAGGAGAACTAGCAGGTCAGATATTTGAACGAGAATTCGATAGAAATAAAAACTGCGCTCAAGAATAAAATTTACCATTTTGACTATGTTTTCAACGGCAAGTAAAGTGGGCAAAAGGTTTTTGAGATGGGTTGCAAGGATATGATTGACAACGTTTTTATGGAGACTGAATAACAACATCCGACAAACCATGGCTTGATTTTTGTGTATGGAAATACGGGGACTGGGAAAACATACTCCATGGGTCTTCTTGACTCCATTAAATAAAAAAGCAACGGAATAGTGCCAGATTCGATTCGATATATCTTCAATATGAAAAGTAAAGCTCTTCCGACTTAGGAAAAAAGCCTTATGAGCAGTACACAGTTTCAATATCGTTTGGAGAAGTGTACATGGACGAAGTCTACGATTTGCTTGATCTTTAGAGCGAGTTAAAGCTGACTTTGAGGGAAGATGCAGTAAATCTTTTATGATTTAGAAAACGAAGGAGCATTTTGTTGAGAATCAGATGGTTATAGAAGTGCGCTCTCCTTAGCAAGCCTTCCAAATTCTTAACATTGGCCTTGATAAGCGAAGAATCGCGGAACAAAAGATGAATAGACGATCTTCAAGGGGTCATGGGATGATCACAATCAATCTTGATCCTGGAAACGGACATAAACCAGGTCGTCTTTGCTTCATCGATCTTGCAGGTTGCTAAAGGTTAAAAGACTCCTAAAGCAAAGGCACTACCTTAAGTGAGGCTTTGCATATCAACTCTTCACTAAGTAGTTTGTAGACTCTGCTGATGAATGTCTCCTAACAAAATATTCGCAGCTATAGATCAAGCAAGCTAACCAGACTCCTTCAACCCTACATTTAACATGGAAAAATAAACTTATTCGTCACTTCGACTGCCTAATCAGTGAATGCAATCGAATTCGCAAAACGCTGCAAAGGCATCAAATTCATGTAAAAGGATCTACGGCAATCAACCACTCCGATAAAGAGATCCGGAATTACTGAGAAGGGAAATAGCAAATCTAAAAAAGAGATTTAGGAGCTTTTGCAGTTTAAAAAGCAAGCATTGTAAAAGGAAAGAAGGATGCTAGAGTATATTCAAATTTTAATGGATTCTATCAACCGGCTTTCCAATGTAGTTCTTTATTTACTTAGGAGATGTAGAGTTGCCTAAAAGCTCAGAAATTTCCCTGCAAATTTTCTTTTTCTGATATTATCAACAACTAAGAGCTTTAAAGGAAAATTAATGAAAAAATACAATCTCATTAGCAAAAATAATAGGGTTTGGTGAAGCAGCTAATAGAGAAACTTTCAATGAGCGTCAAAAATGAGTTTTATTTTACTTAGAGCCTCAAATTTGAAGATTTGACTGAAATTTGCAAATATTAGGAGTAGTATATTTAAGAGCTCTCCTAAACTTTAAGAGGCCTATCAGCTTTGATGAGCTATCGAAATACATACAAAAAGTAGCTCTTTACGAGTGAATTGAAATGCGAACTTTTACAATAAAGATGTAAGAAATTTTAAGATGGAATTCAGAACCTTGTCAAATATATGAATACCTCTGATAAAAGAGTTGTGAAAAGATTGAAGTAATTGGGCATAAATTGTAATGAGAATAGCTAAAACCATGCTTCTGTAAGAAATAAACAAAGTCAAAGGCATGAAAAGCATGCATCGAAATCGGTTCTTCAATAGCAAAATGTAAACACAAGGAGAGAGTAGGCTTAATCTCCGCAAACCCAGAGAATATCGCCTCCTCTTGACATTTCGGAGCGAAGAGGGGCAATTTTTATTGATTAAACTTGATATTAATGCTAATTATAGTCGTTATAATAAAGAATGAGACTAGAAAAAAGATATCCTAGACTTTTTTTCATTGATTCACATTCAAAAAAGGTTCATTTGAAATCAAATATGAAATTGACATACTCTAGAGTAAATAAAGACAAAATGACTAAAAACATTAAAATCGTCTTTATTTTTGTATATGATTCCATACTTTAGCCAATAGGATCGAAAAATTAAAGCTAGTTCAGTAATTTTACTTCTTTTTCAAAAAGGAAGCCTAATGTGCTGACTGTATCTTTAATTGAAATGTCGAAAAAATAAACAAATCACAATAAAAAGTAATTATTTTTTATTAGCCAAAACCAAGCTTGACAAAACCTATGATTTATCCAATTTCAATTTTTATTATTATTTTACTATTTTCCTATTCTTTATAATAAAACTATTCTTCAAAAACTTTGATGTTTTTTAGTAGTGCTGAAAACATGATTTATATCAATATTTTCGTAGATTGTGTATCTTTTGACTTTTTTATGGCATGTGTCAAGTGCTTGAAATTCTAAGAAGTTTTATATATGATGGAGCCGGTACTTAGGCCTCCTTAATTTTAGATTTTATTAATTTGATCTTCAGTCTTTAATTAGAAATCTAAGCATCCATTTCTCTACCATTTAGCTTCTCAAGCTTAGTCTCGATTAATCATGTTTATCAAACTTTGATATCAAATCCTCAAAATACACTTTCTTAATTTACTAGCAGCCTTAGAAACACTGAAAGTGCTCAAGTATAGAAAATAAAATAAAAACAGCCAAGAATCTTTTCCTTTATCGTAGTTAATGTTATTGAGTTTTGCGAACCACTCCTGCTTCGAAATCTTGTATTCTCTGTTAATAAGCACTTGATTGTGGGAGTCTGAGTAATGTCTAATCATTTGCATTTACAGTCAGTAATTTTATTTAAGGAATGTCAAAAATACAGAACACCAAGAACAGATCAGCTATGGAAGAATTGAAAAGTGTTATGCTTAAAGCCAACTACTAAGTCGATATAGGAGGACTTATTCCAAGCCAACCCCTCAATCCCTCTTTCAATCCATAGCTTCCATACTTCAAGGGCCAATCTTCGGCTAACCACTACATCAATACTCAACAAAGTTGTTAAGTCTCTAAGAAAAACGACAACTCCTCAAAAAGGCTAAAGCTTAAAGATTATCTACACCTGAACTCTATTTAGAAAAAGGTTAGGAACCGTCCCTCAAGTAGCTGTTCAGTTATTGAGTCCGACACAACAATTAAAACTGATTAAAAAGTGATGAAGCACAGTCGAATGAGAACATCAGCCCTGATTGGAACCTAGTGCACTGTCAGCAATAAAAAGGACTATCTCTAAACATTCAAGACAGAAATCAACCAACAAATCTAAGATGAAATCAAAAGGCTACAAGATTTAGCCGCGTACCTGAAAAATGACCATGTTAGAGGTCCTAATTAGAAGGAGGAAAAGGTGTTGCTTTGTTAAATACACAGCACGCTTTAAAAGGGGGCTTAAATTCATTCAAAGCTAGGATAACGAATTCTTCGATTTCAATAAACAAACTCTGCAGCGCAAAAAGATAAAACTAGGAGAAACAAGTATTTCTGGGATGAAAACAACAAAATTTTATCAAGTCCTGCGAAGTTGAAGGAAGGATTGGATCTTACCTGCTTAGTTTTTGGCACTTTCGCAGCAGAACCCAAAAAACATTGATTTAGTATACACCCTCATTCTCCATACTTATGAATCGACTAAGGCTTTGCTCAGAATCATTTGAGCAGAGTCTTTATCTTTGGATACTAAGGGTCAAGATTAGTAAAAAAGCACCCGCGAAGGGGCTCGAACCCTCGACCATTAACTTAAAAGGCTAACGCTCTACCGACTGAGCTACGCGGGTTGGTTACTTAGTTTGCATCAAACATCCAAAAATAATTCGTCTTTTTTACTCCCCCTCATTCTTTTCATACAACTTAAGCAGATAATATAAAGAAATCACAATTTGCCTGAATTTTTGGACGCAACTTTAATCTTTTGGTTCTTCTCGTTCTCGCTAGCTTTTTTATTTGGGTTTTCGAATGCACATTCGTTTGGACTCATCTCCAGTTGAG
>Ga0316217_10001851_pt1 | contig 26592 bp, 17 predicted proteins | sample 1anoAmetaG_FD_203633 | JGI IMG/M metagenome (GOLD analysis project Ga0316217, IMG submission 203633) | Freshwater microbial communities from Trout Bog Lake, Wisconsin, USA - 1anoA | ecosystem: Environmental > Aquatic > Freshwater > Lake > Hypolimnion/Profundal zone | place: USA: Wisconsin...
CGCACCCCGTTTTGCGATGCGATACTGTCCCCGGGGCAATGATAAGTCCCGGCCGATTTGATATAGGGAGAAAACCTCGATCCAGAACCCGTCGCAGGATTGTAATCCGCAACCAATACAGCGGTATTGGTATTGGCGTCGTTGTTCCCCCAGTTCATGCCGTTGTCCACGTCCACCCAGCCGTTGTTGGCGACCAGTTTGTCTTCGTAGTCGCCATAATACATGATAAACGCCAAATTCAACTGCTTGGTGTTGCTCATGCAGTAAGTGCCTTGGGCCTTGCGCTTGGCCGCCGACAGTGCCGGGAGCAACATGGCCGCCAGAATGGCGATGATGGCGATGACCACCAACAGTTCGATCAGGGTAAATCCGCCAGCCTGACGGTCGGGGGCACGAAATGAGGCATTATTATCCGGGTGCATATTATTTGTTTTTGGTGACAATATAAATCTAACACATCGCGCTTCAATTGATAATACGAATAAAAACATTTAGTTTGCGATTTATGCCAAAGACCAATGCGGTGTTTACATTCCCGAGCCCGCGTCCAGAATGTCCAGAATCATTTCCGATGTGCAAAAAAACACCCGGCCTCACCGCCTGCGCTGCGCTGTTTGCAGCGTGTCTGCTGCTGGCCGCGCCGGCGGGGGCGCTCGAATTCTCGCTGTCGCCGCCCGCTCCTGGCCGCGACAATAATGCGGCGGTCAACCTCGCCGCCGCCATTGCGGCGGATTGCCAGAACGCCGCCGCGCGCCGGCGGGCGGGCACGCTTCCCGACGGCGAACGGGTAAAAATCATTTTGCACGGCGGCATTTATCCGCTCACCCAGCCGCTGATTATCCATTCCGGGATTTCCAATCATGAATCCGGCCCGCTCTTCCTTGCCGCCGCGCCCGGCGAACATCCGGTCTTGAGCGGCGGCGCGGCCATCACCGGCTGGCAAAAACTGATCGGAAAAATTCCCGGCCTGCCGGCGACCGCACGGGAAAAAATCTGGGTGGCGAACGCGCCGAAAATCAACGGGCGCATTTTGGAATTCCGCCAGCTTTGGGTGAATGAGACCAAAGCCATTTGGGCCCGCGAACCAAACGCTGAAAAACTGGCGCGGCTCGTGGCGTGGGACAAAACCAACCAGATTGCGACGATCCCGGCGGCGGCGCTGGCCGGCATGAAAAAACCAGCAGGCCTGGAAATGATCATTGATCAGGTTTGGGAAATTGCCGGGCTGCGCGTGAAGGCCATTCGCATCGAAGGCACGAATGCGCTGGTCACGTTTAAATCGCCCGAAAGCCAAATTGAATTTGCGCATCCGTGGCCGCCGGTGATCGTGAACACGAATTATTCCGCGCCGTTTTTTCTGGCGAACGCAATTGAGTTTCTGGATTCGCCCGGCGAGTGGTTTGAAGATGTGCGCGCGGGCAACATTTATTATTGGCCGCGCGCCGGCGAAGACATGACGCAGGCCAAAGTGTTTGCACCGACCTTGGAAACGCTGGTGGAAATCGAAGGTTCGCCGGAACAGCCGGTTGCCGACATTCAATTCAAAGACATCACCTTTGCGCACACGACGTGGCTGCGGCCGGCGGAGCAAGGTCATGTTCCGTTGCAAGCCGGCATGTTCCTGCTCGGGGCGAAAAAACTTTCGCCGCGCGGCACGCGCTATCATCCGAAGCTGGACAACGTCGCGTGGATTGGCCGCCCGCCCGCCGCCGTCACGGTGCAGAATGCCAGCCACATTTCATTTGAGGATTGCACGTTTGAACATCTGGCCTCCGCCGGGCTGGATTTTGAAAGCGGCACGCGCGATGATTTGATTCAGGGCTGCACGTTTCGCGACATTGGCGGCAACGGCATCCAGCTTGGAAAATTTTCAGACACGAATGTCGAAACCAATTTTCCTTACCAGTCGTCTGATGAACGTGAAATCTGCGCGCGCGAAAAAATTTCCAACAACGTCGTCACCGATTGCGGCAATGAAGACTGGGGCTGCGTCGGCATTGGCGTCGGCTATGCGCGCAATGTTTCCATCGAGCACAATGAAGTTTTTAATCTGCCTTACACCGGCATCAGCGTCGGCTGGGGCTGGACCAAAATGACCAACGCGCTGCGCGACAATTTTATTTTTGGGAACCACGTCCACCACGTCGGCCAGCGGCTGGGCGATCTGGGCGGCATTTACACTTTGTCCGCGCAACCCGGCACCGTCGTGGCGGAAAATTTTATTGCCGACATCACGCCGAGTCCGTTCGTGCCCGATCCGCAGCACTGGTTTTATCTTTATCTCGACGAAGGCTCGTCCGGCATCACCGTGCGCGACAACTGGTGTCCGGCGGAAAAATTTCTTAAAAATGCCAACGGTCCCGGCAACGTTTGGACGAACAACGGCCCGCAGGTTTCCGAAAAAATCAAAAATGCGGCGGGACTGGAACCGGCGTTTCAGGCTTTGCTCGCACCTTACGAATTGAAATCACCATGAAAAAAATCACGATGGGAATTTTGCTGGCTGCGGCCGGCCTGGCGCTGTCGGCCTACGCCAAATTGACACCGGCGGATTTGCGCTGCGATTACGCCGTGAATCCGCTCGGCGTGGATTCGGCCAACCCGCGTCTGTTTTGGAAACTGGCCGGCGACCAGCGGGGCGCGCGCCAGACGGCTTATGAAATTCTCGCCGCGTCGTCCGAAAAAAAACTGGCTCACCATGACGGCGATGTGTGGGACAGCGGCAAAGTGGATTCGGACGCGACGATTCAAATTCCGTTTCCCTCCGAACAACTAAAATCCGCCGAACAGATTTTTTGGAAGGTGCGTGTGTGGGATGAAAAAGGAAAGGCTTCCGACTGGAGCCGGCCCGCGACGTGGACGATGGGCGTCCTCCAAGATTCCGACTGGCAGGCGAAATGGATCGGCGCGGCGGACACGAACATTCCGTCGCTGCTGTTGCGCCGTGAATTTTCCGTGAAGCCGGGACTCAAGCGGGCATTGATCAATGTTTGCGGCCTCGGCGAATACGAGCTGACGCTCAACGGCCAAAAAATCGGCGACGATTTTCTTTCGCCCGGCTGGACGAAATATGACAAAACCTGCCTTTACGACACGCGCGACCTCACGGCGAATTTGAAAACTGGGAAAAATGCCGCTGGCCTCGAACTCGGCAACGGCATGTATCAAGTGCTGGGCGGCGGACGGTTCACCAAATTCAAAGGCTCGTTCGGCCCGCAAAAAGCCATCGCGCAAATCCGGCTCGAATACGCCGACGGCTCGGTGGAAATCGTCGGCACGGATGAACGCTGGCGCGTGGCGGCCGGGCCGATCACGTTCACCTCCATTTACGGTGGCGAGGATTTTGACGTGCGCCGCGTGCAAGCGGGCTGGAACAAAATTGATTTCGACGATGCCAAATGGCCGCCGGCCATTGCGGTCAGCGGGCCGGGCGGAAAATTGCGCGGACTGTCCTGCGCCGCGCCGCCGCTGAAATATTTTGAAGTGCAAGAACCGGTTTCATCGCACACGCTGGCCAACGGCGACGTCGTTTACGATCTCGGCCAGAATGCCGCGCACTTGCCGAAAATTTCCGTGAGTGGTCCAGCCGGGAGCCAGGTGCGACTGCTGCCATCGGAACTTTTGGACAACGAAGGCGCGGTCAGCCAAAGCTCGATGGGCGCGGGCCATCGCGGCGCGATCTGGTGCGCATTCACCAAGGCCACCGACGGCGTGGAGACGTGGTCGCCGAAATTTTTCTATATCGGCTGCCGGTATGTGCAGGCGCATGTTACTCCCGCTACGACCAACGGCGCATTGCCGAAAATCAAATCGCTCGCGGGCACCGTCGTGCAATCCGCATCAGCACCGGTCGGCGAATTTGAATGTTCCAACCCGTTGTTCAATCACATCCGCCGGCTCGTGCGCTGGGCGCAGCGTAGCAACATGGTCAGCCTGCTGACCGATTGCCCGCATCGCGAACGGCTCGGCTGGCTGGAAGAAGATCACTTGAACGGCCCGGCGTTGCGCTACGAATTTGACCTAGCGCAACTGTTCACCAAGACGATTAATGATATTACGGATTCGCAGCTCGACAACGGGCTGGTGCCGACCACCGCGCCGGAATACACGGCGTTCCGCAACAAGAGCGACACAAATCATCTGCGCAATGATTTTGGCGATTCGCCGGAGTGGGCCGCGACGTTCCTTCTCGTGCCGTGGCAGCAATACGAATTTGACAGCGACCTGAATTTGTTCCGCACGCACTACGACGCGATGAAAAATTATCTCAATTATTTCGGCGGCCGCGCCGATCATTTCATCGTCAATTACGGCCTCGGCGACTGGTATGATGTCGGCCTGAAAAAACCGGGTGTGTCGCAACTCACGCCCATCGCGCTCACGGCGACGGCGTTTTATTTTCAAGACGCGGAAATCATGGCGCGCGTCGCCGCGCTGCTGGGCAAAGCTGAGGATGCCAAACAATATTCCGCGTTGGCGGAAAACATCCGCGGCGCGTTCAACGAAAAATTTTTCAACGCGACGAATCATTTTTACGCGACGGATTCACAGTGCGCGAATGCGATTCCGCTCGTGATGGGTTTGTGTGCAGCGTCAAACCGCGCCGCCGTGCTGGATGCGATCGTGCGCGATGTGCGTTCACGCGGCAACGCGCTGACCGCCGGCGATGTCGGCTACCGCTACCTGCTCCGCGCGCTCGCCGACGGCGGGCGCAGCGACGTGATTTTTGACATCAACAACCAAACGAACAAGCCCGGCTACGGCATGCAGTTGGCGAAGGGTAAGACCAGTTTGACGGAAGCGTGGGATGGCGGTTCGTCACAAAACCATTTCATGCTCGGCCAGATTCAGGAATGGTTTTACCACGACCTCGCCGGCATTCGCTCCGACGGCGACGGCTTCAAACACATCACCATCGCACCGCAGCCGGTCGGCGATGTGACGTGGGCGAAGTCGAGCTACAATTCCATCCGCGGAAAAATTGTCAGCGACTGGAAACGCGACGGCGATCAATTCACCTTGCAGGTGACGATTCCGGCCAACACGACGGCGACGGTTTATGTGCCCGCCCAATCGGCGGTCCGCGTGACGGAAAGCGGCCAGCCGGCGGCCCAAAGCGAAGGCGTGAAATTCTTGCGGGAAGAAAACGGCCGTGCAGTTTTTGAAATCGCTTCCGGCGAATACAATTTTAAATACAATAATTGAACTGGGAGCAAAAAGAAGCCGGTGCTGATTCAGCGCCGGCTTCTTGGTTCAATCGGTTTGCGCCCGCAAAAAAATCACTTCGCCACCGGGCTGTTGGTATTGGGATTTTTGGCCTTCCAATCCGCAAACGCCTTGGCGGTGTCGTGGCCTTGGGCGTCGAGGAAGCTGTTGATCTGGTCTTTGTATTTCTGGAAAATGGCGGATTTTTCCGGCGCGCTGCCGCCATCAATCGCCTCTTCGCGCGCGGCCTTGAGCAGATCCAAAATTTTCGCTTTGTCCGCGTCCGTCAGTCCCGGCACGATCACGCAATAGGCGTCGTAAGTCACTTTGACTTTATGATAGGTCATCAAATCTTTGACCTGCTCAACTTGCTCCGGTGTCAGACTGTCCGCCAGCTTGGCGAGAAAAGCATCGTGCAGCGGCTTGGACTGAATCGCCAGTTGCGCGGCGCGGTTCGCGTAATTCACTTCCTTGCCGTCCACCTTGAGCCGGGTGTCAATCGCGGCGTCGCGAACGCGCAAGTTGTGATATTGCTCGACCAGGACATCATGCACGGCGTTCGACTTGGCGGCGTCGGACAGGCTTAGCGCCTTGAGAATATCCACGGCGCGGTTTTCAATCGTGGCGGCGTAAAACGCCTCTTTTTCCGCTTCGGTCACAGCGGGCGTGCTCAATTGCGCCGCGGCCGGCCGGGCGGCAAAAGTGGCGAGGATGACAATGGCGGAGAATGCCAGGAGTTGTTTTTTCATAGTTTTAACGGTTTATCATTTTTTGTTGTTTGCTTCAAGCGTTGCCAATCATCTTCATGGCAATTTCCCAAAATAAAAATTCACCGCACCGGAGTATTCGCCGTGCGCGACGTTCGGCTGGCCCTGCGGCCCGCCGAAGCGCGCCTCTTTGAATTTGCTGCCGATGGGCGGAATTGCGTCGAGCAAGCCCAGGCCGCATGACGGCACGGGCGCGAACGCCTTGCCGACGAGATTGGCCGGCGGAAATTCCGGCGTAAGCACCTGCACGAACGGAATCTTTTCCGGCACGATGGTGATGTCGCCCTCCGCCGTGTCGAGTTGCATCCAGTCCACATTTGCGAAAAAGCCTTTGAATTCAGGGTAAATCCAATCGCGATAACCGGTGAGCGTGTTGTTGTAATCGTTTTCCCAGACGCCGGGCGTCACGCCGCGCAGCCGGTTTTTCCAGACGCGATACGGGCCGTCGCCGACCCAGCGCTTGTGCCGCACCAGATTTTCCGGGTAATCAAACAGCACACCGATGAAATCGTTCGTGCCCTCGGCGGCGTAGGTGTAGCGACAGCAAATCCAGCCGTTGTTGTTCACGCGCCATAAAATGGATTTCAAGTCGCCGTCAAATTTCGCGGAGACAATCGCGTCCGGCCCGTCGTCATCAAAATGAATTGCGCGCAGCGTCGCGCGGCCGACCGCCAGGCGCGGGCCGTTCGTGAAGGAAAAAATTTGCGCGCCGCGCCGGACGCCGGCGAGCAGGCCGGTCTGCTTGCTGAACGTGGCGGTGCCTGCACCACGATGGCGCCGTTGGTCTCGGCCGGAACCGCGCGCTGCTCGGATGGTCCGTCGGCGAGCCGCGCGGCGCGGCTGGGTTTCAGCGACCAGACCCACGTCCACAATTCACGGCCCGTCGGATCGTCCACGCGCAAAGCCAGCGCGTCGGCGTTGCGTGACGCCGGCACGTCAAATTTCACCAGCGTCCGGCCGCCCGGTGGAATGGCCGGCGACGGGAAAATGCCGTCGCGGAGAACGGTAAAACTGGTGTTCGTTTCGTCCGGCAGCGGAAATTTCCGGAGCTGCCAGGCAAACTTGCAATCGCGCGCATCGGTGAAGCTGAAATGATTTTCCACTGCGAACGTGCCGTTCGTTGCGCGCGCGACCTGAATTGGCGACCAGATTTCCCGGATCGCGTAATAGCTGCCTTCGCGCTGGCGATACGGGCCGACGATGCCGTCGGGCGCCTGATTGCCCGCCGTGTCAATCTCGCCGGTGTCGGGCCGTTTCAAGCCGTCGTCGAGCAGCGCCCAGATGATGCCGCCGCCGCACGCCGGATGGCTCATCATCATGCGCCAGTAATCGTCCAGACCTGCGCCCGCGCCGCCGTCGAACAGGCCGTGGATGAATTCCGTGGGCATATAAATATATTTCGCCGGGTCATTCGTCGCGACGAGTTCCTGGTTTTTGGAATAATATACTTTTTGGCCGGTGGCCGCGATTTCGGCCTTGTCGTAAGCGAGATAATGCGCCGTGTTCACGCCGTTGAACGCCGCCCACGGATGCAGCACACGCCGGTGCTGCGGGTCGAGTTCGCCGAAAATGTGGTCGAAGTTCGTGTTGAAGCCGCCTTCGTTGCCGTTGTCCCAAAACAGAATGCACGGATGGTTCACGTCGCGCACCACCATTTCGTGAACCAGCTTCGGGCCGACGTCGTTGTCGTAAAAATGATGCCAGCCGCCCAGCTCGTCCAAAACGTAAAGCCCCAGCTCGTCGCACAAATCCAAGAACTGCTCGTCCGGCGGATAATGCGACATGCGGACGGCGTTCATATTCGCAAATTTCATCGTCGCGATGTCGAGGCGCTGCACGGCTTCGCTCAAGCACCGGCCGGAATCCGGCCAGAACGAATGGCGATTCGCGCCCTGCAAAATAATTTTGTGGCCGTTGACGTAAAACCCGTCGCCGTCGCGGACTTCCATCGTGCGAAAACCGAAGCGCTGCTGGATTTGGTGAATCACTTTCCCATCCTGCTTGAGCCGGATTTCAACCCGGTAAAGATTGGGCGTTTCCGCCGTCCACAATTTTGGCGAAACGATTTGAGATTTCAGTTTTGCGGTTTCAGATCCCGCGCCACCGAAAACAATTCCATTATGAAATGGCTTTCCAATATTTTTTCCATCAAGCGTTTGAATTTGCGCCTCAATATCCCAGGCGTTCGTGACGCCATTCAGGAAAACATCGGCGGCAAAATTGCCATCCGCCTGCGCGTCAATCGCGATGCGCTCGATAAATTGTGGCGGCACGGCTTCGAGATAAACCGGGCGGAAAATGCCGCCGAACACCCAGTAGTCGGCGTTGCGCTCGGCGCTGTTGATGGACGGGTTGGCGGAATGTTTGGCGACGGTGACTTCCAGCCGGTTGGTCGCGCCGAAGTTCACCAGCGAGGTGACTTCGTATTTGAAACGATAAAAGCCGCCCTGGTGCATCGGCCCGACAGACTGGCCGTTGAGCTTGGCGTCGGTGTCGGTCATCACGCCGTCGAACACGAGAAAAATTCTTTTCCCGCTCCAGCTTTGGAGCACGGGAAAATCATGTTCGTAAAGTCCTTTTTCGTTCCATGCGTTGGTGGGGTCCTTTTGGTAATGCACCTCGCCGAAGCCTTTCACATCCCATTGCGACGGCACGGGCAGGTTGGTCCAGAAACCGGAATTGGCGCCGCTGGTGCAGAAGAATTTCCACGGCACCGGGTCGTCCTTGCCGTGGCCGCTCAAAAACTGGACTTCCGTTTCCTGGGCGCTGGCCGTGAACACGCCGGCGCATATCCAGACAAAAATCCGAATGACGAATGACGAATGACGAAAACAATTCTCTACGGCGCGAGCCAGTTTCGTCATTCGAATCTCGTCATTCGTCATTTTCATTTAGCCTTTCAAATGCTTGCGAAAATCCGTCGGCGTCATGCCGGTGTGGTGCCGGAAAAAATGGCTGAAATAAAATTCGCTGGAGAAGCTCAGCTGGCCGGCGACGTCCTTGATCGAAAGCCGCTTGTCGGCGAGCAGCAGCCGCGCCTGATCGAGCCGCGCGCGCTGGATGTGTTCGTGAACGGTGCCCTGGCCGGATTTTTGGAACGCGGCGCGCAAGCCGGAATAGCTGACCTTGCCGACGGTGGCGAGTTCCTTCGCTTTCCAGTCGCGGAGCGGATTCGTGGCGATGGCGTTGAGCACGCGGATGACCGGCGGCGGCAGCTCGGCGTGCGGCGAGTCGAGCAGATTGCGCGACATGAGCAGCTTGCCGAGCAGGTTGGTGATGACGACGTGAACCTGCCATTCCCAGCCGGAAGGCCGGCGGCGGACGAGCCGGAGCAGTTCGCTTTGCGTCCGCGCGACGAAGCGTAAATCATCCACGGGAAACTCCGGGTTTTCCTCGTCGTGAATGGCCTCATGCCAGAATTCCAAACCCGGCCCGCCGAAACGGAAGCCGGTGATGGTGAGATGCCGCCCGGGCGCGGGAATGTAAATACGCGGCTTGCTCATGTCCACGAGCCAGACTTTCTTCCCGCGCGTCAACCCGAACCGGCTGGATTTGTGCTCCAATTCGCCCTCGCCGGACTGCACCCAGAACAGATGCGCGCCCGGTTTTTCAAAACGCTCATGCCGGTCGGACTGCGTGACCCGGCGCGTGCCGATGGAAAAAAGATGCCACAACAGCCGCCGGGCGACCGGCGACGGGGCTACAAACGTCAGCTTGTCCGTGGAAGTGGCGTGTTCTGCCATCGCCAATTCTTTAACAGACAAGGCGCTGTCATGTCCACTTCGCAGGCCAGGCATAAGTTCCGGGTTTGATGGTCAGCACAAAATTGTTTTTGCCTTCGACGGCGAGCATAGCCACGCCGGGCGCGAGTTCACGCCGCACTTCCAGTCGCGCCCAGCCCATGCGCCGCACCAGTTCCGCCGCCGTCGCCCCGCCCTCGGCGAACACACGCGCCACTGGCAATTGTTGCAACACCGGCACCGCGACACTCACGACTTCATCCGACAACCGCCGCGCCACCTCGGTATCGCGCACCGGCGGCAGCCCGACGTTCAAGATCACGCGCGGGTGCGATCCAAACGCGGCCACCACCCGTTGCGCCACCGCTTCGACCGCCGCCGGCGCGAACTCCGCACCCCACGCCAGCTCCTGCGGCAGGGAAAACACCGGGGTTTTGCTCTGCCGCTGCGCCGCGACAAACTTGCGCGCCGCCTGCGTGGACGTGCCGATGATGAAAAATTCTTTGGCCGGTGGGATTTCCGGCAACCCTTCACCCCCAATTGCCGCCATGGAATTTTCCGCATGGAGTAGCGCGTTGAAAAATTCCGCGCCGCCCGCCGGCAGCATGTGCAGGTCGCAACTGGCCGTCCAGTCCTGGACATCCGCCGGACTCTCCGCGTCTCCGATGACAATGGTGCCGTCGGTCAGCGAACGGTCGCCGTTGGCCAGGCGCATGGAATATTTTTCGGGAATTTTCACCAGCCGCAAAACGTGCGAGGAGCGGCGCGGGAAATGCGGATCCTGCGCGAACTCCGTCTTGTGTAACGGGCGCCCGCGCAAAAAATAATGGCCCGCCTTGATCGTCCGCCCCAGCGACGGATTGGCCGGCAGCAGCAGCGCGCGCGCCAGCTTGAGCTGCTTCATCACCGCCTCGACTTCCGCCGTGACCTGCCCGCGCAAAACGGAATCCACCTTTTTGTAAACCCATCTTGCGCCCGCCGCGCGCAGCAGTTTCGCCGCCGCCGCCGCGCGCTGCGCGGCTTCCGCCGGCTCGCAGGAACGCGAATCCGTGTCCACGCAGACCACGTCCGCCTGGCTGCCTGGCTTGCCGTGCCGGACAATTTCCGCGCGCAAACCGTGGCGCCAACCAATCGCGCCCAGTTCAGCCGCGCCCGTCAAATCATCAGCGATAACCCCAATCATGCACCCCATCCTTTCTTTTTTCCGCAGGCAAGATCCGCTGCGACTTTGATGGCAGAATATAAACTGGTCGGATCGGCCTTGCCCTGCCACGCGATGTCAAACGCCGTGCCGTGATCCACCGACGTGCGGATGATGGGCAAACCGAGCGTGAGGTTCACGCCCGTGTCGAACGCCAGCATCTTGAATGGAATGTGGCCCTGATCGTGATACAGCGTAACGACGGCGTCGAATTTTTTGCGCACGTTCGTCGTGAACGCCGCGTCCGGCACCAGCGGGCCGGTGACATCAATTTTCTTTTTGCGCGCCAGCTTCACCGCCGGCTCGACAAACTTTTCCTCTTCGCGCTGACCAAACAAGCCGTGTTCGCCGGCGTGCGGATTCAAACCGCAGACGCCGATGCGCGGCTCGCGCCGCAAAATCTGTTTCATCGCCTGCGCCGTCAGTTCGATGACATTCAGCACGCGCTCGACGGAAAGTTTTTTTGGAACCTCGTGATAGCCGATGTGCGTCGTCACCATGCTCACCGTGATTTTGTCCGAATAGAGCATCATGCAACTGCGCTTGGCGCCGGTCAGCGCGGTGAAAATTTCCGTGTGACCGGGAAATTTCACGCCGGACAAATTTAGCGATTCCTTGTGGATCGGGGCGGTGACCACGCCGGCGATTTTGCCCGCGAGCGCCGCACGAATCGCTTTCTCAATATAAATATATCCAGCCCGACCGCATGCCGCAGAGACTTTGCCCGGCTTGACTTTCGCCGCGTCCACCGCGCCGCAATCCACGATGAGCGGCCCGATGATTTTAAAAGTTTTTCCAAGTTCTGAAACGGAAACCACCCGCGCGGTGGCGACAGGAATTTTCGCCGCTGACGCCGCTCGCCGCAAAATCGCCGCGTCGCCGAACAACACCGGCACGCACAATTTCCGCACCGCCGCCGAATTCATCGCGCGCAGGCAGATTTCCGGCCCGATGCCGGCGGGATCGCCCATCGTCAAACCGAGGATTGGCAGCGCGGTCTTCATTTTCCGTTCAGCAAATGCAGTTCCGTCATCTGGTGCCGGATTTTTTCCAGTTCCGTCGCGGAGACTTTTCGCAGCGGCGGCAGAACCACCGATGCGCACAACCCGCGCAGGTGCATCGCCGCTTTCAGCGCGGCGAGCGATTCATTGAGATTGCGGCCTTTTTGGTAGAGACCGGCGACGGACATCATCCGCGCCTGCGCTTTTTCGACGCCGGGCCAGTCCGCCTTTTTCGCCGAGGCACAAAGCTGGTGGCACACGTCTGGAATCAAATTGCCGACGCTCGGCACAATGCCGTCCGCGCCGTTTTTCAATCCTTTTTCCATCAAAGCCCCGACGCCGATGAACACGGAAAAATCTTTTTTGCCGCCGAACCGTTTCAGCAATTCCTCGTGCCGCTGCGGGTTATTCTCCGAATCCTTGATGCCGACGAGCTTCGGATGGCCGAGCAGTTTTTCCACCGCGTCGAGCGGAATGGAAACGCCCGTCGTCATCGGCATGTTGTAAAGCAAGGCCGGGCCTTCGAGCTTGTCCAGCAGTGCGCGGAACCATTCCTGGAGTTTTTCCGGAGCGACTTTTTCGGAGATCGGCGGATGCATCACGACGGCGTCAGCGCCGGCTTGGAAAAATTCATTTGCCTCGGCCACATCCACGAGCCGCACATCGCCCAGGCCGGCGAAAACCAAAATCCGTTTCGCCGCGCGTTTCGCCGCGACTTCCACCAGCCGGCGGCGCAACTCGCGCGGAACATGCGCGCCCTCGCCGGTCGTGCCCAAAACGAAAATGCCCTCGACGCCGCCGGCAAACTGCGCATCCACCAACCGCTCCAGCGCAGCTTCGTCCAGCGCGCCTTGCGCGTCAAACGGCGTAACCAGCGGCACAATTGCTCCGTGATATTTCAGACTTTTGCTCATTTCAAATTCAATAGGCGGCTTCGTAAATTTCCACCGCATCCGCCTCGGTGAGCGGGCGCAGATTATTTTTTAACAGCCGCTGCACCTGCATCGCCGACTTGGCGAGCGACGGAATCGCGTCGCGGGAAATGTTCAGTTCGGAAAGTTTTTGCGGCACGCCGCAGTCGCGGGAAAGCTGCGACAAGAATTCGACGCCGTGTTCCGCAGTCGTCAACATCGAACCGTTGCGCACCACGCCGAGCGCCGCCGCGATTTCCGCATAGCGCTCCGGCGCGGCGGAAAAATTAAAGCGCAAAACATGCGGCAGCAGCAGCGCGTTGGAGACGCCATGCGCGATGTGAAACCGGCCGCCCAGCGGATAGGCCAGCGCGTGCACCGCTGCCGTGTTGACCGGGCCGAGGCACAGGCCGCCGTAAAGACTGCCCAGCGCCAGCGCGGCGCGGGCTTGGACGTCGGTGCCGTTGCGAACGGCGCGAACCAGATTTTGTGAAATCAGCCTGATGCCTTGCAGCGCGTAAGTATCCACGATCGGATGCGCGAATTTGTTGGCGTAGGCTTCGATGCAGTGCGTCAGTGCGTCCAGACCGGTCGCGGCGGTAACAGCAGCCGGGACGGAAATTGTCAGCAATGGATCAACAAACGCCGCGTCCGGCACGAGATGCGGGCTGACGGCGCCTTTTTTTAATTCGTCAGCTTCATCCAGCAAAATAGCGTTCGGCGAAACTTCCGCGCCGGTGCCAGCGGTTGTCGGCAGGCAGACCAGCGGCAGTTCGCGACCGTGTAAAAGATTGATGCCAAAAACTTCCGGTGCGGTCTGTTTTCCACGGGCCAGCGCGGCCACAAGTTTGGCCACGTCGATCGCGCTGCCGCCGCCGATGCCGAGCACACCGTCAATGTTTTCTGCGCGGGCGAAATTTAAAATATTTTCAAACAGCGCCTGCGTCGGTTCCGAATCCACCGGCGGGGCGTGAATGATTTTAACGCCGTTTTTCTCAAGCGCGGCTTGCACTTCGCCCAGCGTTGGCAGCACCGGTGAACTCGACACGAGCAGCACACGCTTCACGCCGCGCTGCGCGAGAAAATCGGCGCATTGCGGTGCACAGCCGTTGCCAAAAACGATGCGCGCGGGTTGGAGCAAGGTGACGATGTTCATGGATTCACCTCCACCGCCATCGGCGAAACGATTTGTTCCGCGACCAAAGTTTTCCGTTTTTCCAGCCAGCCCAGAAGCGTCCACTCTTTTTTCACATTCGTTTCCGCCGGGAACAGCCAGCTTGCGGACCAGCCGACGACCAGCACGATGACGTGCGCGATGACGCCAATCATCACTTCCGGCCAGGTGAAATTCCACGCACCGAGCGAAAGCATTTGATACTTGCCGCACGTCAGCGTCGCCCACGCGGTGAAAATCAGCGCGGCGACAATTCCGATCCACAAACCCTGCCGGTTGGCGCGGCGGCTCAAAAATGCGAGCAGGAAAATTCCCGCCAGGCCGGCGGCAATGATCGAGGACACGGCGTAATACAGCGAGAGCGAACGGTCGCTCTTCCACGCGATCAGCGCGGCGATGCCGATGGTCAGCAGCCCGCAGACGGCCACGATGATTTTGCCGACGGCGAGTCGCTGGCGGTCGGATGAATTTGGGCGCAGCTTGCGGAAATAATCTTCCACGCCGACGGCGGCAAGACAGTTCAAGTCGGACGACATCGTGGACATGCCGGCGGAAAGCAGCGCGGCCATGAACAGGCCGGCAAAGCCGACGGGAATTTTCGTCGCGAGGAAAAATGGAAACACTTTATCCGGCATGATTTTTCCGGCGGCGTCATGGAGATGCGCCGGCAGCGCTTCGCCGGAAAGCTGGTAATACGCCCACAGCAGCGTGCCGACGAGCATGAAGGCGGCCCACGCCGGCACGCACAAAATTGCGCCGAACGCCACGCCTTTGAGCGCCTCGCGGTCGTTTTTCGCGACGAGATAGCGCTGCACCAGCGTCTGGTCGGCGGTGTATTTTTGGAGATAGAAAAAGAAGCCGTAGAGCGACATCACAAAAATATTTCCCTTCTGGCTCAAATCCAAATTGCACGAGCCGAGGCTGAATTTGTCTTGCGCCGACGCGAGATGAAACGCCGCGCCCGCGCCGCCCGGCATGATCCAAAACAGCACGCCGATGATGACCAGCACGCCGACGCCTTTGACGATACCTTGAATCACTTGCGTCCAGATCACCGCCTCCAGTCCGCCGAAGAGCGTGTAAAAAATCGTCACCAGGCCGGAAAACAAAATCACGGCGTAAATGTTCCAGCCCGTCATGCCGGTGATGGTCAGCGCGAGCAGATAAACCACGAAGCCCATCTTCGAAAAATGCCAGGCGATGAACGCCACCGAGCTGTAAACCCGCGCGCCGTAGCCGAACCGCTTTTCAAAATATTCGTAGGCGCTCATGCCAACGGCGTGACGAAAAAACGGGATGATGACCGCCCCGACCAGAAACAAAACGCCCAGCACCATGAAGCCCGGAACCAGCTCGTTCCAGTTGCCGGCATACGCCGAGCCGGGATACGCGATGAACGTGATGCTGCTGATGATCGTCGCAAACATCGAAAGCCCCATCGCCCACGCTGGAATCGAGCGGCGGGCGACAAAATACGTTTCCGTCGTCGTCTGCCGCCGCGCGAACCAGAAGCCGATGCCGGCGATCACCGCGAAATAAATCGCGATGACGAGCAAATCCAATGTGCGCAGGGAGGTCATGCCACTAGTTAACACCTTTCAACAATATTCCTTTGGAAAAGTTACCGGAAAACTTCAGCGCCCCATCCTCGTTCCACTGCTTCGCTGGACCGTCGGCAATCAGGCCGAAAAAGCTGCGGTTCAAATCGCGCGCCGTCGGTTTGGTATTCCAGGTGGATTCAAACATTGTCTTTCCATTCGGCCAATACCGCGTCCAAACACCACGGTTGTGCTTCAAATCATGCGCCCAATTCCACAGCTTTGTTCCATCCGGCGACCAGAAAGTTTCCTCGCCGGTTTTCCGGCCATTCCAATAGGCCACCTCGTGCTGCTTCGCGCCGGTTTCGTAATAATCAATTTCCTGGCCGTATAGCAAATAACGGCCGTTCGGACAAATCCGCGCGCTCCATCGAGAACGGGTTTTTCCGTTGGGAAATTTATCAAGAAAATGTTCAACGTGGCCGCCAGAATTTTCCGGCGCAAGGTCGCCCACGTCCGACCAAATCCACGCTTCGTTCAATTCGTAGTGCAGGCACGGCTGCGTCTCGGTCGTCAAAAAGTGGATCACGCCGTTCGGCGCCTGCCGCGCGGTGACGTAGCCGAGCGTGCCGTTCGAGCCGCGTTCGTGATTCGGCAACTGCACCGGCAAGGTTTTGATGCGCCACGACGCGCCGTTGTTTGTGGAAAGCGCGACGAATGCGCCGTTGCCATATTTCCACCCGTCCGGCGGCGGCCGCATGAGCTTGTGCAAATACGCATCGCTCACGAAAAATAAATTTCCGTCGGCGAGTTTGATCAGCGACGGCCGTTGCGCACTGCCGAGCGGCGGAAACGGCGAGGCGGTGCTGGTGCTCCAGCTTGCGCCAAAATTTGTCGAAGTATTTTCCGGCGACCAGCCGTTGACGCTCGCATTTTTTCCGCCGATGGCAAGCAAATCGCCTCGGCCATCCAGCGGAACGATCACCGAATGGCGTCCGCCGGTGCGGCCATCCATTTGCCGCCAGTGAACGCCGTCATCGGCGCTCCGCCAGAGAAAACTGTGCGCGCCGTTGCCGTCCATCGCAAAATAGATCGCGCCGTCCCCGCCACGAAACGCGCTGGTGATGGGCTGCGCCTCAAACGATTTCGCCGGCTGGTTGAGTTGTGGAATTGAAAATGTCCACGTCGCGCCGTTGTCGGTCGAGGTTGCCATCTTGAACGGAACCCAATCCGATAAATTCCGACCGCCGCCAAAAAAGCGGAGGGTGCCGTGATCATTCCACAGCAGGCCGGACTGGTCGTTGTAGTTTTCCGTTTTGAAAAACAGCTCCGGCAAATCCCAGTCTTCCGCGCCGTAGCGCAAACGCGCTTGAACAAACGAAGTCGAGGCATCCGCCTCGGCTTTGCCCGGCGGCGTGCTGAAATAAATCGCCAGCGCGTCGCCGTTTGGCAGGATTTCAAACCCGGGCGAATGGTTGTGTGTGAACACCTGCGGGTCCAGGCCGGTCAGCGTGGCAAAATTGTTCGTCAGATTTTCCGGCGGAATCGGCAGCGCAAAACGCACCGTGAAATAGGGAAGGTTCGGGGTTGGTCCCAGTTGCGCCGGCCCGGGGCCCGGCTTGACCGCCGACTGGACAAACGGAATTGTCCGTCCGTCAGCCAACTCCACCGTGAGTCGGTTTGTCCCCGCGCCGGCGGCATGTTCCGCTGCCAGCACAAACCCGGCTGCCTGCACACGCACCGGCTTGACCGCCGACGCCGCTGCCGCGCCGCCGCACAGGCCGACCGCCACCGCAGCCAGCACGGCGCGGCGGACACTTTCAGCCGTTGCACAATTGGAAGACATGGACGGTTTTGGAGATGATTATGTTTACCTCATTTACCGCATTTGCGTCATATCGGAAACGCCAAACTATTTGAGATTAATGCCAAAGCCTGATTATTCCCAGAATGCGCCCTTGGTTTCGCCTCCCGTCGAAGGGCCGGTCACCGGCTCGGAACAGCGCCGCCAGCCAGCCGCTTGCGCCAGTAATTCGCCAGCATGGAACCGGAAATGTTCATCCACGGACTAAAAATCGCCGCGGCCAAACCCATTGTGCCCAGCTTGCCTGCCGCGCCGGCGATGCCCGATGCCATGCCACCGTTTTGGATACCGACTTCAAACGCAATCGAGCGCGCGGAATTTTTGTCCAAGCCGGCCGCGCGGGCCAGCCCGTAGCCGAGCGCGTAGCCGGCCGAGTTGTGCAACGCCGCGACGAGAAACAGCAACCCGCCGACTTGCAGCAGATTGTCGCGGCCCGCCGCCGTCGTTACCGCGGTGAAATAAACGATGCCCGCCATCGAAAGCAGCGGAATGCGCGCGTCCAATTGTTTGAATCTCAGTGTCAGCCGATGATAAACCACGCCGAACAGAATCGCGCCGAGCACAAATCCGAAAATGCTCGCGGCCGTCGCCGTCGCGGCATTGGCGGCAGACTCAATGCCATTCCAGCCGCCGAGCGCGAGGAAACCAAGCCAGATCGCCGCGACAATCGCCAGGCGGAAAACGGTCTTTCGGCCGCGCGCGGCGGCAAATTTCAGATAGTCGTGCAACAGCGCCGCGCCGATGGGGACCAGAACGATCTTGATGATTTCAAGCATCATGTTAACGAGTTTCACCTCGACCAGCGTGCCGGCGAGCAGCTTCATCCACAGCGGCGTCAGGACGACGGCGAAAACCGTCGTCATCGCCGTAATGGTCACTGATAGTGCGAGATTGGACTTGGCAAGATAAGCCATGACGTTCGACGCCAGCCCGCTGGAACACGAGCCGATGAGGATGACGCCGGCGGCGATTTCGGGATCGAAATGAAACATTTTTATCAGCGTCCAGCCGACCAGCGGCATCACCGTGAACCGGCACAGCACGCCGACCAGCACGCCACGCGGCGATTGCATGATGCCAGCAAAATCACGCAGACTCATCTGCGTGCCCATGCCGAACATCACGAGCTGCACCACGGCGAGAATCAGCCATTTGCTGCGCAGGTCAAAACTGCCGACATGCAGAAATTGCGCCGGATATAGCATCGCCGCCGTCACCGCCACGATGATCCACGCGGTGAACTGGTAGCCGCGCAGTTTCGGCATAAAGTGAAGAATAATGGCAAAGACTACGGCACACACAATGACCAACGCCTTCAGCACGTCAGGATCGTCCAGAATCGCGGGAGCGGCCGAAATGACCACAATGACAATCGCGATTCCGAACAAATATTTCGCGAGCGGATACATTCTGATTCGTGTTAATCAGTGTCCATTCGTGGTTCAAAGTATCGTCGCCAGATAATCCACCGCGATACCCGGACTCGCCAGAATCGGCACGCGTTTGTCTTCCGGCGCGAGCGCGTTTACGACGCGCGCCATCGAGGCCTGCGCCAGCACGATGACATCCACCTGGTGCGACATTTTTTTTAGCGCTGCCGCCACTTTTGCATCGTGCGTCACGCCATCGCCGGCCATCAATGCTTCAAACGCGCCTTCGACTAGTTTTGAGGTGAGTTCAATTTTCTTTCCGGCACTTGCCGCGCGGCGCGAAATCAAATCCGCCGTCGGCTCCAGCGTCGTCCGCAGCGTGGCAATGACGCCGATTTTTTTGCCAATAGCCACAGCCTTGTCCGCCATCGGCTGGTCCACGCGCAGCACCGGCACGCCCATCAACTTTGCTCCCGCTTCCACCGCCGGGCCGATGGACGAGCATGTCACCATGATGCAATCCGCGCCCGCCAGCTCGGCGGATTCGAGATAACTGGCGACGCGACGCGCAATCGTCGGCGTCAGACTGCCGGCGGCGATGATGCCTTTGACGAGACTGTCGTCGGCAATGTTGAAGACGTTCACGCCGGGCAGTTTTTCTTTGCACAACTGTGCGAACACCGGCACGAGCGTGGCCGAGGTGTGGACGAGGCCGAGAGTTTTTTGTTTCATAATCAAATGTTTCCGCGCTTCACAGTGCCAAAATAATTTTCTGCGCCGACCTGCCCGCCTTTGAAAACCACTTCCAAACCGTCGGCGGGCGAACCGGGCGCGAACGCCCGACACAACGGCGCGCCCGGCGTCAGCGGCGCAAGCATTTCCAGCGCCTCGATGCCCAGCGCCCGCGCGGCAAAACTCGCCGTGTCGCCGCCCGCGATGCAGAGGCGTCCAACTTTCGTTTGCGCCAGCGCGCCACGCAAAACTTGGCCGAGCGCCGTGCCGAGAATTTTCGCCGATTTATTTTTCAACTGCGCCGCGAGGCGCTGGTCAGCGCCACGCTTAGTGGTATGAACAATTACGCTACGGCCGGCGCGCAGATGCTTCGCCGCCGATTCCGCCGCGCGCCGGATTTCCGTTGTATTTTCTTTTGCCGCCAGCGCGTCGGTATCAAGCGCCACCTCGGCAAAGTTGTTCTTCAAAGCCCAGGCGATTTGTTTTTCCGTCACCGGCGAGCAACTGCCCGAGCCGATCAGCAACTGTTTCGTAGCCGCCGTCGTGAGGAGGCTCAAATCACTTTTCGCTTTTCGCTTTTCGCTTTTCGCTTTTTTAGTCAGAGCCTCCTCCCGGCGGCGGCGACGCGAAGTAAAGTGCGCCGCCAGCGCCATTTCAATCCCCGACGAGCCGACGGAAAACAGCGGTTGTTTCGCGCTTGCATATTTATCAATCAATTCGCCGATAAGCGCCAATTGCGCAGCATCAACCGCGTCGAACAAAACCACGGCCGGCTTGCCGGCGAGAATCTTTTTTAGCGCGGCGCGCGATGCTTTTTTGGGCAATGCGATTTTCAAAATGTCAAACAGCGCGATCTCCTTGTTCGTCTGCTTCGCCAGATGCAACCGCAAATCGGCTTCACCCATCGGCGTGGTGGGATGCCGGCTGATGGACGGATGCCGGTCAAGCCGGTGAATCTCACCGTCACTGCCAATGCCGAAGCGTGCGAAGTGATTGCCGAAAATAGTGTAACGCCCCAGTGCCGGCGCGGCGACTAACAGCGGAATAAATGGTGCCGGAAAAATTTCGGCCGCCACAGCCATCACGCGACCGATGTTGCCAATCGTCGGCGAGGAATCAAATGTCGAACAGACTTTGTAATGAACGTGCCGCGCGCCGAGCACTTTCAGTTTTTTGAAAGCGGGCCGCAGTTCCTTTGCCATCGCGTCCGGAGTCATCGCCCGCGTCATGCCGGCAACGCCCACGGCTTGCAGATGGGGAAACTGTTTCAACTTCGCGCGCGGCGGCGGTTCGATGAACAGCATGGCGCGAAGGCCAAAATCCGCGAGCTGTTCCAGCGCATCCGTCGAGCCGGTAAAATCGTCGCCGTAAAAGGTGAGAAGCAGCCGGCTCATGCGGGAACAGAAAAACATCCAACATCCAACACCCAACATCGAACATCCAATGGCCGTCGTTTGGGCGCTGCGTTGGATGTTGGGCGTTGAATGTTGGATGTTGGATGTTTCATTTAGTTTTGCCTCCCAAACTTCTCCACGGAGACTTTCAGCTCAGGATATTTCATCGCCGCCTGTTCCATCGTCAGATTTTCGACCGCCGCTTCCCACCATTTTTGCAATGAGCGCACGCCGGCCGCCGGGCCGCGCGGATGCGCCATGATGCCGCCGCCGGCCATGTAAAGCAGGTCAACGGTTTTGGTGCGGCGAAACGTTTCGCACGCCTGTCCGCCCCATTGCCCGGACGAAACGACGGGTAAAACGGACATGCCCCCGAGCAGCGGTTGCAAACACGCCTCAATCGAGCGCACGACCGAATCGTCACTCTCCCAAAATTTATTCGCGATGCCGTTGACGTGAATTTGATCCACGCCGGCGAGCCGCCAAAGTTTTTGATACGCGGGAAATTCGATGCCGAGTAGTGGATGACGATTTAAAGCGCCCCAGCCATTGCGATGACCGTGAATCGCCAGCGCGCCGAGATCACAGATTTTTTTCGCGCCCGCGAGCCCGACGCTGTTCAGCGAAATCATCGCGCAGGTGCCGCCGGACGAAACAACCTTTTCGTAATGCCGCTTCATTGCGTCCATTTCATCGCTGATGTTGAAGGCATACATCACCTTTTTACCGGTGCGCTGTGCATGTTCGTTAATCACCCGCATGATGGCGTCCACGCGTTTGTCAAACGGCGAGTGCGGCGGATCGGCCATCAATTCGTCATCCTTGATGAAATCAATTCCCGCTTCGCACAAAACTTTCACCAGCTCCGCCGTCTGTTGCGGTAATAGTCCGATGCTGGGTTTGATGATCGTGCCGATGAGCGGACGATTTTCCGCGCCGGTCCATTGTCGGCAGCCGGCGACGCCAAATTTCGGCCCGCGAAAATGTTTGGCGAACGACGGCGGCATTTCCAAATTCATCAGTTTCAAACCGGAAAACTGCGACAGCTCGTAAAGATTTCCCTGCACCGTCGAAACGAGCGTCGGCAGGTTGAACCCAAAATTTTCGATCGACCACGAAACGACGATCTCCGCTCTTTGTAATGTTCCGCTCGCGCTGCGGCCACCCGGCAGGCTCGGTTCGCTCACCATTTCGAGCAGCGTGATTTTTTCCACGCGCGCGGCGAACCGTTGTTTCAATTCCTCGGTTTCACCCGGCACGGCCACGAAGGTTCCCGACGATTGTTCGCCCGCCAAAACGGCGGCGGCTTTTTCAACCGCCAGCGGCGTCTCTATCAAGTATGTGGCGAAAAGGCGTTCCATTTTTGAAAAGGTCACGGATTTGCCTGCAGCACGCAACGAAAACCGGTCACCACGCTGAAGCGCTGCGGCGCGACATGCTCGCGGTAGGATGAGAGCAGGCTTTTCGGCCCGCAGTTGTTCCACGCGCCGCCACGCAAGACTTTTTGCCGGTGCGATGCGTCATAAAAATCGTCGCACCATTCTAGCGCATTGCCGGCGAGATCATAAATGCCCAGCGCATTCGGCGTAAAACTGCCGACCGGCGCGGTCGTCACAAACCTGTCGTTGTAATTTTCGATGTGCGGCCAGTTGGTGAAATAATTCAGCGCCGCCTGATCCGCGAAATTGCCCGCGCCCGGCGGCGGCGGAAACTGCGTGCCCCACGGATACACGTTTTCCAGCTTCGCGCTTTTCTCCTGCGGCGTCGCGCCGGTTTCGAGTCCGCCGATGCCGACGGCCCGGCTCCATTCCTCGTCCGTCGGCAGGCGGTAAACCGCGTTGGTGGAAATTGTCCCGGCGGCGCGTTCCCGGCCGGTCAGCCACGCGCAAAATGCCTGCGCGTCATTCCAACTGACATTCACGACCGGAAAATCCGGGCCGGGCGAAACGGGCGTGATGCCGTGGTAAAACGCGTGGTTCCAATTCGGGCCGTCCAGTTTTGGCTGCGTTGCGGCGAAGGCGGCAAAATCCTTCACGCGGGTTTCAAAAATTGCAAAGGCGACTTTCGTGGCCGGCACGGGGACGAAAACCTGGCCGAGGCTGTTGGTCCGGCAAGGGGCGGCCGGCACGCCCATGGCGGGGATCGGCGGGCGGGACGCGCAGGAAACCAGCAGCAGCGCGATGAGCAGGATAGGCAGCATTGGGGCGGCGGACGGATTCATCAGGCTGAAGGATGGTGCCGGATTCAACGCGGCAGCGTCATGCAAATACTGCCGAAAGATATTAGAAATGTGCCTGCTACGCCGGCGTGATTGCTTGTCGCCACGGAAAAGCGTAATTATTTTCATCGCGTCATGCCTACTCTGCGCCATTGGATCGCCGGCTTTGCCCTGCTGAATATTTTGACGGCAGCCGCATGCGCCGCCGCCCCGGACTGGGAAAACGAGCAGGTGCTGCATGTCAATACCGAGCTGCCGCACGCGACATTTGTGCCATTTGCGACGGTCGAGGAGGCGCTGGACAACGATCCCACCACCTCGCCTTTTTATTTTTCACTGAACGGCGAATGGAGATTCATTTGGGTGCCCAAACCGGAGCTGCGCCCAACGAATTTTTTTTGCGTAAACTTTGATGATTCCACTTGGACGAATATTGCAGTGCCGGCGAACTGGGAGATAAAAAGTTTTGGCGTGCCGATTTATCTCGGCTCCGGCTATCCGTTCAAGATTGATCCGCCGCGCGTGACCGGCGAACCGCCGACGAATTGGACGGCGTTCGCGCAGCGCGATCCCGTCGGCGCGTATCGCAAAACGTTCGCGCTGCCGCTGGGCTGGAGCGACCGCCGCGTCTTCATTCATTTTGATGGCGTGGACAGCGCGTTTTATCTCTGGGTTAACGGCGCACGCGTGGGCTTCAGCAAGGACAGCCGCACGCCGGCGGAATTTGACGTTACGGATTTCGTGAAGCCGGGTGCGAATCAAATCGCCGTGGAAGTGTATCGCTGGTCGGACGGCAGCTATCTCGAAGACCAGGACATGTGGCGCATGAGCGGCATTTATCGCGGCGTTTATCTTTACTCGACCGCCGCCGCGCGCCTCCGCGATTTCACAGTGCGGACGGAGTTGGATTCTGACTACCGCGACGCGACGCTGCAAATCAAACCGGAGCTGGCGGCAAAAAACCTTTCGCTGTCCAACTGGACGGTGCAGGCGCAACTCTTTGACGCGGAGGGCAAGCATATGTTGTTTTGTAGCAGCCGAGGAGACGAGGCTCTGACTAAAAACCCGGGCATCGGCGACCGGCAATCGGCAATTGATTTGAGCCTCCTCCCGTCGGCTGCCACAAACCTGAGCCACGACGCGGCGGAAATTTTGAATCCGGATTTCAGCGCGAAAATTCTCGACGACCGGATGCCGCAGCGCGGCGAGCCGAAATTTGCCTGGCTCGAAGCCAAGATAAAAAACCCGGCGAAGTGGACGGCGGAAACGCCCTATCTTTACAAGCTGGTTCTGACTTTGAACGACGCCAGCGGAAACGTGATTGAAGCCGACAGTTGCCCGATTGGTTTTCGGAAAATTGAAATTCACGCCGGACAATTTTTGATCAACGGCCAGCCCATCCGCCTGCGCGGCGTGAACCGGCACGAGATTGATCCTGACACCGGCCATGCACTGACGACCGAACGCATGATCCAAGACATCACGCTCATGAAACAGGCGAACATCAACGCCGTGCGCACCTGCCATTATCCCGACGACCCGCGCTGGTATGAGCTGTGCGACCGCTACGGAATCTATGTTTTAGACGAGGCCAACATCTGCACGCACGGCACGCGCGGCGCGCTGGCAAATAACCCGCGCTGGACCGGCGCATTTCTTGACCGGGCGCAGCGCCTGGCCGAGCGCGACAAAAATCATCCGAGCGTCATCATCTGGTCCCTGGCCAACGAATCGGGCTACGGCCCGAACTTCGCGGCGGTTTCCGGCTGGCTGCATGAATTCGACCCCACGCGCCCGGTGCATTACGAAGGCGCGCAGACCGAAACCGATGCGCCAAACACCGTTGACATCATTGGCCGGTTTTATCCGCGGCTGACCACGGACACTTACGCGAAGCCGAATGATCCGTGGAATCGGCGCTGGGACAAACTTTTGGAAATCGCCCAGCGCACGAATGACAGCCGCCCGGTCTTGGCGACGGAATACGCCCACGCCATGGGCAATGCCGTCGGCAATTTGCAGGACTATTGGAATGAGATTTATTCCAACCCCCGGATGCTGGGCGGATTCATCTGGGAGTGGTGCGACCAGGGTTTGCACCAGCAAACGGCGGACGGGAAAAGGTTCATCGCCCTCGGCGGCGATTATGGCGACGTGCCGAACCACGGCGGCTTTTGCATCAAAGGCCTCGTCAGCGCGGAGCGGGAACGCTATCCGAAGTATTGGGAGGTCAAAAAAGTTTATCAGCCGGTGGCGCTTGCGCCGGTGAATTTACAGCCCGGCAACGTCACGGTGAAAATCACCAACCGGAATGCGTTCTTAAACTTGAGCGAATTGGCAGCGCGCTGGTCGGTGACCGGCAGCGACGGACAAACTATTCAATCCGGTGTCTTGCCCCCGGTTGACTGCGCACCAGAAAATTCCTGCGAGGTAAAAATTCCGGTTTCGAAAAACCGCAATTCAATGCCCGGCGCCGAATGCTGGCTGCGTGTGAGTTTTCACACGCGGACGAATTCGCTTTGGGCGCCATCAGGCCATGAAATCGCGTGGCAGCAGTTTGAACTTTTCTCGGAGGGACGGGTTCCACGAGTCCCAGACAGCAAAATCGGGGACTCGTGGAACTCGTCCCTCCGAATGGTGGAATCCGGCGACGCGGTGGAAATTTCAGCGACGAATTTTTCCGTGACGTTTAGCCGCGGGGCGGGAACTTTGACCTCGCTCAAATTTGGCGGCCGCGAAATGCTGGCGACCAACGGACTCGGCGGACCGGTGCTGCAATTGTTCCGCGCGCCGACGGACAATGACAAGGGCTTCGGCAAATGGCTGGCGCGCGACTGGCGCGAAGCCGGACTGGCCGACCTGGCACGCCGCGTGGCGGCCTTTGAAATCACGGAAACAACCCCCCATGAAGTGAAGATCAAAACCGTGGTCACGAGCAGCGCGGCGACGGGCGGTTACAAACTGGAAACCCGCTGGACCATTCATGGGGCCGGTTCGGTGGACATGGACAATCAACTGGTGCCCTTCGGCACGTTGCCGTTGCTGCCGCGCATCGGCGTCGGCCTGCGGCTCGCCCGGGATTTTGAGAACGTCCGCTGGCTCGGACGCGGGCCGTGGGAGAATTATCCCGACCGCCAGGAGAGCGCGGACATCGGCGTGTGGCAAAGCACGGCGGGCGAACAATATGTTCCCTATGTCCGGCCGCAGGAAACGGGCAACAAGGAGGCCGTGCGCTGGCTCGAATTGACGGCGGCGAACAGGGAGGGATTGCACATTTCCGCAGGCGAAACTCCGTTTTCATTTTCCGCGCTGCACTTCACGGCGGCAGATCTGGCGGCGGCGCGGCACAGTTTTGAATTGCAGCCAAGGCCGGAAATTATTCTGTCGCTGGACGCGAAACAGTGCGGCCTGGGCAATAGCAGTTGCGGGCCGGGCGTGCTGGAACGCCAGGCCGTGCCGCCGAAAAGCTATTCGCTT
>Ga0316217_10001852_pt1 | contig 26582 bp, 22 predicted proteins | sample 1anoAmetaG_FD_203633 | JGI IMG/M metagenome (GOLD analysis project Ga0316217, IMG submission 203633) | Freshwater microbial communities from Trout Bog Lake, Wisconsin, USA - 1anoA | ecosystem: Environmental > Aquatic > Freshwater > Lake > Hypolimnion/Profundal zone | place: USA: Wisconsin...
CTGATCGTCCTCGCCGGGATCGCCTTCTCCCTCGTCCCCGGGGCGGCCACCGCCGACAGCCCCCTCCTCGCCGCCGCCCGCGCCGTCGCCCACGATCTCGGCGCCCCGCCGCCCGGCTCCCTCGTCGTCGCCTCCCCGCTCACCAGCGACGTCGTGGCCCCGCGCGGGGACGAGCTCACGTCCCGCGTCGCCTCGCTCGTCGCCTCCGCGCTCGGCGGCGACGCCCGCGCCGCCGAACGGCCGATGGCGCTCGGGGCCGCGCGGACCCGCGCCCACGCCGGCCCCGGAAGGGCGACCGCCCTCGTCTACCTCGACGTCCGCGTCGACGGCGGCGAGCTGCGCGTCACGGCCGACGTCTACCCGGTCGTCGGCAACACCTGGGACCGCCTCCGCGCCTCCGCTCCGCCTCCGCTCGCGCACGCGTACGTCCACGCGCCGGTCGCCGCCGAGGTCCGGTCGTACCTGCAGCCGCTGCAGCTCGATCGCGCCAGGGTCTCCACCTTCACCCACGACCTCGGCCCGGTCCTCGCGGTCGCCTGCGGGGCGCTCGAGGGCGGGGGGGGGAACCGCGTCGCGCTCGTCTCGGCGCGCGAGGTCGCCTGGGGGTACCTCGAGGCGGGGCGCTTCGTCGTCGTGCGTCGCGCCCCCTCCACCCGGCTCGGTCGACGCGCGCCGGTCCCGCTGCGCGAGCCGCTCGCCACCGCGCAGATCGCCCCGGGGGAGGGGGAGGGGACGCTCTACGTCGGCTGGGGCGATCGGGTCGGCGCGTCGCTCGGCCCCGACCTCGTGGCGCGCGCGCCGCTGGCAGGTCTCCCCGTCCAGGTCGAGCCGTCGCCCGGGTGCGTGCTCCCCGACGCGGCCCGCGGAGGGTTCGAGGGGGGCCTCGTCCGCTGCGACGACGGGGCCCCGCTGCCGGGTCGCCCGGCGCCCGCCTCGACGCCGGCGCTCGTGGACGCGTGGGCGTCGCTGGATCTCGCCGACGCCGAGGGGCGCGAGGCCCGCTTCGTGGCGACCCGTGATCCGTCCGGCGTCGTCCGCCTGTCGCGCGGCGCGGGCGAGGGGGTCACGCTGAGCGACGCAGGGGCGCAGCTCGCGCTCGGCGATCTCGACCAGGACGGCCTGCCCGAGCTGGTGACGACGCTGGCGCGCGGAGACGACGCGCTGGTCATCTCGACCTGGAAGCCTGGCGGACTCGAGCCGCGCCTCCGCCTGCCGGCGCCGCGGGGCGTCGACGCCGTCGCGGTCTGCCCCCCGGAGGCCGACGACGCCCCGTCCGTCGTCGCGGTCGTCGGCCCGGAGCTCTGGCTTGTCCGCTGAGCGCGCTCCGCTCCGGCCGACGCGGCGACAGGCGCTCGTCGCCGGGGGGCTGCTCGTCGCGGGCGCGCTCCTCCCTGGTCGTGCCGGGGCGCGCGGCCGCATCCCGCTCGGAGGGCGCCTCTCGCTCCACGTCCCGTGGCCGGTGGCGGCGGTCGACCCGCACCGCCTCGACGACGCGGCGGCGCTCTTCTTCGGCGCCTGCCTCTTCGACTCGCTCTACGCCGTCGACGCCGCGGGCGCGCTCACCCCTGCGCTCGCCGCGGCGCTCCCCGAGCCGTCCGCCGAGGGGACGCGCGTGACGCTCCGCGAAGGGGTGCGGTTCGCGTCGGGGAGGCACCTGACCGCCCGCGACGTCGCGAAGGCGATCGGTCGCGCCCGGTCCTTCGGGGCGCGCGGCTGGCTCGACCCGGTCGGCGCCGTCCGGATCGCGGGGCCGCTCTCGCTCGTCTTCGCCGGTCGCTCCGCCGAGCGCGCCGCCCGGGCCCTCGCCTCGCCGCTGGCCGCGATCGTCCCCGACGGCTTCTCCCCCGATCGCCCCGACGGCACCGGCCCCTTCACGGCGCAGCGCGACGGCGAGACCCTCGTCCTCACGCGCAACCGGCTCGCGGCCGAGGGGCCGTCGTTCCTCGAGCGGGTCACCGTCGCCCCCGCCGCCGACCTCGCCGCGTCGCTCCGCGCGTTCGAGAGCGGCGAGGACGATCTCGGCTGGCTCGGCCTTGGCCTCCACGAGCCGCGGCGCGGGGCCGTCCCCTTCGACGCGGGGGCGGTCGGCTGGGCGCTCCTCCGCACGGGCGACCAGGCGGGGCGCTGGGGCCTCCCCGGCGTCGCGCAGCGGCTCGCGGACGGCATCGATCCCTCGAACCTCGCGCAGCTCGGCGTCCGCGGCGACCGGGCGGTGGAGCCCTCCGACGGCTGGGGGGGGCCGCCGGCGTCGCTCCTCGTGCGCGCGGACTCTCCGTGGCTGGTCGAGCTGGGGCGCGCGGTCGCCGTGGCCCTGTCGCGCCCGGGGCACGAGCTCACCCTCCGCGCCGTCGCGCCCGCCGAGCTCGCGGCGGCCCGGGCGTCCCGCGCCTACGAGCTGGCGCTCGACCTGGCGCGCCCGTTCGACCGGAGCCCGGCCGGCCTCTTCGCCGCGCTGGCCGCCGCCGACGACCCAGTGCGTGGCGCCGAGCTGGCCCTCCACCCGCCCCTCGGCGCCGGGGCCGCGCCGCGCGTGGCGGGGCGCCTGCTCCGCGTGGGAGCCCTCGCCGAGGTCCACCTCGAAGGCGGCCGCATGCCCGATCTCACCCTGCCGCCGGGGCCCGGCGGCGTCGGCGTCGACTTCGGCGCGATCATCTCCCCGCCCTCGCGCGTTCTGTAGCGGCCCGCCGTGCGACTCGCCCCCCGCCTCGTCCTCGCCTTCGGCACCCTCACCGCGCTGTCGACCGCCGGCCTCGGGTTCACGCTGCGCGAGCAGCTCCGTCGCGACGGGAGCGATCGCTTCGGGCGGGACGTCGCCGCGGCGTGCGAGAGCGTGAAGGCCGAGGTCATCCGGCAGGCCGAGAGCGACCGGAGGCTCGTCGCCTCGGCGTGCCAGTCGGGCGAGCTGGTCGACCGCGTCGCCACGTGGATGGAGAGCGGCGAGCTCTCGAGCCAGCGCGTGTCGCTCGGCACGACCCTCGTCCCGAACACGCGCGCGGCGTTCGACCAGGACGAGCTCACCCTCGTGACCGGCAAGGGGGACATCCTCGGCGCGGACCCGCTCGATCTCCTCTCCCGCCCGCGGAGCGAGCTCGAGGCCTCGATGCACGGCGGCCTCGGGCGCTTCGACCTCCGCACGACCCCGCCCGTGGCGACCGTCACCCGCTGCGTCCGCGCGCGCGAGGGGAGGGTCGTCGGGCTCGTCGCCGCCCGTCACCTGGTCCCGCTCCTCGACCGGCTCCGGGGGACGCTCAAGGTCAGCAGCATCACCATCGGCACGGCCCGCGGCGAGACGCCGGACTCGCTGGCGCGCGCCGCGTGCGTCATCGCCGACGGGTCGGGGGCCGGGGTCCCCATCGTCGTCACGAAGAACAAGGAGGAGCTCTACGCCAACTGGGCGTACATCGATCGGACGGTGCTCGTCGCGTCGGCGGCGCTGACCGGGATCGCCTTCCTCCTCGCCGTGCTGATCGCACGGAGCCTCGGCCGCCCGATCGCCGAGCTCGCCGCCGAGGCGCGCAAGGTCGCCTCCGACCAGGCCAACCCGCTCCGCGTCCGCGGCTCCGGCGAGATCGCCGAGCTCGTGCAGGCCTTCGACCGGATGCTCGAGGACCTCGCCTCCACCCGGCGCCGCCTCGCCGCGACGACGCGGGTCGCGGCCTGGCGCGAGGTCGCGCGGCGCGTGGCGCACGAGGTGAAGAACCCCCTCGCCCCCATCCGCGCCGCCGTCGAGACGCTCCGCCGCCTCCGCGCCCGCGACGACCCGGCGTTCGACGAGTACTTCGACGAGGCGACCCGGACGGTGCTCGGCGAGGTCCACCGCATCTCCAACATCGTCACCGAGTTCACCCGCTTCGCGCGCCTCTCGCCGCCGCGCCCCGAGGAGGTCGACCTCGCCGAGCTCGCGCGGGACGTCGTGCAGCTCCAGCGCCCGCTCGCGGGGGCCTGCGTCGTCGAGCACGAGGTCGTCGGGCAGGTCCCGCGCGTGAAGGCGGACCGGGATCAGGTCGTCCAGGTGCTCGTGAACCTCGTCAAGAACGCCGTCGAGGCGTCGCGCGACACGAAGGGCGCCCTCGTGCGCGTGACCGTCGCCTCGCCGCGCCCGGACGTCGTCGACGTGACGGTCGTCGACAACGGGCCGGGGATCGCCCGGGAGATCGCCGCCCGGCTCTTCGAGCCGTACGCGACCACCAAGGCGGAGGGGACGGGGCTCGGCCTCGCCATCGCGCAGCGGATCGCGATCGAGCACGACGGGGAGCTGGCCTCGCTCCCGCCCGAGCCGGGGAAGCGGGGGGCGGTGTTCCGGCTCCGGCTCCCCGTCGAGGGCCCTCCCCCCCCGCTCGACGAGCCGCCGTCGGGTCCGGCCGGGCAGGGGGCCTGACCGCCCGCCTCGCCCGGTGGCGCCCCGCCGCCCCGCTTGACCGGGCCGGCGCCGGTGGCCTACGTGGAGGGCTCGTCATGCGCGCCCGGCCCCTCGTCCTCCTCGGTCTCATCGCCGCGACGGTCACCGCGTGGCCGGCCGGCTCGCCGCGCGCCGACATGAGCCCCGACGAGCGGGCGCGGCGCCAGGCCGTCGTCGCCCACATCGGGCCTGCGGCGATCTCGGTCGGCGAGCTCGAGGACCGGCTCGCGGTCGTGCCCCGGTTCCAGCTCAAGGCGTTCGGCGACAGCGCCGACGCCATTCGCCGCAAGTTCTTCGACCAGGTGATCCTCCCCGAGGTCCTCTACTCGCTCGCCGCCGACAAGCTCCACCTCGGCGACCAGCTCCCCACGTCCAACAAGCTCCTCCGGGCCGAGAGCAGCGCCGCCACCAAGGTCGTCATCGACGGCGTCCGCCCGGCCTCGAGCATCAAGATGCCGGAGATCGAGCGGTACTTCGAGGCGAACCGCGCGAAGTACGACACGCCCGAGCGCCTCTTCGTCTTCCGCATCCTCTGCGCGCAGCGCGACGAGGCGGCGATGGTGCTGGCGGAGGCGAAGAAGCAGCCGACGCTCGAGGCGTTCACCAAGCTCGCCCACGATCACTCGATCGACAAGTCGACGGCGATGCGTGCTGGCAACCTCGGCTACCTGACCCCCGACGGCGCGTCGAGCGAGGCGGGCCTGTCGGTCGACCCCGCGGTGGTCAAGGCCGCCGCGACGGTCAAGGACGGCGATTTCGTCCCGGAGCCCGTCGCCGAAAAGTCGGCCACCGGGCAGGCCTTCGCGGTCGTCTGGCGCCGCGGCACGGTCCCGGCCAACCACCGGACCGCAACCGAGGCCGCCTACCAGATCCGCGAGGCCATCTGGAAGGGCGAGGCCGACGCCGCCGCGAAGAAGCACATGGAAGAGCTCCGCGCCGCGCACCTGACGGAGCTGAACGAGTCGCTGCTGAACGGCATCGACATCACGGCGAACGAAGGGGACGTCGTGACCCGACGGCGTCCGGGCGAGGTCCCGCCGCTGACGCAGTCCGGTCGCGGCGCCCCGCACGCGACGAACTGACAAGCCGGCGTCCAGCCTGCTCCTTCGCCCCCCGGGCTACGACGGCGGCGGCTCCCCGCTGCCCCTCGACGCGCGCGCGGCGATGGCGGCCTCGGCTGCGGCCCGCTCGGCCAGCCGCTTCGAGCGCCCCGCGCCTCGCGCCGCGACGGCCTCGCCGATGACCACCTCGACCTCGAAGACCGGCTCGTGCGGCGGGCCGGACGAGGCGACCACCCGGTAGCGGGGCGCGCGCTCCCCCTCGGCCTGCACCTGCTCCTGCAGCTCGCTCTTCGGATCGAGGCTCGCCAGCGCGCTCCCCTCGACCATCCCGTAGCGGGTGACGTCGCGGACGAGCGCACGCGTCGCCTCCAGCCCGCGCGCGAGGTAGGCCGCGGCGATGATCGCCTCGACCGCGTCCGCCAGGACGTTGGCCTGGTCCCGGTCGGTCGTCGCCCGCGCGCCGCGCCCGAGCGCCAGGCACTCCCCGAGCGCGGCGTCGCGCCCCCAGCGGGCGAGCGCCTCGGTGTTGACCAGCGCCGCGCGCATGCGGGTCAGCTCCCCCTCACCTGCGCCCGGGTGGTCGGCCAGGAGCGCCTCGGTCACGCAGAGGCCGAGCACCGCGTCCCCGAGGAACTCGAGCCGCTGGTTGTCCGCCGCCTCCGCCTCGTTGGCGAAGCTCGGGTGCGTCAGCGCCTCACCGAGCCGCGGGATCTCCCCTTCGCCGAGGAGGTCGAACAGCGCCCGCTCGAGGCGCGCGCGCGCGAGCCGCAGCTCCTCCGGGTCGCCCGCTCTCGCCATCGCGTGCCGCCTCGCTCAGCCGACGAGCTCGTCCGAGGCCTCGGCCAGGGCGAGGTCGAGGCGCGTCAGCCCGCCGGCGTCGTGCGTCGTCCAGGTGACCCGGACCGTCGCCCCCCGGACGTCGAGGTCGGGGTGGTGGCCGTGCTTCTCCGCCAGCGCCCCGAGCTTGACCACGAGGTCGATCGCCCGCGCGAACGTGCCGAGCTCGTAGGTCCGCGCCACCTGGGTCAGCCCCTCGCGCTGCCAGCCGGGGTGTGCGGTCATCCATGCCTCGATCCCCTGGTCGAGCTTGGTCGGTCGGCTCATGCCCCCCAAGAGTGGAGCCAAGTCCCGCCGCCGACAACCCCGAATTCCGGACGGCCCCGGCGCGGGCGGGGAACTTCCGGCGCTCCGCGGCTGTCGCGAGGGGTATGGCCCATCCCGTGTACGCACCGATCGACTATCCTCGCGGCGTGTCGCTCGACGCCTGCCCGTTCTGTCGCGAGCTCTTCGACACCGACGAGGCGTCGCACTGCCCGACGTGCGGCATCGCCCTGACGCCGATGGCGAAGCTCCCGCCGTCGCCGACCCTGCGCCACGAGCTGGACGAGTGGGACGAGGACCTCGGACCGGAGCACGACCGGCTCCCCTGGGGCTACCCCGGGAGGGGGCGCGGCCTCATCATCGCCCTCGCTCTCGTGGGGATCGCCCTCTTCCTCCGCCCCTGGGTCGACATGACCCTCCCGTACACGGCCGAGCTCTCCGGCTGGGACCTCGCCCGCCGCATGGGGTGGTCGTGGGCCGCCCTCGCCGCGTGGGTCGTCCTCATCCCGACCGTCGCCAGCCGGCGCACCATCGTGGCGCTGCGAGGCGCGCGCGTCGCGGCCGCCTTCCTCGCGGCCGTCCCGGCGGTGACGGCGTCGATCCTCCTCGCGTTCCCCCCCCGGAGCGGCCTCATCCCGGTGCGCCTCCACTTCGACTGGCCCATCTACGCGACGATCGCCGTGTCGCTGGTCGCCATCGTCGCCGGCGTCCGGCTCGGCGGCCGCCTCGACGTCCTCGTCGCGAAGCGAGGGAGCTCGGCCGGAGAGACCCTCCACTAGTACCGTCCGCGGCGCGGGGCTCGCGCGGCATGGCGCGCGGGCCTCGCAGGTGCCAAGCTCAGAGGTCATGGCAGCGCGACGGGCCGAGCGGGAGGCGCCTCCTGCCGAGGAGCCGTGGGACCAGGTCGACGTCCCCGCGGCGGTCGTGTGCGCGCTCTGCGGCGACCCGGGGTGCGGCGGCTGCGCCCTCGAGTCGACCAGCCGCTCCGGCATCGTCGCGATCGTGCCGTGGGAGCGCCCCGGCGGCACGGTCGCCGGTCGCCTCTGGGCCACGGCGCGCGCCACGACCAGGGACCCCGAGTCGTTCTTCGGCGCGCTGCCCGACGGCCCTGTCGGCCCTGCCTTCGGCTTCGCCGTCCTGACGGAGCTCGTGGCGGCGAGCACGTGGGGCCTCGCCTGGGGCGCGGCGCTCGTCGCCGTCTTCCCCCGCTGGTGCAAGCATGTGGCGCTCGACCCGCACGACCGGGGCCTGGCGCTTCGGGTCGTCGTCGCGGCTCTGCCTGCGTTCGCCTGCCTGCTCGTCGCGGCCCACGCGGCCCACGGCGTCTCGCTTGACCGAGGGGCGCACCGGACCGGCGCCCCCCGCTCGCGGCGGCGCGCCCTCCGGTTCGGACTCTACGCCACGGGGTGGGACCTCGTGATCGGCCCGCTCGGCGCCGTCGTCCTCGCATTCAAGGAGGGGGCGTCGGCGGCGACAGAGGTGCTGCGGCTCGGCGCCGGGCTCCCGACCCGCAGCGCGAAGGCGTTCCTCCGCGGGGTCTACGCGCTCGACGCGCAGCGCACCGCCGTGGCCCTCCGGACGTCCTACGTGGCCGCTGTCGTCGCGACCGTCCTCGCCGCGATCGTCGTCCTCGGCGCGCTGCTGGCTGCGGTGGTCCTCTCCCCTCCGCACCTCCTGTCGTACTGACACCTCCATTGAATACCGTTCCCGTTTCGGGGAACATGTCGGACGCTCGGGTGGTGTTTGGCGGCGGGCGGCCCTGAGCGCGAAGCTCTCTTACCCTCGGAAGGACGGCGCGATGCAACGACGTGTCTGGCAGGCAGTAGCCACTGCCCTGGTCTCTGTGGTCTTCGTCGCGAGCTGCTCCGGGTCCGCGGGGACGGGGACGACGAACGGCGGCGATGCCGGCGGCTCCCACGACGGCGCCTCGCGCGACGGCGGCGGCGCGAAGGGGGGCGACGCGACCTCCGGCGGGAAGGACGCGGGCGGCTCGAGCAAGGACAGCGGCTCGACCAAGCCCGGCTGCGGCGCCGCGACGACCCCCTGCGCGAACGGCGGGGCCTGCACCGTCCCCGCGGACTGCACGAGCAACGTCTGCGAGACCGGCAAGTGCGTCCCGCCCACCTGCAACGACAAGATCCAGGACGGTAGCGAGACGGACGTCGACTGCGGCGGCAGCGTCTGCGCGGGGTGCCCGACGGGCGACAAGTGCAAGGCGGCGACCGACTGCGTGAGCCTCGTGTGCACGGGGGGCCTCTGCCAGGCCCCCACCGCCACGGACAACGTGAAGAACGACAGCGAGACGGACGTCGACTGCGGCGGCGCGCTCCTCGCGAGCGGCTCGGCCAACCCGGCGTCGGACGGCGCTCCGGTCTGCGCCGTCGGCAAGCAGTGCGGCATCGCGACCGACTGCGCGACCCTCGTCTGCGCGGGCGCCCCCCCGCTCGTCGACAACCTCGACGCCGGCCTCGACGCCGCCCTGGCGGCCCTGATGGTCGACGCCGCGACCGCCGACGGCGGCGCCCCGGCGCTCGTCTGCCAGCCGGCCACGCCGTTCGACGGCGTGAAGAACGACAGCGAGACGGACGTCGACTGCGGCGGCGCGCTCCTGGCGACGGGTGCGGCGAACACGGCGTCGGACGGCGCCCCCGCGTGCGCCCCCGGCAACACCTGCCTCATCGACGCCGACTGCGCGACGGGGGTGTGCGCCGTGGCGCCGGTCGTGATCGACAACCTCGACGGCGGGGCCGCCTCGTCCGGCGACGCCGCCGGCCCCGACGGGGGCGTCGCCAGGCGCACCTGCCAGTCGGCGACCGAGCACGACGGCGTGAAGAACGACAGCGAGACGGACGTCGACTGCGGCGGCGGCTTCCTGTCCGGCGGCGCCCCCAACCCGGCCACCGACGGCGCCCCCGCCTGCGCCATCGGCAAAGGGTGCCTGCTCGGGACCGACTGCCTGACGCTCGTCTGCGCGCCCGGCTCGGTCGGGACGTCCGGCAGCCCCGACGGGAGCCCCATCGACTGCCCTGCCGGGCAGACCTGCACCTGCCAGCCCCCCAGCCCGACCGACGGCGTGAAGAACGACAGCGAGACCGACCGCGACTGCGGCGGCGCGCTCCTGGTGAGCGGCGCGAAGAACACGGCGTCCGACAGCGCGCCGGTCTGCCAGTTCGAGCTGAGCCAGAAGTGCTCGATCGGGCTCGACTGCGACTCGCTCGTCTGCAACGCCAACAACAACGCCGGGGGGCTCCCCGCCAACTGCCCGAACGGCGCGTCCTGCACCTGCCAGGTCCCGTCCTCGACCGACGGCGTCAAGAACGGCGGCGAGACGGACGTCGACTGCGGCGGCGCGAGCGTGCCCGGGAGCGACACGGCCCCGCCGTGCGCGCCGACCAGGAAGTGCCTGATCGGCTCGGACTGCACGAGCTCCATCTGCACGACCGGCAAGGTCTGCGCGGCGCCGTCTCCGACCGACGGCGTCAAGAACGGCGGCGAGACGGACGTCGACTGCGGCGGAGCGCTCCTCGCCAGCGGCGCGACGAACCCGGCCGACGACGGCGCCCCGAAGTGCGCCGACAGCAAGTCCTGCCTCATCGACAACGACTGCCGCTCGGCGTTCTGCAGCCTCCTGTCGCACACGTGCGTCGACGGTCAGTCCTGCAAGGGGCTCATCACGCCCGCCTCCATCATGGACGTCACTCACGCCGGGTCGTTGACGGTCAAGGGCGCGGACGCCGTGGGCGTGGCGAACCCCAACGGGGTCGGGCAGAGCGCCGGCCTCGACACCTGCGGCGCCGGCGAGTCGACCGACATCCCGGCCTGGCAGTCGCACGAGAGCTGCTGCAAGTCGCTCCCGCTCCCCGCCTTCGGGAGCTGCTCGGCGACCGTCGCCTGCCCCGCAGGCGAGACCTGCTCGAGCACCACCGCCGCGGCGGGCACCTGCCAGGCGCGCATGGACAAGTACGAGGTCACCACGGGCCGCGTCCGGCAGTTCATCGAGTACGTGAACAAGGTGGAGACCGCCGCCGGCAAGGGGGCCTACAACCTGCAGGACTGGGTGACGACGCAGCTCGCCGGCCCGACGGCGATCGGCACGCTGCTGAAGCAGCAGATCCCCACCACCGGCGCCACCAGCGTCGTCTCCTTCTTCCCGACCGGCGACTCGATCGCCAGCACCCCCACCTGGCTCAACGTGGTCGCCCAGCTCGGCGGGACGACGATCGACAAGAACCACCCGAGCGGCGTCCAGGGCTGCTTCGTCGGCGTCGGCGACGCCGGATCCAGCACCTACTGGTGGCCGTCGGTCGAGATCGCCGGCGTCGGCTCTCCGCCGCGCCCGTTCACGCAGGACTATTACGACATCAAGCCGATGAACTGCACGCCGTACTGGATCGCGGCGGCCTTCTGCGCCTGGGACGGCGGGCGCCTCCCGACGCAGGCCGAGTCCAACGCGGTCTACGGCACGAGCTCCTACCCGTGGGGGGCCTCGCTCTACCCGAACCCGTACCCCGGCAACACCGCGATCCTCACGAACGCCTACAAGGTGAACGGCGCGGTCCCCATCAACACGTTCATCCCGGGGAACCCGAACGTGGCCGGCGCCCCCGGCTACACGATCAACTTCTGGAACGCGAACCTCGGGGCTTCCACCGGCCTCGGCGACTTCTACTTCTACCCCAGCTACATCGTCGGCGACCCGGCGTGGGCGAACTTCGTCGACACCCTCTCCAACGATCTCGACCTCTCGCCGTACATCTCCGCGCCGGGTCGCTTCATCCTCGACCTGACGTCGAAGAAGTCCCCCCCGGCCAACACGGAGGGGTGGATGGACTACGGCGCGAACATGATGGAGTACATCGAGGTGGCGAACGTCACGGCGGCCGGGCCCTGGACCTACGTGGACACCACGGTCACGCCCAATGTGCAGCGCGGGACGGGGGTCCTCGCCGTCACGTGGGAGGGGGGCTCGTGGGAGGGGCACGGGATCCAGCCCGGGGGCTATGGCGAGCCGCTGCAGACGCAGTACTCGAAGGCGGGCTTCCGATGCGTCCGCCCCATCGAGCCCTGAGGCTCGGCACGCCGGCCGAAGGGGGGGACGGCCGGCGACGCGCCCGTCCCTCTCGACGGGTACCGCTCGCGACGCCGCGTGAGCCCTCGCGCGGGGCCGCGCTTCGCTAGGGGGTCGTGGTGATCTTGTGGATCACGACGGGGGTGAGCCCCCCGCCGCTGAGCTCGTCGACGACGTAAGTGACGTTGCCGCCGTTCGCCTCGGTGGTGACGAACGCGACCGTGTCGGTCTGGGCCGCGTACGGCGTGATGACGAAGTTGCCGACCGCGTCGCCGGTGGCGACGACGAGTAGCTGCGTCCCGTGCGCGACCGCGACCTCGCCGGTGGTCGCCAGGAGCCCGCTGGCCGTGAGGAAGCCGGCCATCTGCGGGTGCGCGCCAGAGGCGCCGTCGAGGACCACGACGTCCCCCCCCGCGGCGAGGAAGCTCGCGAGCACGGTCTGCAGGGCCCCGCCCACCCCCTGCAGCGTGTTCGCCGGCGCGGTCGCCTGGTCGTACACGAGGAGGACGTCGTACGACGGGACGACCAGCTTCGCCCCGAGGAGCGTGTAGTCCGTCACCGGGGTCAGGGTGAGGGTCCGGCCCGACGTCTGCGCCGCCTGCTTCAGGACGGACTTCACGTTCGCAACCTGCGTCGCCGAGGCGTACTGCTCGAAGGAGACGACGCGAAGGGGGTTCGTCGGCGGGAGGAAGACGGCGTTGGCGAGGACCTTCCCCTCGCCCGCGAGGACGGCGGGGCTGGCGTAGTCGTGTCCGATGACGACGACCGAGCCAGCCGTGTTGCCCGCGCAGACGCTCTTGACGCAGATGCCCGACACGCACTGGTTGCCGCAGGCGCCGCAGTTGTCCGGGTCGCCCGTGACGTCGACGCAGAGCCCCTGACAGTCGGTGTAGTGCGGCGGGCAGGCCCCCGCGCAGCCGTATGCGGCGGCGTCGGCCCCGCCGTCGAGGACGGGAGCGCAGACCTGCACCGCGCCGCACGCCACGCCGCAGGCGCCGCAGCTGCTCACGTTGGCGTAGGGGGGCGAGCACTGGTCGACCCCCTGGTCGAGCCGGGCGTCGCTCGGCGCGGCGTCGCCGGAAGGTGCGTCGGGCCGGGGCGCGTCGCCGCGCGGGCCATCTGCGGACGCCCCGTCGACGTGGGGTGCGTCCCGGTGCCCGTCGACCGCGTCGAGCTGCCCGGCCTCGGCCGCGTCGGCAGACGCCTCGGTCAGCGTCCCGTCGCGCGCCTGACCGTCGCCGGTCGGCGCGTCCCTCGTCGTGCCGTCGCGCCGGGCGTCGGCGTGGGCGTCGCTCCCGCCGTCGGCGCGCGCATCGGCCCCGCTCGCGCAGACCCCGGACGTGCAGACCCCCGACGCGCAGACGTTGCCGCAGCCGCCGCAGTTGTGCGGGTCGGAGAGGACGGGGATGCACTGGTCGTTGCAGTCGGCGAAGCCCGTGGCGCACGCGCCCCCGACCAGTCCGTTGTCGGCGGCGCACCCCGCCCCCGCGAGGCTCGCGACGAGCGCGGCCAGGAGACCTCGTCGTCGCCACGTCCGGCGGTGCGCGGGCGTCACGGTGCCCCCCCCGGCGCTGGCGTGGACGTGGCGGGCTGCTGCGGCACACCGGGGAGAACGGCGGGCTGGGCGCTGGGGTTGAGCTCCGCCGCCCTCGCGCGCGACCGCGTGACGGTGAACTCGACGCGCCGGTTCTGCTTGAGCTGCTCCTCCGCGTGGCCCGGGACCTTCGGGCGCGACTCACCGTAGGCGTGGGTCGTGATGCGCTTCGGGTCGACGCCGTACTGGACGACGAGCCGCTTCACCGCCTCGGCCCGGTTGCGGGAGAGGACCAGGTTGTGCGCCGTCGTCCCCGTCGCGTCGGCGTGGCCTTCGATGTCGATCTCGAGCACATCCGGGTTGGCCAGGATGAAGTTTGCCACCTTCTTGCAGATTGCCCAGCTCGGATGGCGGATGCGCGGGCTGTCGGTCTCGAAGTGGATGATGTCGTCGAGGACGATCTTGTCCCCCACGAGGCGCACCTGGTCGCCCGCGGCGGGGCATCCGTTGGTCTTCGGGTCGGCCGTGCGGACGCCGGGGACGTCGGGGCAGGCGTCCTCGTCGTCGAAGACCGTGTCGTTGTCGCGGTCCGTCCGGGGGCATCCGTTGGTCTTCGGGTCGGCCGTGCGGACGCCGGGGACGTCGGGGCAGGCGTCCTCGTCGTCGAAGACGCCGTCGTGGTCACGGTCGGGGCGCGGGCAGCCGTTGGTCTTCGGGTCGGCGGTCGGGATCCCCGGGACGTCGGGGCAGGCATCCTCGTCGTCGAAGATGCCGTCGCCGTCGCGGTCGGTCCGGGGGCAACCGTTGGTCTTCGGGTCGCTGGTGCGGATGCCGGGGACGTCGGGGCAGGCGTCCTCGTCGTCGAAGATGCCGTCGCCGTCGCGGTCGGTCCTCGGGGGAGGCGGCGGGGGCGGAGGCGGAGCTCCGAGCGCGACGTGGAGGCCGCCGAAGACGACGTGGGCGTCGTCGGGGCGGAGCGCGTCGCCCGGCTGGAAGATCTGCGCGTAGCCGACGAACGGCCCGAGGTCGAGGCGCCCCTGACCGACGCGGAAGTCGTAGCCGACGTGGGCGTCCATCGTCGCCCGGGCCGCCCCCCCCGTCACGGCGAGCCCGCCGTTGCCGTCGAGCCAGAGCCCGGCCACCGCCCTCCGCGCGAACGGGTGGAGCCGGACGCCCGCCATGGCCCCGAAGTCGAAGCCGGCGCCGTGGTTGGCGATCGCGGGGTTCGACGGGGGGTCGCCGTCGGCCAGCCCCAGGAACGAGAGCTCGGCCTGGACTCCGACGACCTTCCCGAACGTCAGCTCGCCGGCGACCGCAGCGGCCGCGCCGAAGGCGTACTCGCTCTGCTGCGGCGTCCCCACCGCGTGCGCGAGGCCCAGCTCGCCGTGGAGCTGCGGCTCATCGGCGTGGGCCGACCCGGTCAGGCCGAGGTACGCAAGCGCGAGCCCGGCGACCAGCGGTCGCGACCTCCGCGTGTCGCTCCAGGGATGACCCACGCACACACGATACGGAACGTCGGAGAGCCGAGCCACTAAAGCGCAATTCGACCGGGTGCCGGGCGAGGCACCCGCTCGCGTCACTCCTTCAGGGCCTCGGCGCCGCCGATGATCTCCATCAGCTCCTTGGTGATCGCCGCCTGGCGCGCCCGGTTGTAGGCGAGCGAGAGGCGCTTGATCATGTCGCCGGCGTTGCGGGTCGCGGCGTCCATGGCCGTCATCTGCGCGCCGAAGAAGCCCGCCTGGCTCTCGAGCATCGCCCGGAAGAGCGTGATGTCGAGGTACATCGGGACGAGCTGCCGGACGAGCGCCTTCTTGTCGGGCTCGAAGAGGAACTCGGTCTGCGCGTCGCCGGGCCGGGCGCTGGTCGCCGGTGCCGGGGGGAGCGGCAGGAGCTGCGTCAGCGTGACCCGCTGCGTGAGCGCGCTCTTGAACTCGTTGAAGACGACGTAGACGGAGTCAAACTCCTTCGCCTTGAAGCGCGTCGTGATGGCGTTCGCCACGGCACGCGCCTTGGTGAGGTCGAGGCCGTCGTACGGGCGGGGGAAGTCCTGCACGATGGTCGCCCCGCGCCGCTGGAGGTACTCCTTCCCCTTCCGGCCGACGGTGATGAACGAGACCGTCTTGCCGGCCGCCTTCAGCTCGCGCCAGTGGCGCTCGGCCGCCTTGTTGACGTTCGTGTTGAACGCCCCGCAGAGCCCCCGGTCGCCCGAGAAGAGGACGACCAGGACGTTCTGCTCCGGGCGCCTGGCCAGGAACGGGTGCAGCTCGGCGTTCGCGTCGATGGCCCCTTCCTGCGACCCATCGGCGGCCTGCCCCTCCATCCCGGCGGCGACCGAGCGGAGGATCTCCGCCGTCTTGACCGCGTAGGGGCGGAGGGAGGTGATCGCCTGCTGCGCGCGGTTGAGGCGCGCGCCGGCGACCATCTTCATCGCCTTCGTGATCTTCTGCGTCGACTTGACGCTCGCGATGCGCGTGCGAATGATCTTCAGGGAGGGCATGGGGGGCTATTCTTCCGTACTACGAGGTCAGTTCTCGCCCTTGCCGAAGGCCTTGCCGAACTCGACGAGCGCCTTCTTGAGCGACTCCTCGAGGTCCTTGTCGAGCTTCTTCTTGGTCCGGATCCCCTCGAACACGCCCGCGTGCTTCGAGTCGATGAACTCGTAGAGCGCCTTCTCGTACGCGCTGATCTTCGAGACCTCGAGGCCGTCGAGGTACCCCTTCGCGCCCGCGTAGATGATCACGATCTGCCGCTCGACGGCGAGCGGCACGTACTGCCCCTGCTTCAGCACCTCGACCAGCCGGACGCCGCGGTCGAGCATGTCGCGGGTGACCTTGTCGAGGTCGCTGGCGAACTGCGAGAAGGCGGCCTTCTCGCGGTACTGCGCGAGGTCGAGCTTGAGCGTCCCGGCGATCGATTTCATGGCGCCGACCTGCGCGCTGCCGCCGACGCGGCTGACCGAGATGCCGACGTTGATGGCCGGGCGGACGCCCGAGAAGAAGAGGTCGCTCTCGAGGAAGATCTGGCCGTCGGTGATGGAGATGACGTTCGTCGGGATGTACGCCGAGACGTCGCCGCCCTGGGTCTCGATGATGGGGAGCGCGGTCAGCGACCCGCCGGAGTTCGGGTTCTTGAGGATCTCGTACTCGTCCCCCTTCTCCTTCAGCTCGTGCTCCGACGTCTCCTTCCCCTGGGCGCCGATGTGGACCCTGGCCGCGCCGATGTCGCTCCAGGCCTTCGTCCCCTTCTTCACCACGGCGACCTCGTCCGCCATGCGGGCGGCGCGCTCGAGGAGGCGGGAGTGGATGTAGAAGACGTCGCCCGGGTACGCCTCGCGCCCCGGCGGGCGGCGGAGGAGGAGGGAGAGCTGCCGGTAGGCGACGGCCTGCTTGGAGAGGTCGTCGTAGACGACGAGGGCGTGGCGCCCGGTGTCGCGGAAGTACTCGGCCATCGTGACGCCGGTGTACGGCGCGATGAACTGGAGCGGCGCCGACTCGCTGGCGGCGGCCATGACGACGGTCGTGTACTCCATCGCGCCGAACTGGGTCAGCCGGTCGACGACGCTCGCCACCGTCGACTGCTTCTGGCCGACGGCGACGTAGAAGCAGTGAACGTTCTGCCCCTTCTGGTTCAGGATGGCGTCGATGGCGACGGCCGTCTTGCCGACCTGGCGGTCGCCGATGATGAGCTCGCGCTGGCCGCGGCCGATGGGGACGAGGGCGTCGATGGCCTTCAGGCCCGTCTGCAGGGGCTCCTTGACCGGCTGGCGCGCCAGGATGCCGGGCGCCTTCAGCTCGACGCGGCGGCGGTTCGGGGTGTCGATGGGGCCCTTGCCGTCGATCGGCTGGCCGAGCGCGTTGACCACGCGGCCCGAGAGCGCCTCGCCCACCGGGACCTCCATGATGCGCCCGGTGCGCTTGACCTGCGCCCCCTCCTTGATCTGCGTCGTGTCGCCGAACAGCGCGGCGCCGACGTTGTCGCTCTCGAGGTTGAGCACGAGGCCCATGACGTTCCCGGGGAACTCGAGGAGCTCGCCCGCCATGGCCCCGTCGAGGCCGTAGATGCGGGCGATGCCGTCGCCGACGGAGAGGACCGTCCCCGTCTCCATCGTGAGGGCGGTCTTCTCGTAGCTCTGGATCTGCTTCTTGATGATCTGCGAGATCTCTTCGGCGCGAAGCTGCATCGGTCAATCCTCTGTCTGGAACGGCAAGGTCGGCGGGGGCGAGGTCGGCGTGCGACCCGGGGCTAGTTGGGGAGCAGGGCGTTGCCCAGCTCGGTCATCCGGCTGCGGAGCGAGCCGTCGTAGACGCGGTCGCCGATGCGGGCGATGACGCCGGCGAGGATCGAGGGATCCTCGCGGCGGTCGATGGCGACGCGCTGTCCGGTCATCTTCTCGAGCTGGGCCTGGAGCTTGGCGTAGTAGGCGTCGCTCAGGCGAACCGCGGTGGTGACCTCGGCGCGCAGCACGCCCTGCTTGGCGTCGGAGAGCTCGCGCAGGAGCTGGGCGATGCCCGCGAGCGCGTGCAAGCGACGGCGGTCGCCGAGGAGGAGGAGCGCGTGCTTCGCCACGGTGCTGACCCCCGCGCGGTCGGCGATGTCGCGGAGGATCCCCTTCTTCGCGTCGTGGGCGACCAGGGGGTTGTCGAGCGCGCGCCGCAGCTCGGGGCTGCCGTCGTAGGTCGCCGCGAGCGTGGCGAGCTCATCGACCAGGACGGGGAGCGTGTTCGTCTCGACGCCGATCTCGAAGATCGCCTTGGCGTAGCGGCGGGCGACGTTGTTGGCGATCACGATGCACCTCCGGTGGCGCTGGCCTTCGCCCCGGTCGGGGCGGTGAGCGTCGCGAGGAACTCCTCGGCGACGCGCTCCTGGTCAGCCTGGGTGAGCTTGCTCCGCAGCAGCTGCTCGGCGGCGGTGAGCGCGGCCTCTACGGCCTCGCGCTGCAGATCGAGCCGGAGCTGCTTGCGCTCCTGGTCGAGCAGGAACTCGGCGTCCTTCTGCATACGGACGGCCTTCTCCTCGGCCTCCCGCACGATGCGAGCCTTCTCGCCGGCGCCGGCCGCGGCCAGGGCCGCCTTGGTCGCCGAGAGCTCGGTCCCGAGGTCCTCGAGCTTGGAGGCGTACTGCTTGGAGCGGGCCTCGGCCTCGTGCTTGATCTTCTGCGCCTCCTCGATCTGCGCCGAGACCTCGGTGCGGCGCGCCTTGAGCGCGTCGCTGATCGGCTTCTTGCCGAAGTAGACGTAGATGAAGGCGACGATGGCGAAGTTGACGAACGCCGCGAGGTACGGGGGCTGCTCCTTGTTGCCGAAGTCGCTCCAGTTGACCGCCTTCGGTCCCTCCTCGTGCTCCTCGGCCTCGGCCGCCGCGTGCTGGGCGTGCTCGGCCTGGTCGTGGGTCGTGGGGGCGGCGGTGGGGTCGACCGGCGGTCGGCGCGGGGGGTGCCGACCCGGCGGGTAGCCAGGCGGGAACGCCCCTGCGCCCTGCTGAGCTCCGGGCGGGGAGTCGGGCGGGGCGACCTGCGGGTGACCGGGAGGCATCCCGGGCTGTGCCCCCGCAGCTGCGGGGGCGGCGCCAGGGTCCGCCGCCGGCGGAGGGGGGGCGGCCTGGGCCGACGCCGCGACGAAGAGGCCGATGGCTGCGGCCGCGAGGGCCGTCAGGAAGGTGGACCGGAGGGGGCTCATCCCTGCACCTCGCGGCCGAGCACGCGGCTGGCCAGCGCCCCGGCGAGCCCCTTGGCCTCGCCCTTCAGCGCGGCGCGGACCTGCTCGGCCTCCTGCTGCAGGGCCTTTCGCCCCGCGTTGACCGTCTCGGTGGTCGCCTCACGCACCTTGCCGACGATCTCGCTCTCGGTCTTGAGCCCCTCGGCGCGCTGCGCCTCGCGGTCGGCGTTCCCCGTCGCGCGGGCCTTCTTCATCTCGGTCTCGTAGGTCGTCAGCGCCTGGGCCGACGCCTCGTCCATCTTCCGGGCCGCGAGCTTCGCGCCGTCGATGCGCCGCTCGCGCTCCTCGAAGAGCTTGAGCATCGGCTCGAAGAGCACCGGCTTCAGCACGGTGAGGAGGACGACGAGGATGAGGATCGGCCAGAGGAAGGTGAGGTCGACGTCGACTGTGACCCCGCCCTTCGGGGCGGCGCGGAGACCGAGCGCCGATGCGCTGGCGGTCGCGGAGAGGAGGGAGCTGGCGAGGAACATGCGTCCTGAGCGGGAAGGTGGGTGGGGCGTCGGGCGCGGCGTGCGCCCCAGGCCTCCAGCAGGCCCGTGGGAGCCCTTGGAATTACCCGGAAACGCGCCCCGCCACTACCACCGTGCGTCACGCGTGTCTACCGCCGACCCCGCCGCCCGAGGCCTACCGCCTGTTCCATGCGCCGCGAGCGGCTGTGGCCGTCCGCTCGACCGCCCGTGTCGCGGTCGGACCGTCAGGCGACGCGAGGCGGCCGGGCCGGGCGAGACCCGATCGAGGAGCCGGGAGGGGCGGCCGAGGCGGGGTAGAGGATTGTCGGATCCTCCTCGTCCTCGGGTGGGGGGGTGGCGATCCTCAGCGTCGGCCGGTGGTGGGGGTCGTCGCGCGTCGCCGCCGGCCCGGCCCCCGCCTCCGTATCCATCCCGCCGCGGACCTCGAAGCGGATCAGCGACCCGGTCCGCATCACCGTGATCTTGCCCGAAGCGCCGACCTTCGCGAAGAGCATCGGGACCCCGACGGTCGGCTCGTGGGCGAGCAGGCCGGGGGCGCCGGGGTCCAGGGCGGCGACGTACTGGGCGCCGAGGTACGTGGCGGCCCCGTCGGCCGAACGGCTCGCGCCCGTGGCCGGCCGGAACGGCGTGACGCCGAGGCAGACGCCGTCCTCGTCGAGCATCATCAGGTGCTCGGTGGTCTGGGCGAGGTAGGTGACGGGCATGGGACGGGCTCGGGGGTCTCCTCACCTGTCTGCAAACATCGCACCTGGTCGCCGAGCACCGCTCCTCGCGGATTCTCCCCGTGATCCCGGCGCTGCTCCGCTCGCTCGCCCCACGGCCTGGCAAACGCGGGATCCACCAGGGGGGGCTACCGCCTCCGCTTCTTCTTTCCCCCCGAGCCGTGCCCCGGTGAGGGCTCCGGGACGCCGTACCCCTTCTGCGGCTCCGTCCTGCTGAAGACGAGGAGCGCCCGTCCCCCCTCCGAGCGCGGGTGGACGCTCGTGAACCCCTCGGCCTGCGCGAAGCCGCCGAGGTCCCCCCGGTGCTCCTCCATGTACGCGCTGAACTTCGTCCAGATCGCCCGCGCCTCGACCTCCGGCAGCGCGACGCCGTCGATGACCACGGCCAGCGTCGCCCGCCCCTCGCCGCCGGGGCTCACTGCACGTCCGCCGTGATCTGGGCGGCGTGGGCGGTCACGTCGACCGTGCGGTAGACCTTCTTCACGCGCCCGTTCGCGCCGATGACGACGCTCTGCCGGGCCGCCGCCCCGTCCGTGACCGGCACGCCGAACTGCCTCGCGATGGCCCCGCTCGCGTCGCTGACCAGCAGGAAGGGGAGCCGGTGGTGCCGGGCGAACGCGCGGTGCGAGTCGTCGGTGTCGGTCGAGACGCCGATGAGGACCACCCCCCGCGCAGCCAGCGCGCTCCAGCCGTCCCGGAACGCGCACGCCTCGGCGGTGCACCCGGGCGTCTCGTCCTGGGGGTAGAAGTAGAGGACGACCGGCTTCCCCTTGAGGGCCGAGAGCTGGATCGGGGTGCCGTCGGACGCGGTCGCCGCGAAGTCCGGCGGGACGCTGTCGACGGCGAGGCTCCCGGTCGTCGCCGACGGGGCCGCGGTCGGGGAGGCGACGGTCGGCGGCGCCTCGTGGCTGCAGCCGAGCGCCGTGGGGAGGGCCAGGAGGAACGGGGAGACAATCCGGAGCCAGGTGCGCATGGAGAACTCTCTATAGGGCGAGGCCGGCCTCGTCGACCCGGGAACGGTCGGACAGTGAGGTCCGGGGGCCCGGGGGCAGCCCGGACGGAAGCGGGCGTCTCGAGATCCGCGGCCGCTCTCGGCGCCCGTGGCCAGGCTGGCCGCTCGGGAAGTCCCGAGCGTCGACGGAGAAACCCGGAGCGCCGACGGGGAACTGGACCGTGGTCACCGCGAGCTTCGAAGGCCACACGCCTGACTCCGTGACGCCACGGGCTTGTCCCCACCGAATGGCCGTGCCAGCGTAGCGAGGTGCAAGCGCCTGGCGAGAGAGTCTGTTCCTGGTGCGGCAAGGCCGCGCCGGAGTCCGAGACGGACAAGTCCCTCAGCAGCTCCGAGTTCGGGTGGCGCGTCACGCGCAAGAAGCTCGAGGACGGGAGCCAGGAGGTCGCGTGGCACTGCCCCGGGTGCTGGAGCCGGCTCAAGGAGAGCGGCGGCTCCCCCATGACCCGCTGAACGGCGGGGAAGGCGACGCGTGAACCCCTGGAACTGCCAGGCCCGTCGTCGTATCCGTTGGCCATGAAGCTCGTATCCATGACGTTGACCTCGAGCTGCGAGGGGACGATCGGCGACGCGCTGAAGAGCGTCGTCGACTGGGTCGACTGCTGCCTGGTCATCGACACCGGCGTGAAGGACCGGACCCTCGAGGTGGCGCGCGAGGTGGCCGGCGACAAGCTGGTCGTCCGCCCCTTCGAGTGGCGGTCCGATTTCGCGGCGGCGCGCAACTTCTCCCTCGACGCCGCCCACGAGCTCGGCGGCGACTGGGCGGTGACCATCGACACCGACGAGCGAATCGACCCTCGCGGGGACAACCTCCGCGCGCGCCTCGGGGCGTGCAAGAGCGGCGTCGTCATGCTGCGCCACGACTCCGGCGTCTACGCCAAGGAGCGCTTCTTCCGGCTCCCCGTCAGCGTCCGCTTCGTCGGGCCGACGCACGAGTCGTACGCGGCCTTCAAGGTCGGGTCGGAGACGCTGCCGAAGGCCGTCTTCCGGGAGCTGCCGAAGACCGCCGAGCAGAACCGCGCGAAGTTCGAGCGCGACGTCGTCATCCTCACCAGGCACACGGGCGAGAACTCGCGGGACCCTCGCTGGTTTTACTACCTCGGCGACTCGTACGCGAACCTCGGGCAGCGTGAGGCGGCGATCGACGCGTTCGACCGCTGCGCCGCGCTGCGTGGCTGGGACGAGGAGTCGGCGTGGGCGTGCTACCGCGCGGCCGAGAGCCTCGTCGCGCTCGGGCGCTTCGACGAGGCGGTCGACCGCTGCGCCGCCGGGATGGCGCGGCACGCGGGGATCGCCGAGCTCCCGTGGCTCGCGGCCTTCGCCAGCTACCGCAAGGGGAACAACGACCAGGCCATCTACTGGGCCAACCTGGCGATCCCGAACGGCCTCTTCCGGGGGATCGGCGCGAAGGTGCCGCGCATCGGCTTCCGGAGCCTCTCGCCGCTCTGGGAGGGGCCGTTCGACGTCCTCCGCTGGGCGCTACGTGCCAAGGGGGACGCGGCCGGGGCGGCGGAGGCCGAGGCGCTCTACGAACAGGCGCGCGAGGCGCGCGTCCGCTCGCTCGGCTGACGCGCCCGAGCCCCGCAGCCTCCCCGCGGGCCGCCTCGGGACCTACGCTCGCGCGCGCTGCACCCGCTTCAGGTAAGCCTCGCGGACGATGCGCACGTCGTCGACGAAGCCCGGGAGCTCCTCGAGCGTGAGCGCCTGCGGTCCGTCGCAGAGCGCGCTGGCCGGGGCGGGGTGGAAATCGACGAGCACCATGTTGGCGCCGACGATCACCCCGTCGGCCGCGGCGTGGTGAATCTCGGTCAGCCCGTCGGGCGCGAGGACCCGCCGGCCCGCCGAGTGCGAGGGGTCGATGCAGACCGGGAGCCGCGTGAGTCGCTTGATGACCGGCACGTGCGCGAAGTCGATCAGGTTGCGGTGCGGGGCGCCGAGGTGCGATTTGACGCCCCGGAGGCAGAACACGATGTTCCGGTTCCCCTCGCTCGCGATGTACTCGCACGCGTTGAGCGCCTCCTCGAGCGTGAGGCCCATGCCGCGCTTGAACAGCACGGGGAACTCTTGCTGCTGGCCGACGGCCTTCAGGAGCTCGAAGTTCTGCGCGTTGCGCGTGCCGATCTGGAGCATCACCCCGGTCGGCTCGCCCGACGCGCGCAGGGCGTCCCGGATCTCGTCGAGGTGGCTCTCGCGCAGGACTTCCATCGAGACGACCTTGACGCCGTACTTGCCCGCGAGCTCGAACACCCACGGGAGGCACGGCTTGCCGAGGCCCTGGAAGTCGTACGGGCTCGTCCGCGGCTTGTAGGCCCCCATGCGCGCGGTCGTGATGCCGGCGGCCGCGAGGGCGCGGAACGTCGCCTCGACGTACTCTGGCTCGTCGACCGCGCAGAGCCCCGGGAAGAAGTGGAAGGTCTCCTGCCCGAAGTGCTCGCCGCAGTAGTCGAACCCGGGCGCGTCGACCTGCCCGGCGTGCCTGCCGATGACGCGGTATCGCTCGCTCACCCGCACGACCCTGACGACGCCGCGACGATCCGAGAACGCGTCGGCGGGGACGAGCTTGGTCTCGCCGAGGAGGTGGACCTCCACGAGGGCGTGGGTCTGGCCCTTGAAGGAGTAGACCTTGCCGGTGACGCCGGCGTAGTGGGCGGCCGCCGCGAGGATCTCGAGGACCTCCGGACCATCGGGCGCCACGTCGGGTTGAAGGATGATGATCATGGGGCTCCCCGGATAGTCGCCCCCGAGGGGGAACCTGTAAGCTAGCAGCCCGTGACCGACGAATCCTCAGAGAACCCGGCGGATCGGTCGGCCGGCGCCGCCGTGCCGAGGCCCGGCGTGGGAGACCTGGCGGGCCTCCGTGACGAGCTCGCGCGGATCGACGACGAGCTCGTCCTGCTCCTCGCGGCCCGGATGCGCGTCGTGGGCGAGGTCGGCAGGCGCAAGGCGGAGGAGGGGAGGGCGCCGTTCGACCGGGCGCGCGAGGCCGAGAAGATGGTCGAACTCGCGGCGAAGGCCGACCGCCTAGGCGTGCCGCGCGAGCTGGTGAGCGACGTGTTCGGGGTGCTCTTCGCGAGCTCGCGCGCCAGGCAGCGGACCCTGCTGCTCGATGCAGAGCCGCGGTTCTCGATCGGCGTCATCGGGGGGACGCACGGGATGGGCGAGTTCCTCGCGCGCGTGTTCCGCGGCGCGGGCTACCCCGTGACCGCCATGGGGCTCGACGGCGGTCCGCCGGCCGCGGAGGTCGCGGCGGGAAATGACCTCGTCATCGTGGCCGTCCCCATCGCCGAGGCCGTGCGCGTCATCTCGGAGGTGGGGCCGCGCGTCCGGAAGGGGGCGTGCCTCGCGGACGTCACCTCGCTGAAGCAGGCGCCGCTCGCGGCCATGCTCTCCTCGACGCACCCCGAGGTCAACGTCGTCGGCACGCACCCGATGTTCGGGCCGCACGCGGGCGACGACATGGACCGGCAGCGCGTCGTGCTGTGCCGGGGGCGCGGGGAGGCCGGGGCCGCCCGCGTCCGCAGGCTCTTCGAGCTGTTCGGCGCCGACGTCATCGAGGCCGACGCCGCCGAGCACGACGCTCAGATGGCGCTCATCCAGGTGCTCGTCCACGAGAAGACGATGGTGCTCGGGTCCGCGCTCGAACGGCTGCGCGCCCCCCTCGAACGCTCGCTCGAGTTCGCGAGCCCCGTGTACCGCGCCGAGCTCGCCATGGTCGGCCGGCTCTACTCGCAGGAGGCCGAGCTCTACGCCGACATCCTCACGAACAACGCCGACGGGGCGCGAGTCTCGGCGCTCTTCGCCGAGGAGGCGCGCCGCTTCGCGCTCGCGGTACAGAGCGGAGATCGCGCGTGGATCCTCGGCCGCTTCCGCGAGGTGGCCGGCTACCTGAAGGCGTTCGCCGCGTGGGCGAAGCGGGAGTCGGACGCCCTGCTGCACGACGTCGCGCGCCGCGGGTAAGGGCGGGGCGCACGAGGCGGCCGTCGCTCCGGGGCCGGCAGGCGGCCGCCCTGGCGCGGCCTTCGGCCGCAACCAGTCAACTACTTCCAGGACGGAACTCGCCGCGTACTGCGACGATTGCCGGAAGTAGTAGCTCAGATGATGCCGTACTCCTTGAGTCGCCTGTAGAACGTCCGGCGCGGCAGCCCCAGCTGCTTGGCCGCCTGCACCCGGTTCCAGTTGCAGGCCGTCAGCGCGCGCAGGATGGTCTTCTTCTCCTCGTCCTTGAACTCGCTCGGGCTCCGCGGGACGGACTCTCGCGGCGGCGCCGGCTCGGTCGTGGCCGGAGCGCGCCCGACGCGGATCGGGGCCGGGAGCTGGAGGTCGAGCGCCGTGATCTCGTCGCCGTCGCTCATGAGCCAGGCGTTGAGCAGGACGTGCTCGAGCTGCCGGACGTTCCCCGGCCACTCGTAGGCGGAGAGCGTCCGGAGGGCGCCGCGCTCGACCGCCTTCCGGTCGCGCCGGTAGCGCGTCGCGAAGAGCGAGAGGAAGTGGTCGATGAGGGCGGGCAGGTCGTCCTTCCGGTCGCGGAGCGGCGGGATCTGCACCTCGATGACGTTCAGCCGGTAGAAGAGATCCTCGCGGAACGTGCCGCTCGCCACCATCTGCGACAGGTCGCGGTTGGTCGCGGCGATGATCCGCACGTCGATCGGCTCCTCGCGCGCCGCGCCGACGGGGCGGACCGTCTTCTCCTGCAGCGTCCGGAGGAGGCCCGCCTGCATTGCGAGGGGCAGCTCGCCGACCTCGTCGAGGAGCACCGTGCCCCCCTCGGTCTCGCGGAACACCCCCTTCCGGTCGCGGTCGGCCCCCGTGAAGGCGCCGCGCACGTGGCCGAACAGCTCGCTCTCGAGGAGGTTGGCCGGGATGGCGCCGCAGTTCAGCCCCATGAACGGCTTCTTCGCCCGCGCGCCGGCCTGGTGAATCGCGCGCGCCACGACCTCCTTCCCCACGCCGCTCTCGCCGGTCACGAGGAGCGAGACGTCGGTGTCCTTCACCCGGTCGATGAGCGCGTACAGCCTGCGCATCGCCGCGCTCGTGCCGACGAGGCCCGCGTAGCCGAAGTGTCCGTCGAGCTCGGCGCGCACGGCGCGGAGATCCTTGCGGACGATCGACAGCTGCTCGGTGCGGCGTCCGAGGACCTTCTCGATCTGCTGGCGGGCCGCCGCGAGCTCCTGGTTCGCGCGCGCGAGCTCGGCGGTCCGGGCGCCGTTCTCGGCGAGGAGGCGGGCGGTCTCGATCGCGATGGCCGCCTGGTCGGCGAAGGCCGACAGCGTCGGGAGCTCGGACTCGAAGCGGGCGCCCGGGCGGAGCCGGGTCTCGAGGTAGAGCGCCCCGATCGGGACGCCGCGGGGCGGTGCGCCCCGGATCGGCACGCAGGCGATCGACTGGATCATGAGCTGGTGGACGCTCACGGCTCCGGCGAGGCGCTGGTCGTCACGCGCGCGCGTCGCGATCACGGGCTCCCCCGTCCGCGCGACCTTCTCGGCCACCGACCGCGAGAAGGA
>Ga0316217_10001853_pt1 | contig 26580 bp, 26 predicted proteins | sample 1anoAmetaG_FD_203633 | JGI IMG/M metagenome (GOLD analysis project Ga0316217, IMG submission 203633) | Freshwater microbial communities from Trout Bog Lake, Wisconsin, USA - 1anoA | ecosystem: Environmental > Aquatic > Freshwater > Lake > Hypolimnion/Profundal zone | place: USA: Wisconsin...
GGACGCTGGAGGCGTCGGGAACGGTGGGAACGGTGGAGACCGTGGGGATGTCGGGGACGGTGTGAACGGTGGGAACGGCTGGAGCCGCGGTCGCGGCCGCCACCGCCGCGCCGCGCCGCGGCTGCCACGGCGCGCCGGCCGGCGCGGATGCCCCCGGCTCCGGCGGCCTGACCGGCCCGGCTTCGGCTCCGCCCCGGACCGGAACGGGCGTCCGGGCCACGCAGAGGTCCGCCGCGCCGAGCCCCGCGAGACAGATCAGGAGCCCGGACGGACCGCCCATGCGGGCGCGGCGGACGGCGTTCCGGAATGGCTTGGAAAAGGATTTGAATGGGAACTGCGTGTTCATATGCGAGCGTTCAAGCGGGAAAAGAGGGTTTTATTCAAATGAAGGATGGCTTAAGTATTACGGGGAGAATTTCACCACATTGAAAAATAATAGTCAATGGAATCTTTAGATCAAATTTTTACAATTAATTGTTATAAATATGAGAATAAACTTAATATGCAAAATATTTCTTATGCTTTATTCGGGTAGCCATTTTGTTTTTATAAACATTGAATAAAATTTCAAAAAATGCAATTTTATCTCTAGCTTTATAATATTAATTAGAAGAAAAATGAATCTAATCAAACCTATTGGAAATTGGTTTCAATTCACCGCCCCCCGAAACGCCGATGGCCTATTCGGGAAGTGACGATAAGATCTATTTTATTAATTTTTATCCCCACTCATCACTGTTCATCCCCGTAGCGAGAGGGCGGACGCCCCAGCCGAACTGCACCGGCCGTCCCCCATCCCGGGCCCCCGGTCTGGCACTGACAATCCGGAATGCGTTACATTGAAGGCGAGGCAAGCGCCGCCGTGCCCATAGCTCAGCCGGATAGAGCAACGGCCTTCTAAGCCGTAGGTCGCGCGTTCGAGTCGCGCTGGGCGCACCAACAGGAAGGCCCGGAACCGCCAGGTTCCGGGCCTCCCGCAGCCGGGCGGTCAGGAGGGCTTGGGCGGCGGCCAGGGGAACCACGCCTCGGCATCGGAATCCCGGCAGCGTTCCCAGGACTTGCCTTCGGTGAACAGCTCCTCCCGGTCCCGCCCACAGGCTTTGAAGCCGACCAGGCGGCCCTGGGGTTTGGGCGGGGCGGGCATGGGCATCCAATGGGTCGGGTAGCAGGGCAGCGTGAACCCGTTCCCGCCGTTCTCCCGCCACCAGAGGTCACCCTGGCAGCGCATCGCCACCGCCAGCATGTCATCCGATTCATGCCTGTCGTAGGAACCGCGGCCGATCAGGATGCTGCCATCCCTGGGCGCGGTCTCGATGGATTGCCATTCACTCACGTTCACCTCAGCCTGCATTCATTTTTCAGTATGCGCGTGCCGGGCACGGTCGCAGATCACAATCCCAGCCTCGGATCCAGGGGAAACGGCTCCTGGCCGGAGAGCCTGATCCTGGCGGCGTCGGGGTGCCGGGGATTCACCAGGACGTTCATTTCGACCGGCACGATCACCGAGGGAACGAGCAGGACGCCCGTCACCCCCGCCATGAGCCATTGCGCCCCCAGCGACCGCAGCGCTGCCTTGCCCGTATCCTTCCGCCAATCCGCGGGAAGTTCGGCCGGCAGCCATCGGCTCATGGCCACGTCCCCGGGGATCTCGAAGCGGAGGGCGGCGAGATCGTCCGGGACATCCCCCGGATCCGCATGGACGAGCAGTTCCAGGACCGCGAGGGAAAGGCTGGACGCTCCATAGGCGAGGGGGATTCCCGGGGCGTTCCAGCGCCCCCCCACCCGCCTCGCCCCTTCTCCGTCGAGGGCCGTGGCGGAGTGCCTCGCCTTGACCAGGCGGTAGAACTGCATCAGGAGAATACGCCGTATTCGATCCGGGTCAGCACGGCCTCCGCGGCCTGGGTCCCGATGTCGGTATCCAGCAGCGAAAGGGGCGTGGCGCCCCCCAGCGCCCGGTTGGGCGACTCCAGCCAGCGGATGGCCTTGATCTGGGTGCCCAGCACATCCGTCGCCTGGGCGACCAGACGCACCAGGCGCAGCAACCGCTCGCCCTCCTGGGACTCCAGGCGGCCGCCCTTCCGGCGGCTGAGGGTCCTGGGCGGGATGTGCAGAACTCCCGCCGCCACCTGGTCGCTGAGCCCAAGGTCCATCACCACCCCCCGGTAGAACGCCCAGGGCACCCCCTCACGGACCATTTGCACCATCGCCATGGGGTTGGCCGGCGTATAGCTGGCGTCCAGGAACGGTGGTTTCCGGGACGGGACGGATTTCGCTCGGGATCTGGCCATGGCGCCCTCGGTCATCTGACCTGAATATATTCGCCATTTGGCTAAAAGCAAGGGCTCCGCGCCCTGCCTCGCTTAGGGAAAAACAGCGAGCGGCAGCGAGTGGTTTTCCCAAGCGACCACGGCCGGCATGGGGGCACCGGAACGCCTACTCCTCCTCAATGGGGGCCGTAACCGTCGCTTCCACCGGGGCGCCGGCCTCCTCCAGGGCCAAGGCCAGTTCATCCAGCCGGGTGTCGGCCTCCTCCAAGGACGACGCCAGCTCGAACGCCCACCCGGTTTCCTGGGCGATCCGTTCGAACTGGAGGCGGACCAGGGGGATCTTCACGATCCGCACCACCAGGCGGACGCCCATGACCTTCGCCGCCGCCTGGATCCGGACCAGCTCCTTGAGCCCTTCGGTGTCGGTGGGGTGGAGCCCGGTCATATCGTGGACGATATCGAACCCGGGTCCCAGTTCCTTCATCCCCGCCATCACCGCCTTCGCCACCTCCCTGCGCTCCGCCGGCTCCAGGTGGCCGGTCATGGACACGTACAGTCTTTTCTTGTCGGGGTTGGCGGTTACCTGGAACATCCGGAACTTCCCTGGGTGATGATGGGATGTTTGGCCTACAGGGCCCAAAAATCTTGTTTTTCTCAATTTACCTGGAAAAGGCTCAGCGAAGGCGCTGGAAGCCCGTGCTGAGGTCATTCATCAGGTCCATGGGATCCTCCAGGCCGACGCTCAGACGGATGATGGTTCGTCCATCATACCTCGACGGCAGCGGCCGCCGGTACTGCCCGGCCGTCACCAGGCTCTTGAAGCCCCCCCAACTGTAGCCGATGCCGAACAGCTCGAGGGCGTTGATGAAAGCGGCCAGCCTGGCGGTATCGTACTCCTCCTTGAAGGTGAAGCCGAACAGCCCGGAGGCGCCGCGGAAGTCCCTCCGCCACAGGTGGTGTTCGGGGTGGCTGGGCAGGGCCGGATGCAGCACCTGGTCGACCAGGCTCTGGCCCGCCAGCCACTGGGCGATCGCCAGGGCCGACTGCCCGTGCTGGCGCAGCCGCACCGGCAGCGTCTTGAGTCCGCGCAGGGCCAGGTAGCAGTCCTCGGGCGCGGCGAACAGCTCCATGACCCGGTAGAAGGCTTCGAACCGCGCGGCCAGCGCCGCCGTGACCGTCACCACCCCGAGCAGGACGTCCGAATGGCCCGAGATGTATTTGGTCGCCGACTGCACCGACACGTCGACCCCCAGCTCGAAGGCCCGGAGGTAGAGCGGGGTCGCCCAGGTGTTGTCCAGTACGGTGAGGATGCCGCGCTCCCGGGCCAGCCCGGTGATGGCCGGGATGTCCTGCAGCTCGAAGGTGTTCGATCCCGGCGATTCCAGCAGGATCAGGGTGGTTTCCGGGCGGAAGTACTGGACGATGTCGGCCCCGGCGTTGGCCGGCACGGCGCTGGCCTGCACCTGGAAGCGGGCCAGGATCTCTTCGCAGAAGTGCGTGGTCGGACCGTAGGCGTTGGCGCAGATCAGGATATGGTCACCGGCCCGGGTGAAGGCGAGCAGCGTGTTGATGAGGGCGCTGATCCCGGACTGGAAGGCCCGGGTCAGGGCGCCCCCCTCCAGGTCCCGGACCGCCTCTTCGAACTGGCGCTGCACCGGCATCCGGTCGGTGCCGTAGACGATGCCCGGATACTCCCCGGCGTTGGCGGCGGCCAGGTCCTCGTAGCGCTCGAACAGGACCGTGGAGGCCCGGCCCACCGCGGGGTTGACCGTCTTCACCGGCCGGCCGCCGGCCAGCCGCTCCCCGTCGATGGCCTGGATCAGTCTGGTGGCTTCGTTCATACCCGCTCCCCTTGAGGCAAGTTCAATGGTGCCACATGACTCCGCAACTGCCGGAGGGCTTCGATGCCGGGCCCGGTGATCGTCGTCCCGCCCCGGCCGTGGCGCAGCAGGACGTAGCCGGACGCCTCGGCCTGGACCAGGGCCTTGCGGATCTGCGCCTCGGTGAGGAACAGGTCCCGGGCCTGGGCGGCCTGGACCAGGCTCCTGCGCCCGGACCGGAGCTTGTTCAGGTGGTTGGCGTGCAGGCACTCGAGGATGAACAGGAGATGCTCGCGTTCCAGTCCGGCCGCCTTGATGAAGGCGGCCAGCCCCGGCGCCTCATCCTTCCGGCCCGGATCCGGCCACTTCAGGATCGGCGCCAGGTCCCGCGCCTCGATCGTGTGCTTGTCCAGGTAGGCCAGGTATTCCGCGCAATTCTTGAGTTCCCGCACATTGCCATGCCAGGGGTAGCGTTCCATGAGTTCCGCCGCTTCGGCGGTCAGGGTCAGGTCGACCCCGATCTGCCGCTGCAGGTGCTCGAAGATGAACAGGATGTCGTCCTTCCGCGCGCGCAGGGGCGGCACCTGGATCGGCAGCACGTTCAGCCGGTAGTACAGGTCCCGGCGGAACGTCCCCTCCTCCACCAGCTTCCAGAGATCCTTGTTGGTGGCCGCGATGATCCGGATATCGATGTGGATCATGCTGTCGCCGCCGATCTTCATGACCTCCCGGCTTTCCAGCACCCGCAGCAGCCGGGTCTGCAGGTTCAGGTCCATCTCGCCGATCTCGTCCAGGAAGATGGTGCCCTTGTGCGCCAGTTCGAACAGCCCCGGCTTGCCGCCCCGCCGGGCGCCGGTGAAGGCGCCCTCCTCGTAGCCGAACAGTTCACTTTCCAGCAGGCTTTCCGGCAGGGCGGCGCAGTTCACCGTCACGAACTGCCATTCCTTGCGCCGGCTTGCGTTGTGGATGGCGTGGGCGAACAGCTCCTTGCCGGTGCCGGTCTCGCCGATGATCAGCACGGAGGCGTCGGACTTGGCCTTCTTCCTCGCCAGGTTCTTGATCTCCATGAAACCCTCGTCCCGGGTCAGGATGTGCTCGAAGGTGAACCGGGCCCGGTGGCCCTTGCCCAGGAGCTGGGACCGCAGCCGGTGCTGGCTGCGCTCCTTCTCCTCGAACTTGTTGATGATGGCCAGGGCGCCCCGGGTCTTCCGGGCGGCGATCACCGGCACCACCTTGATGGAGATGTCCCGGGAATTGATCTTCACCAGGGTGTGGTCCACCTCCAGCAGATCCGCCATCACCCGGTCGAAGGGGATCCCTGGGATCAGGTCCGCGGCCCGGCAGCCCACCAGGTCGCCCGGGCTGTCCAGCACCTCCCTGGCCTTCCGGTTGCAGGCGTAGACCACGCCGTTGTTCTCGATGATGATGATCCCGTCGTCCATGACGTCCAGCAGGCTGGACAGCTGGCTCTCCAGGATGTTGGTCCGGTCGAACAGCGAGGTGACGCTGTCGGGACTGGTGCGGATGCCCTGGAAATACTCGACGAAACGCTCCTCCTTGAGCAGCCGCTCCAGCCCCAGGGCGGTCGCCAGATCGATCACCGTCTTGGCGTCGATGACCCGGTCGCCGATATCGATCACCCGCTTCACGAAGGCCGGCATATGCCTGAGCTCCCCCGGCGTCACTCCGGTCTCGACCGGCGGGACATGGGTGATCCCGGGGTAGAACGGCACGAATTCCAGGTGGTTCAGCCCCAGCTGATGGAACAGGGAAATGGTGTCCATGGTCATTTCCACGCTGTAGTTCACCACCAGCACCGACAGCCCGGGCGGCAGGGCGGCGACCCGCTGGTACTGCTCCTCGGTGAGGGTGTTGCTGATGATGATGGCCTTTGCATCTATTGGAATGAACTGTTTGAGGTTGAGGTAGATCTGGTAGATGGAAATGACGAACACGTCGGCATCGATGGGGCTGTTGATGTTGACCACATCGTAGGAATAGCACTGCAGTTCGATGGCGCCGCGGAACAGGGCCTCCAGGGTCCTGCGGTGGACCTCGGCGACGCTGGCGAAGGCGGTGATCAGCGCGACTTTCTTGGCCACGGGCAAGCCCTCCGGGGATGGTCCAGAACAATGGGGTCAATGGGCTATACTAACAACCCATTAATCCCATTGCCAGCGCCAGCCCATCGCGGAATACCGCCCGGTCCCTGGGACCGGATCCCAATCGGTAGCCTTTTTAAGGGTTGAGTCGTAGGTTTCAGGTTTTCAAGGGATGGCACGCAAAATGCTTAATTCCAGCTCTAGCCGTATGCCATTTTGCCAATGCTATAGTGGGTTTATTAATAACCCCCATCAGCCTAGGGTTTGAAACCTTCTGTTGCTCGAACGGTTCATCGGGATCCTTTGGCGTTCAGCCCAAAGCCAATCCCCGGCCCCGGATCGAGTGCCTCCGGGGCCATCACCGGACCGTACTTTCCATCCGTCTGCCATGCCCCTGCTGTCCAACCCTCAACCCCACCCACTCCCGCAGGAGGAGACCCCATGAACTCGAAGCTTTCGGCCATGATCCCGCTGGCGGTCGCGCTCTGCGCGGTCATCGGCTGCGACAAGAAGAGCGACGTCATCAAGATCGGCCAGGCGGTCGCGCTGACCGGCGACAACTCCACCTGGGGCCAGTCGGAAAAGAACGCCCTGGACATGGAGATCGCCAAGATCAACGCCAAGGGCGGGGTCATGGGCAAGCAGATCCAGCTCATCTCCTACGACACCCGGGCCGACGCCACCGAGGGTGTGAACGTCACCAAGCGGCTGGTGAGCGACGGCGTCTGCGCCATCATCGGCCCCGGCCAGAGCGGCGTGGCCATCGCCATGACCTCCGTCACCGAACCGGCCAACGTGCCGTTCCTGGCCACCTCGGCCACCAACCCCAAGGTCACCGTCGACGACAAGACCGGCGCCGTGCGCAAGACCGCGTTCCGCACCTGCTTCATCGACCCGTTCCAGGGCACCGTGGCCGCCCAGTTCGCCGCCAAGAACCTCAAGCTGAAGAACGCCGCCATCATCTACGATGTGGGCTCGGACTACTCCTCCTGGCTGGGCAAGTACTTCACCACCGAGTTCGAGAAGCAGGGCTGCAAGGTGGTCGCCAGCGAGGCGTTCCGCTCCGGCGAACTGGACTTCCGCGCCATCCTCGGCAAGATCAAGGGCTCCAACCCCGACGTGCTCTACATCCCGACCATGCAGAAGGAAGCCGCGCTGATCATGAAGCAGGCCGCCGACCTCGGCATCAAGGCGATCCCCATGGGCGGCGACGGCTGGGCCAGCCCCGACCTGATCACCCTCGGCGGCGCCGCGGTCAACGGCTCCTACTTCGTGAACATCACCAGCCTCGAGGACCCCGACATCCAGGGCTTCATCAAGGACTACCGGGCCAAGTACAGCAATGACCCCGTCATGCCCAACCCGGTCATGGCGATCGACGCCCTGGACGTGATCATCGACGCCATCACCAAGACCGGCGGCGTGGATCCCAGCAAGCTCACCGCCCAGATCGAGCAGACCAAGGGCCTGCAGACCCTGTCCGGCGTGTTCACCATCGACGCCAGCAACCACAACCCGCTGAACAAGCCCGCCATCATCCAGCAGGTCAAGGACGGCAAGTTCATCTACGTCACCAAGTTCGTCACCCAGTAGGCTGTCTTTGAAGCGGGGCCGGCGCGCCCAGCGCCGGCCCGCTTCTTCCACGATTCGTTCTGATCGCGGCAGGACCGCGCGGGAGGGGGACCTTTGTTCGTCCAGACCTTGTTGACAGGATTGGCCATCGGCGGCATCTACGCGCTCATGGCGGTGGGCTACTCGCTGGTCTTCAGCATCCTCAACTTCAGCAACTTCGCCTACGGCTCCATCATCATGCTGGGGGCCTACATCAGCTACTTCTCCATGGTCAAGCTGGGGCTGCCGCTGGGGGTGGCCCTGGCCCTGTCGATCCTGGGCGCCGCCGCGCTCTGCTACCTGAACGAGCGGCTGGCCTACTCGCCGCTGCGCAAGCGCCGGGCCTCCTCGCTGTTCTTCATGATCAGCGCCATGGGCACGGCGATCTTCCTGGAGAACCTGGTCTACGCCATCGTCGGGGCGCACTTCTACGCCTTCCCCGAGGTGTTCACCAAGCGCAACATCACCTTCCACGGGGTCTCCATCGGCGTGCTGGACGTGTTCGCCATCGCCTTCTCGTTCGCCGCGATCTACGCCCTGCACTACTTCCTGCAGAAGAGCCGGACCGGGATCGCCATCCGCGCCGCCAGCTACGACATCCAGGTCTGCGGCCTGAACGGCGTGAACGACAAGCACCTGATCGGGCTGGTGTTCTGCCTGGCCGGGGGGCTGGCCGGGATCTCCGGCACCTTCCTGGGCATGAAGTACATCGTCTACCCGACCATGGGCTGGATCACCAACAAGGCCTACATCGCGGCGGTCATCGGCGGCCTGGGCAGCCTGCCCGGGGCGGTGGTGGGCGGGATCCTGCTGGGGGTGACCGAGACCTTCGTATCGGCCTACGTCTCCTCGGTGGTCCGGGACGTGTTCAGCTTTTCGCTCCTGGTCATCCTGCTCATGGTGATGCCGACCGGACTGTTCGGCCGGTTCCTGGAAGAGAAGGTGTAGCCCGCCATGTGGTCCTACATATCCGGCGTCATCTCCCTCGGCCTCATCTACGTCATCGCCACCGTCGGCCTGGCGGTCTTCACCGGCTTCACCGGGCTGTTCTCCCTGGGCCACGCGGCGTTCTTCGCCATCGGCGCCTACACCGCGGCGATCCTCACCTACTTCTACGGCTTCAACTTCTACGTGGCCCTGGCCATGGGCGGCTGCGCCGGCGGGCTGGTGGGGCTGCTGATCGGCTATCCCACCCTCAAGGCCAAGCTCCGCACCGACTACTTCGCCATCGCCACCCTGGGCTTCGGCGAGGCGATCCGGGTGCTGCTGGAGAACCTGCCGATCACCCAGGGCGCCCGGGGCCTGCCCGGGATCCGCGGCGACACCAACCTGCCGGTGCTGCTGGTGTGCACCTTCATCGTCATCTGGTTCGCCTGGAACCTGATCCACTCCCGCCACGGCCGGGCCTGCATCGCCATCCGCGAGGACTTCGTCGCCGCCGAGATGATGGGCGTCAACATCTTCATCGGCCGGCTGCGCTCGCTGGTGTTCAGCGCCTTCTGCGCCGGGCTCGCCGGCGGGCTGTTCGCCCACTACTTCTGCTTCATCCAGCCGTCCATGTTCACCTCGTACATGTCCACCCAGATGACCGCCGCGGTGGTGGCCGGGGGCATGGGCAGCATCAGCGGCCCGGTGATCGCGACCCTGGTCTTCATCGGCATCCCGGAAGCGCTCCGGGTGGCCAACATCTGGCGTCTGGTGGCCTACGGCCTGCTCCTGGTGCTCATCATGGTGTTCCGCCCGCAGGGCCTGATGGGCTACCGGGAGTTGTCGCTGGACCTGGTCAGGGGCTGGTTCCGTGGCCTCAGGAAGGGCGGTAAGGCATGATCCGCGAAAACGAGAACCCCACCAGGCCGGTCCTGGAGATGCAAGGGGTCACCAAGCGCTTCGGCGGCATCACCGCCTGCAAGGACATCACCTTCAACGTCGCCCGGGGCCAGATCATGGGCCTGATCGGACCCAACGGCGCCGGCAAGACCACCGCGTTCAACCTGATCACCGGGGTCTACGGGCTGACCGCGGGATCGATCCTGCTGGAGGGCGAACCCATCACCGGCCGGCGCCCGGACCTCATCGTCCGCCAGGGCATCGCCCGCACCTTCCAGAACATCCGCCTGTTCAAGAACCTGAGCGTGCTGGACAACGTGGTCATCGCCCTGGACTGCCACGAGACCTACCTGCTGGGCGCCTCCTTCCTGCGGCTGCCGGTGGTGCTCAGGCGGGAAAAGGCGATCCGGGAGCAGGCCATGTTCTTCCTGGCCGCGGTCGGGCTGGAGGACAAGGCCGCGACCCGGGCCGACGCCATGCCCTACGGACTGCAGCGCAAGCTGGAGATCGCCCGGGCGCTGGCGCTGAAACCCAGGCTGCTGCTGCTGGACGAACCCGCGGCCGGCATGAACCCGGAGGAGTCGCTGGACCTGGCCCGGCTGATCCGGAAGATCCACGACGATTTCCAGCTGACCACGCTCCTGATCGAGCACCACATGGACGTGGTCATGGCGCTCTGCGAGCGGATCTTCGTCATGAACTTCGGCGAAAAGCTGGCGGAGGGCTCAGCGGAGGCGATCCAGAAGGATCCCGATGTGCTCAAGGCCTACCTGGGAGAGGGGTTCAAGCGTGCTCAGCATACATAACCTCAACGTGAAGTACGGGCACATCCACGCCCTGCACGACCTGAGCCTCGAGGTGGAGGAAGGCACGGTGGTGGCGGTGGTCGGCGCCAACGGCGCCGGCAAGACCACCCTGCTGGCGACCCTGGCCGGACTGCTGGCCCCGGCCAGCGGCGAGATCAGCTTCCGGGGCGAACATCTGCCCCGGGAGGCCTACAACGTGGTGGCCAAGGGCATGTGCCTGGTGCCCGAGCGGCGCCGGCTCTACGCCAACCTGACCGTCAAGGAGAACCTGATGATGGGCGCCTACCTGCGCAAGGACAAGGACGGCATCAGGTCCGACCTGGAGGAGATGTACCAGCTGTTCCCGATCATGCGCGAGCGGATCAACCAGTACGCCGGCACCCTGTCGGGCGGCGAACAGCAGATGTGCGCCATCGCCCGCGGACTGATGTCCCGGCCCAAGCTGCTGCTGCTGGACGAGCCCTCGCTGGGCCTGGCGCCGCTCATGGTCCAGCACATGTTCAAGATCATCCGGGAGATCCGGGAGAAGGGCGTCACCATCCTGCTGGCCGAACAGAACGCGTTCCAGGCCCTGGACATGGCCGACCACGCCTTCGTCCTGGAGACCGGCAAGGTGATCGTCTCCGGCACCGGCCAGGATCTGCTGGACGATCCCCTGGTGCAGAAGGCCTATCTCGGAGTCACCCACTGAGCTCTTTCCGCCAGGACCTTGGCTGGCAACGTTTACCGGACGCCTTGGCGCCCACCTGGGGTATTGCCCCGATTGGAGAAAAACCATGAAAGCTGGATTGAACAAAGAGACCCTCGTCCTGCACACCGGCAACGAGATCGATCAGCAGTTCGGGGCCCTGAGCGTGCCCATCTACCAGGTGACCACCTTCCTCCAGGATGTGCAGGGCAACACCAAGGGCTTCGAGTATTCCCGCTCCGGCAACCCGACCCGGGACGCCCTGGAGAAGGCCTTCGCCGCCCTGGAGCACGGCAAGCGCGGGCTGGCCTTCGGTTCCGGCATCGCCGCCATCTCGGCGGTGTTCATGACCTTCTCCACCGGCGCCCATTTCGTCGTCTCCGACGTGGTCTACGGCGGCACCTACCGCCTGCTGACCAAGATCCTCAGCCGCATGGGCATGACCGTGACCTTCGTGGACAGCTCGGACCTGGCGGCGCTCGAGGCGGCGATCACCCCCCAGACCAAGGCCGTGTTCGTGGAATCCCCCACCAACCCGATGATGGCCGTGTCGGACCTCCGGGCCATCGCCGGCATCTGCAGGCAGCGCAAGCTCACCTTCATCGTCGACAACACCTTCATGAGCCCGTACTGGCAGAACCCGCTGCTGCTGGGCGCCGACGTGGTCGTGCACAGCGGCACCAAGTACCTGGGCGGCCACAGCGATGTGCTGGCCGGCCTGGTGGTGACCGCCACCGAGGAGCTGGGCGAGGAAGTGCACTTCATCCAGAAGGCCATGGGCGGCGTCCTGGGCCCCCAGGACTCCTGGCTGCTCATGCGCGGCTTCAAGACCCTGGCGGTCCGGATGGAGCAGCATGAGCGCAACGCCAACGTCCTGGCCGAATGGCTGACCACCCTGCCGGGGATCGAGAAGGTCTACTATCCGGGCCTGAAGAGCCATCCCCAGCACCAGTTGGCCAAGGCCCAGGCCGGCGGGTTCGGCGGCATGATCTCGTTCGAGCTGACCAGCCCCGCGCTGGCCGACCACTTCCAGAGCCGGCTGAAGCTGGTCTCCCTGGCCATCAGCCTGGGCGGGGTGGAAAGCCTCATCTGCCTGCCGGCCAAGACCACCCACGCCTCCTTCCCGCCCGAACTGCTCGACGCGCTGGGCGTCAACGACCGGCTGGTGCGGCTGTCGGTCGGCATCGAGAACGTCGAGGACCTGAAGGCCGACATCCTCCAGGCCCTGTCGAACCAGTAGCCCATGCCAGGCTCAGCCGCGGAGGCCCCCATGACCCAGACGCAACCGGACAGCGGCGAATTCAGGATTCTTGCTCCCGGGAGCCGGGGGGTCATGGGCTGGGCCGGCAAGGAGGGCCTGCTGCCCGCGACCGGCCTCGGCACCCGCTGCGTCCACGGCGGCGCCGCGCCGGATCCCGCCTACGGCGCCGTGGCGGCGCCCATCTACGAGACCAGCACCTTCGCCCTGCTGGACATCCGCACCAGCTGCGGGTTCGAGTACACCCGCTCCGGCAACCCGACCCGGGCCCGGCTGGAAGAGGCCATCGCCCTGCTGGAGGGCGGCTGCGGCGCCATCTGCACCAGCTCCGGGATGAGCGCCATCCTGGCGGTGCTGAGCCTGCTGGAGCACGGCAGCCACGTGCTGTGCCCCATGGACTGCTATGGCGGCACCTTCCGCACCCTGGAGCACGCCCAGCGGGTCCACGGGCTGGAGACCACCTTCCTGGACCTGGGCGACCTGGAGGCGGTGCGCGCCGCCATCCGGCCCAACACCCGGATGATCTGGGCCGAGACCCCCTCCAACCCGCTGCTCCGGCTGCTGGACCTGGAGGCCCTGGCCGGGATCAAGCGGCAGCATGGCCTGCTGCTGGCGGTGGACAACACCTTCCTGTCGCCGGTGCTGCAGCAGCCCCTGCGCTGGGGCGCCGACCTGGTCTTCCACAGCACGACCAAGTACCTGAACGGCCACAGCGACGTGGTGGGCGGGACGGTGGTGGCGGCCGCCTCCAGGGGCGATCTGCTGCAGCGCCTGGGCACCCTCAACATGACCCTGGGCACCAGCCAGAGCCCCCACGACTGCGCCCTGGTGCTGCGCGGGCTCAAGACCCTGCACCTGCGCATGCGCGCCCACGAGTCCAACGCCCGGGCACTGGCCGCGTTCCTGGATGGCCATCCGGCGGTGGCCAGGGTCAACTACCCGGGCCTGGCCAGCCATCCCCAGCACGACCTGGCGCGGCGCCAGCAGAGTGGATTCGGGGCCATGCTCAGCTTCGAGCTGCAGGACGGGTCGGCAGAGTCGGTGGCCCGGGTGCTGCGGCGGCTGCGCTGGTTCACCCTGGCCGAAAGCCTGGGCGGAGTGGAGAGCCTCGTCGCCCAGCCGGCCAGCATGAGCCACGCCTCCATGACCCCGGAGATGCGCGAGCGGATCGGGATCCGGGATGGGCTGATCCGGTTGTCGGTGGGGGTGGAGGACGAGGCGGACCTGGTCGAGGATCTCAGGCAGGCGCTGGAAAGCTGAAGGCCGGGCCGGCGGCCGCAGCTTTGCCGAAACTTTTTAATTTGTTTTTATCATTCTTTATCCCCGTTCATCCTGTTCATCCCCGTCGAAAAAAGCCAAGGATGTCGAGGCGCTGGAACAATTCGCGCCGAAGCACCCATCGTTTTTTTCGACGGGGATGAACAGGATGAACGGGGATGAAGAAGATGAAAGCCATGAAATCAGTGGTTCAAATCCGAAATTCAGGATTCGATTCTTTCCTCAGCGACCCTCCGCCTGGAAGGAATCATTTCCCCTCCGGATCCGGCAGGGGTTCCGGATCCAATAGTTTGAGATGCCGGTCGAAATCCGACTCGAACAGCCGATCCTGCACGATCCGGTACTTTTCGAACTCGCTTTCGGCGAAGGCCCTGGCGATCTCTTGGGTAACCTTGCCCGGGTTGTCCAGGATTTCACGTTCATTGAAGCGCAGGAAGGCGTTGAGCTTGCTGGCCCAATCCTGCATGGTCATGGGGATGTTCCGCTCGGCCTGATCCTCGGCGTAATCGAGGTACATGCCCACGATGCGGTCCAGGGACTTCAGTTCCTGTTCGGCCAGGTAGTTCTTGGCGACGGACACATCCGGCCTGACGATCTTGCCGTCTGGAGCGTTCCTCCAGGAGGTCAGTCCCATCTGCCTCTTGGTGGCGTCCGCCCGCTCGACGATCAGTTCGGCGGCCGTATGGCCGTGGATGGCGAAATGCAGCTTGTTCTGGACCGTGGCGAAGAAGGTCTTGGTGGTCTCGGCATCCTTGCTGTAGTCCATGGCCGTGGCGTAGATGTCGGTGATCTTCTGGTAGAACCGACGCTCGCTCGCCCGGATTTCCCGAATCTCGGCCAGGAGATCCTCGAAATACTCCTTGCTGAAGAAACTCCCGTTTTTCAGCCGCTCCTTGTCCAGCACATATCCGCGGATGGCGAAGTCGCGCAGCACGCCCGTGGCCCATTGCCGGAACTGGATGGCACGGGCGGAGTTCACCCGGAATCCCACGGTGATGATTGCGTCCAGATTATAAAATTCAACATTCCTGGAGACCTTTCGGGTTCCCTCTTTTTGAACGATTAGGAAATTCCTAATAGTTGAACCCTTCTCGATCTCTCCCTGACCGTAAAGGTTGGAGAGGTGTTCATTGATGGTTGGAACAGAGACCTCGAACAGCACCGCCATCAGCTTCTGCGAAAGCCAGACCGTTCCATCCTCGACCCTGACCTCGATGGTGCTTTCGCCCGCCTGCCTGGTGAAGATCAGGAACTCGGCCGTGCTGTTGCGGATCTGGAAAGTCTTGTTCTTGCTCATGCCCAGGCTCGTCAGGATGGATCCGGTCCCCAGGCATCCTGCCGGGAGGACTGGACCAGGAAGGCTAGCACAGTTCGCCGGCCCGGATCCTGGCCAGCAGGTCGTCGGCGAAGGTGCCTTCCATGACCTTCTCCACCGGCCCCACCAGGTGCGCGCTGCCGCCGGCGAAGGTCACCTGCAGCACGCCGCCGGGCATGTGCACCGTCACCTCGTCGTCCACCAGCCCCAGCTTCCGGGCCGCGGCCGCCGCGCCGCAGCTGGAGCTGCCCGAAGCCAGGGTGTAGCCGGCGCCCCGCTCCCAGATCTCGATGAGGATCTCCGAGCGGGAGAGCACCTGCAGGAACTGCACGTTGGTCTTGGCCGGGAACATGGGCGAACGCTCGATCACCGGGCCCAGCCGGCAGGCCAGGGCTTCGCTCGGCGCCATCCCGGTCACCACGCAGTGCGGGTTGCCCATGGAGACGAAGGTGATCCGGCAGTGGTCGGTCCCGAACGCGAACTCCCGGTCCACGATCTCGTCCAGGCCCGCCGCCGGGGCCGCGATGCGGGCGTCGAAGCGGGCCGCGCCCATGTCCACCTTCACCACCTTGGCGGCCGGATCGACGATCTGCGCCAGCACCCGCCCGCCCCCGACCCGGATCGGGAACGGCGAGGCGTCCACGAAGCCGTGCTCGTACAGGAACCAGGCGAAGATGCGCAGGCCGTTGCCGCTCTTCTCCGCCTCGCTGCCGTCCGGATTGAAGATCCGCAGGGTGGCCTGCTCCGGGTCGGCCAGGTCGGCCAGCGGCCCCAGCAGGATCCCGTCCGACCCGGCCCCGTAATGCCGGTCGCAGATGGCCCGCACCGCCCCGGGCGTGGGCTCGAACGGGAACTCCGCCGGGTCGATCACCAGATAGTCGTTGCCCAGTCCGTGGTACTTGTGGAAGTCCGCCATCCCAGCTCCAAGGTCATCCAGCCTCCAGCATAGCTGGCACTGATACAATGGGTCCTCCCCGACGGGACTATCAGCGTGACCCATGATCCTACGCAAGGAATACGGCTTCGAAGCCGCCCACTTCATCTACAACCACCCCGGCAAGTGTCGCAATCTCCATGGGCACAGCTACAAGCTGTTCGTTTCGCTGGAAGGCCAGGTCAACCCGGAGACGGGCATGATCATCGACTTCGATGATCTCTCCAAGATCGTGCGGGAACAGGTGCTGGCCCCGCTGGACCACCGGTTCCTCAACGACCTGATCCCCCTGTCCACGGCCGAGAACATCTCCGTCTGGATCTGGGAGCAGCTCAAGCCGGGACTGCCGGAACTGAGCCAGCTCGAGCTGTTCGAGACCACCGACAACTGCGTGATCTACCGGGGGGTCTGATGCGGCTGGGCTGGATGGCCCTACCATTGCTGATCGCGGCTCCCTCCTGCTCCCCCGTGCAGCAGTACCGGGAGGCGGCCCGCAGCCTGCGGTTCACCCTGGACCGGGTCGAGCCCAACCTGGAGCTGGCCTTCCCCCTGGACCGCTCCCGGATCACCTTCAACGTCACCATCGGGGTCGTCAACCCTTCCGATGTCCCGTTCCATCTGCTGGGGTTCGAAGGGACCTTCCGGATGGAGACGGACGGCGGCCTCCGGCCCCTGGGCGAGGTCCGGATGCCCCAGTCCCTGGAGCTTCCGGCCCAGGGCAAGGCGCCGCTGTTCCTGGCCCTGTCCTTCGGCTACCGGGACCTGTCCGACCGCTGGCCGGCGATCCAGGCGGCGCTGCGCGGCGAGCGCCCCGGCGTCTGGCAGCTGGACGGCGTCCTGCGCGGCGAGGCCTACGGCATCCCGGTCCAGCTGCCGGTGCAGGTGCGGCGTTCCTTCGGGACCGCCCCATGATCCGCGCGGTCGTCTTCGATCTCTGGAACACCATCGTGCACAGCCGGAACGGGGATCCGTTCCAGCACCTCCAGCGCCTGCTCGCGGAGGAGCAGCGGCGCCACTTCAACGACCTCAAGCGGGACGCCATGGGCCGGCCCTATGCCGACGCCCAGGCGCTCCTTTCGGTCTGGCAGGAACGGCTGGGACTCAGCTCCGGCCAGCTGCGGACCATGGCCGACGTGTTCCGGACCGCCGCCGGCGACGCCCAATGCTTCCCCGAGGCGATCCAGGCGGTGCGGGAAACCCGCCGGCTGGCCAGGGCCGCCCTGCTTTCCAACACCCAGAGTTTCGATCTGGGGTTCCTGGAGCGGCTGGACCTCACCACCCTGCTGCCCAGCCGCTTCCTCAGCGCCGAGCTGGGGGCGCTCAAGCCGGACCGCGCGGCATTCGACGCGGTGCAGCGCCGGCTCGGGCTCTTCCCCGGCGAACTGGCCATGGTCGGGGACAGCTGGCGGGATGACATCACCGGCGCCCTGGAGGCGGGCTGGACCGCCATCTGGGTGAACCGGAAAGGCGTGCCGCGTCCGCCGGCGGATCCCGATGCCGACCTGGTGGAAATCACCGACCTCGCCCCGGTGCCCAGCATCATCGAGAACCTCCAGGCCGGGGCGCGGTGCAGCACCTGCCTGGGCTGATCAGGTCCGCCAGAGATCGAAGAAGTTGAAGAACTGGTAGGGGCGTTCCGCCACGAAGCCTTCGAGGGCCTGGCTGAACTGCTCGGCATACGGGCGGTATGCCTCGGCTTTCCGGCCCAGACCCGCCGGCACCCGGATGGTCCGCGCCAGCTGCAGCGTCGTCCGCCCCCCGGCCTCGAAGGCGAAGATCACCGCCACCGGGGCCCCGGTGGCGGAAGCCAGCTTGTAGGGGCTGAACGGCACCCGCACCGGTCCGCCCAGGAAGTCCACGGCCACCGTGCCGCTGCCCATGCCCCGGTCGCCCATGATGCAGAGCACCTCCCCCTGCCCCAGCACCTGGAGCATCCGCAGGGTGGAGCCCAGGGCGTCCGCCGGGTCGAGCAGCCGGAATGGCGGGCCGCCCTCGCCGTGCTCGAAGAAATGCTTGTCCACATCGCCGCCGTCCCGGTGGATCAGCAGGGTCACCGGAACCCCCAGCGTCTCCAGGGTCGCCATGCCGTGCTGCCAGCCGCCCACGTGGGCGGTCACCAGGATCAGGCCGTGGCCTTCGGCCAGCAGGAGCTTGAGCCTGGCCCGGTCCTCCTGTCCCGCGACCGGCCGGCCGGGGCCCAGGATCCCCAGCACCGCCCGGTCCACCAGCACCTTGCCGAAGGCCAGGCAGAGCCGGTAGGTGTCCCTGCCCCGGGCCCAGAAGCCGCGGCCGGGAAACCGGCGCCGGAGGTAGTGTCCCGCCTTGCGCCGCACCGCCGGGCTGAACACCACGTACCAGAGCACCACCAGCCGGAGGAGGGCGTAGGCCGGCCCCCGGCCGAAGGCCCGGATCACCGTGTAGAAAATCCCGTGCTGGAACCTGGAACCGAGACTGCGGCTGCTCCAGGCCTTGTCCACTACGGCAGGCACTCGATCAGCAGCGAGGTGTTGATCCCGCCGAACGCGAAGTTGTTGTTCATGAAGATCGCCCCGCCCGGAGTGCGGCCCGTCCCCATCAGGTAGTCCAGGTCGGCGCAGAGGGGATCCACATTGGCCAGGTTGATGGTGGGCGCCACCCAGCCGCGCCGGGTCATCTCGATGCCCAGCCAGGCCTCGATCGCCCCGCAGGCGCCGAGCGTGTGCCCCAGGTAGCTCTTGAAGGAGGTGATGGGGACGTTCCGGCCGAAGGTCTCGCGCGTGGCGTGGCTTTCCGCCCGGTCGCCGTGATCGGTGGCGGTGCCGTGGGCGTTCACCCAGTCCACGTCCGAAGGGGCCAGCCTGGCGTCCTTCAGGGCGAGCCCCATGGTGGCGGCCATGGTCTTCTGCTGCGGCTGGGTGACGTGGGCCCCGTCCGAGTTGGTGCCGAAGCCCAGGATCTCGGCATAGATCCTGGCCCCGCGGGCCAGGGCCCGTTCCCGTTCCTCCAGGATGAGCGTGCAGGCCCCTTCCCCCAGCACCAGGCCGTCCCGGTCCCGGTCGAAGGGGCGGGGCGTGGTGGAGGGCTGGTCGTTGCGCACGCTGGTGGCGTACAGGGTGTCGAAGATGGCGGCGCTGCAGAAGGTCAGCTCGTCCGAACCGCCGGCCACCATCACGTCCTGCATGCCGTGGCGGATCGCCTCATAGGCGAAGCCGATCGCCTGGCTGCCGGAAGTGCAGGCGCTGCTGGAAGGGATGACCCGGCCGGTGAACCCGAAGAACAGGCCGATGTTCACCGCCGCGGTATGACTCATGAATTGAATATAACCGGTGGCGCTGATGCCGGTGGCCCTGCAGTTGACCAGGCTTCGGCCCAGGGCCAGCATCGGCTCGAGGCTGCCCGAAGAGGAGCCGTAGGCCACCCCCATGGAGCCGCTTTGCAGGAACGGGTCGTCCCGCATCCCGGCGTCCTCCAGGGCCAGTTCCGTGGCCCGGACCCCCAGGAGCGCCACCCGGCCCATGGAGCGGGTCAGCTTGCGCGGATAGTGGCACGGGGCGAAGAAATCCAGCAGTGGCGCGCCCAGGCGGGTCTGGAGGTCCTCGTAGGCATCCCATTCGGGCATGGTCCGCACCCCGCTGATGCCGGCCCGGAGGTTGACCTCCACCGCATCGTATCTGTCTCCGAGCGAAGTCAGTCCGCCCATTCCGGTTACGACCACCCGCCGATTCAAACACGACCCCCTGAAAAACCTGCCCACTGCCTTAGCATCCCACACTCACCTTGGGATACCGGCGTTTCATGGTCCCATGGATAAATATACTCAAGGATCGCCTAATACCAAGGGACTCTCTCTTGTGATGGTCCTCACAACCCGAGGGCAAGGATAACGGGGCCGGATAAATAGTGAAAGACAGGGGCCCCGGCTCATGCAAATCATTAAGCCTATGGCCCGCGTCCTCCTGATTTCAAGCAATGTCACCGAAGAGCCCATGCCGGTCTATCCGCTCGGGCTTTCGGTCGTCGCCGCCGCCCTGACGGCCGCGGGCCACCAGGTCGAGCAGTTCGACTTCCTCGCCGCGGGGCAGTCGCTCGACCTGCTGCGGGCCCGGCTCCGGGCCTTCGCCCCGGGCTACGCGGGCATCGGCATCCGCAACCTGGACGACTGCGATTCCCTGACCCGGACCAGCTACCCGGCCCTGGCCGGCGCGCTGGTCGAGGTGATCCGGGAGACCCCGGGCATCCCGGTCATCCTGGGCGGCTCCGGCTTCTCCCTCATGCCGGCGGAGCTGCTGGCGCTCACCGGCGCCGACTACGGGATCGTCGGCGAAGGGGAGCGGGCCATCTGCGACCTGATCGGGGAGCTCGAAGCCGGCCGCCGGCCCCCGCCCCTGGTGCGCAACGCCGCGCCGCTGGAGGCGGCCGCCATGCCCGCCCCCCTGTACTCGGCCGGCCTGGTCGAGTTCTACCGGGAGCGCAGCGGCATGATCAACTTCCAGACCAAGCGCGGCTGCACGGAGCATTGCGTCTACTGCAACTACCCCCAGCTGGAGGGAAGCCGGCTCCGGCCCATGGATCCGCGGGCGGTGGTGGACGCCCTGGAACAGGCCGGGCGGGAGCACCGGGCCGACAGCTTCTTCTTCACCGACGCCTTCTTCAACGACAAGGAAGGGCATTATCTGGCCGTGGTGGAAGAGCTCCTGAGGCGGGACCTCGGGCTCAGCTGGTGCTGCTACATGCGGCCCGAAGGGCTCGGGCGCAAGGAGATCGCGCTCATGGTCCGGGCCGGGCTGCACGCGGTCGAGCTGGGCACCGACGCGGCCACCGACACCACCCTGCACGCCATGGGCAAGAACCTGACCTTCGCCGACGTGCTCGCCGCCAACGCCGCCTGCGCCGCGGAGGACCTGCCCTGCGCCCACTTCGTCATGTTCGGCGGGCCGGGGGAGACCGCGGCGACCGTGGCGGAAGGCCTGGCCAACCTGGAGCGGCTCGACCGGTCCGTGGTGTTCGCCTTCTCCGGCATCCGCATCCTGCCCGGCACGCCGCTGCAGACCCTGGCCATCCGCGAGGGGATCATCTCCCCGGCGGCGCCCCTGCTGGAACCGGCCTACTATTTCGCGCCGGGCCTGGACGTCGAGGCCATGAACCTGGCCATCACCCAGGCCTTCCGCCGCCGGAGGGACCGGATCTTCCCGCCGGAGGAAGGGCGCAGGCGCCACCAGACCCTGTCCCGGATGGGCTACAAGGGCCTGCTCTGGGACACCCTGCTCCAGCACCGTCCCGCCCTCCACCCCGCCAACGCCGACCGGACCGTCCATGCCGACTCCTGAAAAGATCCTCCTGGTCCACCCGCTGGGCTACCGCGCCGACGCCGCCTCCAGGGACATCTCCCGCCTCGCCAACATCATGCCCCCCCTCGGGCTGGCGAGCCTGGCGGCCTACCTGGAGCAGCGCGGCCTCGGCAGCGGGATCATCGACTGCTACGCCCAGCCCGATTCCGACCAGGCCATCCGCCAGTACCTCCTGGCCGAACGGCCCGCCTTCATCGGCCTGAGCTGCACGACCTCCAGCTTCATGGACGGGGTGCGCATCGCCCGCCTGGCCAAGGACACCCTGCCCGGGATCCGGTCGGTCTTCGGCGGTCCCCACGTGTCTGCCCTCAAGGGCCGGATCCTCACCGACTTCCAGGCCGTGGACTTCACGGTGGTGGGCGAAGGGGAGGAGACGCTCACGGAACTGGTCCAGAGCCGGGGCGAGGCCCCGGGCTCGATCAAGGGCCTCATCTACCGCGACGGCGCCGACGGCCCGGCGGTCTTCACCGGGCACCGGGCCGTCAGCCTGGACCTGGACAGCCTGCCGTTCCCGGCCTACGAGAAGCTGGCGGGCTTCCCGGACGCCTACAAGCTGCCCATCTTCAACTACCCCACCGTGCCCAACACCAGCTGCATCTCCAGCCGCGGCTGTCCCTACGCCTGCAGCTACTGCGACCGTTCGGTGTTCCGGCGCAGTTTCCGGTTCAATTCAGCGGAGTATCTCTACGAGCACCTCAAGTACCTGAGGACCCGGTTCGGCATCCGCCACATCAACTTCTACGACGACCAGTTCACCTTCAACCGCAAGCGGGTGGAGGCGTTCACCGAGCTGATGCTCGCCAACCCCCTGGGCATGACCTTCAACTGCGCGGTGCGGGCCGAGCACATCGACGCCGACCTGCTGCGCCGGCTGAAGGCCTCGGGCTGCTGGATGATGAGCCTGGGGATCGAATCCGGCGACGAGGAACTGCTCAGCCACCACCGCCAGAACCCGGACCTGGACCACCTGGCGGACAAGATCCGGATGATCAAGGCGGCGGGCATCCGCACCAAGGGCCTGCTGATGATCGGCCTGCCGGGCGAGACCGAGGAGAGCATCCAGCGGAGCATGGACTACGTCTTCAAGCTGCCGATCGACGACTTCAACCTGGCCAAGTTCACCCCGTTTCCCGGTTCGCCGCTCTACGACCACATCCACGAGGAAGGCACCTTCGACGAGGACTGGGAGAAGATGGACTGCATGCACTTCCAGTTCGTCACCCGCGGCATGACCCGGGAGCGCCTGGAGGAACTGTTCCAGACCTTCTACCGCAACCATTTCAAGCGGGCCAAGGTGCTCCTGGGCTACGTGGCGATGCTCTGGCGCTCACCGGACAGCTGGCTGCGGTTCCTGGCGAGCCTGCCCAGCTTCCTGCGCTTCACCCGCACCACCACACGGTTCCGGGACGATCCGCCGGAACGCGGTTGAACCGCTGAGCCGCGCCCCGTATCATGGATCCAGTCACGCTGACCCGGGCCCATCGCCATCATCAGGAGCCATTCCCATGGACCTCAAGGAAAAGCTCAAGACCATCCTCGTCACCGAGCTCAACCTCGAGGACGTCAAGCCCGGAGACATCGTCGACGGCGATCCCCTGTTCGTCGAGGGGCTGGGCCTGGATTCCCTGGACGCCGTGGAGCTGGTGATGCTGCTGCAGAAGCACTTCGGCATCGAGCTGAAGAGCATGGATGAGGGCCGTCCCGCCTTCGCCTCCATCAACGCCCTGGCCGCCTTCATCGAAGCGCGCCAGCAGGCATGACCGCCGGGGCGGTCCCCATTTCGGGGCTGGGCTGCATCTGCGCGGCCGGCGCCACCCTGGACGCCTGCATGGAGTCGATGTTCCTGGGCCGCCGGGACCCGCGGCCGCCGCGCCGCTTCAGCACCACCCATCCCCTGGCCTACCCGGTGTTCGAGGTCCCGGATTTCGAGGGCCCCCCGGAGCTGCTGCGCACCGCCGCCCTGCTGCTGCGCGCGGCCGGCGAGGCCCTGGCCGACGCCGGGCTGGACCGGGCGGGCCTGGAGGGACTCAGGGTCGGCGCCTGCATCGGCACCACGGTCGGCAGCGCCATGAACAACGAGCCGTTCTGCCGGGCGTTCCGGAGCGGCGCCGACCCGGCCATGGAGCCCATGGACCGGATCCTGCGCAGCAATCCGGCCGCGGTCCTGGCCCGGGCCTTCGGCCTCACCGGCCCCTGCCAGACCATCGTCAACGCCTGCTCCTCGGGCACCGACGCGGTGGGCCTGGGCGCGTCCTGGATCCAGGCCGGGCTGTGCGACCTGGTGCTCGCCGGCGGGGCCGACGAACTGGGCCGGATCACCTACAACGGCTTCATCTCCATGCGGATCTCGGCGCCCGGCCCATGCTCGCCGTTCGACCGGGACCGGGAAGGGCTCAACCTGGGCGAAGGCGCCGCGGTCCTGGTGCTGGAAGCCCCGGAGCAGCTCAGGCGCCGCCAGCGGCGGGCGCGCGCGCACGTGCTCGGCTACGGCTCCTCCTGCGACGCCTACCACCCCACCGCCCCCAGCCCCGACGGGGCCGGCCTGGAGCGGGCCATCGGCGAGGCCATGGCCGCCGCCGGCCTGGCGCCGTCCGCGATCGCCTTCGTGAACGCCCACGGCACCTCCACCCCCGACAACGACCGGGTGGAGGGCCAGACCCTCGCCCGATTGCTTCCCGGAGTCCCCTTCCTGTCCACCAAGGGCTTCACCGGCCACACCCTGGGCGCGGCCGGCGCCATCGAAGCGGCCTTCACGGTTGCCAGCCTGGAGCGCGGCCGGATCCCCGCCAGCGCCGGCTTCCGGACCGCCGATCCGGACCTGGGCGCCGAGCCGGTGCGGGAGAACACCCCGGTCCGGGCGGCGGCCGCCCTCTCCCAGTCCCTCGCCTTCGGCGGGAACAACGCCGTGCTCGCCCTGGGCCTGGGGGACCGGCCATGAGGATCACCGTCCAGGGCGTCGGCGCGGTGGGCGGTTTCGGCTGCGGGGCCGGAGACCTGGCCCGGGCCCTGGCCCAGGGCGGAACCCCGGCGGAGACCCTCGAAGTGGCCACGGCCCGGGGCCCGGTGGCCATCGCCGCGCTGCGGGCCGACGCCTCCCCCCTGGACCGGTTCGTGCCCAGGCGCAGCCAGCGCCGCATGGACAGCTTCTCGCGGATGACCGCCCTGGCGGCCTGCCTGGCCCTGGAGGACGCCGGCGCGCTGGCCGACGACCACGCCCGGCTGGGGGTGGTGGTGGCCAGCGGCTTCGGCGCCACCGGCACCACCATGGCCCTGATCGATTCCATCATCGAAGGCGGGGACGCCTGCACCTCCCCCATCCACTTCGCCGGTTCGCTGCACAACGGGCCCGCCTCCGGCCTCTCCATCCTCCTGGGCGCCAAGGGCCCCAGCCTCACCGTCAGCCAGTTCCAGCTGTCGGCGCCTTCGGCGCTCATGGCCGCCCGGCTCTGGCTGGAACAGGGCCGGGTGGACCGGGTGCTGTTCGGCGCGGTGGACGAACTGTCCGACCTGATCGCCTACCTTCAGGCCCGCCGGGGCGAACTGGAACGGCCCCCGGGGCCGTCCGGCCCGTGCGGCGAGGGCGCGGCCTTCTGCCTCCTCTCCACCCGCGCCGAGGCCCGGGAGCCATGCTGCATCCTGGAGCGGGCCGTCACCGGCGCGGCGGCGGCCCCCGCCGCCACCGCCGGCCTGGTGTTCCTGAGCGGGGAGGACTGCGCCGGCGCGGACCCCCGCGCCCGGCGCCTCACCGCCCTGTACGGCGCCACCCCCGCGGCGCCGGCCTTCGACCTGGCGGCGGCGGCCATCCTGCTCCGGCAGGGCTGCGACTGCCCGCCGGACTTCCGCGACGCCCGGGGCCGGGCGCCGGAGACCATCGACTGCCTCACCCTGGACGGCGCGGGCGGCTACGGCCTGGCCTGCCTGGCCGGAACCGGGGCCCGGTCCGGCTGAAGCCGCTTGACAGATTCAAGAACCGGTCCCGCCCTGCCGAAACCTAGGGCGTGCCCACCACCGCAGCCCTCCCTCCGGCCTTCACCGTCCAGGGCCTTTTCTACCTGGGACTGGCCCTGGTGCTGGTCTCCACCCTGCACTCGGCCCTGCTCTGGCTGGGCCATCTCGCCGAGGAGGGGCTGGGCCGGGTCCTGGCCGCCGCCGTCCTCCAGGGCCTGGGCCTGCTGGCGCATCTGGCCCGGCCCTGGCTCGGAGGCACCGCGGTGCCTGGCGACCTGCTGCTGCTCACCGGCGCCGGCTTCGGCCTCTGGGCCCTGCGCCGCTATGCGGGGCGTCCGGCCCGGCTGGACCGCTGGGGCTGGATCGCGCTGTCGGCCTGGGTGATGGTGGCGCTCGCCTTCCGGGCCATGGGCTTCGCCTGGGTGCGGGGGGCGGTGGTTCCGGCCGCGCTGGTAGTCCTGGCCCTGGGCATGTCCCGGGAACTGGGGCGGCTGGCCTGGGAAGGGGTCGAACCGACCCTGGCCCAGATGTGCGCGGCGCTGGCGGCGCTCCTGGCCCTGGCGGCCCTGGCGGCGGGGATCGCGGCCGCGGCGCCGGCCTCCGGCGGCTGCGCGGCCCTGACCCGCGCCTGGTTCTGCTTCTGGGTCCTGGCCCTCCACCAGTTCTCCGTCCTGCTCCTGGCCCAGGTGCAGGGCCAGCGGGTCCAGGCCCGGCTGGCCCGGCTCGTGGCGACCGACCCGGTCACCGGCCTGTTCAGCGCCGAAGGGTTCAGGGCCCGGCTGGACCGGGCCGTGGGCCGCAGCCTGCGCACCGGCAGGCTCACCAGCCTGCTGATCCTGGAACTGGACAGCTACGGGGACCTGCTGGAGGCGCACGGCCCGGCGCCCCTGGCGCACATCCTGGTGGCCTTCGGAGCCGCCCTGGACCGGACCCTCCGGGAGGCGGACCTCACCGCTCGGCTGGAAGGCTGCCGGTTCGCGGCCCTGTTGCACCAGACCCCGCCCCAGGAAGCCCTCCTGGCGGCGGAGCGGGTGCGGGCGATCTGGGCGGACCTGCCCCTCGCCCTGGGCGCGCGCAGCCTCCGGCTCACCCTCAGCGCCGGGGTGGCCAGCACCCGGGAGCCCATCGCCGGAAGCCAGGACCTGCTGGACCTGGCCGCCGCCCGCGCGGCCTCGGCGCGGGCGGGCGGCGGCAACAATGTCGAAGGCGAACCGGGAGGCTAGCAGCCGTTACGGAGCTCGCTCCGTTACGACTGCTTGTGCCCGGCACGGATGCCAGACCGTAACGAAACCCAGCGGTGCTAGTGTAGGCCGCCAGAAATATCTGTAACAATTATGCGCCTCGTTGCACCTGATACTGAGGGCGACATGGCACATGCTGGGCAGGTTGACCTGACAGA
>Ga0316217_10001854_pt1 | contig 26542 bp, 27 predicted proteins | sample 1anoAmetaG_FD_203633 | JGI IMG/M metagenome (GOLD analysis project Ga0316217, IMG submission 203633) | Freshwater microbial communities from Trout Bog Lake, Wisconsin, USA - 1anoA | ecosystem: Environmental > Aquatic > Freshwater > Lake > Hypolimnion/Profundal zone | place: USA: Wisconsin...
GGCGGGCTTGATTGGCAGCGTTCCAAGTGGGGAGCAAAGACCCAGGCGTTGTTGAAGTTCCTGGAGCGCGAAGCCGTCAAAGGCTGTGATGTTCTGGTCAGTGACAATGAAGGGATGTCCGACTATTTCCTTCAGACGTACGGCCGGGAGAGCCAACTGATCGAATACGGCGGAGATCAGATTTCCAAGCCTGTCCTGACCGAGGCCTTTCAGGAGCGCTTTCCGTTTGTCAGAATCCCCTACGCTTTTTCCGTGGCCCGGATCCAGCCGGACAACAACATTGAGATGATTCTCGATGGTTTTTCCCGTACACCCTGCAGGCCGCTCATATTCATCGGCAACTGGGACAATTCTGAATTCGGCCTTGAGATGAAGCGTAAATACAGTGTTTACCCCCATCTCCATATTCTCGATGCCATCTACGATCCGGACATCCTGAACAGTTTCCGAGGCTATTGTTCCCTCTACGTGCACGGGCACTCGGCGGGCGGCACCAACCCCAGTCTGCTGGAAGCCATGCACCTGGCTCTCCCCATCGCCTGCTTCGATGTGGTTTTCAACCGGGCCACGACCGAAGGGAAGGCCCTCTATTTCAAGACTGCCGAAGATCTGGCCACCCTGATCCGGACGACGCCCGACCAGGATTGGGAGAGACAGCGCGAAACCATGAAGGAAATCACCAACCGGCGATACAGATGGGAACTGATAGCGGCGAAGTATAGCAAACTCTTCTAGCGAACCGGATAGCTTTGAAATGCACCACTGTGATGATATGCCAAAACGCAGCAGAAAGGGGTCGGTATGAGATTAAGGTGGCTGCTCATGGGTTGGATATCGAATCTGATCCAGACAGCCAGATTCTATCGGTGTCGCTTCCAGGGCTACGCCAATATCGAAAAAGGAGTCATCCTGGAAAGCAAACTGATACTCGACAAGGTATTCCCAGAGGGTATCCACATCGGGAAAAACACCCTCGTGGGAAGCCATACCTTGATCTTATGCCATGAGCATGTCAAGAGGGACCCAGCGAATAGGGTTAATCCATTTGTTACACATACCTACATAGGACAAAACTGTTTCATCGGGGTGCGGTCCACCATTCTGCCGGGCGTCCGCATTGGTGATGAAGTGGTCGTGGGGGCCGGAACGGTGGTCACAAAAGATGTGCCATCCCATTCAGTGGTGGTGGGCAACCCGGGGCGCATTGTCAAAACAGGAATCCGCCTCAACGACCGGGCCGAATTCATCTGATGGGATTTTGGGTTTGACGAGGAGCACGGTGGATGAGGATCGGAATCGATTTTCACGTTCTGCAAGCAGAATGGCAAGGGTCTGGGATTCGGCGTTATATTGAAGGCCTTTATGGTGCAGCGACAAAGCTGCCGAGCGACCATGAATTTGTGTTTCTGGTCGACGATGCCTCCAAAGCACCTGCCAACTGGCCGGACAATACAGGATGGCAGGGTTTCGGAACGACCTCCCGATTGGCCCGGCTGGGTTGGAAAACATCCCAAGTCCTGAAGCAAGCCAAAGTAGACTGCTACCACGTCCAGTTTGTCGCACCCTGGTTCAAGGCCTGCAAAGAAGTCGTCACAGTGCACGATATCTTGTTCCATACCCATCCCCAATTCTTCTCCCGGACATCCAAATACACCCTTGCGCCTCTGATCAAACGAAGTGTCCAGAGAGCATCGCTGGTCCTGACCATTTCTGAATACAGCAAGGCCCAGATCATGGAACGGTATGGGGTGGATGAGGACAGAATCCTCATTACCTCCAACGGCATCGATAAACATAAATTCTCACCCGGGGACCCTGCCGAATCGGCGAGGCTGGTGCGCGAAGCGTTCGGCCTGGATGACTATGTCCTGTCGGTGGGCCGGATCGAACCCAGGAAAAACCACAAGGCCCTGGTGCGGGCGTACGCCCACATGAAGGGCCTGGGGAAAACCCTACCCAGGCTCGTGCTCGTGGGAGGCAAGGATTTCGGGTACCAGGCGCTGGCCAGCCTCATCCAGGAACTCGGTGTGACCAAGGACGTCCTTTTCCTGCACGGCGTTTCCGACCAGATGCTGCCCCATTTGTATCGTGCCGCCCTGGTCATGGCCTATCCCAGCTTTGCTGAGGGTTTCGGCATTCCCCCCCTGGAGGCCATGGCCTGCGGATGTCCCGTGATCACGTCCGGAACGACGGCCCTCCCCGAAGTCGTGGGTAACACCGGATGGCTGGTAGAGCCCGATTCCTGGGAATCCGTTGAGGCTGCCTTGATCCAGGCCATCTCATCCCCATCCCTCCGATCGGAAAAATCCAAACTGGGGCTGGAAAGAGCCGCCACGTTCTCCTGGGAAGAGAGCGCCAAGACGCTTCTCTCCGCCTATGACCGTCTCTGAGGGACTTGACAGCCCGGCCACCACGGCTGACCGGGCCCCCGAAAGCGCCAACCAGGCGGGCCTGGGCGTCAGCGCTGTGATCGTCAACTACAATGGCGCGGAGTGCCTTCCCGCCTGCATTCTTTCGCTGAAAAACGAGCATCTCGTTCGTCAGATCATCGTCGTTGATAATGGTTCCACTGATGGCAGTGAACAATGGCTGAAAGAGCAGCATCCAGACATAACGCTCATAGAGTCGGGTGCAAATCTTGGATTTGGGCGTGGCTGTAATCTTGGGGCAAAGGCTGCAACTGAACCTCTTATACTTCTCCTGAATTATGACGCAGAACTGGCCCCAGGGTTGGATAGTGCAATAGAACAACTGGACCGTTTCCCGGAAACAGGGCTAGTGGGTGGGCGTTTGGTTTCGAGCACGGGCATGCCACAACCCTCTGTGGGGTATCCCCACACTCCGTTTCGTTTTGTGGTTTCATGGTCGGGCCTCGGCCGATTGCTGCCTTGGATGACGCAGTTCAAGCGCGATATCGACCACAAGGAATTCTATTCCAACCCACACGCCGGGGTGGTGTGGGTCTGCGGGGCCTTGATGCTGGTGCGAAGAGACGCCTGGGCTTCTGTCGATGGCATGGACCCAGGCTATTTCCTCTATTTGGAGGATGTCGATTTTTGCGATCGTCTCACCAAAGCCGGTTGGCGACTCGACTACTTGCCAACGTTCTTCGCCTATCATGAGCCAAGGATGGGGAGCGCGGTCGTGTCCGCACGTGCTCTTCTCGCCACCGTCGACTCCAGCAGACTTTATATTTCAACCAGGCGAGGCGATGGGGTCGCCCGCCTCATGTGCGCCGGCCTGGGCGTAGTTTTTCTGCTCAGAGCTTTCATTCTGGCGCTCTGCATCTTTCGTCCAGCCCCACTTCGGGAAGGGACCGTTTTCCTGAAGGGGGCAGTGCGTGCCTTTAAGCTCGCTTTGGGCCAGACCTTCCCATGGGGACCACCCTGTTGATCTCCGGGCATGGTCCAGGATTCAACGCTTCGATGTCTGCGACTCACCGCCCACGAGCTGGCGCAGCAGGGGGGACGTCGCGATCAGATCCCTCAGGGCGCTGCCCGCAGCACTGGAAAAGGCGCCATAGCGGCCACTTTGCATCTCCTGCAGGAGGGCCGCCAGTCGGTCCGGTCCGGACCTGGCATAAAGGGAGGCCCGAGCAATCTGGTGTGCCCGGCAATCGTCCAGGAGGCGGGCGGGTTCGGAACTGCCTGGGCCTATGCGTTCCCGGATGGCAGCCAGGATCTGGGCGTAGTCCTGGAAGAAGGTTCGCCGGTCGGTGAACAGGCGGGCCAGGCGGGCGGTCATGGAACCGCTCATCCGGCCCCCCGCCACCTGGCTGGGGTGTTGGCGGTACAAGACCAGGGGGTCCGGGATGGCTATGCCCGGGTGGCCCGCCGCCGAAAGCAGGAGGCTGATCCAGGTGTCGTGGGTGAAGGCTCTGGAGGTCGAACCGATCGGCAAGATCAACTTCAGCAGGGAGGCCCTGAATACAAGGGTGTTCCCGTAGATGAACGGCCCCCCCTTGAGCATCGCCGGCAACTGCCGGCCGGCAGCGTAGGCCGTCAGGCGCGGCCCGTTGAATCCGGCCGACTGCCAGAGGCTGCCGATCGGCTTCAGTCCGGGGTCCACGAGAGTTGCGTCGCTGAAGGCATAGCCGGCTCCGGGGTTGGCGGCCAAGGCTCCGGATAGGGCGGCCAGCTTTCCGGGCCGCCAGACGTCATCCTGGTCGGACAGGGCGATAAGCTCGGACGCACAGGCTCGGATCGCCGCTTCGAAGTTGCGGATCACGCCCATCCGGACGGGGTTCACATGGAACGCTACCCGGAACGGGGCCCGGGCCCGGAACGCTTCTACCACCCGCCCCGTGCCATCCGTGGAACAATCATCATAAATAATAAGTTCATCAGGTAAAAGATGCTGGTTGGCAATGCTATCCAGTTGTTCACCCAGGAAACGGGCGCCATTGCAGGTGCACATCGCGATGGAAACGGAGGGGCTTTCCGGCACGGGCGGTGGCATGGTCATCGCAGTGGAATCCTCAACGGAACTGAACGCCGGCCTTGGCACTCCGGCCGGACAGGGCCGGGCGGGGATGGTCCCCGAAACAGAAGCGCATGGACATCCCCAGCAGCATGAGGGAGGAAAAGAGCCCTCCCTTGTTGAAGGGGCCGGCGACCACCAAGGTTGCCAGGGCCATGGCCAGGATGATGGAGATCCCCATTTTGGCCCAGAAGGCCTGCCGGAGCCGGGCCCTCCGGCATTTCACGAAATGCGCCAGGGAACGGCCCAGGAAGCCAAGATAGATCACCAGGCCGATGAATCCCGTCTTCACCAGCACAAAGAGATACCCGTTATGGAGGATGGGGATGAACTGGTATTCCTGTTCCTGGCCCTTGAAGCCGAGCACCATGATCATGCCCAGGTCGATCAGGTGACCGAAGCCATAGCCGAACAGATAGTTGAGCCAGGAACCGGAAAGGTATGTGTTGACCGCTGCAAGCGCCTCGAAGGCCCGGTATTTGGTGTTGGCTTCGGTGCTGTCCTGGAAGGAGAAGGAGAACTGTTCCCATAGGATGTTCTGGTACCTTCCGATCGTAGTGTGCGGGTCGCCCCCCCCCATCGACAGGACGACCAGGATCGACACTCCAGCTACTGCCATGGTGATCCAGTACAGTCGAATACGTTTCCCCAAGTAATCCGGAATGAAAACGAGGAACAGGGCGGAGAACAGAATGAGCAGGTTGGTCCGGGAATCCGGAATGATGACAGACACCAGGCAGGCGAGGATGGCAACCTTCAGCAGCCGCCTGGTTTTTCTAGAGCCCCCCCCTGCACCGAGGAGGCCCAGCGCGGCCAGGATCCCCCATATGGAAGCCAGGTCCCCGGAAGCCAGGGCCATCCGCCACTGCATGGCATCCATGGTTCCGGCCGTGCCGCCCAGGCCGAGCAGAGCGGCCTTGACCAGCACCATCATGGACGCGCAAACACCGAAACCGACGATGTGGGGCAACAGAGCGTCCATTCCCCAACCCTCCGCCAGGATCCATCCGGTGGCCGTACAGGTGATGGGCAGGGTGAAATACCAGAAATCCTTGACGACCGAAAAGAAATCATGGCCCATGACACCCAGCAGGCCCAGCGCGATCAGGGCGAAGAACGGCACAAGAGCCTTGAACACATAGTCTCTGGAGGACAGCCGGCGATGCCCGACGGCGTAGCCGATCACTCCCCAGAAAAGCACCATCGTGAGTTCCGCGGGGATTACAAGTGTGCACCCCATGGTCAACCAGAAAAAGATGGCCCTTCTATGCATATACGTATCCAAAAGATCGAGACAGACCTGCGGGTGTGGGGAAAACTGCGATCTACCTTGGACACGTCCGCGGGGACATCCCTGAGTCCGGGGTAACGTCCGGAGACAATATCATGACACAATCCGCCCGCTCCCAAGGGTTCCGTGTAGAACGGCGGCGGCACGGCCCCTGGGGTGCTTCGCGCACCTTGATCGGCGACCAATAAGTTGCAAGTGAAATATCAATTTGTTAGCATATGGGTTCGCCTGCTGCCGGGTCCTCGAAAACCTTGGCATTGCTACAATTGTACATCACCATGTCTGGAAACCAGATGCCGTATTCTGCACCGCTGGATGCCATCAGAGCTATCGCCATTCTTGCGGTGCTGATTTTTCATATTTCGCCTGGGGCGCTCAATGGCGGATTCATGGGTGTGGATGTCTTTTTTGTCTTATCCGGGTTCCTGATCACAACCATCATTCTCCGCGATCTCATGGAAGATCGTTTTTCCCTGCCAGAGTTCTACCTGCGTCGCATCCAGAGGCTTTTGCCAAACATCATCACGATGGTTTTGACGGTGATCCTCCTGTGGACACTCTTGCTGCCACCAAGCATGACTCCCCAAGTCGGGAGTCATGGCCTTTGGACGATATTCAATGGTTCTAATTTCTATATTTTGAAAAACCTGGGCGGTTATTGGGGAGAGTCTGCGGAGTGGGCCCCCTTTACCCACACCTGGTCACTTGGGGTCGAGGAACAATTCTACCTGGTGTTCCCCGCACTTCTATGGCTCCTCGCCAGATTCCAATCCGGGCGCATTCGGCAATGGCTTGCGGCCGCCACCTGCTTGAGTTTTGGTCTCTGCCTGTACGGCACTTACACACATCCCACTGCGACCTTTTACCTTCTGCCGACGCGCGTCTGGGAATTGCTGATTGGCTCAATCCTGGCGGCTCATTTGCAGCTTCGTGCCCACGGGGCGCCCCAATCACGGCCCGCCTTCCGGGCAAGCAGCCTGGAATTTCTCGGATGCGCTGGCGTTGCGCTCGTTTTTTCAAGTTTCATTTTCAATATCAAAGGGGGTGTCTTTCCTGGCTGGATTGCACTCGCGCCAACACTGGGCACACTTCTCATCCTGATTTCCGTGCTGGATGGGAAAACAAGACTGTCGCGGCTATTGTCATTATCGCCATTGGTTAACATTGGCAAAATATCCTACTCTATCTACCTGTGGCACTGGCCTCTGATCATCCTTGGAAAGATTCTGGCAGATTTTTACGGAAAGCCTCAAATCTATGGGGCTCTCGCTGGAGCCATTCTTAGCATCCCCATGGCCTGGGCAGCCTATGCATGCGTTGAACAACCCCTTCGCAGGCGAGGAGGTGGCCGCCCTCGGCGCTTCGCCATTATCGTCACTGGTTTTATCACTGCCATGGTCAGTTGCTGGGCTGTAGCTTCCAGGCATATGCCTCCTGCAGACCCCGCCAACTTGTTCGACCGTCCGACCTTCCATGGTGGGTGGTTCAATGCGGGAAAGCAGGATGTGAACGCCTCCCTTCCCGCCCGCCTGCACGATGTGGATTTTCCAGAAATGAAACAGCCTATCCCGGATGATTCCTGGAGGTCCGGTGGGATTGTCAATCTCTACGGGGCTGACCACCCGCAAATTGTGGTGCTCGGAAGTTCCCACGCTGAAATGTATTCCATGCTTATAGACTCGATTTGCCGTAAATTGGGCCTTTCTGTAGCTTTTCTATGCATGGGCCACTCGACCCCCGCCTTTTTTGAATCCACCATCAACCCAAGCCTACCCACCCTGCGGGAAGCACGGGAATTTGACCAGGCAAGAAAGCGATGGATCCAGAAATGGCGCCCCGAAGCAGTATTTATTATCGATAAATGGGATGCTACGGTAGACACGCCTGGAAATTTCGGGAATAGGATTCGGTCCTTCCTGGAGGATGTCTGTCCCTTGGCTGGCAGTGTGCTATTCGTTGCGCAGGCACCGGCCATCCGGGGCGGGGACCAGGTTAATTTGCGGGAAGTCGTAACCTGGCGCAGGACCCGGGGAGGGGGAATGCCACAGTTCTTCCCCGATCGGTTCGACCCCCAACGGAACCAGGCGACCGCAATCGCAGAAACAACCTCCGCATTTTTCCCCAATTTCCATGTCCTTCGGGCGGATCAAGCCTTCTGCAATCCGGATGGGTCCATCCGGTATTTTATGGGCCGTCACTTTTTCTACATGGATAGCAACCATCTGACCGATGACGGAACGCAGGTTGTGCATGACTTGTTCCAGGATGCCATCGCTCAGGCCCATTCCTTGTCGGCCCCAGGCTGAGTGATTTCCAGAAACCAGATTCCGCTCTGGACCACCGGCCTGTTAACCTTGATATTGCTGCGATTGTGCCATTACTGTTCGATCGCTTGACTTTCCATGAAAACTGGTTCTATGCTGGAAAGGCCGGTCCGGCACCCACCTCCTTTTGGTATTGTATTTATTCCGTTCTCTCGTGGATGAGTAATGAATAAAGACCTTGTCGAGTGTTTAAAAACGAATGATCCTCGCTTGGTTGAACTCATGGAGCTTCGGACCCGGGAGGCCAGCTCCTTTATCGAGATCCTGCGCCTTTCCACCCTTCGCCGGAAGGCGGTTCGCACCGGTTTGTGGCCGCGGCCGCCGGAAGGCGGCGGTTTGCGGGTCGCCGTGCTGGGGGGCTGCACGCTCTACCCTCTCCATGAACTGCTCGAACACCACCTGGAAGCCCAGGGCATCCGGTGTCAGTTCTTCGTGGGGGACTACGACAACTACGTCGCGGAGATCATGGACGAACAGGGCCCCCTCAGAGCCTTCAAACCCGAGGTCACGCTGCTGCTGCCCCCCGCGCGGCGGTGTGTGAGTTCGGCCCCGCTGTCCGAACCGCCCGCGCCCCACCGGGCCTGCGCCCAGGCCCTCGTGGATGACCTTCTCGGTCTCTGCCGGACCCTCCACGATGCCACCGGCAGCGAAATCCTGCTCGCCAATTTCCTGCTGCCCAGCCGCATGGATCCGGGCCAGTTCCGGGCCCGGACCCTGGGGTCGGCCTGGGCCTTCCGGAAACTGGTCAACCTGGAACTGGGACTCCAGGCCCCCGGCTATGTTCAGATCTGCGACGTCGAGCATCTGGGGTGCCGGCACGGCAACCTGAATGCTGTGGATGACAAGACCTGGTTCGAGTCCAAACAGGCCTTCACCCCCGATATGACTGAACGGGTGGCCAGGGAAGCGGCGCTGCAGATCCGCTCCCTGCGCCAGAGCCCCAGGAAGGTGCTGGTGCTCGACCTGGACAACACGCTGTGGGGCGGCGTCATCGGCGACGATGGCCTGGATGGCATCGAACTGGGCGACACCTCCCCGCGGGGGGAAGCCTTCAAGGCCTTCCAGACCCAGGTGAAGGGCCTCACCCAGCGCGGCGTGCTGCTGGCGGTATGCAGCAAGAACGACGAAGCGGTGGCGAAGGAGCCCTTTCTGAGGCACCCGGAGATGGTGCTCAGGCTGGAGGACATCCTCGCCTTCAAAGCCAACTGGAAACCCAAACCGGAAAACCTGGCCGGGATCGCCGCCGAACTCAACCTTGGGCTGGACAGTCTGGTGTTCGTGGACGACAACCCCGCGGAGATCGAGATCGTGCGCCAGTTCGTGCCCGAGGTTGAGGCCATCCTCCTGGGTCCGGACCCCTCGGCCTTCGTGGGCATCCTCGAGGACTCGCGCTGCTTCGAGCCGCGCAGCCTGACCCGCGAGGACACCGAGCGGGTGGGGCAGTACCGCCAGGAGGGCCTGCGCCGGCAGGTCCTGGCGGGAGCTGCGGACATGGGCGCCTATCTGCGCTCCCTGGATATGCGGGCAGCCATCTCCGCCTTCACTGCGGTCGATGTGCCGCGCATCGCCCAGCTCATCAACAAAAGCAACCAGTTCAACCTGACCACCCGGCGCCGGACCGAAGGTGAGGTTGCCGCCCTGGTGGGCGATACCGGCCGCCCTGCCTTTTCCGTGCGTCTTTCCGACCGGTTCGGGGACCATGGTCTCATTGCTGTGGTCATTACCGAGGTCCAGGGAGAGGCACTGGCCATCGATACCTGGCTGATGAGCTGCCGGGTACTCAAGCGCCAGGTTGAGGATCTGGTGGTGAACGAACTGGTCCGGCTGGCACGGACCCAAGGCTGCCGCACCGTGCTCGGCTGCTACATCCCCTCGCCCAAGAACCAGATGGTCAGCACCCTGTATCCGGACATGGGGTTCACTGCTCTGCCGGTCCCAGCGGGGGACGCTTCCCGGTACGCCCTGGAGGTGGAACATCTGGCGGAGCGGACCACCCAGATCAAGCTTGAACAGCCAAGGAGTGTCCATGAATCCCAGTGACGTCATCGCCGAAATGCAGGGGCTTTTCGACGAAATCTTCCTCGACCAGGTCATCTTGACCCCAGAACTCAGCGCCAAACAGGTGCCCGAGTGGGATTCCCTCATGCACATCAATATCCTGGTGGCGGTAGAGGGACACTTCCATATCCGCTTCCGGGTCGGCGAGGTGGAAGCGACCCGGAACATCGGTGAATTCGCCGCCCTGGTCGCCAAACGGATCCAGCAGGGCAACTGAGGGATGTCGGAACCCGAGGCTGGCCCCTTGTCCCGTAATGCCGCGGCGGCCCTGGCTCTGCTGCTGGGCGTCTGCCTGCTTCTGCCCTTCCCTGCAAGCTGGGGCGCCAGGCACGGCCGGGAGGGCCTGTACCGCAACGCACCCACCGCCTTGGGTCCCCTTCCGGCCATGGAACGGCAGATATTCCAGGAGCACGGCGACATCGACGTCCTTGTCGTGGGGGATTCCCTGCTGCTCCAGGCCATCGACGTCCCCCGGCTACAGGCGGCGCTCTCCGGGGATCTGGGGCGTCCGGCCCGGGTGTTCTCGTTCTGCACCAACTGGGCCGGACTCGACCGCCATTTCGTGCTGCTGCAGGATCTCCTGGCCCGGCGCCGGGTGCGGATGGTCGTCTTCGACATGCCGACCCCGGCCCGGCCGTTCGAGGACAAACTGCACGTCCAGTCCCATTTCTGGCTGCGCCTGGGGGACGATCCCGACCTGTTCCGCGGGCTCTCCCTCCGGGACCGGGCCGCCGTCTATTCCGTGCTGGTCCTGGGCGCCCCCCGGCAGATTCTCAGCCGCCTTCGCCCGGACCGCATCGATCCCAGCCAGACCGATCCGGCTCTCCTGACCGGGGTCGAGGACCGCTACGGCTTCAATGGCGCCCCCTTCGTCGCCCTGCCGCCCCGAGACCCGGCCGTTTCCGCGCTTGATTCCCGGACGGGCTGGGCCGGGTTCCGCTTCACCGGCCCGCCCCTGGGCAGCCTCCAGCGCCACTATGCTGAACGCATCGCCGGTCTGCTCCGGCAGTACAGGGTGCGGGGAGTGATCGTGCACGTCCCCATCTACAGCGAGCGCCATGGAACCACCGTGGATGAGCGGGAATGCTGGCCGGAAGCGCTGGACCCGGCCCTGACCCTGGTGGGCGTCCAGCCCGGTGGGTTGTTCCAGGGCCTGGGCGAGGAACAGATCCAGCACTATTATTACAACGAGCACTTCAACCAGAATGGCAAGCGCCTCTTCACCCAGGTGCTGCTGCCCACGCTAAGGAAGCTGTATGGCGAAACCGCGTCTGGATCCTAATGTCTGGCTCGCCGTCCTGCTGATGCTCGCCTGCCTGGCGGTGGTGGGCCTCCTTCCATCCGGCGCCACGGTCGTGGGCCTGGTCTACGGCGGATACTGACCGTGGCGGCCACCGTCCTGTGCATGCTCATCTTCTTTCCCCTCGGGGTCCGGCTGGCGGATTACCTGCTGCCAAAGGTCCCCCGGGCAGTGGTGCTGGCCGTGGCCAGCTTGCTGGGGCTGACCTGTTTTTCTTATTCCTTCTACCTGCATCTGTTCGGATCCCCGGCCGCCGCGCTCCATCGCGCCGCGGTCACCCTGTTGCTCTATCTGGGGGTCGTCCTGGTCCAGGGCCGTCTGCTGCGCCACTGGGCGCCCCGCGGCGGCTGGCGGACGCTGGCCGCGTTTCTCCTGCCCCTGGTCGTCCTCGTCGTGGTCAAGTACCTCCCCCTGCCGGACTTCGTCATCAGGAGGATCGGCGCGGGCAGCGGGATCGGTCCCGATCTGCTGATCGGCATCTCCTACATGGCGTTCCGCCTTTCCTATTTGACGCTCGAAGTGCGCAACGGCACGGTGGCCGCCCCGCGACCCGCCGAGTTCCTTGCTTTCGCCTTCTTCCTGCCGACCCTCTCGGTGGGGCCGATCAATACCTATGCCACCCATTCCGGGCGTGGAACCGACCGAACGCCGCTGCCCGGCGCTTGGCTACGGATGCTCCTGGGAGCCGTCAAGTTCTCCTTCCTGGCCTCCATGGTCAACCAGTTCTCATACACCGGTCTCCTGCTCGACGGGCATCCCCATGCCTGGGTGGACCTGCCGACAGCCATGGTCTGCTACTACCTGTTCCTGTACCTGAACTTTTCAGGCTACTGCGACATGGCCATCGGCGTGGCCGGCCTGCTCGGAATCCGGGTCGCAGAGAACTTCGAGAATCCTTTCGCGGCGAGGAATGTCAAGGACTTCTGGAACCGCTGGCACATCACCCTGTCCACCTACATGCGCGACGTGGTGTTCTCGCCCCTTTCCAAGTGGCTGGTGCGCACCCTGGGACCTGCCCGGGTGAACCATGCCACCGCGATCTGCATCATGGTGGTCTTCCTGCTGGTCGGCATCTGGCACGGGGTGGGCTGGCATTTCCTGCTGTTCGGGTTGTCCCATGGCCTGGCGGTGGCGGCCAACCACTACTACACGATATTCCTGAAGAAGACCCTGGGGCGGGCCCGGTTCCTGGCCTACGGAAAGAGCGCCCTGGTGCGCGGGACCGCCGTCGTCTTGACCTTCGCCTACATCTCGGCCTCCTTGTTCCTTTTCGCCAACGATGGCCGCGCCATGCGCGCCATCTTCACCGTCCTGCACTAGGAGTTGCCCGTGACCCCCCAAGACCCGGCCCGGGAATGTGAGTTCAGCGACATCCAGGAGGGTTCGGAAACGACCTGGGACTACACCATCTCCCAGGGAATATACGATTTATTCATTTCTGCCTTCGGGGATCGCAGCCCATTGCACGTGGATGCCGTATATGCCCGGGGGGCGGGTTTCCCGGACTGGGTGATGCATGGAACGATCCTGAACGGCTTCCTCTCCCATTTCGTGGGCATGGTATTCCCGGGCCGGTCCGCCATGCTGCTCTCCGCCGACCTGCGCTACCTGCAGCCCTGCTTCCTGGGCGACGACCTGCGGTTGACCGCCACGGTGGCCCAGAAAGTCGAGAGCCGGGGCATACTGGTGCTGCACCTGCGCTTCACCCGGAAACCGGACGGCACCGCCATTGCCGCGGGCAAGGCGCACGTGATGGTGCGGCATGCCTGAGGCGCCGCGGCTCGCCGTCATTACCGGCGGAACCCGGGGCTTGGGCCGCGCCCTCTCTCTCGCCGCCGCACGGGCCGGAATGGATGTCCTCGCCGTCTACCGGTCCAACGAATCCGCTGCCCAGGCCCTTCTCCGGGAGGGGGTGGGGCTGCCGGGCCGCATCCAGTGCGTCCGGCACGATCTGGCTGGGCCAGATTTCCCGGCCCCGCCCGGGACTGGCAGCCTGGTATTCATTCATGCCGCTGCCGCGCCGTTCCGTCCGTCCTCTCTGCACCTGCTGGCAAATGAGGACTTCCAGGAGCAGTGGCGGACCGCCGTCCTGGGCCTGGTGAACGGGCTGCGGGCCCTGCTCCGGCCGATGGTCCGGGCCGGCGGCGGGACCGTGGTCATCGTGCTGACCTCGGCCCTCGACGAGGCGCCTCCCAAGGGTTTCGCCGCCTATTCCGCCGCCAAGGCGGCCCTGCGGGAACTGGCCCGCTCCCTGGGAGCCGAATACTCCGCCCAGGGGGTGCGCACGCTCTGTGTCTCGCCCGGCTTCATGGAAACCGGATTCACCGCAGCCTGGGGCGAGCGCTTCTGCGATGCTGTGCGCACGAACCAGGCGGGGGGAGCCTTGGAGCCGGAAGCCGTGGCCGCACGGATCTGGCAGCTGATCAACGACCCTTCCCTGCCGGCGCAAGGCGAGAACTACCCCTTGACCTGAGCCGGAGCTTTCAGGACCGGGACGAACCGCCCATGACCAGGCGCTTGGCCCTGCGCAGGAGCGGGCGCGCCTGCGGCAGCGCCGTGCAGAGTTTGAAATAAAGGCTTTCCATGGCGGTCAGGCCCTTGGCGGGGAATACGATCTCCGTGGCCTGGGCTGGGGCCTTCACCCGCGCCAGGTAGTCCATGAACTTGGTCATTGTCGTTCCTGTGGCGTAATTGGCCTGGATGTACTCGAGGGTCCGGGCCGAGCATTCCGCCCGGTCCCCGGCCAGCAGAAAGCTGCGGATGGCCCCGGCCATGGGCTGGATATCGTCGCCCTCGGCCACTTCGCCCACGCAATAGGGCCTCAGGGTGAACAGTTGGCCCAGGGTCAAGGCTTCCATATTGAAAGGCACGGCGACCAACGAGGGCAGTCCGTACTTGGCCACGTCCAGAGTGCTGGTGCCCATTCCCACATGGAGGTCGAACTGCGGGATGAGGTCCGAGATCCGGTCATAGTCGATGTGCTTGACCAGCGTCACCGTCTGTTCCAGGCCGAGCGCAGCGACCCGGTCCTTGACCTGATCCAGGAGCGGCCCATCCCCGACAATCGTGTATTGCAGGGAGGGGATTTCAGTCTTAAGGGCTTTGACCACGTCCAGCATGAAAAGGTTGTAGGTCTTGAAATCCACCAGGCGGCCGATGGAGAGCAGATTGAAGCGGCCCGGCGTCGCGACGTAGCGGTTTGTCTCGGCATCGATGAACAGCGGGATGATGTTGTCCTGCAGGGGTATCCCGTAATGATCACCGGTGGATTTTCGGCATTCCTCGTTCATGAAATAGATGGCGTTACGCTGGTCATAGCTGGCGATCAGCCGTTCGATCTGCAGATGCCGGGAATCCGTGAACCAGTAGGTGGGGTGGAACACCCCGGTGACGCAGCGCACCCCCAGATCCACCCCCAGCCGTTCCGCGAAGATGGAAGTGATGGGGTGGAAGGCCTCGATGAACGCGATCTGGTGCCGTCCCTTCCTGATCCGGTCCTCCATTCGGCCGATCAGGGCATTGAACTGGCGGCCGTTCAAGCGGTCCGAGATGGGTATGTCCAGGTACTCGATTTCAATACCGGCCCGTATGAAAGGATCGTGCATTTCCCGCCGGACCGAGGACAGGAGCAGCACCCGGTAACCCTGGGCGACGTACCAGCGAGACTTCCGCAGGATCAGGGTCTCGATGCCTCCCATCATGGTCCATGGGTTGATCATGCATACGGTCTTGTTCATGAACGTTCTCTCCTCCAATGCGCCGCGTCAAGCTCCGACTTTCTCCATCAGGGTGCGGGCAAAAGCGCCCATGCGGCCCACGGGCCCGCCCATGTTGGTCATGCGCGACAACTGGGCCAGGGTGTTCATGCCGAAGGCGAGCGCCATCAGGCAGCCGACCAATGCACCGGCGACCGGAGACAGCGAACCCAGTACGAACACGGCGCAGACCGCCAGCGCCAGCGCGGAAAAGTGGCGAACCACCTGGCGGTCCCAGGTGAAGCGGGTCCTGCGGCGGGCCATCCAGAATACCAGGGGCAGCAGGAACGAGTACATGGCCAGGAAGGCGATGCCTGTGGCCCGGACCCCGAGCAGGGGCAGCCCCACCCAGGAAACCAGGACGAACACCGCTGAGGCCGAGGTCTCGGCCAGGAGGTAGTTGCGGCCGTCCCCGGCGGCAAGAAGGATGAACCCAAGGGGCCAACTGGCTACCTTCAGGACATCGCCCATGACCTGCCAGCGCAGGATCGCCGCCGCGGGAGCGAAGGTTCCCGCATACAGTAGCCGGATCACCCAGGGTGCCAGGGCCAGCATGGTGATGAACACCGGTCCCGACAGCAGCACGGCGATGTCGGTCTGCTCATTGACCAGCCGGTTGCACTGGTCGTGATCGTGGATGATCCCGGCCAGTCGGGGGTAGAAGTCGGTTCCCATGGCGCCCAGGACGAACCCGATGTAGGTCATGGAAATGGCCCAGGCCGCCTGGAAAAAACCCATGGCATCGATGCCCAGGTCCTTCTGGACCATGGTCCGCACCAGCAGCTGGGCGAAGGTGCTGGCAACACCAGCCAGCATGAAGGTGAATCCCAGGCGAGCCAGGATGCTCCACTGGCCCATCATGGTCAGCATCGGGGTTGGCGGGGCCTCGATTTTGGCCAGCCGGGCGATGAACAGGTGGCCGAGCAGGAAACTTGCCAGGGGACTGGCCAGCACGAAGATGACCAGGCCCTGCTGTCCGAACAGCCTCAGGGCCCCGATGCCCAGTACCGTGGCCAGGGCCGCACCAAGCACACTGACCAGGGCCAGTTCCTTGATCCGCCGCAGGCCGTTCAGCAGGGCGCCCTGGGAGGCGGATGCGATGGCCAAGGCCACGCCGAAGCCCAGCCAGGCGATATCCTTCGAGCGAGAGGTGTCGCCCCAGATCCGGTAGGCGATCGGAGCCCGCAGCAGCAGCAGGAAGGCTCCCCCGAGGATGGACAGCGCCAAGGTCCCCCAGAACAGGGCCCGTCTTGCGATGACCAGTTCGGCCAGGTCCCCCCGTTCCGATGCCGAGGCGATCTGCCGGGTGCCGACCGTGCCAACCCCGGCTCCGGCCAGGACAGCGGCGGTGGTCATGATGTTGGTGAACAGCCCGATCAGGCCTACGCCCGCGGGCCCCATCATGACGGCGACCACCTTGGTCCTGAGCAGGCCGATGGCGATGTTGATGACTGAGGCGCCACCAATGATCGATGAGGTGCGCAGGATTTGGCGATAGGATGCTTCTTCTTTATTCATCAAAGCGGCCGAACGACGCGGGCGGGGTTGCCTGCTGCAATCACCCCGGAAGGAATCGACTTCGTTACAACCGCCCCGTTTGCGATCACTGTACCTTCGCCAATATGAACTCCTTTCAGGATTTTGACGTTTGCTCCAATGAAAACATCATCTCCAATGACAACATCACCGGAATTTGAAGGTTCAGAACGGTTTCGGTCCTCGACCTTCAACCCGTGAAAATCACTTCCCAATATTTCGACATTCATTCCGATAAGACACCTCGACCCGATTTTGATGCAACCATATTCGGCAATGGCGATGAAATTATTGTTTATCTTCGTGTCGGCGCAGATCAGGATGGAGGCGCCAGGCTCCCTTGCCTCGAGGTATCCATATCCGGTCAGGAAGAACGGCGAAGCCGACACTCCGAAGGTTACCCGCCCATCCATATGGATGGCTCCCTCGCCTCGGAAAAGAACCGGCTGCAGAGCCTGCCAGGATCCAGATACCTTCGCCGATGACAGTTGGCGATAGTATCCGCAGCGCAACCGCTGTCTTAGCCGTGAAAGCTTCCACAGGACGGCCCGGAACACCCGTTCAAACATTATTAAGCACGATATCAGCTATGGCGCTGACACTATTCGCGGACAGATGTGGCCCCATCGGGAGGCTCAGCACCTCGTCAGCCATCTTACTGGCGATGGGGAATTCGTCGCTGGCAAAGCCCTCGGCGGCATAGGCCGCTTGACGATGCGGTGGAATCGGGTAGTGGATCAGCGTTCCGATGCCAGCCGCGGACAGGGATTTCTGCAGCCGGTCCCGGTCCGGGTGACGTACGACGAACAGGTGCCACCCCGGTTCAGCCCATCCGGGGACGGCGGGAAGAACCAGGCCGGCCCCCTGCAGCGCCTCGCGGTACTGGGCGGCCAGGATGCGCCTGCGCCCGTTCCACGAATCCAGATGCTGCAACTTTACCCGCAGGATGGCCGCTTGCAGCGGATCCAGACGGCTGTTGAAGCCCTGGACCTCGTTCACATACTTCACCCGCGAGCCGTAGTTCCGGAGCACCTTCAAACGGTCCGCCAGGACTGGATCGTTGGTGGTGACCGCGCCCCCATCTCCCATGGCACCCAGGTTCTTGCCCGGATAGAAACTCCAGGCGACCGCATCGCCATGGGCCCCGAGGCGGCGGTTCTTGTACTTGGCTCCATGGGCCTGGGCAGCGTCCTCCAGTACCCGGAGGCCATGCCTGGCTGCAATGGCAAGGATCGGATCGAGGTCCGCTGACTGTCCATAGAGATGGACCGGAAGGATGACCTTGGTCCGGGGGGTGATCGCCGCTTCAATTCTGGAAGGGGCGATATTATAGGTCGCTTCCACGGGTTCGACGGGAACGGGCCTGGCGCCACACTGACTCACCGCGAGCCAAGTGGCGATATAGGTATTTGAAGGGACGATCACCTCATCCCCGGGACCGACGTCCATGGCGCGCAGAGCGAGATGCAGGGCATCCAGTCCATTGGCGAGGCCGATGCAATGGGCGGCCGAGCAGAAGGAAGCATATTCCGACTCGAAGGCTTCGACTTCCGCGCCGAGAATGTACCATCCCGAAGCCAGCACACGGTTGATGGCCTCATCCAGTTCGATCCGGAGTTCACGGTAGCAGGCACCCAGATCCAGGAATGGGACTCGCTCATTCATGTGCAGCGATCTCCTTTACAAAAATCTCATAGTCACGAATGTAGCTCTCGGCGCGGTAGACGTCACTCGCCATGACGACATAGACCGTGTTTGGATCGAAATTCCCTTCAGAGGCCCATATCATGGGTGTTACATAGAGTCCGATCCATGGGCGGTTCAGGTGCACAGTGCGCTTCTCGTGCCCGTCATCCAAGCGGACATCCAGACTTCCTGAAAGGCAGACGATGAACTGATGCAGGTCGAAATGGGCGTGGGCCCCACGATCTTCGCCGCTGGGAATGTCATAGACATAAAATAATCTTTTAATTTCAAACGGGATATGCCGCTCGCTTTCCAGAAAAGTCAAATTTCCACGATGGTCATGGATCTTGGGCAGTTCGATCAGACGGCATTGCTCAATTGGCATATCGATGCTCCAGCGCTAGCAACAGGATCAGGACCAGGTCACGATGGTTGCCCCCCAGGAGTAGCCAACCCCAAAACCCACAAGCAGGACCCGGTGTCCTGGGCGGACCACCCCCTTCTCCGCCATGTCATGGAGGACGATGGGAATCGTAGAAGAGACAGTGTTGCCACAATGCTCGAACGAACTGAGGAACTTTTCCTTCGGAATGCGGATTTTCCGCCGGAGGCTCTCGAGCATGTACTGATTGGCCTGGTGGAAGACGAAGAAATCGATATCGTCCATGGCAGCGCCGGCCTTCTCCAGGGTGGCAGCCACGAGGGCCGGCACAGCCTTGAGGGTGAAGGTGAAAATCTCCGGGCCGTCCATGAACAGGTTGTCGGCAGAGCGGGTATTGCCTTGGTCGTCGGTGTGGGCCACGGCAGATTCAGGGCTTCGCGGCCGGCGAAGCCCACCCGACGGCACCATGAGGTTGGCCGCCCCTTTTCCGTCGGTCCCGTAGACGAAGGGCCCGATGCCTTCCCCTTCCCCGGCCCTGAGAATGGTCGCGGCGGCCGCATCCCCGAAGAGGGTTCGCACGCTCCGGTCGCCGGGGTGGATGTGCTTGGAGTAGGTTTCAGCAGTAACCAGCAATACGTTGCGGGCCTGCCCGGTTTCGATGAGCCCCTTGGCCAGGCCAAGACCATAGATGTAGCCTGAACAGCCGAGGTTGAAATCGAGCGCTCCCGCATGCGTCGGCAGACCCAGCCGCTCTTGCATCAGACAGGCCGTGGTCGGCAGAAAATAATCTGGAGACTGGGTACACAGGAGGAGGAAATCGATTTCCTCAGGCTTGCATGCGCCCTGCTCGAACAATTTCTGGCAGGCTGCCACCCCGAGGTCAGAGGCGCACTCCTCCGCGCCAGCGATCCGGCGACAACGGATGCCGGTCTTTTCCTGGATCTTCTCCATGGTCCATTCCGGGTTCTCGGCAGCCAGGCTCGCGTTATCCAACTCTTTCTCAGGAAGATAGTAGGCAATGCCCCCGATTCCAGCTTTCATGTTGTGCCTCTCCAGTTCATTGAGCGATGTAGCCGCCATCAACCACCAGGGTGGTGCCCGTAATCCAGCGAGCCGTGTCCCCCAGCAGGAACGCTGCGGCCTGTGCCACGTCCTCCGGCCTGCCCAGACCCAGCGGATGGCGGGCGACGATTTGGGCGAACTGTTCCTCTGTCAGCGTCTTGCGAAAAGCCGAGAGCATCTCGCTCTCTACGAAACCCGGAGCGACGGCATTGACCCGGATGCCTTCAGCGGCCAGTTCCAGGGCAGCGCTGCGAACCACCCCGCCCATCGCCGCCTTGGCCGCGCAATAGGCAACTTCCGAGGGGGAACCCACCAGGCCGAGGACACTGGAAATCAGGACGATGGCACCAGGCAGTCCCCCGGGGCGACGCTGGCGGAATCCCTTGATCAGGCCAAGTGGAACATCGACATGGATGGCCATCATCCTGGTCATGCCGGCTTGTTTCAGCATTCGGATGGGCACCCCTGACCGGATTCCCGCGGAATGCACGATTCCCGAAAGGGGGCCATGGATTTGAACAAGTTCCCCGACCCATTGGCAGGCCCCATCCAGGTCGACCAGGTCCATGGGGACCCCGACGGCCCGCTCCGGCCCCAGAGCTTTGGCCTCCATTTCAAGCCGTTCCGCATCCCGGCCACCCAGCAGGACTCTGGCCCCCTGGTGGGCGAGCAGGCGCGCTACGGCCCTGCCGATCCCCGAAGAGGCCCCCGTGACGAGGATGGTCTGCCCCTGGAAGGGCAGCGGGGAATGCGTCATTTTAAATCCCCGCCAGGGCCATGAGGTCGGCCACGGTGCGGCAAGCCATGATCGCCTTGGGGGCCGGGGCGATGCCCAGGTCCTCGTCCGCAAATGCGATGAAACCCATGACTGCCATGGAATTCCACCCGGCAGCATCAGCCAGGACCGACTTTTCCGTCAAGCTGCCTGGATTCGCTTCGATCAGGTCTTCAAGGTTTCGGAGGAATTCGGTCTTTTCCATCATGGTTCTCCATTAGTATCTAATTGCGGTTTCTGCCCTTTTGGATGGCCTTGTAATCGTGGGATGATTCCATGATCTTAGCAAGCAGGGCATCCAGACGCGGTTGGGCATGGTCGGGATAGACCAAACGGAAATGGGCCATCCAGGGGTGGCGGAGCCCAGTTTCCATATCCATCAACCGGCTCACGTGAAACAGAATCCGGCCTGGAGCGCCTGACACGACGGCCCCTGCGGGAACGTGGCCGGATGGCCGACTGCCCGCAGTCACGAACGCGCCAATCCCCAACTCGCAGCCAGGCATAAGGATAGACCCCAGGCAGACAACCGAGCCATCTCCCAGAGTGACGGGGACGGCCAGGTCAGAAGGAGGCAGCGGATCGTTGGCGGCGTTGGAAAACGAGAATACCCACACGAAATTCCCGATTTTCGAGCCTTTCCCGATGTGGACATATCCATGAAAGCGCGTGAAATCCCCGATGACGCAATCACCTTCCACATCGGAGAAATTCCCTATCCGAAGGTTCTCGCCGATGGTGGAGCGCTCCCGGATGACGATGTGATGCCCGGTTTCCAGATTGGGGCCGATGGAACTGTGCTCATACAGCACCGAGTGGCTGCGGATGATGGCACCACGGCCGAGCACCAGGGGGGCCGAGGTGCGCGGCCCCTTCACCCCGAGCACGCAGTGGTCCTGGATCGTGCTGCAATCTCCGATCACGACATTTTCGTGGATCACCACATACTCGCCGATTTGGCAGCCTTTGCCTACCTGGGCCCTGGGATGGATGCGGGCGGTTTCGGCGATCATGATGTCATCCGGTCAATGTACCAGGCTACCGTTCTGGCCAGGCCCGCCTGGAAGGTCGCCTCGGGCTTCCAGCCCAGTTCGCGCTGGATCCTGGTTGCGTCGATGGCGTAGCGCCGGTCATGGCCGGCACGGTCCCGCACGAAGGTCTTGAGCTTCCGGCTTGTGCCGAGGGGCCTGCCGAGCCGCTGGTCCACGCAGTCGCAGAGCAGGTCCACAAGGTCGAGGTTCGTCTGCTCATTGTCTCCACCGACACAATAGGTTTCCCCGGAAATCCCCGTGAGCATCACGGTCTCGAGGGCGGCACAGTGGTCCTCGACATACAGCCAGTCCCTGACGTTCTGGCCATCTCCGTAGATGGGGATGGGTTCGCCCTTGGCCATGCGCGTGATCGCCAGGGGAATGAGCTTTTCCGGGTGCTGTCTGGGCCCGTAGTTGTTCGAGCAGTTGGTGGTGACGGTGTCGAGGCCATAGGTATGGTGGTAGGCCCGCACCAGATGGTCGCTTCCGGCCTTGCTTGCGCTGTAGGGACTATTCGGAGCGTAGGCCATGGATTCATTGAACTTCCCGGTTTCGCCCAGGGAGCCATAGACCTCGTCCGTGCTGATGTGCAGGAACCGGCAGCCGTCCTGTCCCGCCCAGGCCTGGCGGGCCGCCTCGAGCATGGTGAAAGTGCCGAACAAGTTGGTCTGGATGAAGGCAGCGGGACCAGTGATGCTCCGGTCCACATGGCTTTCCGCCGCAAGGTGGAAGATCCTGGAGACGCCGTTCTTTTCGATGAGGTGGCGGGCCAGTTCCAGGTTCTGCACGTCGCCCACCACCAGTTCCACGCTGTCGAGACCGTCGATCTGGCTGCGGTCGGCCGCATAGGTGAGCAGGTCCAGCACCAGGATCCGGTCGCCGGGATGATTGCGGTGCCAGCGATGGACCAGGTTGCTGCCGATGAATCCGGCGCCCCCGGTGATGAGAACGGTTTCGGGCATCAGAGATCCTTTGTCAATTCGGGACGGGCGATCACTTCGGCGAGGGCCTCCTCCCAGGGCGGCATGAGGTCGGTCCCCAGGCTTTTCCGGCGCCGGCCATCCAGCACGGAGTAGGCCGGACGGCGGGCGGGGGTGGGATAGTCTGCAGTGGCGCAAGGACTGAGGTCGGCCGCGATCCCCTTCCCCGCGAAGATCGCCTCGGCGAAACCGTGCCAGCTGGTTTCCCCCTGGCAGGTGGTGTGGACCAGGCCTTGCCAGCCCTGCTCGGCGGCGGCCCGGAGTTGGCGGGCCAGGACCCGGCAGGTGGTGGGACTGCCCCTCTGGTCGTCCACCACCCGCAGATTGCGTCCCTGGGCGGCAGCCCTGATCATGGTATTGAGGAAGTTGTTGCCCCAGGCGTCGTACAGCCAGCTGGTGCGGGCGATGAGGTGACGCCGGCAGGTGGCTGCCTGGCGCTCGCCCTCGAGTTTGGTGCGGCCGTAGACCGACTGTGGATTGGTGGGATCCTCTTCCCGGTAGGGCCGGGTGCCGGTGCCGTCGAATACATAGTCCGTGCTGATCTGGATCAGCATGGCGCCGTGGCGGTCGCAGGCCTCGGCCAGCCAGCCCACGGCGTAGCCGTTGATCCGCGTGGCGGTTTCCTGTTCGGTCTCGCAGCGGTCCACCTGGGTGAAGGCTCCGCAATTGACCAGGACCTGGGGTTTCACTCCGGAGACCACGTTCCGGACAGATTCCGGGTCTCCAAGGTTGAACTGTGCTTCATCCGGCAGGATGAGTTCATGTTCCTGCCACAGTTGACGGATGGCGAAGGCGAGTTGGCCGGCGGCGCCGGTGACCAGGACACGCATCAGAGGCGGGCCCGCCGGGCCCGTTCATCCAGCACGAACGGGTTCGAAGGGTCATCCTCGTGGCGGATCTCGTCGATGGGCTCCTGCTTGTCCTTGCCCATGAACAGCCGGTCGGGGCAGTTGATGACCAGACCCGGTTCGTGACTGATGCACCGGTAGCAGTGGACGACGCCCTTCGGGATGAGGGCCGAGCCGGGATTGTTCGCGCCCATCGCGAATTCCATCCGGTTGCCATAGGTGGGGCTGGCGGGGCGGTTGTCCCATAGCGTCATCTTGAAGTCGCCGGGACCGACCCAGCAGAACAGGTCGGCCTGGTCAACATGCTCGTGAGGCCCCCGCAACACGCCTGGATTGGTAACGCTCACATAGGACATCTCCGGGCGGAACCACTCCGGCAGTTCGTCGTGCCGGAAGATCTCCGCCAGCCAGCCGCGCTCGTCGGTGAACTTGCGGTAGGGTTTGACGATCACCCCCTCGATGGGGCCTTTCTGGAGCTTCATCAGATTCTCCTGGGCAGATCGGGAAACGGCATTGGCACCTTCATTGCCAAGTCATTGGCCAAGGCCAGGCTCGGGAAGGTGCCCGCGTCGGTCCACCAGCCCTGCAGGGTGCCGAAGGTCATCTCGCCCCGGCCGATATAGACATTGTTCACGTCCGTGATCTCCATCTCGCCCCGGCCCGAGGGTTTCACGGTGCGGATGATGTCGAACACGGTGCCGTCGTAGAAGTAGATTCCGGTGACGGACAGGTTGGACTTGGGCGACCTAGGCTTCTCTTCGATGCCGATGACCCGGTCCCCCTCAAGTTCCGCGACGCCGTAGCGCTGGGGATCGTGCACTGGCTTGAGGAGGATGCGGGCGCCCCTGCCCTGCCTGCCGAACGCAAGCGCATCGCCGCCGAGGTCATCCTGGAAAATGTTGTCTCCGAGGATCACGCAAACGCCATCTCCCGCCGCGAAGTTCTCGGCCAGGCCCAGGGCCTGGGCGATGCCTCCCGCCTCGTCCTGGACCTTGTAGGTGAACCGGCAGCCGAAATCCTTGCCCGACCCCAGGCACCCGACCACGTCGCCCATGTGTGCAGTGCCGGTGACGATCAGGATCTCCTCCATCCCGGCCTGCTTGAGCTTCCAGACTGGGTGCCAGAGCATGGGCGCGTAGCCCACGGGCAGCAGATGCTTGTTGGTCACCTTCGTCAGAGGGAACAGGCGGGACCCCGTTCCTCCGGCCAGCACCACACCTTTCATACGAACTCCTTGTCTGGGATGACGGGATCATCTCCGTCCGTCCCACTGTCTAGAATGTGAGTACGAAGCCATTGCCTGTTCAGCCATGCGAGCGCGGCGAGAGAAACCGCCAGGAAGGTGGCCAGCACAATCAGGGACCGGCTCGGCCGGCTTTTCTCGATGGGCAGGTTCGCCGGATCCAGGACGTTGACGATCGGGATATCGTTCTTTTCTTCCATCATGGCCTGCTCCCGGTTCACCGCGAGGGTCATCACCAGCTGCTGCCTGAGTTTGTACTCGGCCTCGAGGCTCGCGCCATGAAGCCGGATCGTGGGATCGGCGCTGGTGAGGTAGTTGCGGTTCACTTCCAGGAAGCGCTTGAAATCTTCCTGGGCCTGGGCCAGTTCCCCACGGGCCTCCTGGAGCCGGTCCGTGGCGAAGCGGGCCTTTTCCCCGCCTTTGGTGCGCCCTTTCTCCATGACGAAGGCGCCCAGGTCCTTGGTCATTTCCAGCACGATCTGCCGGGAAAGTTCCGGCGACTGGGTCTCGGCGCTGACGGTGATGATCTTGGTCTTGAGGTCCCGGCCGACGCCGATCACCCGGCCCATCATCCCCAGCGCCCTGTCCATGTTCTTGGCCTCGAGGTAGCTGTAGAGGGTCTGCCGGCGAGTCTGCTCTCCCCCGAAAGCCCAGGACCGGATCCGGAACGTGAACTCGGTGTTCAGCAGGTCCTCTTTGACCGAACGGCTGCCCAGGATGTCCGGGAAATTGGCGTCCCCCGAATCGCCGCCGGGCATCCCTACCCCGAAGGCCGCCGCTGCCGACGCCAGCTGCCCGAGGCTGCCTGGGCTCTTGGTGTCCGCGGGAAGAATCCTCGCTTCCGAGCGGTATTCATTCACCATGAAGAGCGAAAAGCAGGCCGCAAACAGGGCAGCCAATAAGCCAAGAGCCAAGGAAAGCTTGACTCCTTGGATCCGAGACACGCCGATAACACGTTGAGAAGAGTGGTTGTCCATATTGGTGCCATCTTATGATGAAAAACAAGACGGGGCCAGTGGGCGTATCTGGCGCCACCGCCCTCAGGCGGGCCCTCCTCTCGCCGGGAATGCTTCAGCCCCCCGGTTCAGGAATGTTGTCCGGACCCGACTGCTGACCGATCGAGGCTATTCCGGCGCAGGCAGCCTGTCGCCGGTCTTGTCGCCGCCCTGCGCCGGGAACCAGCGGCGAAGCGAGGCCGGGTCAGGAAGGCCTCCTTCAGCGAGGGTCCTGGCTCCCAGGAACAACGCCAGTCCAGCCAGAAGGGACAACCCGATGAAGGGGAAAATCCGCCAGGCACCGATCAGGTAGACTTCCGAGGCACACAGGGCGGCCAGGCTCAGCAGCAGAGGCGCAGTGCAAGTCTTCAGGCCCCAGCGGTCCTTGAGCTGGAAGTGGAGGTGGTTCCGGTCGCCGATCGATAGATTCCGGCCCTGGAGCAGGCGGATCATGACCACCAGGGTCACGTCCACGGTCGGATAGGCGAACAGCCACAGGATGTGGCTGGGCGCCTTCAGGAGCAGGGCGTTCTTGGCCAGGAGGACCAGCAGGAGGCCGATGGAGAGGCTGCCGCAATCCCCCATGAAGAGCTTGGCGCGGGGCCAGTTCAGGGTCAGGACTGCCAGCAGGGCGCCGATGAAGTACAGGTGCGGGGCGCCGGCCGCCCAGAGGCTGCCCAGGACCACCAGGCTGAAGCCCATGGCCAAGCCGTTGGCGCCATCGATGAGGTTGAAGCCGTGGGGCAGGCCCCAGTACATGAGCGCCAGAAGGGGGGGGATGATCCAGCTGGTGGGGG
>Ga0316217_10001855_pt1 | contig 26538 bp, 19 predicted proteins | sample 1anoAmetaG_FD_203633 | JGI IMG/M metagenome (GOLD analysis project Ga0316217, IMG submission 203633) | Freshwater microbial communities from Trout Bog Lake, Wisconsin, USA - 1anoA | ecosystem: Environmental > Aquatic > Freshwater > Lake > Hypolimnion/Profundal zone | place: USA: Wisconsin...
TGATGGCACTCGAAGCGCTTTACCAAAGCCAACTGTTTGACCGTTATTGGGCCAACGTCTTGTGCCACCACAACTAACACCGCCCCGGATTATTGGGCACACCCCAAAGGCCGGGAGTCATAGATTGGATTTCCATAGATGCTCAGGTCACCCTTATTTTTGATGCAATAACGCATAGATGCTCACGTCCAAGTATAGCTAATAGCGAAAAATTGCGGGCTGAAAATCGAAGGTTATCGCTCTGAATCCGGCCACAAATTGGCAGAACGCACAACTATACATAATACATCTTATAGGACGTGGCAGGGGAGGTGGAAAACACGATTTGCACGGGAATGATGGCATCTGCTGGCCTTGCACCAAGCCGCGGCACGCCGCTTACGGGCTGGACATGTATAACAACATAATGCGTGTTGGTTACTCGGCCGGGCCGCGCCACACGCTGCCGCCGAAGGTGCTCACGTAGATTACGTTCGCGTCGGCTGGATCGAATGTGATGCGCATGGCGTTATCGAATGGCATTCCTTTGAGTGGCTGGAATGTCTGGCCGTTGTCCTTGCTCAGGTACAGGCCGTAGGTCGGTGCATCTTCGGTGAGCGTGGCGTAAATCCACCCGGGATGGTTGGGATGCAGGAACGCGCCAAAGTGTTCCGGGCCTTGGCGGGTCAGGCGTTGCCAGATTTCACCGGTGTTGGTGGTGCGATACAGGCCGCCGACTTCCTGGCCGTTGGCATCGCACAGGCTTAGATAGACCGTGCGGCTATCGGCCGGGTCCAGAGTGAAATCCTTGGGCCACAAGGCCGAAACGGTGCGGGTCAGGCATTGCCAGGAATCGCCGCCATCCTTGGACCGGTACAGGCCAACCCCGGCATCTTGAAAGGTGCGGCCTTTGACCAATGCGGTAACCAGTGCGAAAAGCGTGCCATCCGGATGGAGTTGCACGCGGCAAATTCGCATGTTGGCAGGGGCGCCCAAACCATTGTTTTTGGGTGTCCAGGTGGCGCCGTCATCGGTGGATTTATAGACACCTTTGCCAAAGAAACCGGCGTAGAGTGTGCGGGCCGTTGCCGGGCTATGGGGATCGACCACAATGGCGGTCGCCGGCGCCGTTGGTAACCCCCCTGCCCCCCTTCCCAGCGGTTTGAACGCAGAAGCGAAATCGTTAGAGACGCAAATGCCGCCAGAGCCCGCGGCGCGATGACGGTTCCAGATGATGTTGCTGTTGGGGATATCGTGCACGTTAGAAAACGCACCCCAGATATGCCCCGGCCGGTCCGGATCGAACGCCAGTTCATAGCAGGTGTTCCGCCACGGCGCGGAAGTTCTGGGCGACCACCAGTGCCAGGTTTGCCCGGCATCCGTCGAACGGGCAAAGCCGATATCGGTGTAACATATGTAGTGATGCTGCGATTCATGCGGATCGATGTAATAGTGCCACGTGGTCGTCACCACCAGGCCGGTGCAGCGCCAGGCGCAACCGGGCCGGGGATCGCCGACGCACTGGGTATGGCCGCTGTTCCAGGAATGCCCACCGTTGGTGGTGTAGTAACATTCGCCGCCGTTGATCTGGAGCACATGGGCGGGGTCGTGGGCGGCCACGGCAATTTGCGGCACATCCTGGTAAAACTGGCCGTCTTCCACCACGGTGTAGTCTTTGGCTACATTAAATCCAAGCCACCGCGGATCGGGATAGAACGTCGCCCGCCAGGTTTCGCCGGCATTGTCCGAGCGGTACACGGTGGCATGATGCGGCGGCGGCACGCCGGTGTTGCCGTTGGTGGCCCAGACGGTTTCCGGGTGGTCATCGCTGGTGGCGATATCGTGGTATTGGGCGACCTGGTTGGCGGCCCATTCGTCAAAGGGTTTGATATCCCGATTTAAACCACGGCCATTGACCGGTTCCCACGGGCCTCCCTGGCGCCAGCGATAGATGCCCCCGACGAATTGGCCGTCGGAAGACTTGCCGGGGATGGTGCAATACAAAATGGTTTCATCGCCGCTGGTCCCGCCGGAAAAAGCCCGCAGTTCATTGAACGGCAGACCGGCAGAGGCATCCTTCCAAGACCGGCCGCGATCATCGGAGCGCCACACGCCGCGCTCGGTGGCGGCAAAAATTGTCCCCGCCCCGGCGGGGGAGCGGGCAAAGTGTCCGCCGACGAAACGGCCGTGCACCCCCCTGCCGATCTGCCAGGTTTTACCGCCATCGGCCGACAGACGCACCGTTTCGCCCACGCCCACCAGCAGAGAGGCCGGCGCGTGCGGGTCGTTGGTGATCGGGCCGGTCAGCGCGTCATCGAATTTCGCCAGGACGGACCAGGTTTCACCGCCATCGTGCGAGATTTTCAGCGTGTCCCAGCCATGGGGCGAAATAATGGTGTTGGCATCCACCGGATCGAAGGCCGCGCGGCAGCGCGTGTTGGACCGCAATTGCGCCGTGGGGATCATGCGCCAGGTAGCCCCCCCCATCGCGGGTCAGATACGCGGCGCTCATGTCGCAATGCACGATGGCCCGGGCCGGATCGGCCGGGCTCAGGGCGGGATTAAACATGGCCCCCCCACCGGACAAGCCAACGGGTTGCCAGGCCGGCGTGGCGGCGGAGGCCAGCTCCGCCAGCCATACGATGAGCAGGAAGAGCAGACGGCTCATGGGCACCTCCGCGTGTATTGTAACATAACGATAGCGCTTCATGTGGGCTGTAGTCAGGACCGTGGCATGCAGACAATCCCAGATTCACGGGCGTACAGGGCAAGGTGCGAAAGATGGCCCGTGCTGACGCCACTCCGGAGCGCGTTTGATCTGCTATACTATTGCTTATGAACACTGCACCGACCACTTTCCCACCGGCCGCGCCGGGTGGGATACCGGAATTACTCGCTCCCGCCGGCGATTGGGACGCACTGCGGGCCGCCGTCACCAACGGGGCGGATGGCGTCTATTTCGGCCTCAACAATTTCAATGCCCGGCACCGGGCCACCAACTTCACGTTACAGGAACTGCCGGAAGTCATGACGTTCCTGCATGGCCGGAACGTCAAGGGATACGTCACCTTTAACACCTTGATTTTCTCCGATGAACTAACGGTGGCACAGGAGCACCTCCAGGCAATTGCCCGGGCGGGCGTCGATGCCGTGCTGGTGCAGGATTTGGGCGTGGCGGCACTGCTGCACCGCTTGGCGCCCACGCTGGCGATCCATGGCTCAACGCAGTTGACCCTGACCGAGGCCCGGGGCATCGAATTTGTGCGGGCTTTAGGCGTAAGCCGCGTGGTGCTGGCCCGCGAACTTTCCCTGGCGGAAATCAAACGGATCACCGCCAGCACCACCCTGCCGGTGGAAGTATTTGTGCATGGAGCCTTGTGCGTGGCGTATTCCGGGCAGTGCCTGACCAGCGAATCGATCGGGGGGCGCTCGGCCAATCGCGGGCAGTGTGCCCAGGCCTGTCGCCTGCCCTACGAGTTGGTTGTCGACGGCCAGCCGCGTGACCTGGGCGACAAGGCCTACCTGCTCTCGCCCTCCGATCTGGCGGCATACGACCTGATCGGCGAATTGACGGCCGCGGGGGTGGCGAGCTTCAAGATCGAAGGCCGGTTGAAAAGCGCTCACTACGTGGCGGCCACCTGCCAGACCTATCGCGCCGCCCTGGATGCCGCCGCCCACCACCAACCCTTCGCCATTGCCCCCCAGCAGAAGATGGACCTGGAGCAGAGTTTCTCCCGCGGGTTTACCCAGGGATTCCTGGGCGGAGCCAATCACCAGGAACTGGTAGCGGGCCGTTTTTCCAAAAGCCGCGGCCTGCGGGTCGGAACCGTGGTGCGGGTAACGCCCACCAAAGTGGTGGTGCACCTGGACGGCCCGCGCGATACCCTGAAAGCCGGCGATGGCGTGGTATTTGATGAAGGCCATCCGGAACAATGGGAACAGGGTGGGCGCATTTACCATGTGGACCCGGTGGCGGGCGATCCGCAGGCCCTGGATCTGACGTTTGGCGCGGGGGCGGTTAATTTTTCGGCGGTGGCGATTGGCGCCCTGGTGTGGAAGACCGATGACCCGGCGACGCGCCGCCGGCTGGAGCAGTCTTTTGCCCGCGATATTCGCCCGCGCCGGCAGGCCCTGCACGTCAGTGTGTTTGCCCACGTCGGGGCGCCGCTGCGCGTCGTGCTGACGGATAACCGGCATGCGGCCACGGCCACCTGGGACCAGCCGCTGGAAAAGGCCACCCGGCATCCGCTGTCCATCGCGACGCTGCGGGAACAATTTGGGCGCCTGGGCGATACCCCCTTTGAACTTGGGGCCCTGACCCTCGATGCCGCCGACGGCCCGATGGTGCCCAAGTCGGTCTTGAACGATTTGCGCCGGCAGGCGGTGCAGAGTCTCCTGGCCCAGCGGGAGGCGGTGGATCAGCATGCCATTGCGGAAGCCGACGTACTGGAGCATATGCGTGCGGAATTACGCAGTGCCGCGCCGCCGGCGGCGTCCCCAGTGCCTGCGGGGGCGGCGTTGTATGTTTTGACCCGTACGCACGAACAACTGGCCGCCGTGCTGGCCTGGTCCGCCCAACATCCGGCGGAAAAGCCGGCCATGGTCTATTGCGATTTTGAAGATGTGCGGCGCTACCCGGAGGCCGTGGAAGCCTGCCGCGCCGCCGGCATGCCCATCGGCCTGGCCACGCTGCGCATTGTTAAACCGACGGAAGAGGGAATGCTGCGGCAGATTGGAGCCTGTGGTCCGGATGCGGTGCTGGTGCGCAACCTGGCGGCCGTGAGTTTTTACCGGCAGGAAATGCCGCAATTGCCCCTGCTGGGCGACTATGCACTTAACGTTGCCAATGAGCTTACGGCGGGCATTCTGACCGGCGCCGGGCTCCAGCGGCTGGTGCCCAGCCACGATCTGAACTGGTCCCAACTCCAGGCCCTGCTGGGGCGCTGTACGCCGGGGCTCCTGGAAATCGTCATACACCAGCATATGCCGATGTTTCATATGGAACACTGCGTGTTTGCCCATACCCTCTCGAGCGGCAAGGACTACCACGACTGCGGCCGCCCCTGCGACCACCACCAGATCGATCTGCGCGATCGGATGGGCGCCGCCCATCCGCTGATCCCGGATGCCGGCTGCCGCAACACGCTCTTTAACGCCCTGGCGCAAACGGCGCTCGAGTTCCTGCCGCAGATGACCGCCCTGGGCCTGCGCCATTTTCGTGTGGAACTGCTGCGGCAAAATACGGCCGAAGTCGCAACCCTGCTCACCCACTATGCCGCGGTACTCGCCGGGCGCCAGGCGGCGCCCGCCGCGATCCACGCATTGAAGGTCCTCAACGGGCTGGGCGTAACGCGCGGCACGCTGCAGCGATCCTGATGCCGGTCCGAATGCGGGCGGTAGACCCCGAAGCCGTGCCAACGGTTCGTCGGGCACGCCGCCGTCGGGGGATCGGCAGATCGTGCCGTTTAAACAACGCCAGGTCCCGTTCCAACACCGCCCGCGCTGGCGTCCAATTCCCCGACCACAGATATCGCCCCGGCGCCCGCCTTGCGCCTCCTGGCTCCGGCCTTCCGCCACAGCAATCCCGTCAGTCCCAGGCCCAGCAACCCCACGCTGGTCGGTTCGGGGATCACCGCAAAGTCGTTGTTGCCGGGGGTGGAGCCATCGAGCGTGATCACCGCCCACACATAGCTGGTGCCGTCGCCGGGGGTGGAACTGATGTATTGGCCCCAATCGCCCCAGGTCAACGTGCCGTTCCAAACGCCCTGTTTGCGGTGCGAATCCTGGCCGGCGTTTTGCCACGCACCGCTTTGCCCCACCTCATGGCCCAGGAATAGACTCTTTTCCGTGGCCGGCGCCATAGCGGCATCATTGTAAAACATCTCCAGCACCACCGTGTGGGTGGTGTCCGTGCCGGTAAAGTTGGCCAGCTCGACGACGTTACTGAACAGCGGAGCCGTATCGCTGCTGGTTACCGTCCGCCACGCCATGCTCACGGTGGCGGTTCCCAGGGTATTGGCCACAGCCCCGGCGAGCAGCGCCGTGCCGCCCTTATCGGTGCCGACCGTGCCGGCGGCGCCGGTGGTTGGGGAACACGCTGCCGATTGCGCCTCGAGCCCCACATATCCGCTGGTGCTGCCGGTTACCACCGCCGTCAACGCCGGGCCAAAATGCGTCAGACGGTTGGTATTGTCCGCCGTGGCCAGGCCCGCGGCCGATACGTTTACGCCAAAGTTCACCGCCGCCGGGCTATAGCTGAAACTCTCGTTGCTGGCCGGCGTAACGCTGTAATGACCGGTTCCGCCACCAAAACTGGTTTTACCCGAGATCGTGCCGGTAACGCTGCCGGAGTCCACAAACGCCACCGCGCCGCTGGTAAACGTGTAGCCGTTGCGCAACGTACTAATCGCCCCGATTGTTTCGCTGGTGGTGGTGGCCAGTGTGCCCGTGCTGTTGATCGGGGTGACGCTGCAAGCAAACGTGGCGCCGCTCAGCAGGCCGCTGACATCGGCCGTCGGGGCCGGGGTCCCGTAGGTCCGCGCCGCGACCGGATCGGCGCTGTAGACCACGTTGACATTCGCCGCCAGGCCCGTGCTGTTAAACTCCGGCGTCAAAGCCCCGTTGCTGCCCGTCAACGTAATGGTGCCGGAGTATGTGCCGTTGCTGCCAAACGTGCGGCTCAGGGTCAGAGTACCGCTGCCATTGGTGCCGTTGAATATCGTGCCGTCGCCACTGACATTGACGCTCTGGCCATTGGTGTCGTTAAGCGCCATCGCCGTCGTGCCCAACAGGGTTACATTGGCGGTGGTCGTATAGTTGCCCGTGGCCGAGGTTAAGACTCCCGTCCCACTGATGCTGGTGGTATCCGGCACGGCATTAATAAACCGGCCCAGCGCCAGCGTGCCCGTCGGGGCGTTGATGGTGCGCGGTCCGACCACATCCACCGTCAGTGCCGTGCTGGTGGCCGCTACGCCGGGACTGTACGTGCTGTCGGTCTCGCTCAGCGCGAGGGTCTGGTTGCCGGTGTTCGTACCGGTATTGAAACTGGCGGCCAGCGTCACCGTGCCGCCATTGGGCGCTACCGGGTTGCTGCCGGTAACGCTTACCGGAGTGACGGCCAGGCTGCCGACACTCGCCAACGTGGCCGTGGTCACATTCAAGCTGTCCGATCCTGTCGGCGCCGCATTGGTCACCACGCCCGTCAATAATCCAGTCACGCTGGTATTGGTCAGGAAGCGCGTACCGGCAGTCACCCCAGAGAGCGTAATGGCCGGCGTGGCCTGGTGCTGCAAATCCAGTTCGCCGGCGTTCGGGCTGGTGAGGCGATAGCCCGTCGGCAAACTGCCGGCAACGCTGAAGGCCGACGCGCTCAGGCCCCCGGTGGCCGTCGCCAGAACATATTTAGCCAGCGTGGGAATGGTCCCCACGGTGAAACTGATTTTGGCTCCGCTATCGACCGCCGCGGTCGCGGAGTTGATGACCAGTTCGTCGGCCGCAGCCCCCGAGACCTGAACATTAAAGAAGCTGCCATTCTCAAAGTGGACCGCGCCGGTGTGCAGCGTGCCGATGGTGCTGCCCACCCCGGCGTCGATGGTGGCCGCCGGCTTCACATCAACGGTGCCGTAGACGGTGCCGCTGCCGCCGAGGGTAGCCGCGTGGGTGCCATCACCCACGGTGACGGCCGAACTGGCGGCGGTCGAGCCGGTCACATCCAGTTCGCCGGCGCTAATAGTCGTAGCGCCAGTGTAGGTGTTCGAACCGCCAAGGATTTGCGTGCCCGTGCCGGTCTTGGTTAGAGCGACCGTGCCGCTGCTGCCGAAGGGCGCCGGGCCGGTATTAGTGATGACGCCACTGAAACTGCCGGAACCACTGTTTACGCCCAGGGTAATCGTAGCGGTGCCGGATGGCGCCCAGCTATCGCCAATGGTGCCCCCGCCACCGGTACCATCTGTCAAGGCATCGATGATCATCCCCTGGCCACGCAGGTCGAACGAGGCGCCTGCATTGACGCTTAGGCCGGCGGTATTGCCGGTCCAGTCGGTAGTCAGGGCATCGTTACCCAATATGCCGGCCTGAACATTAATCTGACCCGCCAGACGGATGGTGGACCGCATACCAAAGTAGCCTGGGCCGGTCTTGTTGAGGGTTCCACTTCCGGTAATGGCATTGTAGTCGTCGAAGGCGTAATTCGAGACGTACGTGGAGTTGAATTCCAACACGCCGGGGCTGGCCAAAGTAATGGCGCCGCTAATGGTGTCGAAACCGGTATCATAGTTGCGGAACTTAAGCGTGCCGCCGCTGATGGTGGTGCCGCCGGAATACGTGTTAGAACCGCTGAGGGTAACGATGCCGGCGCCGGTTTTGGTCAGGGAACCCGTGGTGTAATTCGTACCGGAGCCAATTCCCGTGGTAATGGCCAGCGCATCGGTGGCCATTGGCGTGTTGAGGATTAATGCGGAATAAAGCCCCAAGCCGGTGCTGCTGATTACATTCCCCGCACCGTTGGCATTGATGGTGGTGGCGCCGGTCTGGTAAATCAAAAACGAACCGTAGGTGCTGTTGGTCCCCGTGCTGGTCAATGTCCCGCCATTAAGGGTTACGGTGCCCGCCAGTATGTTGGCATAATTGCTGGTCACATCGATAATTCCGGCCACCGTCCACAGTGCGCCGGCATCGTAATTCAGCGCATTGTGCGCGGTAGCGCTGATTTGCACGGTCGCGCTGCTGCCAACCGTCACTCCGGCCGAACTTCTGATGTTACTGACACCCGACACATTCAAGGTGCCGTTACTGACGGTGGTGAGGCCCGTATAGGTGTTGCTGCCGGTCAGGGTCAGCGTGCCCGCGCCGGATTTGGTTAACCCCGCAGTGCCGGCCAGAACAGACGAAATGGAGCCATTGGCGTTGGTGGCAATGGTGGGAACAGTGCCCGCGAGGGTAATGGTTCCACTGCTCAGGCTCCCGGCCGTATCGAAGATGATGCCGTTGGCATAGACCGTGCCGCTGACCGTCGCGGCCAGGGATGCCGTGTTGAAATCGGCGCTGTTACCGGGGCCGCTGGTGGAATCCCAGGGTGTTCCGGAAGCACCGCTCCAGTTGGTTGCTACGGTGCCCCAGGTTCCCGTGGCAGCGCCATTCCAGGTGAATGTTCCGGCATTGGCGCGGCGCGTCACCAACAGCAAACCAACGCCCACCGCGGCCAGAGTCAAGACTGGAAGGCCGCGTTTGGCGCTGCGGATAGTGTACGAAGAACTACGGCGCTGGGAACCCCGCAGGGATAAACGCCGGTTCGCCATGTTCAGACCTTTCGCGAAAAAGAGACCGCCCAACCCTGTTGGGGCCGCGGATCGCCGCGTATCCTCTCTCTTTTTCGAAGGCCATGACGTTTCGTGTCGCACGCCGTCCATTTCCCCGCGGCCTGCGCCCGTCAATTCCCTCTATTCGTTCATCGGCACATTGTCGGCGTTCGCTGCATCCCTGATGGGCATCAGCACACCACCCCTAAGCAGTGCCGTGATGCCAAGAACACACAAAATATCGCCGACAGAACGACCTCAGAGTAGCACAAACCGAGCCGAATGTAAAAAGATGGGAAAGCGGATGGTGCTCCACGGGTGTGGCCGGCAGACCGTGGCGATTCCGTGTACAACTTCTGATTGGCCGGATTCAGGCTGCGCAAGAACAGCGGCCCCCATGCCGGAAGAATAATGGGACAGCGCTGCGCCTGCAATCTTGACCGTCTGCGGCAACGTGGTTATGCGACCTGCGCATAACCACGGCATCCGATTCTGAGTGGCATCCGAAATATCGTGGGGACTACCGCTACGATCCGACACTCAGGGCTCATCGGAAAGCGTAGTGGCACGCCGGACCGGGCGGGATGTTTTCGCCGGCGGCAGCTGCCGCGGGGTCCCCTTGGCGGGCGGCGCGGGATCAGCCTGCGCGGCCTTATTGATTTCCTCGGTGGTGGCGCTGAGGCCTTTCTTGAACTCTGTGATCGTACGCCCCACGCTCTTGCCGATTTCCGGCAGGCGCCGGCCAAAAAGCAGCATGGCCACCGCCAGGACCACCAGCAGGTCCGGTCCGCCGAGGCCCATGATATTCGCCAGAAACGGTTGTGCCATGGAAGTCATGCAAGGTTTCCTTTCCAACGTGGAGTATAACGCGGAAGCGATTCCGGGGCTACGCACGACAAACCACATGACCAGATAAGGTGCAAGGACACGCACGCGGGGCGGCTATAACGGCGCGGCCCCGGGAGGTGAGCGGCGTTGATCGTAGCGTTGGGCGATGGGCATGCGCCGGCCAAAGCCAAAGGCCCGCGAGGTGACTTTCAGTCCGGGCGCCATCTGCTTGCGTTTGTATTCGTTTAAGTCCACCATGCGGGTCACGCGCAGCACGGTGGTTTCATCGAAACCCTGGGCGATGATCTGCCAGACGGATTTTTCCTCTTCCACGTAGAGTTGCAGGATGGCATCGAGCGTTTCGTACGGTGGCAGCGAATCCTGATCCGTTTGATTAGGCCGCAGTTCGGCCGAGGGCGGCTTGGTCAGGCTGCCCTCGGGGATGGGTTCCGGGCGGCCCTGGGCGCGGGCCTCGGCGTTAAGATGGCGGGCCAGGGCGTAGACCATCATCTTGGGCACATCGCTGATGACCGCCAGGCCGCCGCACATATCGCCATACAAGGTGCAGTAGCCGGTGGCCACTTCGGACTTGTTGCCGGTGGTCAGCAGCAGATGGCCGAACTTGTTGGACAGCGCCATGAGGATATTGCCGCGGATGCGGGCCTGCATGTTTTCTTCCGCCAGGCCTGGTGCCGTGCCGGCAAACACGCCCGAAAGCGTCTGCTCCAAGGCGTGATGCACGCCCTCAAGGGGAATGGTTGCAAAACGGATGCCCAGGTGTTCGGCCAGCACCTGCGCATCCGATTTGGAATGGTCGGAACTATAGCGTGACGGCAGGCTGACTCCCAGCACGTTGGCCGGCCCCAAGGCCGCGGCCGCCAGGACGGCCACGACCGCCGAATCAATACCCCCCGAGAGCCCGAGCACCACGGAATTAAAGCCGCACTTGTGCACGTAATCGCGCAGGCCCAGCACCAGCGCGGCACCAATGGAAGCGATGCCGCGCTGCGGCGGATGGACCTGGGCAGGATCCGGCGCCGCCAGATCGACCACGAGCAGATCTTCGGCAAAATCCCGCGCCTGCGCCACCACCTGGCCCTGGGCATTAAACACGACGGAGTTGCCGTCAAAAACCAGTTCGTCATTGCCGCCGACCTGGTTGACATAAATAATGGGGATCTGCCAGCGCCGGGCCTGGTGGCTGAAAAGTTCATGCCGGAATTCATCCTTGCCCAGCACAAACGGGGAGGCGCTGATATTAATCAGCACCCGGGCGCCGGCCTCAGCCAAAGCGCCAATGGGGTTAACGTGATACAAGGTCCGCGGCAGAAACTTCTCGTCGTTCCACAGGTCCTCACAGATGGACAGGCCCAGCGGCTGCTCGTCCAGGAACGTCAGTTCCGTTTGCACCCCGGGTTCAAAGTAGCGGGTCTCATCGAAGACATCGTAAGTGGGCAACAGGCTCTTGAACCGGCGCGCCAGGATGGCGCCATCGCGCACCAGGGCACAGGCATTAAACAGCGGCCGGCCGGCGGTAAGCGTATTGGGCACCGGGTAACCCACGATCGTTGCGCTGCCCCGGCTGGCGTCGGCGATCGCCTGCACCGCCTGGGCGCACTGGGCCACCACCCCGGCCTTAAGCAACAGATCGCGCGGCGGATAGCCCAGGATGGACAACTCCGGGGTGACGACCAGTTCGGCCCCCAGGTCCCGCGCGCGCCGCACGGCGTCAATGATCTTGTCTGTATTGCCCGCAATATCACCCACGATCGGGTTAATTTGCGCCAGTGCAACTTTCATAAGGCAACCTCCGATGGGCAATCATAACGGGAAACGGCGGTTTGGTCAGGACGTCCGGTCAGCCGCGCAGGGCGGCCATGCCGATATGGCCGCCAAACCCCTGGGCAATGGTGATACTGCAGGCTTGCGGCGGCAAGGGGCGGCCATCTGGAATGCGGCGGTTTTGGTGGGCCCGCACGGAGATGACGAGGGAAATCAATCCGGCCGCACCGAGGGTATGACCCAGCAGGCCCTTGGTCGAAAACACCGGCGGGCCAGCGCCGAGCACGGAACGAATGGCCTGCAACTCGTATTGATCATGCGCGGTTCCGGTGGCATGGGCATGGACAAACGCGACGGGCGGTGCGGCTACGTGGCGCAGGCCGTGGCGGAGGGCTTGCGTCCGGGGATCGACGGCGAGCAGATGGGTACCGTCGGCACCGATCCAGGAGCTTTCCAGTTGCACACCGGCCGGGTCCTCGGGCGCCGGCTCCAGGAGCAGCGCGGCGGCGCCCTCGCTGAGAAAAAAGCCGGTGGCGGCCGGATCAAACGGGCGGCACGGGCGCTGGCCGGCGGCATCGAGTTTGGCCAGCACCCCCAGGCGGGCAAAAGAGGCTTCAAAGAGCGGATGGAGCGATGCGTCGGCCGCCACGACAAGGGCCCGAGCGCATTCGCCAGCGGCGATGGCTTGCGCGGCACGATGCAGGGCAAACAGGCCACTGGCACAGGCGGCCACGGAGGTGTGCACGGGCCCGTGCAAGTTGAGGCGGGCGCTCAGGGTTGAGGCGATGGCCCCGGGGCCGGCGGCCAGAAGTTCGGCGGCGGCGCAATCCAGAGGGCGTCCTTCCCGCAGCGCGGCGCAGGCCTCGATCCAGGAGCCGATGGGGCCCTTGCTGGTGCCGACATACAAGCCGATGCTGGGCGGATGCGGCGGCGCGTTGAGTTGCGCAGTGGCCAGGGCCTCGGTGGCGGCATGCAGGGCAAAGCGCACCGCCCGATCCATGGAGGGCTCCGGATCGGGTACGCCAAATGCCGCGCCGTGCCGGCGCAGGAGTTCATTGGAGATTCGCCCCTGCGGACTGCATGTGATCCCGGCGCGCAGCATTTCCCAGAGTTGCGGGCCGAAGCCCAGGGGCGTCAGCAGGCCGGTGGCCGAAATAGTGAGCCAGGTCTTCACGGCAAGAGATTAGCAGGATTTCATGGGCAACCCAACCGCAGCGGCTATTAACAAGATAACCCATGACTTTTTTGGAGGGCGGACGGATTGGCGACTCTTCGCGAACATGCCTAGCGGAGCCCCCGGCCCCGCTAGGCACCCCGGGCGACTTGTTGGATGGCGAGCGTGGGCGTGGGGAATTGCAGGCCCGATGACGGGAACCGGCCGCGATCGTATAATGGACTTATTAGTCTTCTATAATGTGGAGATCCGTTCGTGGCGTGCATCATTTTACAGTTCCGGCAGAAGGTAGCTTATGCGGCATTGGCCGTGGCGCTGGGCCTGATGCCAACCACTTGGATTCAGGCCGAACCGGCACCGTCAACCGGCGATGTCGATGGCTGGCAGGCTCCGGCCTCGGCCAACCGGAAGGGCAATCCCGTGCCCGGTGATGCGACGTCTGTGGCTTATGGTAAAGTAATTTATATTCGGGAATGTCTGACCTGTCATGGGGCTGCCGGCCATGGTGACGGGATGGTGGCACGGGCCTTGGCCCGCCGCCCGGCTGATTTTAGCAATGGGCGCCTCGCCCAACAGACCGATGGCGCCCTGTTCTGGAAGATCAGCGTCGGCCACAACCCCATGCCCGCTTGGCGTGCGCTGCTATCCGAAACCGACCGCTGGCACGCCGTCAATTACCTTCGCACGTTCACCCCACCGCCACCGCCCCCTCCGCCCGTGCCACCAACGACGCAACCGGCAACCGCCCCCGCGGGCCGTTAGCGGTATCGATAACCCGACCACCGCGTAACGGGTGGCCTGGCGCGTGGCTTTGCCGGCGGTGAGGACCAGGCCCGAAATAACTTCCGGCATTCTTGACGAACGTTCAACGTCCAACATCCAAAGAAACGGCCTCGTTCAAAGTTGAAAGTTGGGTCCCGGAGCAGCCGGGATTGGACGTTTGCCCGATAGCGGGAAGTGATTTCGATCTCATCGCTTAATGGACATTGGACGCCTTGAGGTACGCCTCGATCCGGCGGGCATCGTCGGCCGTCAAGGCGGCACGCAGACGCATGTGCTGAATGATCACCTGCCACTGCGCGTTGCTATAGGTATTGGCCGGATGGGCATTATGACAGCGGTTGCAGGTTTGGACCCAGAGCTCCGCCGCCCCAAGGCTGCCGGCCGCCGGAGGCGCCGGCGGCGGTGCAGGCTGCGTGGCCAGCAGGGTCTGACGATTCCAATCCGCCTGCGTGGCGCAACCGGCAACGGCCAGCAGCAGCACGCCTGCGGCCAACAAACCCGAGAATACCACATGGGTTTTACGTGACACCATGAATGTTCCTTTCAAAGACCAAGGCCTAACTGCACCATTAACGCATCGACGCTGGGTCCGGGCGTACGGTGATCAAACTCGTAGGCCACCTTCAACACGGCGCGGGGATTGAGCCAATAATCCAGGCCCACCGTGATCCGATCTTCATGGGCGCCACCGGGGGCACTCAGTGGCGTATCAAACCAATCGTAACGAACCACGGGCTCAAAATCGCGCAGGAATTTAAGGCTTGACAAGGTCGGCCGGTAGGCCAGCAGGGCTGAACCGCCATTGCGATTGTTGTCGTTGACGGTCAGCGGGCCATAGCCCAGGGTCCCCGTGGGATCGTACACCGCATCCTGCACCGACGACCAGACCCAATCGGCACGGAGCGTGACCATGCCGGCGATTTGCTCATACGTGCGGGTGAAGTCCAGATCGACGGCCTGCACCAGGGCGGTGGTCGTACTCATGCCGCTGGGCGCCGCGTTGCCGTATTGAATGGAGTAACCGACTTCCACAAAATGCCAGGGCACAAAGCCCAGGCGACCGCCATAGGCCTTGCCCTCGTGGACATCAAAGTCATTGTGGTTGGCATCAAAGCGCAACGCGCCGGCATTGCCGGGATCCTGGGTGACCAGTTCCGGGCCATCGGTTACATATAAACAGTAATTGATACTGCTTTGCGTGCATACGGGAACCGCGCCGGTGACGAACGCGCCCAGCGCCGCATTGGGCGCCTGGTTGCCCCACACCAGCGGATCATCCGGCAACGGGTTAATCCACTTGGGATCCAGGCGTGTGTGGTACTGCCCAAAGGGCACCGGGAAGAATCCACCGCCCACGGTTACATAATCATTGACGATGTAGGACGCGTCCGCTTTGTTGAGGCTGATAGTGGTTTTGGCACTTTCGGCACCGTCGGCATTTAAGGTGGCGTCAAAGCCAGCCTCGACCAGGAGGCGCTCCTGCTGATAGAGGAACATGGGGCTGAAGCGGGCACTGAAATTGGAGTTGTGCCCTTTAAACTTGTCGAATTCCACATACGCATCGCCGGCGATCAGGAGATGTTCGAGTCCCACACTGGTTTCGTTAGCCTGCTCCTGCACATGCTTCATCTGCTTAACCAGGTCATCGACGACCTCCTTGGTTTCCGCCAGGGATTGCTGCATGTCGGCGGCGGTGGCCGGAGTGGCGGCAGGCTTCTGGGCCTTCTTAAGCTGGGCCATTTCCTGTTCCATCGCATCCATGCGCTGCAGGAGTTTTTCGTAATCAGCGCGGGGAAGCGTGACCGTCGGAGGGGCATCGGCAGCGCGGGCCAATCCGAGGGATAGCGTGCATCCCAAGACTGCGGTGGCCAGAAAATAATGCCGTCTCTTCACTGGGTATCTCCTTTTAACACCATGAATGGGGCACAACATGACACCAGCAGCGTTTTTCGCAGTTGGGGCAATGCTTAAGAAGGCAAACACAGACGCCATCGCAATGCAGATAAATAGACCGTTTGGTCGTCATATTAACACGAGAAAGATATTCGTCAAGCATGTAAATTCTGTTTACCCCAAAGCTGTAAACGCGGTTCGTTGCACGTGGCCCCCTTACGCAAAACCGGTCACCTGATGCCGTATCGAAATACCGGTGAGTAGATGCCATAAGAAAACGCAACACGTTCGAGAGCAATAATTTCACGCGCCACCAGCCAGCGACGCAATGCCTATTTTTGCAACAACACAATGCTCACCTACACGGCATCGCCTTTATTTTTTAGGCAGCCTGCGAGATTGCAATGCATTTTTGAATCTGTCAAAAATTATCGTAAATTTGCCGCACAACTTATAGGCGTTCCGGAAATTTACGTGTAAACTTTGCGCACTACAAGGTCTGGTCTTGGCGGCCAGGCGAACATATTGAAACTCATTTATGAGAGGAAACAGCCATGAGCCAGATTGCTCGAATTCTGCGCGCCCGGTATGTTTTGGGCAGCGTCAGCGCATTATGGGCCTTGGGGGGCAGCGGCGCCTATGCCGCCGACACCGCTGCGGCGGCCACCTCCCTGGCGGATGCCGGCGCCGGGGTGACCACCGGCGCGATCAATCCCGGCGATACCGCCTGGATGCTTATGAGCGCCGCCCTGGTGATGCTGATGGTGCCAGGCCTGGCGCTGTTTTACGGCGGCATGGTGCGGCGAAAAAATGTGCTGGGCACCATGCTCCACTCCATGGCGGCTCTGGGCATCCTCGGGGTGCTCTGGGCACTGGTGGGCTATCCGCTGGCCTTCGGCACCGACTACCACGGCCTGATCGGCTGGGATACCGGCAAAGTGCTGCTCTGGAATATTCTGCCCACGCATATCCATGAAGGGTCGCATATACCAGAGTATGTGTTCATGGTTTACCAAGGCATGTTTGCCATCATCACCCCGGCCCTGATCGCCGGGGCCTTTGCCGAGCGCGTCAAATTCGGTTCCTACGCCGTCTTCACGGCGCTCTGGTCGCTGCTGGTCTACTGCCCCCTGGCCCATTGGCTCTGGGGCAACGGCTGGATGGCCCCGGGAACCAGCGGCTATCACCTGGGCGCTGTGGACTTTGCCGGCGGCATCGTCGTGCACGTATCGGCCGGGGCCAGCGCCCTGGTCACGGCGCTGTACCTGAAAAGGCGCCTGGGCTATCCGCACAGCGTGCTGCATCCGAACTCCCTGGTGTTGACGCTGCTGGGGGCGGGCCTGCTGTGGTTCGGCTGGTTTGGCTTTAACGCCGGCTCGGCTATCGCCTCGGATTCCTCCGCCGCCCTGGCCCTGACCACCACGCAGTTTGCCGCCGCCGGCGGCGCCCTGGCCTGGATGGTTGCCGAATGGCTCAAGCATGGCAAGGCCACCAGTTTGGGCGTGGCTTCGGGCCTGGTGGCAGGCCTGGCCACCATAACGCCGTGTGCGGGTTTTGTTTCCCCGGCCGCGGCCATGCTCATCGGCGTAGCGGCGGGCGTGATCTGCTTTAGTGCCGTGATCGCCAAGGGCAAACTGGGGTACGACGATTCGCTCGACGCCTTCGGCGTCCATGGCGTCGGCGGTTTCATCGGGGCGGTTTGCGTGGGCCTCTTTGCCCGCAAAATGCTTAATCCCGCCAACGGCGTCGATGGCCTGATCGCCGGCAACGCCAACCAGCTTTACATCCAATTTACCGCCGCCGCGGTGGCTGGGGTCTATGCGATCGTGCTGACCCTGATCATCACGGCACTCGTCGATAAGCTCATGGGCTTCCGCATCAGCGAAGGCGATGAGATCGAAGGCATGGATGCGGCGCTCCACGGCGAGCAAGGCTGGATGTTCGAACAACTCCCCACACCCACGGTGGAACTGCCCGGCTCGGTCATTGCGGTCGGCCGCAGTGCCGCCGACCGGGCCGCCGAAGAGGCCGAGATGGCCAGCCGATAACGCCCCCCCTCCCCCGGCCGCCATCGTTACGGCAAAAACACAAGAGCCCGGGCCTACGCCCGGGCTCTTGCTTTTGGTCGCGTCAGCGGAGGGACCGGACCTCAGTCCAGGTTCATCATCAGCAGGAACTCGCGGTTGGTGCCCTTCTTTTCCAGGCGGCTCTTGAGCAGTTCCACCGCCTCGATCGGGTTCATATCCGACAGCACTTTGCGCAGCTTGTAGACCAGTTCCAACTCGCGTTTATCCAGCAGCAGCTCTTCCTTGCGGGTGCCGCTGGCGCCGATGTTGATCGCCGGATAGGTGCGGCGTTCGACCAGGCGGCGGTCCAGGTGCAATTCGCTGTTGCCGGTGCCTTTGAATTCTTCAAAGATCACTTCGTCCATCTTCGAGCCCGTGTCGATCAGCGCGGTGCCGATGATCGTCAGGCTGCCGCCCTCTTCGATGTTACGGGCGGCGCCGAAGAACCGCTTGGGTTTCTGCAGCGCGTTGGCGTCGATACCGCCGGAGAGGATCTTGCCGGAGTGCGGGCTCTCGGTGTTGTAGGCGCGGGCCACGCGGGTGATCGAATCGAGCAGGATCACCACATCCCGGCCATATTCGACGAGGCGCTTGGCCTTTTCGATGACCATTTCGGCCACGCTCACGTGGCGACTGGCCGGTTCGTCGAAGGTGGAACTGACCACTTCGGCCTTGGTGGCACGCTGCATTTCGGTCACTTCTTCCGGCCGCTCGTCGATCAGCAGCACGATAAGATAGACCTCCGGGTGGTTGGCGGTGATGGCATTGGCGATCTTCTGGAGCAGCACGGTTTTGCCGGTGCGCGGCGGCGCGACAATCAGCATGCGCTGGCCCTTGCCGATGGGCGTGACAATGTCCACGATGCGCATGTTGATTTCGCTGGGCACGGTTTCCAGGAAGAGTCGCTTGTTGGGGTGCAGCGGCGTAAGGTCCTCGAAATTGACCTTTTCGGTCAGGGCGTTGGGATCTTCAAAGTTGACCGCTTCGACCCGCAGCAGGGCGAAATAACGCTCGGATTCCTTGGGGGGCCGGATCTGGCCGGTGATGATGTTACCGGTGCGCAGGCCAAAGCGGCGGATCTGCGACGGGCTGACATAAATATCATCCGGACAGGGCAGGTAGTTGTACTCGGGGGAGCGGAGGAACCCGAAGCCATCGGGCAGGATTTCCAGCACGCCCTCGCCGACCATCAGGCCGTTGTCCTGGATGCGTTTCTTGAGGATCTTGAAGATCAGGTCCTGCTTCTTCTGCCCGATGTAATCTTCAATGCCTTCCTTCTTGCAGATGTCGTGGAGTTCGGTCACGCTCATGCGCTGCAGGTCGATCAGGTGCAGTTCCCCGCGTTTGACCTGCTCGTATTTCTGGTGGGTCTCTTCATCATAGATACTCTCATCATCCGTGGCCGGGGCGCTTCCGCCGACCATCTGCTGGCCGACGACCACACTGGTCTTGGACACGGCGGGAGCGGGCACCGGAGCGGCCACGGGGGCGGGCGTTGGTTCCGGGGCCGGTTCGGGCGCTGGTTCGGCGACGGGCACGACAACGGCCGCGATGTTCCCATCGACCTCGCGGCCGGCGGCCGCGGGTTGGCCGACAATGCCGGTGGGCTGCGGTTCGACCGCGGTGGCCACGGCGGCCGGGGCTTCGGGCGGAGCGGGGGGTGGTTCGGTGACGACGGCCGCTTTGCGGCTTCGGGTGGTGCGTGCCATGACGATATTCCTCCGTATATGGCAAGGGGATACTGGTGGCAGGACTCTGCGGCCTACAACGCCGCGGATTTATAACCTTACCGGAAAATTTTCACCCGGAACGATCCGCGAATGAAAACTGACCCAGCCTGAAGATCGGGGCCCGGAAAAACCTTATGTTCCTGAGAGCATGAGGGAAAACATTGGGCGGGCCGAACGGGGATACTCTGGTGCTAAATCAGGAGGCTTGGTTCAGTAATATCTGGGAAAGAACCTGGTGGACTTGATGAAGGGTGTTGGCCGCTTCACCGCTGTTGTCCACTATATAATCTGCTAGATCTTCCTTTTTGTCCAGTGCCATTTGCAATTTTTCTCGTTTTCTCAAGGTATCAGCGGCCCAGCGACGCTCGGCCGTGACCCGCGCTAACCGCTGTGATTCCGGAGCTTTAACGAAAATAATCGCGTCGCATTCACGATGAATACCGGTTTCGAACAGCAATGGCGTATCCCAGACAATGGCCCGCATTTGGGGGTCTTGCATCAACTTCGCCATGCGCTGCTGCCGCAGAATATTCACCGCCGGATGGATTAGGCCATTCAACTGCTGGACCGCCGCCGGGTCGTCAAACACCCGCGCGGCGACTTTTTTACGATCGACCACGCCCTGCTGATCAAGAATTCCGCCCCCCCACCACTGCACCAATTGCCGGGCCGTTTCCGGCTGGCCCAGCACTTCGTGTGCCAGGGCGTCGCTATTGATGACGCCGCAGCCTTCGCGGGCCAGGGCCTGCGCCACAAAACTCTTTCCGGCCCCCACGCCCCCGGCCAGACCGATCAATGGTTTTCCATAACGCCACTTTGCCATAAGCACAAAGTATATCGCGCCGCGGTCCAATATTATATCGTGCCACGGAACGTAGTTTGGCATAGCCACCTTGCAAGAACCAGCCGCAATATGGCGTTAGGCGGTATGATGGGAACCTCGGCATTCATCTCCCAATCCTCGCGCATGCACAATTCTGTTGGCGATGAACTGCTCAAGGAAGACACGAGACTCGATCTTGATCTGACCGGATGGAAGAATACGTAACGCAGGCAAGGAGCGATTCATGAGTGCCGATATCACACGCCGCGGCCTGTTGGCCGCCGGACTGGCGACCGGGTTGGTGTTAGCACCAGGCGTGCAGATCCTGCTGGGGGCGGAAGGTTCCCGGCGCTACCGCCTTGGGGCGTGCGACTGGTCCCTAGGCAAACGCCAGGATTTCGGCGCCTTTGATGTCGCCAAGGCCATCGGGCTTGATGGCGTCCAGGTCAGTTTTGACGACGTCGGCAAGCCCACCGATTTGCGTCTGCCCGAGGCCCGGGCGAAGTACGCGGAACTATCGCAAAACACGGGGGTGGCCATCTGCGCCCTGGCCATGGGCTGCCTCAACCAGATACCGTTCGCCACCGACGACCGCACCGAAACCTGGGTGAGCGACTGCATCGACGTAATGGCGCAGATGAACCAGAAGATCGTGCTGCTGGCCTTTTTTGGCGCCGGCGACATCAAAGGCAAGCCGGCCTTGCAGGACAAGGTGATTGAACGCCTCAAACGCCTGGCACCCAGGGCGGAAAAGGCCGGCGTTACGCTGGGCCTGGAATCCTGGATGAACGCCGAGGAGCACCTGCGGATTCTCGACGCCGTCGGCTCGCCGAGCGTGGTGGTCTACTACGACCTGTGCAACATGACCACGCAGAAATACGATGTGCCCGCGGACATCCGCAAGCTCAAAGGCCGCATCTGCCAGGTCCATTGCAAGGAGAACGGCTTCCTGCTGGGCACAGGCCATGTGGATTTTCTCGGCTGCCGCCAGGCCCTGCGGGATATCGACTACCAGGGCTGGCTGGTGATCGAAGGGGCGACCGTCGTGCAGCAAAGCCTGGTGGCCTGCTACCGGCACAACCGGGAGTTTTTGGACAAGACGTTCAACTGAGCTATTTGTTCTTCAGGTCGTTATACAGCGCAAAGGCATCCTTGGGCTTCGTATTCTTGTGCACCACCGACCGCACCGCGTGGAGCATCGCCACCGGGTGCTCGGCTTGGAAGACATTGCGGCCCATATCCACGCCGGCGGCGCCTTGATCGATGGCTTCATACGCCATTTGCAACGCTTCGAGTTCCGGCAGTTTCTTGCCACCGGCAATCACAATGGGCACCGGGCAGGCGGCGACGACCTTGTCAAAGCCCGGGTTGCAGTAATAGGTCTTGATGATGTGGGCGCCGTTTTCCGCGCACACACGGGTGGCCAGGCCCAGGTAGCGGGCATCGCGCGTCAGTTCCTTGCCCACGGCCGTAACGCCCAGCACCGGGATGCCGTAGCGGCTGCCGGCATCGACCATGGTGGTCAGGTTGCGGATGGTCAGGGCCTCGTACTTACTGCCGATGGCGACCATCAGAGCCAGCATGGAGGCGTTGAGGCGGATGCACTCTTCGATGTCCAGCAGGCACTCGTCATTAAGGTCGGTCAGGACGGTTGAACCAGCCGAGGCCCGCAGGGAAATAGGCTTGCTGAACGTGGGCGGCACAATTTGCCGCAGGGCGCCGCGCGTGCACATGATGCAGTCGGCATGTTCGATCAGCGGCACGATGGTCAGATCCATGCGCTCCAGGCCCGAGGTCGGGCCCATGATGTAGCCATGATCGAAGGCGAGCATTACGGTGCGGCCGCTTTGCGGGTTGAAGATACGCGCCAGGCGGTCCTTCATGCCCCATTCCAGATTGCCGCAGCCTTTGAGGTAAAAACCTTCGGTCTTCTGCGGAATGCCCATGCCATAGTCTTTGGATTCGGTATTGCCAACTGCATCAGCCATGGAAAGATCTCCGTTAATTTTCGATTTCAAATCTCAGATTTCAACTTTCATTACGTTCATTTTACATTCAACTACCGGCCAGGCCTTCGTGCAGGCCGGTAAAGATCAATGAAATTGATGTGGCGCCGGGATCCACATGGCCCAGGGTGCGGGCGCCGAGGTTCCGCGCCCGGCCGAATTTGGCCTGCATGGTGCTGGTACTCTTGGCGCCGGCAACCGCCGCCGCCGCCGCCTTGGCCATGGCTGGCGCCAGGGCTTCGCCGGCATCGGCGGCCTGGCGCAAAGCCGCTACGGCCGGGACCAGGGCATCGACCATCGTTTTGTCGCCGGGCTTGGCGGAGGTCTGGGCCTGGAGTTTGACGACCCCGGCTTCAAACAATTGCGCCAACTCCGGAACACTCAGGCATTGTTTGCCGCCCGCGGCCTCGGCCATGCCGGTGAAGAAAGAGCCCAGCAGCGGACTGGCCGAACCGCCATCGACCGACATGACATTCCAGCCCAGGGCTTCGAGCAACGCTGGTATGTCCGCGGAGGTGGTGGTTTGCAGCGTTTCGAGCATGGCATCGGCGATGCGGTTCATGGTGGTGCCGTGATCGCCATCGCCGGTGGCGGAATCCAACTGCGAAAGCAGATCCTTGCTGGTTTTGACCTGCTGGGCGGCCTGACGCAACATCTTTGCCAGGGTTGCATAATCCACTGTGGTGGTATCGGGGACAACAGACATTAGAACATACTCCTTTATTTGTCGGTCCCAACGCCGCCTAAAGGCGGGACTCCAAACATACGCTTTTCCGGCGTCCGCTCGTCACTTGGAGGGGTTTCGCCAGAGCCGCGTGAACTCCGAACGCGGGGGCTCACCCGCTTACCGCACCGTCAGGTAGGGCGTATCGGCCGGGGCCTTCCACAGGCGGATCAATTCATCATCCATTTTCGCCACAAACATCTGAAAGCCGGCCATTTCCTGCACGGTCAGGTATTCGCCGATCAGCGGGAAGACCGGGGTAATGCCGCGTTCGGCAAGAATTCTGGCACAGGCGCGATAGACGATAAACAATTCCATCAACGTCGTGGCGCCGCTGCCGTTGAGGATCACCAGCAACTTGTCACCAGCCTTGGCCTTGACGGCGGCAATGAGCCGGTCGAGCATGATCGCGGCCGTCTGGTCGGCCGTCATCAGCTTGCTAGAACCGGTGCCTGCCTCGCCGTGCTGGCCCATGCCGATTTCCATTTCATCATCGGCCAGCGTAAAGATCTGCTGCCCGCTGCTTGGGTGGGTGGCGGTCGCCATGGCCACGGCCAACGTGGCCATGTTGTTGTTGAAGCGCTCGGCGACGGCACAGACCTGGTCGAGCGACAAACCTGCCTCCGCGGCGGCGCCGGCCACCTTGTACAGCGGCACACAGCCCACCAGGCCACGCCGATCGGCGGCCGGGGCGTCGGCACCGGGGGCAATGTCTTCATGCGTCAGGACCGTGCGCACGTTGATACCGTGCTTTTTGGCCATTTCCAGGGCAATGTTGGAACTCATCACGTCCCCGGCATGATTAAGCACCACCAGCAGCACGCCGGCGGGACGGTTCATTTTCTTAAGGGCCTCGAAGACCTTGGGGGCCGCAGGCGCGGCAAAGATGTCGCCGACCACGCTGACATCCAGCATGCCTTCGCCGACAAAGCCGCTCAGGGCCGGTTCGTGCCCGGCGCCACCCAGCGTGACGATGGCGACTTTGTCCTGGGCCTTGGGTTTGGCCCGCACCACCAGCTTGCCCGATTCGAGTTTCACCTTGTCGGCATAAGCCAGGGTGAAGCCTTCGAGCAGTTCGGGGGTGAGGTTGGCGGGGTCATTGATAAACTTTTTCATGGGCATAGAAGCGTTCCTTAATAGGGCGTTACGCACATCATACCGGCAGCGTGAAGGCCGGGGCCGCGGCGTTCCCGCCGGAGCCATGACGGGACTTACTTGTCAAATTGCATGAACTCGATCGGGGCAGCATCTTCCAGGATGAAACCGACCTTGAGCCCCGGCATGGGCACAAAGGGCGGAATCAGCACGGTCTTGCCCTGCATGGCGGCATCCAGATCCGCCACTTCAAAAGCGATATGGGCCGAGGTTTTAAGTATTTCAGGCATCGGGCTGGCGGCCTCGAACCGCAGCCACTCGATGCGATGGGGATGGGCGACCGCGTCGGTGACATACAACTTGGCGCCTTCGAGATACGTTTCGCCCGGGCGCTTCTGGGAAGTGGGCAAGCCCACATGATGGAATTTCATCCGTCACTCCTTTGCAAACCGGCAGAGGCGTCAGGGCCCCGGCCACGCGAATACCAGGAACAATCCTGACAATTAATCAAGCACTCTCAGTGAAATCCTCTGCGTCTCTGTGTCTCTGTGGTTCAATTTCTCCGGCCCCATCAGAACTTCACCGCCGGATTGGTAAAGCGCAGACCCGCGTTCGTGTGGAACGTACCGTACTCAGTCACAATGGCGCCTTCCGGCCCGGAGATCATGAAATGCTTGGCCGTGGCGCGCTGCAGGGAATCAACCTCGCCCGCTTTGACCTGGTTCCAATGCTTGCCGACGGTGATGAACTTGGCCTGGCTTTCGGGCAGGGTCACGGGACAGGTTCCGGCCGGGGCATCACCCTCGCCAAACGTGCAGATCCAGCCATGGCGTACATGCCACGCCTCGCGCTTGGGGGCCACACTGCCGACCCGCACATGGGCATGTTCCACAATCATCTGACCGGGGAGCAGGAATATCTCGTGGCCGAACACGGTGGTTTGCTCGTCGTTGTACCAGAAGATGCCCGCCATGCCGACGTGCACAAAATCGCCCAGGCCGAAATCCGTGGCCCACATGCCGGCCTTCAAACTCGCCGGAATGGGATAGCCGAAGCGCGTCATCATGGCAAAGTAGGCGTCCTTGGCCTTGTCCACCTGGAACTTGCCATCCTTATAAAAATCTTCGTTCTTGTACACGGGAACCTCCTTGGACATCTTACAGCAGCCGCCGGCCATGCCGGTGCCCTGGCAACCCGGCAGCAGGGCCACGCCCAACAACACACCGCACGCCACCGCGGCCATGGCCATCGGGCCCAGCAGCTTTCCGAAAATCTTTACCATGCAACGATCCTTTCGCTAGAAAACTTACTTTTAACGCTGGCACGCACCGGCCAGCGGCTTACCATCGGCATCCAGACACTCCACGGCCATAATCGAGGAATCCCCGTGCGGGTTGGCATAGCGCCACACCAGCTTCTTGTCGTGGGTAATTTCAAAAATGGCGGTGCCTTCCTTCTTGTTGTTGTAGATCCGGTAGCAACTGGTCGCGATGTTGCCATTGGGCAGCAGGTGCATGCCGGTCATGTTAGTGATCACCACGCCGGGCAGATCGGTATTGCTGAACTTCCATAGCACGGTGCCGTGGGCATCATACTCGGTAATATCCTTGAGGGTGGAGACCAGCGTGGTATTGGCGGCGGTGCGGATGGCCGCAAACGCCAGTTCCGGCGTTTTGATTTCCAGGACCACCTTACCTTCCGGGGTGTATTCCTTGACGATGTGCGCCCCGGAGTGGCAGACCAGGTAGTTGCCGCCGGGCAGTTTTCGTACCATGCGCATGTTATGGTGCTGGCCCACGGTCACCGGGGTGGTGGGCAGTTCAAACACAATCTTGCCGGCCTTGTCCACCTCCAGCACGCGCCCCGTGGAGTTTTCACCAATCATGGTGTTGCCGTTATCCAGGCGCTGACAGGAAAAGCTGCCGCCGCCCTTCTGCTCGGCCGCCTTGTAGCAAAAGACCACCTGCTGGTCCGGCGTTACCTCGGTAACCGTGCTGCCATCGGCATAGAGCACATTGCCATTGGCCAGCATCCAGGCATCGTGCACGAGCGCCGCTTTATGATCCCACACGATTTTGCCATCGGGCCCCAGAATAAACACATGCCCCGAGCCCCCCGCCAGCACCCGGCCCGAGAGTGTACCATTGATCAAGGCCGGCGTTTCTTCGGCCCGAACCACGCCCAGAAGCACCAGCATTCCCACCGCCAAGATGCCCGACAATAATCGTTTCACCGGCACATTCTCCGAAATTCCAGAACCACCCACGCGTTACATCCATTAACAGACGAGGCGGTATTATATTGCGGACCTCCGTAAATTGCACGACAATGGCGGGGGTGTCCGTGGTCCGTTGTTAGT
>Ga0316217_10001856_pt1 | contig 26536 bp, 18 predicted proteins | sample 1anoAmetaG_FD_203633 | JGI IMG/M metagenome (GOLD analysis project Ga0316217, IMG submission 203633) | Freshwater microbial communities from Trout Bog Lake, Wisconsin, USA - 1anoA | ecosystem: Environmental > Aquatic > Freshwater > Lake > Hypolimnion/Profundal zone | place: USA: Wisconsin...
AGCTTTAGCTGCGTCAACTCCCGCAGCGACGATTTTGAAGTGCCCTTCTCCATGAGTCCACCTCCCGGACCTCATGAACGTACCGGACGCTGAGGTTCAGGTCACGCACGCCAACCGGAGGGACACGATTGATGGATCGCTCTCGCGACTGGGAGGGCTCCAGCCACTGGAGGGTTCCGGAAAAATAATCCCAGCCTGGCGTGATCAGGAAATCACCGGCATCGTTGATGTCCCAGAGTTCTGCATCCATTGGAAAGGGTGTCTCGCGGATCGCTCCGGAGTCGGCTATCGACACGATCTTCCATGGATTCTTGAAATCCGCAGATAGCTGGAAGGAAACAAGACCTCTCTTATGGGGGCGAAGCCCGAGTATTAGGCCATCTGCAGGGGTTCTTGAAATTAGCCTTCCATCGAGTGAAACCGTGGTCCGAAAGATCTTTTCGCCCTGGAATTCCGGAAAGGTGATGGAAGTGCCTTCGGCATTAAGCACAAACGCACTCGCAGCGCCTTCGGGGGCGATGAAGAAGGGGTGGCCGTCGTAAGTAAAGGTTGTACCAACTTTTCCAGGGAAATTCTCGACAATGGCGGCCTGGCCTCCCTTGGCCCAGACGGCCGTGTCGCTGATGCCGTTGATCACATCAGGTAGGATCCGAGGCGAGGTCCCGGGGACCGCGGGCATGTGCGCGAGAACGGCCTTTGCCCCCAACACCAACCCCTCAGGAGAGCTGCCATGCAGCGTCAGGAGAAGTTCTCCGGATGTGGACACATCTTCAACGCGACAGTTCCGAATACCGAGGAATAAAGGTGGTTCACCCGGATTGAGCCGATAGAGATCACCGAAATCTTCCGCATTGGGCCCACCGAACGATGCCGTATAGACGATGCTTTTCTGGTTTGGAAGGAACCGCGCGCTGGAGAAAACCCTCGCTGAGGGCGTGAGCCTTTCGCTGCGGAAACCGCTATGGTGGGGTAGCTTGAATCCAAGAAGGATGGCCCCGGCCAAGGCGAGGGCCGTCCAGGCGACCAGCGGAAGCCTCAACTGCTTCCCTAGCGGGGGCATGGGGGGACGAGTTCCAGAAGAACCCGTGCTCTCCCAGGTGATCTGCTCAAGGGCGAAGGCAAGGTCCCTAGCGCTCTGGAAGCGGTTGGCAGGTTCCTTTTCGAGGCATCGGCGCAGGCATCGCTCCAAAGGCGTTGGGACATTCAGGGTTGAGGGCAGGTCCGGTGGGTCTTGACGGAGGATGGCATGCAGGGTGTCGATGGCGCTTCCGCAACGGAATGGGCGAGAGCCGGTGAGCATTTCCCAGAGGAGCACGCCCAAGGCGAAGAGGTCGGTTCGCCCATCCAGGCGCCCCTCGTTGAGTTGCTCCGGCGCCATGTAGCCCACTGTGCCCACAATGTGGCCTTGCAGGGTCAGGGTCTCATTGAGGGAGTCCGTGATGGTGTCCTGGGTGGGGCCTTGGAAGACCTTTGCCAGGCCGAAGTCCAGGATTCGGGGACGGCCATCCTTGCCAATCAGGACGTTCTCAGGCTTGAGGTCCCGGTGCACAATGCCAACGTCGTGGGCTGCCGCGAGGCCCTGGGCGAGTTGGATGGCCATGGCCACCGCCTTGCGAGGAACCACAGGTCCTGAGCCCATCCAGGCACGCAGGGTCGGCCCTTCCACCAGTTCCATAACCAGATAGGGAACCCCTTCCCAGGTGCCCGTGTCGAAAATCTGTACGATGTTGGGATGGTTCAGTTGGGCGACAGCCTTTGCCTCCTGTTCGAAGCGACGCAACCTGCCACTATCGCTGGCGAAATCCACCGGGAGGATCTTGATGGCCACAGACCGGTCAAGTCGGGAATCATGGGCCCGAAAGACCTGCCCCATGGCACCTTGCCCAAGGAAAGTGAGTTTCTGGTAGTGGGCAAAATTCTGACCTGGCTGGATATCCATGAGGCTGATTCCCTTTAGGCGGGTTTAGGCGGCTTGACTGGAGACAGGACCTGTTCAGTATGCCAGCGCCGTTACCCAGTCCATAAAACAGGGCCACATGGCCTGCGCACGGCGCTCCTTGATTTCCTGCGCATCGTCCAGGACCCGGTACATGGTCCGGGTGGAACAAAGGTAGACGCCCCAGTCGGCCAGGGTGGCCGTGATCGTAGCCGGGGCGCGATCGATGAACTCATCCGAATGGCAAGCGGCCAGCACCTCCTGGCGCTCCTTCTTGGACAGGGCCGGTTGTATTTGGGGCGTGCCCCTGGCTTTCCTTTCGGCTTTAGCTTTCGGTAGTAGGTGGCCCTGGACACTCCCATGGCCTCGCAGGCCGCCTTGGTATTGATTGTGACGGCCAGTTCCTGGGCCGCTATTACTCGCTGTCGTCGCTCTCGAACTGATGGCCCAGCGCCATCTTCTCCATCAGTTCGGCCCCTTTTTATTAGATGTCCAGCAGCCACTCGGCCCGCTTGAGCTTCCGTTCCAGCGTCCGCTTTTCCTTCTCCAGCTCCTTGACCCGACCCTCCAGCGGGTTCCGCTCCCGGGCCTTGGGGCCAGGCTTGGTGGGTGCCAGGGCGCTCAGGATGCCCTGTTCACGCTGCTGCCGCCAGGTATTGAGGTGGGATGAATACAACCCCTCCCGCCGCAGCAGGACGGCGATCTGCCCGGGGAGCGTGAAGAAATCTACCTCCGTCAGGATCCGCAGCTTGTAACTGGGGGAAAAAGACCGGCGCTTGGGGCGGTTCAAAATTACCTCCCCGCTGCCGAGGTTCACTACTTTCGTCATGCCATTTCCTTCCTTCCATGTCCCAAGTGATTATTCATAAAAAAGAAGTGTCTCATTATTATTGGCACGGGGGGCTACGGGATGGAACTGCTGGCAACCGTTCACTGGATTGCACGAACCGGTGGCCGTAGCGGGGAACCGCCAGCCAAGAGCCCGGAAGAGGCCATCCATCTGGTCCAGGCCTGGAACCCCCGGAAGCAGAGGGTCTTCAGGCCGGAGCACATCCGGACCGCCTGGGGCCGACTTCAGCAAAAAGGATGGATGGCTGAAGTCCCGGCCTGATGGGTAGGGGTGCCCTAAAGTGAAATCATGGCCCCCGCCTGCAACCATAGATGCAGTGGGGACAGGCCTTTCCTGGCATGGAAAGCGTCGCGCTCATAACCCAAAGGTCCCAGGTTCAAATCCTGCCCCCGCTATCAGCATGGCCAATGCCGTTCTTGGGTGACCAGGTGCCCGCTGCCCCTTTTACCTATCGCCGCATGGTGAAGGAAGGCTGATTGCCGGCTCATTTGAGCCCTTGCACCATGAACAACTGGCTCTTGAACTCAGTGGTGGTGCTGAACCACCGTGAACCGTCGGCCGTGAGGTAGCCCGTCGCGCCCATCCGGTCTTCGCCACGCTCGAGATCCAGTGTCCTGAATGGCTCCCGCCTGCCGGTGGCCAGATGGATCCGGTCCACCACCAGCGGTCGTTCGAATCGGGCGGCAACATAAACCCAGGCCCCATCCTGGCTCATGCCGACCACCTTGTCCTTGCCCAGTCCTGGTATGGGCTTGAGCGGGCCTTGGGCATCGGCGAGATCGATCCAGCCGACATCACCTCCGGCCCGCGCCAGAAGCGCGTGCTGCTCTACGGGGCCAAGCAGGGCGAACCCAATGATATCAGGGGGCAGGGGCGCTCCCACCGGGACTGGCGGAGCATGAGCGCTTACCTCCCAAAGCTGGGACGGTTCCTTGCCATTGCAAGCCAGTACCAGCAGCGCCCCCCCTTGGCTGACCTGCGCGCAAGTCTTGCGGGCCAAGGCAAGGTTCCCCATCTGGATGGGTTCCTCCTTGCCATTATCGAGCGATATCAAGACCCCCTTGGGCACATTGTAGTCGCCCCGGATCAGGAAGACTTTCCGGCCGCCGGGTATCGGGAATCCGGCCAAGCCCTTGCCCAGGGGCGTCGGCATCCGCCCGTCGGTTGTGCACAGGTACAGTGGATATTCCGGGCCGACGGTGTCCTCGTCTTCGACCACGATCTGCCCGCCATCCCGGCTTGCGCTCTCCATGAGGGACACGGTGTGGATCGCGAGATCGATGGTCTCTCGGGTCGTCGCCGAAAAGGTGTAGGGCCGGATCCGAAACTCGCCGCTGGTCATCAGGGCCCGCCCGTCCGCGGCCAGGTCCTCGATTCCCAGATCGGTCGGGGCGCTGGCGATGAGACGCACCTTGCCGCCAAGATCCACGCCCAGCAGTTCACGGTTCAAGGAACGGGCGGCGGTGAACCAGATCTCCCGGCCCCCTCTGGGCCAGGCGAGGCCCATCACCGTGGCCCATGGGCCACAGAGTTCCCGGACCTGGCCTGAAGCTGTTTCGATCACCAGGACACTGCCCATGTCATCCATGTAGACCGGGTGCCGGACCACGGCCAGGCGGCTGCCGTCGGGGCTGAAGCGCAGGTGGCTGAACCACCCTCCCTCCACTCGGGCCAGAACCTTGCCTTCTGGGTACTCAACCCTCATGCCCGCCGGACCCTCGTCCCGGACCACCGCCAAGCCGTGGCCATCAGGCGCCCAATCTGCGGCAACGACACCGGAGGAGATGGCCCTGGGCGTGGCGCCGGCCATCGGGCTCCGGCCCAGCGTACCTACAAACGTCTCGGACCTGCCCTGGACACTCGCCAAGCCGGTGAGCGTGGCCAACTCGTTGCCAGGGCCAAGGCCCGCAAGGGCTCCATTCTGGGCCAGCAAGGGCCTGGGCAGCGGGTTGTCGAAGCTGAGGGCCTGGACCACAGCGTCAGCGGGGAACCGTCCGCCCCATGTGAAGACTGCCGAATTGCCGTCCACCGTGAACCGGGCGTTCAGAATCCGGGCCTTGGCAAAGGTGAGGGGCGTGAAGGATAGGTGCCCAGTGTCAACCCGGAAGTGCCACCAAGCCAGGCCCAGCAGAAGACCCATTCCCAGGGTGGACGCCACCCCGGCCAGGGCGCCCTGCAGAAGGCTGGCCCGGCGCGGCCAGGGAAGGGCCGCGTGGCTCTGAACGCCGCTGGTGAGGGTGCCCAAGTGCTCAAGGGCGAAGGCCAGGTCGCGCATGGACTGGAACCGGCTCTCCGGGCGCTTTTCCAGGCAGTGCAGCACCATCTGCTCAAGGGCCGGGGGAAGGTCGCCTTTGGGAGCCTTCAACGGCTCCGGATCGGCTTCCAGGATGGCGCTCATGGTCTGGACCGGGGTCTCGCCTTTGAACGCGCGCCGACCGCATAGCATCTCGTAGAGGACGACCCCGAATGAGAAAAGGTCCGAGCGGTGGTCGGCGGGCTCACCCCGGACCTGCTCGGGACTCATGTAGCCCACGGTGCCAAGGACCGTGCCTTCCTGGGTCCTGGGTCCGGGTTCGAGGGCCTCGGTCGCCGCGTTCAAGCCCACCCGGCCGCCCCCGGATGGTACGTTCCGCTTGGCCAGACCGAAATCCAGGATTTTCATCCGCCCTTCCCGGGTGATCCACAAATTGTCGGGCTTGAGGTCCCGGTGGATGATCCCCTTGTCGTGGGCAACGGCCATGCCGTGGGCAATCTGGATGGCGAACTCGACGGCCCGGCGAGGGGCGAGAGGCCCTCGGGCGAGGCAGGAGAACAGAGTCTCCCCCTCCAGGAGTTCCATGACCGCAAAGACCTGCCCTTCGGCTTGGCCGAGGTCATGGATGCCAATCAGGGCGGGATGGTTCAAGGCCGCAACGGCCCGGGCCTCGGTCTGGAACCGGGCTAGAAAGTCAGGGTTTCCAGCAAGGTGCTCGGGCAGCACTTTGATGGCTACAAAGCGATCAAGCTTCGGGTCATGGGCTTTGTAGACCTCGCCCATGCCGCCGGCACCCAGCTGGCCGACGATTTCATAGTTCCCGAGTCTGGTGCCGGGCGGGATGGGCACAGGGGTCTCCGTGGCGTCAAGAATTGTTTCGGTTTCCAGGCTCCAACGCTCAGGGCTTCCCGCCCAGGATGTCCAGGGCCGAAAGGACCATGACCTCGACCCCCGTGCGGACGGTCCGCTCCCGGTCCGGCGCGAACCTGGCTGAATGAAGCCCGGGGAGCTTGTTTCCGGAGGCCTTGGCATCCTGGAATTGCTTGGGTTCTGAGGCGCCCAGCCGGAGCATGGTGGAGGGGACTTCGGCCGCCTGGCCGAATTCGCCGAAATCCTCGCTGCCCATTTCGCCCTTGAACGCGATGACGTTCTCCGGCCCGAGCTCCCGGCCGAGCATGGACGCGATCCGCCGGGTCAGGGGGGGATCATTCCAGACGTAATCAACCGATTCGGCGACCGCGACCACCGGTTCCCGGGGCGCGCCGACCGCCGCGGCTTCGGCCTTGGCGACCCGGGCAATGGCGTCCAGCATCTGCTTGCGCCCCTCGGGGCTGACGGTGCGCACGGTGAGCTGCAGTTTCACTTCGTCGGGGATGATGTTGTAGCGGGTGCCGCCATGGATCGAGCCCACTGTGATGACGGCCGGCTCAAGGGGGCTCTTCTCGCGGGAGATGATCGTCTGGAGCGCCATGACCACCCGGGCGGCGAGGACGATGGGATCGATCGTCACCTCCGGGCGGGCGCCGTGGCCGCCCTTGCCGTAGAGCGCGATGTCCACGCTGTCCATGTTGGCGAAGGCGGCGCCCTCGACGTAGGCGACCTTGCCGGCCGGGAGGTCCGGGGTATCGTGAAGGGCCAGAGTGAAGTCGGGCTTCGGGAAGCGGGTCAGGAGGCCGTCCTTGACCATGGCGCGGGCCCCGACCACGTTCTCCTCGGCTGGTTGGCCCACCATCATCAAGGTTCCGTGCCACTGCCGCTTGAGCTTCACAAGGGTCTCGGCCGTTCCGGTCCAGACGGTCATATGCACATCGTGTCCACAGGCATGCATGACCCCGGGGGTCAGGCTGGCGCAGTCCAGCCCGGTGTTCTCCAGCACGGGCAGGGCGTCCAGTTCCGTCCTGACGAGCAGGGTGGGCCCCTTGCCGTTGCGGAACAGCCCCACCACCCCCGTGCCGCCCACTCCGGTGGTGACCTCGAAGCCTAGGCGCTTCAACTGCTCGGCCATCTTCTGGGCGGTCCGGGTCTCCTTGGTCGAAAGCTCTGGGTGCTGGTGAAGGTCCATATATAGAGCGTTGAGAGATGGGTAGAGCTGGTCCAACCCGCTCCGGATGGTCTTGAGGTTGGCCGATGGGACTTGGCCCAGGAGCAGGGAGGACGTGAGAAGGCAGGCTATTCGTGAAAGCAAGTTCGCTCCTTGTTCTTGGTTGGGAGAGTTGGGGCAGTTGAAATCAGGGGGCCTGCTGTATCGGGAATGATGTTGTAGTGAGTTGCTCGGCCATCTTCTGGGCGGTGCGGGCCTCCTTGGTGGAAAGCTCGGGGTGCTGGTGCAGGTCCACATACAAGGCGTTCAGGGACGGGTAGAGTTGATCCAGCCCGGTCTGGATGGTCTTGAGGTTGGTGGAGGGGGGCTGGGCGAGCAGCAGGGAGGTCGTAAGCAGGCAGGCCAGGCGGGTCACGTGGGCGAGCATAAAACTCCTTGGCGGGTCAAGAAAAGCCATCGGGCTGCCGGGCCTTGAACTCATTGAGATTTAATTTATTGGTTGGCATGGTAAAGGGTGAAGAGCGTTCAAGGAAGTAAACATTTTGATTTTGATTTCCAAGCTCGTTCGGGTGGCCCGGCGCGCCCCGGACCGCGACGAGCCGCACCAAATAGCTTGGAACCATCCTCAGGGATGCAGGGGCCCCAGATAGTGGTCCAGCCAGGCCAAGGTCTCCCGTATCTTCTCGGCGGGCGGCAGGCCATGGCCGGAATCATAAAGCACGTATTTCTTGTCCTTGGCCGGCGTGCCGAAGGCATGGAACATTGGGGCTTGCGAGGTGGCCTGGGGGAACACCGCATCCAGGCGGCCGTTCAGCATGAGGATCGGCACCCTGGCCCTGGGCGCGTAGTTGGCCACGTCGGCTTCCGGCAAAGGGCGTTCATAGGGGAACCCGCCGCTGACGGTGATGGCCGCCCGGAACCGGTCATGGATGGCCAGGAGGATCGGTGCGAGGGCTCCACCCCAGCTGACGCCGTAGTACGCCCGGAGGTTCCGGTCCAGGTCCTGGCGCGAATCCAGGTAGTCGAGGGTCCTGCCCAGGTCCTGGACCCATTTGACCAGATGATCCCGGTAGGCGACGGTCGCATCCGGAAACGCTGTCTGCAACCCGTCCCTGCGCTCGAAGGTGCTCTTGTAGATGGGGTAGATGAAGGCGTGGCCACTCTTGACGATGAAGTCATCCCCCTCGATCGTGCTGGTATCCAGCCGGCTCTCGAACATGACCTGGGAACCGGGGTAGATGACCACGGTCTGGTAGGGCGGCTTGGCGTTCGTCGGAAGATACACCTGGAGGATGATCCGCTCCCCACCATAGGCGGCGTCCAGGGTGACCTTCTGCCGGACCCAATCGGGGGTTGTCTCGGTCTCCTCGACCTGGACGCGCAGATCCCTGGCGTCGTACGCGTAGGCACGCCGGAACGCCTGGAACACCTGTTCCGCGACCGGCCGCTCTTTGGTGAAATCCCGGAAGGCCGGTTCCAGCGGCGCCAGGGTCCCGGGTTCGGGCGGCGCCAGCAGTTTCATGCACCGGAATCCGAACGTGGGCCTGCGGCTCCACGGAGATTGGATATCGTAGTCGGAAAAGGTGTAGGACGGCTCGTCATAGCCGCCCCCGAGGATGAACCGCTTCCCCTGGGCGCTCTCGTTCCAGCACCACTCCTTGGCGTTGCCGGCCATGTCGACCGTCCCGAAGCCTCCCAGGGTTCCCGGCCCGGCCACAGGCCGGGTGCCGGCGCCGGCGAAATTGCTCCCCGGCACGATCAAGGCCGCGGAACCCAGGCTTGAGGCCGAATTCCAGTGGTGGACCGTGGGCAGACTCTTGCCCGCGAACTCGGCGTAGGCTGCCGCTTCATACCAGCTGACCCCGGTGACCGGGTGGAGGTCCTGCCCTTTGGGATAGGCCCCCACCCCCCAGCCGGCGGGACCGGGCCGGCCGGTGGCATCGCGGAAGGCCTGCATGGCTTCCGGCCATGGAACCAGGTGGCCGTCCCGCAGGAAGGGCTGCTTCCAATAAGCCCGGTTGAGATAGCCGCCCGCATCGACGAAGCGCTTGTAGGCCGCATTGGTCACTTCCGTGCGGTCGATGAGGTAATCGGGCATCGGGACCTCGGGCATATGGCCGAGGCCGGGCATGTACAGATCGTCGGAGCCATCCGTGATCGTCACCCGGACCATGCCTTCGGGCAGGGTGCCTTTGGCATCCATTTTCAGCAGCGCCTTGGGCGGGTACGGGCCCAGGAACAGCCGAGTCTCGAACCCATCCTTGGCCACCCGCCAGACCCACCTTGACTGGGCCACCCGGGCATGGGGCAGGGGGGTCCGTCCCAGTTCCTCCCAGGCGTCTTCCCCGTCCTGGTAGGCCCGGATGGAAACGGTGGCGCCCGGCGGGTCGGTCCGGATCGCCACCTCCTGGCTCATCTTCAGCCAGAGGGCCTGGACCCCGGGATCACCAGGCAGGATCGCCCGGGCTTCTTTCAGCAAGTTCGCGGCCATGGCGAATTCCCGTGCGTCCACCAGTTTGGAGACCGCCGGCAAGGTTGCCAGTGCGCGCCGCTCCACCCTGGCCTTGCGCAGGAACCACCCGGACAGGGCGATGACAATCGCCGCGGCAGCGATCAGGCTCCACCAGGCGGCCGGCCCCAATCGCCTGGGCCGGGCGGGACCTGGCTGGGACTCCAGGCTGCCCAGGGCCGACAGCAGGGCCCTGGCGCTCGCGACCCGGTCCTCCCGCCGCTTCTCCAGGCAGGCCCGGAGCAGGGCGGTGAGTTCGGGCGGGGTTTTCCGGGGCGGCAATTCGAGGTCGCGGGGCTGCTCCTTGAGGATCGCGGAAAGGGTGTCCGCCGGGGTTCCGGCCAGGAACGGATTCTGGCCCGACAACATCTCGTAGAGCACCACGCCCAGGGAAAAAAGGTCGCTGCGGGCATCCACGGGCTCCCCGCGGACCTGTTCCGGGCTCATATAGCCCAGGGTTCCCAGGAGGCTCCCCGCCGCCGTGAGTTGGCCCAAATCCTCGGTGGCCTGCAGGCCGGCCTCCCCCGACCGGATGGGCGCAGCCTGCTTGGCCAGGCCGAAGTCGAGGATCTTGACCCCGTGGCCGGTCAGGAACACATTCTCCGGCTTGAGGTCCCTGTGGACGATCCCCTTGGCGTGGGCCGCCTCCAGGCCGCGGCCCACCTGCACGGCGATGTCCAGGGCCTCGGCCAGCGCCATCGGTCCCGCCCTGAGCCGCTCCCGCAGGGTTTCCCCCTCCAGCAGTTCCATGACCAGGAACGGGGTGCCCCCATGGCTGCCCACGTCGAACACCGCCACTACGTTGGGATGGTGGAGGGCGGCCAGCGACTGGGCCTCCTTCTCAAAACGATGCAGGCGTTCCGGATCCTCGCCAAATTCGCGGGCCAGGATCTTGATCGCCACGTCCCGTCCCAGCCGACCGTCATGGGCACGATAGACCTCCCCCATGCCGCCGGCTCCGATCGCGGCGACGATACGGTAGCTCCCAAGCTGGCTGCCAATTGGGAGAAGCACAGGGATCTCCGCGACGAAATGCTGAAGGAAAGTGGCTAATTATATACACCCGTTCAGTGGAATTGCGATCCCGCATGAAGCCCGCGGGCCTTGCGAAAGGAACCAGTCTGATTTTGTTCCTCGCCGCCAGCCTTTGAATTGGGGATTAGCCACTCAGCCCTTGGGCCTCACCATTTCCTCGTAGGGTGGGTAGCCGTGCAGGGGTTCCAGGAAGAACTCGCGGTGAACCGCCAAAAAACCGCCATGGGCAAGGGCCTCGCGCAGATAGTTCACGGCGCGGTCCTTCTCGCCCAGCTGCGCCGCGATGATGGCCCGGCCAAAAGCGTCGTCGCCAAACAGATAGGGTCGGTTCAGCGCACCGAGCACCGCGTCCACCTTGCGCGCTTCCTCCACTTTCCCGAGTCGGGCCAGGATGGCCCCAGCGTTGGCCTGGAAGTCAACTGACCTGGGGTCCTCGGTTGCAAGGGTCCGGAAGATCTCCAGGGCCTCGGCATCCCGTCCCATGTAGAGGAGCAGCATGCCGGCCCGGTCCCTTCCGAATTTCTGCTGTTCCGGGCTCTGGTCCAGCCGGATGGCCCAGAGCTTGGCCGCAAGCGCCCTGGAAGCTTCCGTATGCCCATGGATCCGCAGTTCCTGGACCGCATGGAACATGACTGTCGCCGGGGAGAGGGAAAGCGCCCGATGGGCCAAGGTCGGCAGGTTCTGGAGCGCTGCCTCCGCCTCCTTGGTGCGGCCCAGGGCCACCAGAGCCTCCACTTCGAACCCCTTGAAATCCAGCACGTCTGGAAATTGGGCCTGGGCAGCCGTCGCGGCCAGGAGTTCCCTCGCATAATCGCCAAGTGCGTGAAAGTCCCTGCAGAGTTCGCTGGCGGGCCAGAAATCAAAGCTGGATTCACCGCCAATGAGCCAATCGGGCGGGATGCCCCCGATGCTTTGGAGTGCCTTGGCCGGAAGGTTGGAGTTCCGTTCATATACGGCCCTGTTTTACCTGACCCAGTAGTTATCAAAACCCAGCGCCTTCAAGTCGTCGAAGGCCTTCAAGGCTTCCGGTCCCCGGCCATCCGTGGTCGCCCTCAGCATCCGTACGAGGGCACGCTCCACCGGGGAATAATGACTGTATCTCGCTTCCATCCTTGCCACGGTTGCGGCAGCTTCCTCGAAATGTCCAAGATTGAAATGGGAGTAGAAATTGAAAAGGCCTGCCAGGAGAAAATCCGGATCCAGGGCCAAGGCCCTCTCGTACGCCGCCACGCTGGCCTTGTAATCCCGCCCGAAGGCCTTCAGGCCGTTCCTTGCCTCCAGGAACGCATCCAGACGCGGGGGGTGGACCGCGCCGGGTGGAAACCGATAGGGGTTCGTGTAGGTCCAGGCGATCGCCCCGACCAGGACCTGGCGCAGGTCCTCGAGGGGCCTGGTGGGGTCCGTCCTGGGCCCGCGCCAGGGTCCCCCCGTGAACACCACCTTGCCGGTGTCCGGAGCCACCAGTTGGGCCTGGAACTCGACTTCGGAGCCAACCAGGTAATAGGCGCCCTTGGCGACGAAACGCGCAAGGGTGGCCTCCTGCAGCTTCCTCGCCGGGTCGCCCCCGGGGACCAGCACCATGTCATCGGCCACCTTGAGGTTGTCCACATGCTGGAGATCCTGGCGGATCTGGCCTGCGATCTGCTGTCCGAGGTTGGCCAGGGTGGGATCGCCGGTGCGGTTCTCGAACGGCAGGATGGCCACGCACAGGGGGTCCACAGGGAGGGGTTTGGCCTTCCATGGTGCCCACCAGATCCCCGCGAAGGCAAGGAATGACAGGCCGGCCAGACCCGAAAGAAGGAGCAGCCACCGCGGACGGGAGGCCCGAACCGCAGCGCCAGGTTCCGGGATCTTGACAGGCGTTGGGTCCGGGTCGGAATTCGATGTTCCTTGTACGGCACCCAGCAGGTTAAGAAGGTTGAAGGCCAGATCCTTCATGGTCTGGAACCGGTCATCCGGCGCCTTCTCCAGACAGTGGTCCAGGATGCGATCCAACTCGGGCGTGCCGCCGCTGCCCGTGAGGCTTGAGCCGGGCACAGGATCCCTGAGGATCGCAGACAGCGTGTCCACGGTTGTGTCGCGCCGGAAAGCCGGTTTCCCGGTGACCATCTCGTAGATGACGCAACCCAGGGCGAACACGTCGCTGCGAGCGTCGGCGGCCTGGCCGCGGACCTGCTCCGGGGCCATGTAGCCTACGGTGCCAAGTATGGCGCCGTCCATCGTTCCCGGAGGCGCCGTGTCTATGGTCGTGGCGGTGGCGAAAGTGGGGCTCTTCACTTTCGCAAGGCCGAAGTCGAGAATCTTGACCCGGCCGTGCTCGGTCAGGAAGAGGTTTTCAGGTTTCAGGTCGCGGTGGGTGATGCCCTTGGCGTGGGCCGCAGCGAGTCCCTCCGCCACCGACGCGGCGATCTCAATGGCCTTTCGCCATGGCAGCCGTCCCTCCTCCAGCCGCTGCCGCAAGGTCTGTCCAGAAAGCAGTTCCATGACCAGGTAGGGCCTGCCGTCCTGCGTTCCCGCGTCGAACACCTGCACCACGTCAGGATGGCCCAGGGCAGCCAGTACCTGCGCCTCCTGCTGGAACCGCCGCAGGCGCTCCGGGTCCTCGGCGAAGGTCGGGGGCAATACTTTGATCGCCACGTCCCGTCCCAGGCGATCATCATGGGCTCGGTAGACATCGCCCATGCCGCCAGCACCGATGGCCGCGATGATCCGATAGCTGCCAAGCATGGTGCCAGGCGGGAGGGACACGGAAGTCTCCGGTGGGTCAAGAAGGGAAAAGATGTCGAAATTATAGGCTCATGATCTTGGGGAATGGTAGTCCGGATGCAAGCCGCAACAACGATGTAGGTGCATGGCATCTGCCGAGCCATTATTTTTTCCCCTCATTGTCTGAGCTTGGAAATGCGGGCCGCCAGGTCTGCGGGTGCGAAGAACACGAATGCGCGACCTTCCTTCCGCTGCTCCAGGAGTCCCAGCCTGGCGAGTGTCAGCAAGTCAGTCCTCGCCGTTTGGTATACGACAGTATGGGTTCTCTGGTGATCCTCAATGCGATAGGGGGTCCCGGGGTGTTTCAGGGCATGGGTCATCAGGGCTTTTTGCCGGGAGTTCAATTGGCTCCGCAATGAAGGCGATTCGGCCAGGAGTCGTTCCGTCCTGTTCTGGTCGTTGGCCTTCCGGGCCAGGTATGCATGCAGGCTGTGGATGGCCTTACGCAGGGTTGCCAATTGGTGAATGAGGAAATACGTCGTGTCTCCAGCATCCGACTCCGTAAAAAGATAGGCTCGCCCATATTGGGCGGGGGCCTTGCGGAGGATGTGGGAAATGGAGATGAACTCAGCCAGCCAGTAGCCGCTTCGCAGCAACGACCAGTAGAAAACCGCCCGGGCTGTGCGGCCGTTGCCGTCGGCGAATGGGTGGTCGTAGCCAATCATGAAATGAAGCAGGATGGCCCGGATGACGGGATGGACGAAGGGACGTTCGTCCTCGCCGGCATTCGCAAAGGCGCAAATCCGCTCCAGTCGCTCCGGCAGTTCCGGGTAATCCGGTGGTTGATGGAGAATTGATCCGTCGTCGTTGTTGACCACCGGGATGTCGTTGGACTGGCGGAGGCGGCCCACGTCCCTGGGGTCGTCCAAGGTATGCAGGGAGACCATTCGGTGGATCTCAAGGACCCGTGCTGGTGTCAACGCCTTCCCCCGGATCTCCTGAATGGCCCTCATGGCCAGGAAGTTGTTCAGGATCATCTGCTCACTGCGGTCCCGAGGGGGGCGGCCAGAGTGGAGCATTTCGGCCGCAACTTTCCGTGTGGTCGACGCGCCCTCCAACTGGCTGGACGTGATCGCCTCCTCGATGACCGATTTCAAGAGATAGCGATCGCGAGAAGCGGTCGTGGCCATTTCGGTCACCGACCTGATCTCCCCAGCGGCCTTCTGGTCGATATGGTGAAGGTCAATCAGGACAGGGTCCGGGGACCCAAACAGGAAGGGGCGTCCCGCCTTGTCCCGAAGGGGAAGTTCCTTCAGCAACGCGTGCCTGGCCCACTTGATCCCTAACCACCATTCCTCGTGAGTCAGGCCTTCCGGGGGCGTCCGATGCCGAAGCTCATCCCAGTGAAGGTAGGTGTCACGAACCAGGGGGCCGGGCTGGCATTCCATGATCTTTCGGATGTCCCCAGGCCTCATGGCTTCAACTGTCCTGGCTGGATTGGGAGGGATGGCGGGCGGTTTCATGGGTTCCTACTAAAATTGACTTAGATTAGTAGATTGGTAGTAGGATGGGTCCCGGGGCATCGTCTGTCCAGCAAAAAACTAAATGCCATCACAATTAGTAGCAGCCTGACATTTGGGCCAGGTGGGGGGTGCTGACTAAGAAGTCCTGCGTTGATTCCAAATGCAAAGGAATTGAAACCAAGTGCAAAGGTCGCACGAGCGGACGTGTGCCATAGTTGCCATCGAGATCCTCAATTCCGCTTCCGTCGAACCTCGCACCTTCGATCGGTCCATTGTCATCGTGTGGTATCAGGCGCCGCCCAAGCTGGGGGGGTGCCCAAGCTATTGCCTGGAGCCGTGCCCTACGCGTCGGGGCCTCCCGATCGCGCCACTTCCCAACAATGCCGCGCCCCGCCTGGTCTCATGGACCTGGCGAGGTTTCCCTTCACCCACTTTCTGGAGTCACCGTGAACCTCCTTCGCCCTGCCGCCGCCCTGCTGGTGGCCTCCGCCCTCGCGGCCCCGGCCTTCGCGCTCAATATCCTGATCGTCAACGACGATGGCTGCGAAGCCAGCACGGTCTATGCCCTGCAGCAGACGCTGATCGCCGCCGGGCACAAAGCCATCATCTGCGCCTCGACCCAGAACAACAGCGGGGTCGGAGCCAAGTTCGATTTCATCGTTCCCTTTACGCCGATGACGTCGGCCTCCCAGGCCGGCATGATCCCGGCCGGCTCGCCGGGAACGGGTTCCATTGCCGGGTATCCGACCATTTTCTATGTCAACGGTACGCCGGTGGACTGCGTGTATTACGGGATTGACATTGCGGCCAGCTCGGCCTGGGGAAGCGGCGTGTGGCCTGACCTGGTCATCTCGGGACCCAACTACGGAGTCAACCTGGGGTGGATGCTCCACTCGTCAGGAACCTTCAACGCCGCTGAAGCCGCCATCAACCGTGGTATCCCCGCGCTCGCCGTCAGCGCCACCACCCCGGCCTCCTTCAAGGCCTTCACCAAGCTGGCCAGCACGGATCCGGAATTCGAGGACGCGGCCCTCATCCTCAAGCTGGTGAACGCCCTGGTGGCGAACAAGGCCCTCGCGGGAGGCAGCCTCCTGCCGGCGACCACGGGCCTCAATATCAACATCCCCACGTTCGCAACCGGACAATCCGGCCAACTGCCCTGGAAGATCGCCCAGGTGGGCACTGCCACGACCATGAATGTCACCCCCCGCTTCGTCAGCAACCTGGGCGCCGATCCCATCGCCCATCAGTACGGTGTCCCCACGTCCGTTGCCTTCCCTGGGATCACGGCGGTCATACCCAGCGAGCCTGTGCCTGCAGGTTTTCCCGTCGTGAACGACACCGATCCGGCTTCCGAGGCAAACCTCCTGGCGACCAATTGCATCACCGTCTCGGTGATCCGGGGCAACACCCAGGCCAACCGAGCGCCTGAAGCGGCGGTGCGGGTCAAGCTCCTCGGCCTGGCCCAGTGAAGGGAGCCGGTATGCGCATCCTCCCGCTCCTGCCTTGCCTGGTATGCCTGGTCGTTCTCGGTTGCACCAGCAACGCCATTCCCGTGACGCCCGGGTCCAATCTGGCCCTGAACGGTCAACCTGCCCAGGGTGCCTATTTCTACAACGCCTACGGCGATGCCGCCGGTTCCTATGCGGAAAGTCACCTGGGCACCGATGGCAAGGGTTTCATTCTGGTTTCCTCGGATGATGCCAAGCCTGCATCCGCCTTCGTCACCCTAAATGGTTCCATCGCCATCCGGACTCCGCCACCCGCGCCACCGGCCGCCGAAACCCTCGATGCCGCCTCGCCGGCTGCCGCCGCCATCCCCACGAGCCCGTTGACGCTTGCCACGGCCGCGGGGACGTATTCCGTCCTGGTGAACGGCGGGACCCTGAGCCTGACTGTCGCGGCCGATGGCACCCTTTCGGGTTCCGGCAACGGCATTTCCGTTTCCGGGGCCTTGTCCGGCTCATCCGCCATGACCGGCGCCTTGCCCTTGCAGCTCACCATCACGGGGCTGGCTGGGTTCCAGGGCACCTTCGAAGGCTATGCCCTCGCCTCCTCCGCCATCGCGCCAGCTTCCTTGCGGCTGGTCGGGCAGAACGGGAGCGCCGTCCTGGACTGGATGCTGCTCTGAACCTGGAACGATCCGGGGTCGCCTTCGCAGCAAGCTGGGCGGGAAGCCGGGAGCTACTGCCGGCCTGGCCCAGGCGCCCGAGGGTGAGCCGAGATGCAAAATTATTGAAACGAGATGCAAACAAAGAGCGACGGCGGTGCATGGCATAGTTGCTCTCATCAGAATTCCCGAGTGCAGGCGGAGGGATCTGGTCCACGAACAACAGTGATCCTCGCTTCCGCCTTTGATGAAGGCCCGCCGCAGGCATGGGCCGAGCCCTGCCGATTCCACCCTGTTCCCAAATCCACCTTCTTTACCCAACCCCTTAACCAAGGAGCCATCCCATGAAAGCTTCCCGCAAAATCGACGGGGCTGCCGCACTGCTGGTGACCGCCTGCAGCCTCGCCCTTGCCGCCCCGGCCTTCGCCGGCGACACCATCGACTTCACCGGCTATGGCCGCGCCGGCATCTCCACGACCGGCAACGGCGGCCAGCAGTCCAATTATGGCAACGGCTCAACTGGCCACTATGTCGGCCGGCTCGGCGACGAGACCGACACCTACGCGGAACTCGCCCTGGGCAAGCTGTTCACCCTGGACGGCGGACAGACCCTCCAGGTGAACAGCATGGTCTCCTACTCCACCAACAACGGCGCCCAGCTCGGCGACTACCAGTCCTACACCGAACCGGGTTCCACCACCAGCCAGGGCGACATCTCCTTTCGCCAGATGAACGTCATCGGCCGCGGCTTCCTGCCCTTCGACCCCGGTGCGGCGCTCTGGGCCGGCAAGCGCTACTACAAGCGCGAGGGCATCGACCTGCTCGACCTGTTCTATCTCAACAACTCGGGCTACGGCGCCGGGATCGAGGATGTGAACGTCGGGTTCGGAAAATTCTCCGCCGCCTGGATCGCCAACCAGACCCAGAGCTTCACCGGCCAGCCCAATTCCGGCGGCCAGCCCTACGTCCAGGTCAACAACCTGGACCTGCGGCTCGAGCAGATCGCTCTGTCCAGGCAGGTCTCCCTGTCCTTCGCGGTGCTCCTGGGCAAGGGCAGCCCCGATGGCCAGCAGAGCCTCGCGGGCGAACCGACCCAGACCGGCAGCTTCTGCAACGGCGAGCTGCACTGGCAGACCGACGGCGGCAGCCACACGTTCGTGGCGCAGTACGGCCTGCACGGCATGGCCAATTTCGCGTGGTTGAACCAGAGCGGCGAAGAGGTCCAGTCGATCGCCCCGAACTGGGGCGGCGACCTCAAGAGCGCCACCCGCTTCATTCTCTACGGTGAGCAGAACTTCGCCGGCAACCTCGGCCTGTCCTACTCCCTCCTGCACGCCGACGGACAGACCGCTTCGACCACCGGGATCCCGGAAACCAGGCCGACCCGCACCAGCGCGGTGCTGGCGCCCTTCTGCCGCGAGAACGCCTACACCCGGACCATCCTGGAACTGGGCGGCGAGCGCTACCAGGAGGCCAGCGCCTCCGTCAGCCACTCGCTCTACAAGGTCATGCTCGCCCAGGAACTCCGCCTGGCCAAGGCGAAGGTCGTGGACATCAAGATCCGGGCCTACACGGGCGCCTTCTACGGCACGGACGCCGCCTCCAACACCCTGGTCGATCCCAAGGGCGACAAGGGCAACATCCGTTTCGGCGTCCAGATGGCCGGTTCCTGGTAGATCGGAGCGTGACGACCATGACCATTCCGAAGAAAACTTTGAGGCCGATCGCCCTCGCGGCGGGCCTGCTGATGTGCGCCTGCGGTGGCGGCACCCGCAATCAGGCCACAGCCAGCAACGACGTCGTGCTGCCTGCCGGGGTGACCCAGCTGACCTTCCCCAAGGGCTTCCTGTTCGGCGCCGCCTCCGCGTCCTACCAGTGCGAGGGCGCCTGGAACAAGGACGGCCGAGGCCTGACCAACTGGGACTACCTGACCCAGACCGCCGGGTTCGCCAACGGCGAGACCGGCAACGTGGCCGACGACTTCTACGACCTCTATCCCGAGGACGTGGCCCTGATGGCCAAGATGGGGATCAAGTCGTTCCGGTTCTCCATCGCCTGGTCCCGCATCTATCCCACGGGCTTCCCCATCCAGCTCGATCCGGTCACCTACCAGCCGGTGCTGGACGCCAGCGGGAACCCGATCCCGGTCGCGCCCAACGCCGCGGGCATCGCCCACTACAACAACCTGATCAACCTCCTCCTGGCCAACGGCATCGAACCCCTGGTCACGCTCTACCACTGGGACATGCCGATCGCGCTCTTCGGCATGGGCGGCTTCGCCAACCGGAACGTGGTGAACCTGTTCGCCGCCTACGCCCAGACTGTTTTCATGGCCTTCGGCGACCGGGTCAACTACTGGCTGACCCTCAACGAACCCTACGGCGAATGCGTGGATCTCGACGGGGTCATGACCATCGCCCTGAAGTCGATGGCCGGCGGCGGCTCGGTGAGCCTCAGCAGCCTTCTGGCTGAATTCAAGATGCTCTCCAGCGACGAGATGCTGGGCCTGCAGATGACGGACCTGCACAACTACCTCTACACCAGCTCCCTGGCGACCATGATCTACCATCAGCTGCAGGCCGCGGGCGCGGTCAAGGCAGGCGGCAGGATCGGTCCCGTCCTGGACCTGCATGTGCCCAAGCCGGCGAGCAATGCTCCGGCCGATCTGGCCGCGACCCAGCTGGTCAATGCCGCGACCAATGACATGATCCTGAAGCCCCTCGTCCAGGGTGTCTACCCCGCGGACGTGGTCTCGAGGCTGCAGGCCGAGGGCTACACCTGGACCCTCCCCCAGACCCAGATCGCCGAGGACTTGGCGATGATGAAGATGGCCGGCGCGGATTTCATCGGGGTCAACTACTACTCTCGCTCCACCGTGACCTCCACCCACACGGACGCGATGTTCCCGATCTTCGGCGGCCTCGGCTCCGGCCCCTTCTTCAATGAGGGCTACTCCTACAACCTCACGACCACTCCCGAATCCACCAACGGCATCTACGACCCCCAGGGCTTCTACGACACCCTGATGTACGTGCACCAGACCACCGGCGGACTGCCCATCCTCATCACGGAGAACGGCTGCAGCTACCCGGGCGAAGACGTCCTCGACACCGACGGCAAGGTCCATGACGCCATGCGCACGCGGTTCATCGAGGGGCATCTCAAGGCTGCCTGGAAGGCCCAGAACGACGGGGCGAACATCCTCGGCTACACCTCCTGGTCGCTGCTCGACAACTTCGAGTGGATGTTCGGCTATGGCCGGCGGTTCGGCCTGACCTACGTGGACTACACCAAGCCGGAACTGACCCGCACGCCCAAGGACAGCTTCGCCTGGTACAGCAACGTGATCCAGAACAACGGCTTGCCTGCGAACTGATGGGACGGCAACGCACCTAATGGGAACTCCGATGAAACAGCATCAACTGGAAGTGCTCGCGCCGATCTCGGGGGTCCTCGTGCCTCTGGGAGAGGTCCCGGACCCGGCGTTCGCGACCGAAAGCGTGGGCGATGGGATCGCGATCGATCCCGTCACCTCGGTCCTGCTGGCGCCGGTGGACGGGACTGTCATCCACCTGCACCGGGCCAAGCATGCCCTGATCCTGCGTGCCGACGAGGGGCCGGAGCTGTTGCTCCATATCGGCCTGGATACGGTGACCTTGAATGGCGAGGGGTTCGAACCCCAGGTCCGCCAGGGCGATCACGTCCTGGCGGGCCAGCCGCTCATCGCCTTCGAACCGGAGCTCCTCGGGCGCAAGGCACGCAGCCTGCTGACGCTCGTGGTGTTCCCCAACGGCGACCGGGTTTGTCCATGCTTGCCGGCCTACGGTCTCGTGACGGGCGGGAAGGACGTGATCCTGGAAGCCGATTTGAAGACCGAGGCGGCGGCTGCCCCCTCCCCGGGGGGGCCCTCCTCTCCCGGGGGGCCGGCCGAGTCCCACCCCATCCTCCTGCCGAACGCCCAGGGGCTCCATGCCCGACCCGCGGCGGCCTTGGCCACCCTGGCCAAGACCTACCTTTCCACCATTACCCTCGTGAAGGGCACGGAGGAGGCCAACGCCAAATCCGCCGTGGCCATCATGGGGCTGGGCACCGCCCAGGGGGACGTCCTGCGTCTGCGGGCGTCCGGATCCGACGCCCACTCCGCCCTGGGGGTGCTGGCGGAATTCCTGGAGGACGGTTGCGGCGAGAAAACCGCCCCCGCCCCGGCACCGCTGCCGGTGTCCCCCGCCCGGGTCGCCACCGTGGGCCTGGGCGGCGTGCCGGCCTCCCCAGGCCTGGCCGTCGGCCGGATCTTCCAGTTCCGGCCCGTGCTCCCGCAGATCGCGGAGGAGGGTGGCAACCCCTCCCATGAAATGAGCCACCTGGAGTCCGCCCTGCGCGAAGCCTGGGGACGGATCGATGCGCTCAAAGCCCAGACGGACAGCGGGCATCCGGACCACGTCGGCATTCTTGCCGCCCACCAGGAACTGCTCGCCGACCCCGACCTTGCCCGCATCGCCTTCGACTGGATCGCCAAGGGAAGGAGCGCCGCCTGGGCCTGGGACGCGGCAACCCGCTCCCAGGCCGCCAAACTGGAGGACCTGGCCTCGCCCCTGCTGCGGGAGCGGGCGCGGGACCTCCATGACGTTGGCCGCCGGGTCGTGGCGCTGATCCTGGATTCCGCCCAGGTGGCCCTCGATCCGCCCCAGGACTCCATCCTGGTGGCAGAAGAGCTGATGCCCTCCGAGGCGGCCCAGCTGGATCCCGGCAAGGTCCGGGGCCTGTGCACCGCCCTGGGCGGACCCACCTCCCATGTGGCCATCCTCGCCCGTTCCCTGGGGATCCCGGCGGTTTGCGGCATGGACCCGGCCGCCCTGGCCATCCCCGACGGCACCCTCGCCGTCCTGGACGGCACCCGGGGCGACCTGGTCCCGGATCCCGCGGCCGACCTCCTGGCCCAGGTCCAGGAACACGAAAGGTTCAGGGCGGAGCAGCGAATTTCCGCCTCCGAGGCGGCCCACCTGCCCGCCTTGACCGCCGATGGGTTCCCCCTTGAGGTCGCGGCCAATGTCCGGGACGCCCAGGACGCAGCGAGGGCCCTGGCCTCCGGGGCCGCCGGGGTCGGCCTGCTGCGCAGCGAGTTCCTGTTCCAGGATCGCTTCGAGGCCCCCTCCGAGGACGAGCAGGCCGCCGCCTATGCCGCGGTCGCCCGGGAACTGGGCCCCTCCCGCAAACTGGTCATCCGTACGCTGGATGTGGGCGGGGACAAGCCGCTCGCCTACCTGCCCTTGCCCCAGGAGAGCAATCCGTTCCTGGGCATGCGGGGACTCCGGGTCAGCCTGGACCGCCCGGCGCTGTTCCGGATCCAGCTGCGGGCGCTGTTGCAGGTGGCGCCGCTCACCGACCTCCATGTCCTGTTCCCGATGGTCACCTCCCTGGAAGAACTGCTCCAGGCCAAGGCCATCCTGAAGGAGGAAGCGGCGTCCATCCCGGGCCGGGTCCAGGTGGGCGTCATGATCGAGGTGCCCGCGGCCGCCCTGACTGCGGACGCCCTGGCCCGGGAGGTCGACTTCTTCTCCATCGGCACCAACGACCTGACCCAGTACTGCATGGCCATGGACCGCGGCCACCCGAGACTGGCCAAACAGGCCGACGCACTCCACCCATCCGTGCTCAAGCTCGTCAGCATGACCGTGGAGGCTGCCCACCGCCACGGGAAATGGGTCGGTGTCTGCGGCGGCCTGGCCTCCGACCCCCTTGCCCTGCCGGCCCTGCTGGGCCTTGGCGTCGATGAGATCTCCGTCGACGTGCCGGTGATCGGCACCTTGAAATCCCACCTCGCCGGCCTGGGCAGGACCGAATGTGCAGCGCTGGCCCAGGAACTGCTTCGCCTGGGCACGGCCACCGAAGTCCGGAACCGTCTTTCCTGCGTCCCCGCCCCCTCTCCCCGGAGTATTCCATGTCATTGAATCCTTTTGGTTTCTTGCAGAAGGTCGGCAAGGCCCTGATGCTGCCGGTGGCCGTGCTGCCCGTGGCCGGGCTCATGCTCGGCATCGGCGCCGCCCATTTCGGCTTCCTGCCCGCCGTGGTGTCCAGCGTCATGAAGGAGTCCGGCGACGTCATCTTCGGCAGTCTGCCGCTGATCTTCGCCATCGGGGTGGCCCTGGGCTTCACCGAGAACGACGGGGTCACCGCCATCGCGGCGGTGGTCGGGTTCCTGGTGATGACCGCCACGCTGGGCGTCATGGCCGGGGTCATGGGGGTCCCGCCCAAGCTGGTCATGGGGATCCCCTCGATGCAGACGGGGGTCTTCGGCGGCATCCTGTCCGGAGGCCTGGCGGCCTACCTCTTCAAGCGCTTCTACCGCATCGAACTGCCGGCCTACCTCGGGTTCTTCGGGGGCAAGCGGTTCGTGCCCATCATTACCGCGGTCGCGGCGGTCGGACTGGGCGTGGTTATGTCGGTCCTGTGGCCGCCCGTCCAGGGCGGGATCAACGTTTTCTCCCACTGGGCCGCGGTCAGCAACCCGCGCACGGCGGCCACGATCTACGGCCTCGTGGAGCGGCTGCTGATCCCCTTCGGCCTGCACCACATCTGGAACGTGCCCTTCTTCTTCGAGATGGGCCATTTCCGGGACGCCGCCGGCAAGGTCGTCAGCGGCGACATCAACCGGTTCTTCGCCGGCGACCCCACGGCCGGCATCCTCAGCGGCGCCTTCCTGTTCAAGATGTTCGGGCTGCCTGGCGCGGCCCTGGCCATCTGGCACACGGCCCGGCCTGAAAACCGGATGAAGGTGGGCGGCATCATGATCTCCGCGGCCTTGACCTCGTTCCTGACCGGCATCACCGAACCGATCGAGTTCGCCTTCATGTTCGTCGCGCCGGCTCTCTACCTGGTGCACGCCGTGCTGGCCGCCTCGACCCAGTTCGTGGCCAACACCTTCAACATGCACATGGGCTTCACGTTCTCCCAGGGCGGCATCGACTTCCTGGTGTTCAACGTCCTGGGCCGCTTCGCCCGGAACTGGCAGCTGGTGCTGGTGCTGGGTCCGGCCTACGGGCTGCTCTACTACGGGGTCTTCCGCTGGGCGATCCTCACGTTCGGGTTCAAGACCCCGGGCCGTGAGGAAGAGGCTGAAGCTGTGGTCCCGGTGGCCACCGGGGATGACCGGGCGCGGAGCCTGGTCGAGGCCTTCGGCGGCGCGGGCAATATCCAGAGCCTGGACGCCTGCATCACCCGCCTGCGGGTCACGGTCCAGGATCCCGCCCGGGTCGACCCGGCCCGGCTCAAGGCCCTGGGAGCATCGGAAGTGTTCCGGATCGGCCCCAGCTTCCAGGCCATTTTCGGCCCCCTCTCGGAACTCCTGAAGACCGATATGGAACAGTTCCTGGGCGCCCCCCGGCGGGCCGAGGTCCCGCCCCCCGCGGTGGCCGGAACGGCCCCGGCGGCCGTTCCTGAAGAGCGGGTGCAGCGGGCCCGGGCCATCAGGTCGGCCCTCCAGGGGCCAGGGAACATCCTCGCCCTCGACGCCGTCGCCTCGAGCAGGCTTAGGGTCAGGCTGGCCGACCCGTCCCTGATCGACGCGGCGGCCCTCGATGCCCTCGGGGTCAAGGCGGTCATGGTCCTGGCCAGCGGCGAGCGCGACCTCATCCTCGGTCCGGGCGCCGAGGAGCTGGCCCAGGCCATGCGGCTCTGATCCCTTTCCCGCCGGCCCAGGGGTGATGCCGTGAAGGCGGCGTCACCCCTGGAACGTTTTCCGGTATTCCACGGGACTCATCCCGGCAAAGGTTTTGAAGGACCGGCTGAAGGTGCTCACGCTGGAAAAACCGAGCCGGTCGCCGACCTGCGAAATGCTCAAATCCTTCCTCTCCAGGAGTCCCTTTGCATGTTTGATGCGTATGGCCTGCAGCAGGTCGGAGAAGGAAGCCTGCTCCTCCTCCAGGCGCCGGAACAGGGTGGCCCTGCTCATGCCGAGCAGGTTGGCCATGCGGTCGATGTCCGGAGGGCTGTTGAGGCGGGCGAGATGGTCCTTGAGGATGGCCTGCACCCGGTCGGAAACCGCCGGTCCCTCCAGGTCCCGGGGGATCATCCCGTCGAGCGCAGGCCCGAGCAGGGGCTCCAGGCCGGGATTGTGCCGGGGGTTCAGGATGACCTGGGGATCCATCCTGAATTCCAGAAAGGAAAGGGGACCCCAGCAATCGAACGCATGCCCCACCAGTCTCTGGAACCCCTGTCCATCGCGGATCCCGGCCTTGAGGAAGTTGATCTCATAGTCCTCGGGAGCCAGGCCGAAGGTGAGGACCATTTCCTGGCAGATCATGGCGAACATGGCCTGGGGCCCGGTGAACCCTTCCTCGGCATGGCGGAAGGCATGGAGCAGGCGGACCTTGCCGTGGACCTTCTCGAGCCAGAGCCGATGGGCCGGAAAGGAACTGAACCGCGTGCAGATGAGGTTCAGGAACTCCATCAAGGTCCTGGCATTGCGGAACTCGGCCAGGGTCATCCCGATCAAGGCGCTGGCGCCTGCACTGGCCTGGAATGGGGACGACCATCCTTTCGATCTGGATTCAAAAAAATCGTTCAATTCGTCCGCGTTGTAGAAACCGACTTCGTCCAGCACCCGGAGCAGGCGGAGGACATGCCGGTCATTGGGGTAGGAACTCAGCCTCCACGTCTGTTCCCCTGTCGTGGCGTCCAGCGCCGCTGGCCCGATCGAAGCGGGATCGAGGCCGTAGCGGCCCTTCAGAAGCTCGATGTACCGGTTGACGAGGAAGGTCGGATAACTTCCCATGTTGACGCACCCCAATTGCGTTTTAGCAGGAGATCGCGAACCTAGAGAACTTCAATTGTAACATGTAATATTTTTGTAATGCAACAAATTTCAACATTTTTCTATTGATTCTGTGAGAAATCATGAATGTGGTTTTTTTGTGGAATAAACTATAATAAAGATGAATTAATTAAAATCAACATGATTATTGGCCAGTCTCAGCCTGGAAGGGCATTGTCAAAATGAACTTTGAAAAGAACTCATTAAATACTTGTGATTCTTGGGTGATCGGCCCGAAACAAGCGCGTCGGCGTTTGCTTGGTTCCCGCATGTGCCGATTGGCTTCCTACGGGGCGGTACCCTAGGCCACTGCTGACGTCCAAGCATTCTTGAGCAACCGCTGCGGTATGGCTGGGGTTCTGACTGCCGCCACGAGCAGTCGGGGCAGGATGGACTTCAAGTCAAAGCGCCGGTAGAACCTATAGCAGAACTCGGCAAGGTAACGGTCCAGGAGGCTGCGGGTCCCAGCTTCTCAGATTCATGGATTCTGTTATTTTAGGAATTTGCCATTTAATAAAACAAGCTACCATCTTGTTTTAGTTTCCGAGGCAGCCCCATGTTCCGCAACCCCACCGGCCAGTTCGTCACACAGACCACCCAGGGGGAGTCGGTTCGGTCCTTCATCCCGACGCCCTTGCCGCTCTCCTGAACCTGCTCAAACTTGTGCAGGCTGTAGGTCGGGGGCCATCACGCCACGGACTGCACCGCTGAGAGCGGCTTCCTCCGCTGGTCCCGTAGAGCCGGGACACCCGGTTTGATTCGC
>Ga0316217_10001857_pt1 | contig 26535 bp, 25 predicted proteins | sample 1anoAmetaG_FD_203633 | JGI IMG/M metagenome (GOLD analysis project Ga0316217, IMG submission 203633) | Freshwater microbial communities from Trout Bog Lake, Wisconsin, USA - 1anoA | ecosystem: Environmental > Aquatic > Freshwater > Lake > Hypolimnion/Profundal zone | place: USA: Wisconsin...
TCCCCGGCGAGCAGAAGCCGCACTGGATGGCCCCTTCGGCGATGAACGCCTTCTGCAGGGCATCCAGGTCCCCGTCTTCACCCAGGCCTTCGATGGTGACCACCTCCTGGCCATGGGCCTGGAGCCCCAGGACCAGGCAGGCGTTCACCGCCCGGCCGGCCATGAGCACCGTGCAGGCGCCGCACTCGCCTTCGCCGCACCCTTCCTTGGTGCCGGTGAGGTCCAGCCGCTCGCGCAGCACGTCGATCAGGCGCAGGGACGGGTCGATATCCAGGCTTCTGGCGACCCCGTTGACCATGAATTCAAGCAGCATCTCCCTATCCCCCGACCCCATGACCATAAACTGTCTGTTACGTAAATGTCAAGGATAGGCATCAGGTGTTAATGGCTTGCGCCGGGCCGGAACCCTCCGGGCGCTCCATAGCCACCCCCCCGGGTAAAAGGATCCGGGCGCCCGCTCACGGTAGACTGTCCAGCGAGGGTGGAAACGCATGAAGTATCTGATCCAGACCTGGGGTTGCCAGATGAACAGCCACGACAGCGAAAAGCTGGAGGGGATGCTGCGCGGGGCAGGGTTCGAGCCCGCCAGCGGGGTCGCGGACGCAGATCTGGTGCTGCTGAACACCTGTGCTATCCGCGAGAAGGCGGTGCAGAAGGTCTATACCGAGCTGGGCTATCTGCGCGAGGAGAAGAAGAAGCGGCCCCTGCTGGTCGGGGTGGCCGGCTGCCTGGCCCAGCAGGAGCAGGCGGCGCTGTTCCGGCGCGCGCCGCAGATCGACTTCGTCCTGGGCACCATGGCCATCCAGCAGCTGCCCGCCCTGGTGGAGCGGGCCCGGGCCGGCTTCAGGCGGGTCATCGACACCGGAACCTACCCCGACGACCACCTGTTCCCCCCGGAAACGACGGTCCGGGGCAGCCTGGCCAAGGCCATGGTGACCATCATCGAAGGCTGCGACCACGCCTGCACCTACTGCGTGGTGCCCACCACCCGCGGCCCCGAGCGGCACCGCCCGTTCCAGGACGTGGTGGCGGAGGTGCGCGGCCTGGTGGCCCGGGGCTACCGGGAGGTCGAGCTGCTGGGCCAGAACGTCAACAGCTTCCAGGGCGGGTGCTCGTTTGCGGAACTGCTGGACCGGGTGGCCGACATCGACGGGCTGGAGTGGATCCGGTTCACCACCAGCCACCCCATGAACTTCACCGAGGCCCTGGCCCGGACCCTGGTGGCCAACCCCAAGGTGGCGCCCTTCCTCCACCTGCCGGTGCAGAGCGGCAGCGATTCAGTGCTGCGGCGCATGCGCCGGGAATACACGGTGGCCCAGTACCTGGAGCGGCTGGGCTACCTGGGCGGCGGTCCCGCCGACCTGTGCCTGTCGACCGATTTCATCGTCGGCTTCCCCGGCGAGACCGAAGAGGACTTCGAGGCGACCATGGCCCTGCTGGACCAGGTCCGGTTCGACCTTTCCTTCAGCTTCATCTATTCCCCCCGCCCGGGCACCCCGGCCCTGCGGCTCCGGGACGACCTGTCCCACGCGGTGAAGCTGCAGCGCCTGACCCGGCTCCAGGCCCGGCAGACCGAGCTGACCCTGGCCAGCAACCGGCGGATGGTGGGGCGGACGCTCAAGGCGAGGATCGAGACCGAAGCCCCGCTGGACGGCGGCCACTGGCTGGCCCGCACCGCCAACTGGAAGAACGTCCACCTGAACGATCCCGGAGCCCGCCTGCCGTTCGGGGAGCTGGTGGACATCCGGGTCACCGACGCCGGCCCGCATTTCCTGCGGGCGGAAATCGCCTAGGTCCTGAAGCCCGCCACCAGTTCGGTCAGGCCGGCCGCGGTGTTGGAGAGCTGGTCGGAGTTGCCGGCGTTGGCGTCCACGGTCGCGGACAGCTGGACGCTGGCGCTGGCGTTCATGGCGGCCTTCTGGGCGCCCAGTTCGACCTGCTGGGCCACTTCCTGGCTGGCCTTGGCCTGCTCTTCCGCGGCGGCCCCGATCTCCATGGACATCGCGGTCACCTGGCCGATGTGCTCGCGGATCTCGGCCAGGGCGTGCACGGCTTCCTGGACCGTGGTCCGGCCCTGGGCCACGGCCAGGTCGCTGCCCTCGATCAGGGTGGCGATCTCCCGGGCCGCCTGGGCGCTGCGTTCGGCCAGCTTGCGCACTTCGTCCGCCACCACGGCGAAACCCTTGCCCAGGGCCCCGGCCTTGGCGGCCTCGATGGCGGCGTTCAGGGAGAGCAGGTTGGTCTGCCGGGCGATCTCCTGGATCACCTTCACCGCCTGCACCACCCGGGCGGTGCTCTTCGCCACCTCTTCCATGGCGGCCATGGCCGCCTTGCCGGACCGGTCGCCTTCGGCGGTCGCGGTCACGGCTTCGTTGGCCTGCTGCTGGCTGGCCTGGACATGGCTGGAGACCTCGCGGATCGAGGCGGACAGCTCGGTCATGGCCGAGGCCATGCGTTCCGCCGAACTGCGCTGCTCCTCGGCGTTGCGCGCCATTTCCTGGCTGGTGAGGGAGATCTCGTGGGTCGAGCCCGCGAACGTGCTGGCGTTCTCGGCCACCCGCTGCGCGTCGAAGCGGATCCGGTTGATCATGCCCTTGAGCCGGGACTGCATGATCCGGACCATGGCCAGGACGCTGTAGTTGTCGCCGGGGCGGGTGTCCACTTCCACCCGCATGTCGCCGCCGGCCACCCGCTGCAGCAGGTCGATGGTCCGGGCCGGATCGCCCCCCATCTGGACGTTCATGGTGCGGATCAGCACGGCCGCCAAGGTCACCCCTGCCGCGAGGCCGAGCAGCCCGCCCAGGTCCAGGACGGCGGCGGGCACCTGCCCGGCGGCGTGGACGGCGGCCAGGAGCAGCAGCAGGAAATAGCCGGTGAGCACCCCGAAGCCCAGCCCCAGCCGGGTGGCGAAGGCCATGGCCGGGAACGGCAGCCACGGCCTGGCGGCACGGGAGGCTTCGGCCCAGGGCAGCCCCTGGTTCAACCGGGCGTAGAGCCGCTCGGCGTCCCGCACCTGGCCGCGGCTGGCCTTGCTGCGGATGGAGACATAGCCGATCACGGCGCCGCCCTCCCGGATGGGCGAGGCGTTGGCGTCCACCCAGTAGAAGTCGCCGTTCTTGCACCGGTTCTTGACGAAGCCCTGCCAGGCCTTGCCGGCCTTGAGCGTGGCCCACATGTCGGCGAACACCGCGGGCGGCATGTCCGGGTGGCGGACGATGTTGTGGGGCTGGCCGATCAGCTCATCGCGCTGGAACCCGCTGATGCGGATGAACTCGTCGTTCACGAAGGTGATATTGCTCTGCAGATCGGTCATCGACACCAGGAATCCCCCTTCCTGGACCAGATGTTCGACTGCCGTCACGGGCTGGTTGACTCGCATGGTGACTCCAAGGCGGGAGAACCCCGGCGCCTTGGCTGCGGGGGAACGCCTGGATCAATCTAACCTGAAACGTTCAACAGAAAGGGTTGCAAATTAAGGTAAGATTTGGCAGTAACCATCTAGACCCGACTGTGAGTCAGCAAACGCACCAAGGATCCTTTCCATGGCGACCCCCTCCCCACTGTTCCCGAGAAGCGGCAAGAAGATGCTGGGCTCCGGCGTGAAAACGGCAGAGGAACGGCGCGCCATCGAGTCGCGGCTGCGCATCCTGGTCAAGGCGGTGGAACAGAGCCCGGTTTCCATCATCGTCACGGACAACGAGGGGGTCATAGAGTATGTGAACCCGAAGTTCTGCAAAGTGACCGGCTACAGCATGGAAGAGGTCCTCGGCAAGACTCCCCGGATCCTGAAGGGCGGGTTCCTCTCCCCCGACTTCTACCGGGATCTGTGGAAGACCATCCTGGCCGGCGAAGAGTGGCACGGCGTCTTCCACAACCGCACCAAGAGCGGCGAGATGGTGTGGGAGCTGGCGTCGATCTCGCCGATCCGGGACGAAGACGGCAAGGTCACCCACTTCGTCAGCGTCAAGGAGGACTTCACCGAGATCAAGCGGCTGCAGGACCGGATGGACAACCTGGCTCACCACGACCAGCTCACCGGCCTGCCCAACCGGAACCTGTTCTACGACCGGCTCAAGCACGCCCAGACCCTGGCCAAGCGGCGGAACAAGGGCTTCGCCCTGTTCTACATGGACCTGGACGGCTTCAAGGCGGTCAACGACACCCACGGCCACGAGCTGGGCGACCACCTGCTCAAGGCGGTGGGCCAGCGCATCACCGAGTGCGTCCGGGAATCGGACACGGTGGCGCGCATCGGCGGCGACGAGTTCACGGTGCTGCTGCCGGACCTCCTGACCGCCGACACCGCCGCGGGGGTCGCCCGCCTGATCATCGACGCCCTGTGCCGCCCGTTCCGGATCGGCGAGGTGGACTGCAGCATCGGCGTGTCCATCGGCATCAGCTTCTATCCGCGGGACGGCGAGGAAACCGAGCGGATCATCTCCTGCGCCGACGCCGCCATGTACCGGGTGAAGAACACCGGCAGGAACAATTTCGCCTTCTGGCAATGACGGGCGGCCATACGGCCTGAGGGGGAATCTCAAAGTCATCTATACTCAGGACCGGAGACATGCCATGGCCGCAGTTTCGGTACCTGAGCCCACCCTTCGCCGTCTGCCGAAGTACTACCACTACCTCCGGCGGGTCCAGGGCACGGGGCAGGAGATCATCTCGGCGACACAAATGGCGGAGGACCTGGGCATCCACCACACCCAGGTCCGCAAGGACCTGGCCGCCACCGGCAGCCAGGGCAAGCCCAAGGTGGGGCACCGGGTGGAGGACCTGCTGGTCTCCATCGAATCCTTCCTCAACTGGAACAACTTTTCCGAAGCCTTCCTGGTGGGGGCGGGCAACCTGGGCTCGGCGCTCCTGGGCTACACCGATTTCGAGAAGGCCGGGATCCGCATCGTGGCGGCCTTCGACAGCAGCCCGGCCAAGGTGGGGCAGCGGATCCACGGGGTGGAGGTGTTCCCCATGAGCCAGTTCGAAGCCCAGGCGGAGGCCAGGCGGATCGCCATCGGCATCCTCACCGTGCCCGCGGAGCGGGCCCAGCAGATCGCCGAGACCATGGTGCGCAGCGGCCTCCAGGCCATCTGGAACTTCGCCCCGATCACCCTGGACGTCCCCGCGGACATCATCGTCGAGAACGTGGAACTGTACGCCAGCCTGGCCATCTTCTCGCGCAAGCTGGAGGAGCGGCGCAAGGCCAAGGTCTCGGCCGCCCAGTTCAAGGTCTGAGGGCGGCGTCCAGGTCCCCTCGTTTCATTCCCAGGTTCAGGAGAAGGGCGCGCGTTGGCGCGGCCTGTCCTGGACCGCTGGACCGAAGGCGGCGGGCTTCACCGGCCCGCTACGGCCGGCTGCCGCTCCAGCTCGTCCAGCATGCGCTCGGCCTCGGCCAGGGTTGGGGCTTCCCGGGCGCTGTAGCCGGAGGCCTGGGATGAGCGCTGCCACTGGTTGGCGGCGACCTTGTGGCCGGCCGGGACGATCCGCACCGCGTGGCCCAGGCCCATCCCCTTCAGGGCCTGCATGGTCGTCTGCAGGATCAGCCGGCCATCTTCCGAGGTGGCCATGAAGGTGCTGATATCGGAAACGATCCCGAAACCCGGACGGAGCTGGCGGGCCAGGGCCAGCACCCCGTCGCAGGCCTGCTTCACCTCGGAGCCCGCCATGCTGCCCCGCAGGGAACAGTAGAGCCGGTTCTTCTGCGCGGCGATGCGGCTGTCCTGGCCCGTTGCCTGACCTTCCCGCATCTGGAAGCGCTGGACCGACTGGGCCAGCTCCTCGCCGATCCGGGCCAGTTCCTCGGCAGTGGCGGCCACCTGGCGGGCGCTGGCGTTCAGTTCATCAGAGGCCGAAGCGCCCCGGGCAGCTTCGGCGGTGATGCTGGTGATCCCTGACTGGATGGCGCCGGCGACCTGGTTGTCCAGATCGATCTGGCGGTCGATGGCAGACACCATGGCGGCCAGGGCGGCGATGTCCAGGGCGATGCTGTCCAGGGCCTGGGTGGTGTCCGCCACCGTCGATTTGCCCTGGTCCACGGCCAGGTGGGTCTGCTCGATCAGTCCGGCGATATCCTTGGCCGCAGCGGCCGAACGCTCGGCCAGCTTGCGCACTTCTTCGGCCACCACCGCGAAGCCCTTGCCCTGGGCGCCGGCCTTGGCTGCCTCGATGGCCGCGTTGAGGCTCAGCAGGTTGGTCTGGCGGGCGATGTCCTGGATGAGTTGCACCGCCTTGACGATCTCCCGGGTCACGGTCTGGATCTCCTCCATGGCCCTGGAGGTGGCAACCCCCGCGTCCCGGCCCACATGGGCGGCCTGTTCGGACCGGGTGACCTGTTCATGGATCTGCTTGGCCTTGCCGGCCACCTCGGCCAGGGACGGCACCAGCCGTTCGATCTCCGCGGCGGTCCGGGCCGCCACCACGCCCAGGTGATCCGCGCCCTTGGCCACTTCGGCGGTGGCGGCCAGCTGCTCGCTGCCGGTCTGGTGCAGCTCGATCGCTCCCTTGGCGGTGTTTTCGGCCGCGCTGGCCATCTTGCCAATGCTGCCCTTCAGCCCGAGGATCAGCTGGTCCAGGCTATGGCCGATCCGGGCCAGTTCGTCCCCGCCGCCCAGGCCGGCGCTGCCGGTGAGGTCCCCGGCCGCCACTTGCCCCATGACCCCTTCGATCCGGGCCACCCGGGCATGGATGCTCCGGGCGATGGCCAGGGTCAGCAGCCAGGCCAGTCCGCCCACGGCGATGAACGCGATGGCCAGCACCAGGGCCATCCGGTGGAAGGTGGCAAGCACCTCGTCCAGGTAGACGCCGCTGCCGACAATGACCTGCCAGGGCTCGAAGGTCTTCACGAAGGCCACCTTGGCCACGGCGGTGGCCGCGCCGGGCCGGGCCCAGGCGTAGCTGACGAAGCCCGAACCGTGCTCCCTGGCCACCCGGATGAATTCCTGGTTGAAGGCTTTGCCGTTGGCGTCCTTGGCGTCGCCCATGGTCTTGCCGATCAGGGCGGGCATGGCGTGGGCCAGCACCTTCGAGTCAAAGTCCTGGACGAAGACGTAGTTCCCGTTGTCGAAGCGGAGCGCCTGGACGCTCTGGAAGGCCCGCCGCCGGGCCTCCTCATGGCTGAGTTCGCCCTTCTGCTCCATCCGCTGGTAGTCGCCCAGCAGGGCGGCCGCCGCTTCCACCATGTACTGGCAGCCGGCCTGGCGCTGATCCAGGAGCCGCTGCTTGAACAGGGGCAGGACGTAGCCTCCGCCGAGGAGGCCGAAGGCCGCCAGGATGATCAGGACCATCCGTTTCAGCCACCGGTCCAGTGAGACACTCTGGATGTTCATCAAACGCAGGCCGCCCACAACTCCTCCATCGGGATGATGACGACTCGGCGCCCATCGCCAAGCGTGGTCTGGTGGAAAAGAAAGATGTTAATTCGATGCTAGTTGTTAACACTCTTTGCGGGGAACCGTCAACCCGGATAGGAGGTCAGGGCACGAAAAGGTACGGCTGGCCCAGGAACCCGAAGCGTGTATGCGCCATTAATGTATTTATGATGGTGCCGCGAACCCGGCAGGTCCGCCGGTCGTCCCGCCACTGAAGGAAATCCCTGCATGCTCACCCGAGGCCGCAACGGCCACCTGATCTACCTGTCCCTGGTGCTCCTGGCCTCCCCGCGCGGGGCCGGGTTCCGGGTGGGCGGCGAAAAGGTGGGGATCCATTGACCGCGTGGGCCGGATGCCCGGAACCAACCTGCTGACCAGAACCGGAGGCGCCATGCGCAGTTTCGCCCTTGAAGCCCACTTCCTGCTCGCCCCGGCCACCCCGAACTGCGGCCTGATCCTGGGCCGGCGCGAGCACGTCCTGATCGGCGTCAGCCCATTCGACAGCAGGTTCTCGGACGCCCACATCGAAAAGCTGGTGGTCTGGGCCAGGCAGAACTTCAAGCGTTTCGATCTCATGCTGCCCGGCCAGGGGGATGCCGCCCTGCTTCTGGAAGCCACCGGCGAGCCGCCCGAGGCCGCGGCCCGGAAGGCCCGCCTGGCGCTGGGCAGGAAGATGAAATCGATCCACAGCGCCCTGCATGTGGCCGGGGCGGCGCCCGGCGAGGCCAGGATCTTCCGGTTTTCGGATTTCCACGATGACTCCCGCTACCGGTCGATCAGGAGCCAGGCCGAACAGCTCTACGCGAGGGACCAGGCGTTCAGGGACGCCTGCGACCAGGAGGCGCTCCAGGCCGTCGCCGGGCGCCTGCGGCGTCTGCCGGAGGATTCCGCCGCCATCTCCCACGCCCAGGTCCGGACCGCGGTCGGCTGCATCGTCGCGGAACTGCCGTTCCTGGTGGACACGCCCAGCTTGTTGAAGGTGCCGCAGTCGCTGCTGGCCTGCCATCGCCCATGGCCGGTCGCCGACTGCCTATGCTCGGGACGCTTCCCGCTGGCCGCCAGCGTGGACCAGGGCTTCGTCGTGCTATCGCCCCCCGGGGAACCGGCGGCGGCGCCCCAGGGATGAAGAGAGCGCGCAGGGGCGATCCGGGGTTCCGCATTTTTCTCTGGCGTTGATAATTAAATTATAACATATTGTCTCGACGGTCCGGCCGCCAGCCTGGGGCGAAATCGCGAGGTCAAATCTGCATGTGGTTGCAATCAGGCATATTGAGAGCGTCACTGGGGCTTCTCTGCGGGATGCTGGCGGGGTCGCCCAGCTTCGCCGGCATGGGGCCCATTCTCCAAGTCACTCCAGGGCTGTACACCGCCCAGCGGGATGATGGGGAAAATTTCATCATGGAACGGGTCGATGCCGGCTACGGGGCGAGCGAGAACCGCTGGGCGTTCTGGCGGACCTTCACGAACGAGGAACTGGTCCGCGAAAAGGATTACGTTCATAAATACCAGGACGCGGACTCCAGGCTTCGGGGACAGCTGCCCGTGAACCCCGGGGAGGGCGGCCAGAACTACCTGGATGACATCGTCGCCTTCGATGAGTCGCTGTTCCGGCGTTCTTCCGCCCATGAGCTGTGGGTGGCCTATGCGACGCCCAGGGCGATCACCCGGGCCGAGGACGCCGAGTCCGACGCCATCGAGATGTACCTGGCCGTAGCCACCGCGGAAGGGGCGCCGATGGTCACCCATATGGGCCTGTGCCCCGGGTTCCACTACCTGGCCAGGATGGTGGACGACCCGGGGAATCCCGCCTGCCGCCCTCACCGCGGCCTGGACCTGGCGCTCCACGCCTTCGCGGCCCGGGTCACGCTGCTGCGGGATCCTTCGAAGCTGTACATGATCACCGCCCTGCCCCCGGAAGAGCGCGAATCTCTGGTCAGGCGCCTGCCGGGGGACGCCTTCGCCGGCTCGTCGCTGACGTTGGCCATCGCCCGCTTCGAGGAGCAGAACGCCAAGGCGCCGTCCGACGAAATGAAGGAGCTGGCGGCTCGCAGGGAGGCCGTGAGCCGGGAACGGAAGAACCTGGACGAGCAGGTCTCCAGGCTGACCGCCGACACCAACCGGATCGACGACACCGAGGCGTGGGACTCCTACCGGAAAGCGGCCAGCGAGGGCCGGCTCACCGACCTCCGGGTCGCCGCGTCCGATCTCCTGAAATCGGAACTGGACCTGGTCAGGCTGATCCGGGCGCGGCAGGACCAGGAAGTCTCCAGGATCGCCGCCGCGCTGCCCCTGACCAGCGCCATGACGCCCATCGCGGCGACCAGGATCCCCTTCGAGATCAGGATCCTGTCCAGGAACCGGCAAGAAACCGTTTTCCACTACAAGCGGGAATCCAGGAGCATCGTCGTGGGCGGCCGGACCTTGACCGGTGAGGCCACCCGGAAATACGAATGGTTCTTCCATCCGCACCTGCGCTTCCCGTCCCTGCTGACCGTCAATCTGGATGCCCTCGCGGCCCTGCCGTCGCCCTAGCGCCGGTTCAAGCCGTCATCCCTGGCCCGCCATGCCCCCTGGTCCGACCAGATCCGCCAGGGCATCCGCCACCCGGCGGAAGCGGAATTCGAAGCCCAGCCGTTCCGCCTGCCTGGGATAGACGTAGGCGCCCTCCAGCAGCATCGCCCGGCCCATCTCGCCAAGCAGCGCCCCCAGCGCCGCCCGGGTGATCCAGGCCGGCACCGGCAGCAGCGGGCGGCGCATGCGCCCGGCCAGGGCCCGGGTGAAGGTCTCGTTGCTGACCGGCATGGGCGAGGTGGCGTTCACCGGGCCCCGGTAGGCGGGGTTGGCGGCGGCTTCGAGGATGAGCCGGACCAGGTCGTCCACATGGATCCAGCTCAGGCCCTGCTGGCCGTGGCCCAGCCGGGCGCCCATGAACATGCGCACCGGGAAGGCCATCCTGGGCAGGGCGCCCCCGTCCCGGGCCAGGACGACCCCCAGGCGCAGCCGCACCACCCGCACCCCGGCGGGCGCCGCGTCAGCGGCGGCTTCCCAGCGCCGGCAGAGCTGGGCCAGGAAGCCCTTGCCGGGCTCCGAGGCCTCGTCCACGGGCCGGCCGTCCATGGCCCCGTAGATGCCGACGGCGCTGGCGTTCACCAGGACCCCGGGAGCGGCGGCGGCCGCGGCGATGGCTTGGACCAGGCGGGCGGCGGGCCCCACCCGGCTTTCCAGGAGGAGCCGCTTCCGGGCGGCGGTCCAGCGCCCGCCGGCGATGCCCTCGCCGCAGAGGTTGATGACGGCGTCGGCGCCGTCCAGGACCCCGGGCAGGTCATCCCAGCCGCGCGCCTGGACCCCCGCGGGCAGGCCCGAGGCCCCCGGGGTGCGGCTCAGCACCGTCACTCGGACCCCGGCGGCGGCCAGCGCGGCCACCAGATGCCGGCCCACCAGCCCCGAGCCGCCCGCCACCACCACATGCTGCAAACCACCATCGGCCATGGGTCGCTCCCGTGGCGTACATCCTAGCGGGATCGGCTCCGGCCGGATCACTCGTATTCGATCGTGGCCGGCGGCTTGCTGGTGATGTCGAACACCACCCGGTTGATCCCCTTGACTTCGTTGACGATGCGCTGGGCGACCTTCTCCAGGAGATCGTGCGGCAGCCGGGCCCAGTCGGCGGTCATGAAGTCTTCCGAGGTGACCGCCCGCAAGGCGCACATGTTCTCGTAGGTGCGCTCGTCGCCCATGATCCCGACGGTCATGACCGGGAGCAGCACGGCGAAGCACTGGGAGGTGTTGCGGTACCAGCCGCTGGCCTTGAGTTCCTCGATGAAGATGGCGTCGGCGTTCTGCAGGATCTTGACCCGGTCCTCGGTGACGCAGCCGGGAATGCGCACGGCCAGGCCGGGGCCGGGGAAGGGGTGGCGCCAGACCATGTCCTCGGGCAGGCCCAGGGCCAGCCCCACCCGCCGCACCTCGTCCTTGAACAACTCGCGCAGGGGCTCCACCAGCTTCAGCTTCATGAACTCGGGCAGGCCGCCCACGTTGTGGTGGGACTTCACCAGCACGGCGCCGCCGATGCCGGAGCTTTCGATCACGTCGGGGTACAGCGTGCCCTGGGCCAGGAAGTCGGCCTGCAGCTGGCTGGCCTCTCGGTCGAAGACATCGATGAAGATCCCGCCGATGATCTTGCGCTTGGCCTCGGGGTCGCTGACCCCGGCCAGGGCGCCGAGGAATTCCGCGCCGGAATCCATCCAGCGGATGGTCATGTCGAACGGGGCGAAGGCCTCCTGCACCTGGGCCTTCTCGTCCTTGCGCATCACCCCGGTGTCCACGAACACGCAGGTGAGCTGCTTGCCGATGGCCTTGTGCAGCAGCAGGGCGGCGACGCTGGAATCGACCCCGCCGGAAAGCCCCAGCACCACCCGGCCGTCGCCCACCTGGGCGCGGATGTCCTTCAGCTTCTCCTCGATGAAGTGGCCGGCGTTCCAGTCCAGCTTCATGGCGCACACGTGCAGGAAATTGCGCAGGATGGCGGAACCGTGGGTGGTATGGCTCACCTCCGGATGGAACTGGATGGCGAAGCGCCGGAGCGCCCGGTTCTCCATGGCCGCCACCGGCACGCCAGGGGTCTTGGCGGTGACCTTGAACCCATCGGGCGCCTGCTCCACGTGGTCGCCGTGGCTCATCCAGACCTGCTGCTCCGGGTCCAGCCCCTGGAACAGGACGCTGTCCGGGTCCTGCACCTGGATGGCGGCCTTGCCGTACTCCCGGTGGGCGGAACGGTGGATGACGCCGCCGGCGTTGCGGGCCAGCAGCTGCTGGCCGTAGCACACGCCCAGGATCGGCACGCCCAGCTCAAGGATGGCCGGATCCAGGTCGGGCGCGCCCGCCTCCAGCACCGACTTCGGGCCGCCCGAGAGAATGATGCCGCGCAGATCGGCGCCCTTGATCTCCTCGGCGGTCGCCGCCGGTCCGTACACCAGTCCGAACGCTCCCAGTTCCCTCAGCCTGCGGGTGATCAGCCGGGTGAACTGAGACCCGTAGTCCAGAATGGCGATGCGCTCATGGTGCATGGTTCCCCCGCTTCAACAATCCTTGAGAATACCGGAGATTGGCCCTAGGCGCGAAGGGCGGCGGGTCACTGGGCCTTCTTGAACGATTCGTCGGTGTCCATCATGATCCAGCTGCGCCCCTCCAGGCGGTAGGATGCGTGCCGTTCCTTGGTTTCGCCGACCTTCACGCCCGGGTGCAGGGCCAGGAAGAGCGGGAACAGTTCGGTGGGGTGGACCAGCCGGATCAGGTAGCTGACCCGCACCCCGTCCCGGGTGACCTCCCTGCGGGGGAGGGTCCGGACGAACTCGGCTTCGGCCGCCGGCAGCTCGAACCCGCTGGCGCCGGTGCGGATGGTCTTGGGCGCCTGGGGCTTGAGCTTGAACTGGAACTGCTCGCGGTCCCCTTCGCTGCTCCGGGTCACCTGGAACCAGCCGCTGCGGGTGAGCGCCTCCTGCAGGCTCACCAGCTTGGCGTGCTCGGGCGAGCCCTTGATGGCCTTGGCGGATTCGGGGACCTTCACCGAGACCACCACCGGGTAGTCCTTGCGGATATCGTTCTCGGCCTCGCGCCGGGACAGGGGGGAAGCGCCGCAGCCCAGCGCGGTGGCCAGCAGGGTGATGGCGATCAGGCGGCGCAGCGTCACGGGGTCCTCCGGCATGATGGTATGGCCCCATTTTGGCCCCACCGGGAGGCTGTGACTACCCTCACTTTAGGAGCGTACTATAATGGCCGAGCCACCTAGGGGTCCAACGTGAACAAGCAATATTTAGATTTCCTATCATCAGAGCTGGACAAGTTGAAAGAGCAGGGGCTCTATAAAAAAGAGAGGATCATGGCCTCCCCCCAGGGCGCCTCGGTGCTGGTCAACGGCCAGAAAGTCCTCAACATGTGCGCCAACAACTACCTCGGTCTGGCCAACCATCCGGAGCTGGTGAAAGCCGCGCAGGAGGGCTTGGCCCAGCGCGGTTTCGGCATGTCCAGCGTGCGTTTCATCTGCGGCACCCAGGATATCCACAAGGAACTGGAAGCCCAGCTCAGCGCGTTCCTGGGCATGGAGGACACCCAGCTCTACGGCAGCTGCTTCGACGCCAACGGCGGCGTGTTCGAGGCGCTGCTGGGCGAGGATGACGCCGTCATCTCCGACGCCCTCAACCACGCCTCCATCATCGACGGCGTCCGGCTCTGCAAGGCCAAGCGGTTCCGCTACGCCAACAGCGACATGGCCGACCTGGAAGTCCAGCTCAAGGCCGCCGACGCCGCCGGCGCCCGGTTCAAGCTGGTGGTGACCGACGGCGTGTTCAGCATGGACGGCTACCTGGCCAACCTGCCGGGCGTCTGCGATCTGGCCGAGCGCTACGGCGCCATGGTCATGGTCGACGACAGCCACGCGGTGGGCTTCATCGGCGAGAACGGCCGGGGCACCCATGAGCACCACCACGTCATGGGCCGGGTGGACATCCTCACCGGCACCCTGGGCAAGGCCCTGGGCGGCGCGTCGGGCGGCTACATCGCCTCCAGCCAGTCGGTGGTCGACATGCTCCGGCAGAAGTCCAGGCCGTACCTGTTCTCCAACACCCTCGCCCCCTCCATCGTCGCCACCAGCCTGAAGGTGCTGGCCATGCTCCGGGAAGGGGACGGGCTGCGCAGGCAGCTGCGGGCCAACGCCCTGCAGTTCCGCACCGGCATGGAGGCGCTGGGCTTCAAGCTGCTCCAGGGCGAGCACCCGATCATCCCGGTCATGTTCTACGACGCGCCGCTGGCCCAGGCCTTCGCCGCCGCGCTGCTGGAAGAGGGGGTCTACGTCACCGGGTTCTTCTTCCCGGTGGTGCCCAAGGGCCAGGCCCGCATCCGCACCCAGATGTCGGCCGGCCACAGCTCCGAAGACATCGCCGCCGCCATCAAGGCCTTCGCCAAGGTGGGCCGCTCGCTGGGCGTGATCAAGTAGCCGAACGCAACCGAATCCACGAGGTGATCCATGAAGGCACTGGTCAAGAGCAAGCGTGAGCCCGGTCTGTGGATGGAGGACGTCCCGGTCCCCACCATCGGCCCCAATGACGTGCTCATCCGCATCCACACGTCCGCCATCTGCGGCACCGACATGCACATCTGGAACTGGGACACCTGGAGCCAGAAGACCATTCCGGTGCCCATGCACGTGGGCCACGAGTACGCCGGGGTGATCGAGCAGATCGGCGATGAAGTGGAAGGCTACAAGGTCGGCGACCGGGTCTCGGGCGAAGGCCACATCGTCTGCGGCCACTGCCGCAACTGCAAGGCCGGCAAGCGCCACCTCTGCCCCAACACGGTCGGAGTGGGGGTCAACCGGCCCGGCTCGTTCGCCGAATACCTGGCGCTGCCCGCCACCAACCTGTTCAAGCTGCGCGACGGCATCTCCAACGAGATGGCCGCCATCTTCGATCCGTTCGGCAACGCCACCCACACCGCCCTCTCCTTCAACATGGTGGGCGAGGACGTGCTGATCACCGGCGCCGGACCGATCGGCTGCATGGGGGCGGCCATCGCCCGCTTCGTCGGGGCCCGCAACGTGGTCATCACCGACGTGAACGAGTACCGCCTGGAACTGGCCCGCAAGATGGGCGCCACCCGGGCCGTGAACGTGAGCAAGGAAAGCCTGAAGTCGGTCATGGCCGAACTGGGCATGACCGAAGGCTTTGACGTGGGCCTGGAGATGAGCGGCAACGGCAACGCCTTCCGGGGCATGATCGACGGTATGGTGAACGGCGGGCGGGTCGCCCTGCTGGGCATCTTCCCGGAGGACGTGGCCATCGACTGGGGCAAGGTGATCTTCAAGGGACTGTTCATGAAGGGCATCTACGGCCGGGAGATGTTCGAAACCTGGTACAAGATGGCCGCCATGATCGAGGCCGGCCTGGACATCAGCCAGGTCATCACCCACCGCTTCCCCATCGACGATTTCCGCCAGGGCTTCGAAGTCATGGGCAGCGGCAAGTCCGGGAAGGTGATCCTGGACTGGGGCGTCAAGTAACCCGGACCCGCCGCCGATAAGCAGAGAACGGAGTGGATGCCGAATCCACTCCGTTCTTCTTGATTCCAAACAAGATGTTTTATACATTTAAAAATCATCATTGGATAAATTGATTTCAGAAACGGAGCGACCATGCGATACCCCATTCTCCGGGTCCTGCCATGGGCCCTGCTGGCGACCTGCCTTTGCGCCGGGGAGCTCGCCGCGCCCACGGCGGCCAAGTTCATCCGGGTCATCGTCCAGGCCAGCGGCGGAAGCAAGGCCGCCTGCGTGGAGAAGGAGATCGCCGGAGAGCTTTCCGGCCTGGGCGTGGCCATCGACCCGGAGGCGAAAGTCTGCTGGGCCGCCTCGGAGAAGGAGGTCGCCCGGCTCGCCGGCCTGAAGAAGCTGGTGATCTGCGGCAACCCTGACTGGATCGCCCAAGGCGCTTCGGTGGCGGTCACCGCCGAAGGCGGCCGGCCGGCCATCTACATCAGCCTCAAGAATCTCGGCGCCACCGGCGTCACTCTGCCCGACAGCATCGTCAAGATTTCCAAGGTGGTCAAATGAGGCCCTCGCTCCGCACCCTCCCCCTCCGCGTCCTGGCGATCCTGACGCTCCCGCTGGGCGCCCAGGGGACTCCCAAGGTTCCCGTCGACCTGTCCTCGGAGATGGACGATATCCTCAACACCGACCAGATCGGCGCGGCCAGCAAGCACGTGCAGGACGTGGCCAGCGCGCCGGCCGACGTGGTGGTGCTGCGCTCCAGCGAACTCAAGGCGCTCGGCTACCGCACCCTGGGCGACGCCCTGGGCGGCGTGCTGGGCTTCCGCAGCAACCAGGACCATGCCTACCAGGGCCTGGCCTCGGCCGGGGTCTACGCGCTGGGCGACCAGAACACCCGGGTCCTGGTCCTGCTGGACGGCCACGCCCTCAACAGCCCGGCCGAAGTGGGCTCGAGCAAGGTGGGCGAGGACTTCGGCCTGCCCCTGGAGCTGGTGGACCACATCGAGGTGGTCCGGGGCCCGGCTTCCAGCCTCTACGGCAACAACGCCTTCCAGGCGCTGGTCAACGTCGTCTCGCTGACCGCCGCAGCCTCCGGACAGCGCCCGTTCCAGGCCGCGGCGACGGCCGGGACCGGGGGGCTTTCGGAGCTCTGGGCCCAGCAGACGCTCACCCTGGGCGGCGTGACCGGCAGCCTGATGCTGTCCGGGTTCCAGCGAACCGGCACCGCCCAGCTCTATCCCCAGCTCCAGGCGGAACCCCTCGGCGCCAGCGCCGACCGCGAAGAACGGCAGAGCGCCTACCTCTACGTCAAGGGCCCCCAATGGAGCTTCGCCGGCTCCCTGCTCAGCAGGACCCAGCGGCTGGCCTCAGCCCCCTACCAGAGCCTGCCGGGAGATCCGGACAACCACTACCGCAACCGGCGCATGTCCGGGGAGTTCAAGTGGGAGCCGGTGACCGAGAACGTGCACTGGATGGTCCGGATGTTCGGCGACAAGAACGAGTTTGATGATCAGTTTATCGCTGCCGCCGACCAGTCCCGGAGCGCCGACTCCGACCCGGACCGCAGCCTGGGCGCCGAGTTGCAGGGCCGGGCCTCGCTGGGCGAGCATTTCACCCTCACCTTCGGCACCGAGCAGCAGTTCCACCGCTACAACGGGGTCTACCTGGCGGACGGGGTGGAGATCAATACCGACGTGGCCTACAGCGTGGGCAACAGCTACATGGAGGGCAACTGGCAGCCCAGCGCCGCCTGGAACGTGGTGGCCGGGGTGCAGCGGGCCGATTGGCGCCCGACCCAGATCCGCAACAGCAACAACGGAACGGCGCAGAATCAGGACAAGGTGAGCATCTCCCGGCTGACCCCGCGGCTGTCGGTCATTTTCAAGCCGGGCTCCGCGGACGTGGTCAAGTTCATCTATGGCCAAGGTTTCCGCTTTCCGACCATCTTCGAGGAATACTACACGGACGGGGCGACCCAGTTCGCCAACACGGCGCTCAAGCCCGAGGTGCTGACCAGCGAGCAGGTGTCCTGGTCGCGCAAGTGGAGCCCCCAGTTCAGCAGCCATGGGGCGGTGATGTTCTACCGGGCCGAGCATGCCATCTCCGCCTTGTCGAGCGATGACGCCCAGCAGTTCCAGAACGCCCCGGATCCGCTCAAGGGCACGGCGGCGGAAGCCGAACTGGCCTGGCACCGGGGCGGGACCGAAGTCACCGGCGGCGCCGGATGGTACGACTGGACCTACCAGGGCAGGGAGCTGGCCAACACCAGCCGCTGGCTGGCCGTGTTCAGGGCCATCCAGCGGGCCGGGGACTGGACCCTGGCCGGGGAGGCCCGCTACGTGGCGGGCCGGCAGAACACCGACCCCGTCACCGGCGCCGTCCTCACCACGGTGCCCGCCAACTGGACCCTGCGCGCTTCCCTGCGCCGGGAATGGGGCTGGGGCTGGGGCCAGGTCTCCCTGGAGGACCTCACCAACAGCCGCCGGCGCGACCTGGTGGCCGTGGAGTACGCCCCGGTCACCTGGATGGAAGGCGACGGCCGGGCCGTGAACGCCACCCTGGGGGTACGGTTCTAGACATCATGTATTGGCCCGGCACATCCAATACATGATGTCTAGCGCACCGGTTGCGGCACCGGGATTGGGGGGAGGATCTTTTCCTTGTAGAACTCCCCGTCGACGATGAAGGTGTCGGCGGCTAGGCCATCGCCGCCGGGCTGGAGGTCCACCCCCAGGCTGGCCAGGTGGTAGCTGTCCAGCTTGGTGCCCAGGACCTGGACCGTGCGGCCCTTGCGGTCCTTGGTGTTCATGATCGGGGTGCCCACGAAGGGACGGTAGAAGAACGGGTGCTTCCAGGGGGTCTCCGGCTCCTCCTCCAGGTAGTCCGGAACCAGGGCGGACAGGTAGCGTGGATACTCGCCGTGCTTGCCCTTGTAGCGGGTCAGGGCGTCGGCGGTCCGCTTCATGATGCTGCGCAGGTGCCGCTGGTGCTCCAGGAGGTCCTGGCGCAGCAGCGCGTCCATGAGGTAGAGGTCCTTGACGGCCTGCTGCCCGGTGGGGGTGTCGGGATACTTGGCCGCCAGCTGGGCCATGATCGCCCTGGCCTCCAGCTGCTTGCTCTGCTGGTTCAGGTGGATGGCCTCGTCATAGAGCTGCTGGGGCACGCGCGGGTCTTCCGACTGGCAGGACAAGCACACCAGCATCAGGGGCAGGGCCACAGAACGAACGAAGACCATGGCCGAACCATAGCACCAACGGGTTCAAGGTTGAAGGTACCCCGCTACACTGAACTCATGCGGATGTTGGCTCAGCACTCCCCCGGATTCGACCCCGCCACTCCGTGGCTGGACTGCGAGACCTTGAATCCAAGGGAAAGCCATTTGTTTCAACATTTCAAGGTCAGGCGCCGATCCCCCCACACCTCCCGGGAACATGATTTCACCCGTCTGGTCTGTCCGGACTGGGTGAACGTGGTGGCCTTCACCGCCCCTGAGCGCGGGGGTGAGCTGTTGCTGGTGGAACAGTTCCGCCACGGCATCGACGCCAGCACGATGGAGGTCATCGGCGGGGTGTGCGACCGGGGCGAGGATCCGGCCCTCACCGCCCGGCGCGAACTGCTGGAGGAGACCGGACATGCCGCAGGCCAGTGGCTGGAGCTGGGCAGCTGCGCGCCCAATCCGGCGGTCCAGAACAACCGCTGCCATTTCTTCCTGGCCCGGGACTGCGTGCCGGTGGCCGACCTGGACCTGGATCCCTCCGAGGAGCTGCGGGTCTGGGCGGCGCCCTGGGCCGAGGCCGAGCGGATGCTGCGGGCCGGGACCCTGGACCACGCCCTGGTCATGGCGGCCTTCCTGCGCCTGTTCCTGTGGCCGGGCTGGGCGGACCTGGAACGGGAACTGCGCGGCCGGGACTGATCCCGCTTGCTACCATGCTGAGAAAAACCTTACTAGCTGCTACATTTGAATTGTTCCGGAGGGATGAATGGCCAGTGAATGCACTTTCGACGTGGTTTCCAAAGTGGACATGGACGAGGTCAAGAACGCGGTCGCCCAGGCCACCAAGGAGATCGGCCAGCGCTTTGATTTCAAGGGCTCGATCTCCAAGATCGAACTGAAGGAGGAGGGCGTGCTGACCCTCACCAGCGATGACGAGATCCGGCTCCGGGCCGTCATCGAGGTGCTGCAGAGCAAGCTGGTGAAGCGCGGCGTCAGCATCCGGGCCATGGAGTTCGGCAAGATCGAGGCCGCCAGCAAGGGCGCCGCCCGGCAGGAGGTCAAGATCCTCCAGGGCATCCCGGTGGAGAAGGCCAAGGGCCTGGTCAAGACCCTCAAGGACAGCAAGATGAAGGTCCAGGCCTCGATCCAGGGCGACCAGCTGCGGATCTCCGGCAAGAGCAAGGACGACCTCCAGGAGGCCATGGCCCTGCTCAAGAAGAACGACCAGGGACTGGATCTCCAGTTCACCAACTTCCGGTCCTAGCGAGTGTCCCGCCTCGATCTGCTCCGCTACTTCCTGCCCATCGCCCCCAAGCTGGCCCTGGTGGAGGCGGAACTGCAGCGCACCCTCCAGTCCGACCTGCCGGTGGTGCGCAGGCTCGCCGGCCACGTGGGCAGCGGCAAGGGCAAGCGGCTCAGGCCGGCCCTGGTGCTGCTGTGCAGCCGCCTGTGCGGAGTGGACTCCGGGGAGGATGTGCGGTTCGCGGCGGTGTTCGAACTGGTGCACACGGCCACCCTGGTCCACGACGACGTCATCGACCACGCCGAGACCCGGCGCAGCAAGCCCACCCTGAACGCCCTGTGGGGCAACACCCTCACTGTCCTGTTCGGGGACCTGCTGTACATGCATTCCATGTCCTCGGCCATCGCCGGCCGCTCCTTCCGGATGCTGGAGATCCTGGCCGAAGTGACCACCCGGATGATCGAAGGGGAGCTGATCCAGAACGACTTCCTGTTCAACCTGGAGACCACCCGGAAGGAATACTTCGAGATCCAGGAGCGCAAGACCGCGCTGCTGTTCTCCGGCTGCACCGAGACCGCCGGCGTGATCGCCCACCGGCCGGAAGCCGATTGCGCGGCCCTGCGCCGGTTCGGCCTGGAGATCGGCCGGGCCTTCCAGCTGGTGGACGATCTGCTGGACTACACCGCCACCAGCGAGCAGATGGGCAAGCCGGTGTTCTCCGATCTGCACGAAGGCAAGCTGACCCTGCCGCTGCTCACGCTGATGGAGCGGGCGCCCGGGGAGGTCCGGCCCATCATCGAGCGGATCTGGGCGGCCGGGGAGGAAGTGCCGATCCGGATCGAGGATGAGCGGGCCCTGCGCACCCTGCTGGAGGCCCACGACGCCTACACCGAGACCCGGGCCCTGGCCCGGCAGGCCTCGAAGGCCGCCACCGCGGCGCTGACGGCGGTGGCCGGGGACAAGTCGACCAAGAAGCTGCTGCTGGAGATCCCGGAGTTCCTGCTGGCCAGGAGTTCCTAGCCCAGGGCCCCCGGCTGGGTCCGGGGATCCCAGTCGATCTCCGCCCGCTTGAGCGAAGCCATGAAAGTCTCCTTGTCGGGGGCCTTGTGGTAGGCCTCCCGGGTCTCGACCCGGCCGCTCTGGATCAGTTCGATCAGCGCGTCGTTCATCAGCTTCTGGCCATACGCCCGTCCGGTCTGCATGGCGCTGGGGATCTGGAAGTTCTTGCCTTCCCGGATCAGGTTGGTGATCGCCGGGGTGATGAACAGGGATTCCAGGGCCGCGATCCGGCCGCCGCCGACCCGCTTGAGCAGGATCTGGCTGACCACGCACTTCAGCGAGTCCGCCAGCATCACCCGGATCTGCTGCTGGCGGTCGGCCGGGAACTGGTCGACGATCCGGTCGATGGTGCCCACGGCGCTGCTGGTGTGCAGGGTGCCGAACACCAGGTGGCCGGTGACGGCGGTCTCGAGGGCGATGGCGATGGTCTCCAGGTCGCGCATCTCGCCCACCATCACGATGTCCGGATCCTCCCGCAGGGCGGCCCGCAGGCCGCTCTTGAAGGAGTCGGTGTGGGTCCCCACCTCCCGCTGGTTCACCAGGCAGCGCTGGCGCTGGTGCACGAACTCGATGGGATCCTCGATGGTCAGGATGTGGTCCGAGCGCTGCCGGTTGGCCTGGTCGATGATGGCGGCCAGGGTGGTGGACTTGCCCGATCCGGTGGGGCCGGTGATCAGCACCAGCCCCTTGGGCAGCAGCGCCAGCCGCCGGATGGAGGGGTCCAGGCCGAGCCGGTCCGGGTCCGGGATCTCGTTGGGGATCACCCGGCAGACGAAACCGGGGCCCATCCGGTCGACGAAGAAGTTCACCCGCAGGCGGCAGTGGCCGGTCTCGAAGGGATACGCGAAATCGGCGTCGTTGTGCTCCTGGAAACGGCGCCAGACCAGGGGCGGGGCGATGGCGGCCATGATCTCCAGCAGCTGGCTGGGACCCAGGATGCCGTAGTCCATGAGGTCCTCCAGGTCCCCGTGCACCCGGCAGAGCGGGGTCTCGTAGGAGCTGCAGTGGATGTCCGAGCCCTGGCGGGCCAGCAGTTCCGCGAACAGCGCTTCGGTCAGGGGGTGGGTGCCGAAGGTGGCCGGGGAGCTGCCCGGGGCCGGGGCCGGCGCGGGAGCCAGGGCCGGCGATGGAGCCAGGGCCGGCGATGGAGCCAGGGCCGGCGATGGGGCCAGGGCCGGCGTGGGAACCAGGGCCGGCGAAGGGGCCAGGGCCGGCCGGGCCATGGCGCCCGCCTGGATGCGGATGCCCTGGGGGTTCCGGGTGAAGGTGATGCGGAACGACTCGCCGCCGGCCGCATGGTCGAAGCTGGCTTCGCCCCGGGTGTTCCAGGACTCCTCCAGGAAGTGCGGGAGCAGCTCCCGGGCCAGCATCTCGATCATGGTCGAGGGCATGGGGTTGGGCAGGAGGGCCAGACCGCCGCCGCCGGCCAGCTGCAGCATCGGCTGGTGGTCGGGCTCCAGCAGCAGCCCGACTCCTCCCCTGGAGGTGACGTGGGCCAGGAGCTTGTCCAACTGAGGCATGGCCGTCTCCATTTCACGAATTATTCTATCCGGCGGACGTTGGGGATTTCGCTACACTTGTTGCTCAACTCCGGAACCACCTGTTTCACCCGCCCATTTTCAGGAGTCTTGATGGACATCCACGAGTACCAGGCCAAGGAACTGCTCCGCCAGTTCAACGTCGCCACCCCCGACGGCCGGGTGGCCAGCGACGCCGCGCAAGCGCGCGCCATCACTGAGGAATACGGCGGCCAGAGCGTGGTCAAGGCCCAGATCCACGCCGGGGGCCGGGGCAAGGGCGGCGGGGTGAAGTTCGCCAAGAGCCCCGACGAGGCCGCGCAGCTGTTCGAGCGGATGCACGGCATGACCCTGGTGACCAAGCAGACCGGGCCGGAAGGCCGCAAGGTCGGCACCGTGTTCATCGCCAGGCCGGTGGACATCGCCAAGGAGCTCTACCTGAGCCTGCTGGTGGACCGGATCTCGGGCCGGGTGGCGTTCCTCGCCTCCTCCGAAGGCGGGGTGGAGATCGAGGAGGTGGCGGCCAGGACCCCGGAAAAGATCGTCAAGGTGGTGGTGGACCCCTGCGTGGGGCTGGCCGGCTACCAGATCCGGGAGCTGGCCCACGCCCTGGGCCTCACCGGCGACGCCTTCAAGCAGTCGGCCACGTTCCTGCGCAACCTCTACCGGCTGTTCCTGGAGAAGGACTGCTCCATGGTGGAGATCAACCCCCTGGTGATCACCGCCCAGGGCGAGCTGACCGCCCTGGACGCCAAGATCGGCTTCGATGACAACGCCCTGTTCCGCCATCCCGACATCATGGCCTTCCGCGACCGCTCCGAGGAGGCGCCGGCCGAGACCGAGGCCTCGAAGTTCGGCCTCAACTTCATCAAGCTGGACGGCAGCATCGGCTGCATGGTCAACGGCGCCGGCCTGGCCATGGCCACCATGGACATCATCTCCCACCACGGCTCCAGCCCGGCCAACTTCCTGGACGTGGGCGGCGGCGCCAGCGAAGAGGCGGTGAACAACGCGTTCCGGATCATCCTCCAGGATCCCGGGGTGAAGGCGGTGCTGGTGAACATCTTCGGCGGCATCATGCGCTGCGACATCGTCGCCAAGGGCATCGTCAAGGCCTCCCTGGAGAACGGCGTCACGGTGCCGGTGGTGGTCCGGCTGGAAGGCACCAACGTGGAGGAGGGCAAGCGCATCCTCGCCGAGAGCGGCCTGAAGATCCTGGTGGGCGCCAATCTCGATGACGCCGCCCGCAAGGTGGTCGCCGCCATCCAATGACCTCCGCCGCCGCGAACCGTCCGGACGCTCCGGATCCCAGGGCCGAATACGCCGCCAAGTGGTCTGAGTACCAGGCCGTGATGCACCGCGGCGCCTGGCGGATCGGCTGGGGACTGTTCGCGGCGCTCGTCGGCCTGCTGCCGCTCATGTGGCTGTTCATCTGGCTGGTCGGCCCCCGCGGCTGGGAGCGGACCGCGTTCCACGCGCCCGCGCTCATGTGGGTGGCCGTGCCGCTCAGCCTCACCCTGGTGGTGGCCATCCTGTTCCGCCTCTACCGCAAGAACCTGGAACTGGACGCGGTCAAGCGCGGCTACCTGGCGGAGCTCAAGGCCCTCCACGCGGCCCACCCGGAACTGCGCGCCGATTCCGGCCCGCCCCCCTCTCCCGCCCCCGGAAGCCCCGGGGATCCGGACGCCTTTCGCGACGACGACTAACTTATTCCGCAGAAGAGGTAACCCATGTCCATCCTGGTCGGCACCGACACCAGACTGATCGTTCAAGGCATCACCGGCCACGAGGGCCTGTACCACGCCAAGGGCTGCCGCGACTACGGCACCAACGTGGTGGGCGGCGTCACCCCGGGCAAGGGCGGCACCGAGATCGAAGGGTTCCCGGTGTTCAACTGCGTGAAGGAGGCCGTGGCCAGCACCGGGGCCAACGCCTCGGTGATCTTCGTGCCCCCCGCCGGGGCCGCGGACGCCATCCTGGAGGCCGCGGACGCCGGCCTCGCGCTGGTCATCTGCATCACCGAGGGCGTGCCCATCCTGGACATGGTCAAGGTCAAGCAGGCCCTGGCCAACCATCCCGGGACCCGGCTGGTGGGACCCAACTGCCCGGGCGTCATCTCGCCGGGCAAGGCCAAGATCGGAATCATGCCCGGACGGATCCACCTGCCCGGCCACGTGGGCATCATCTCCCGCTCCGGCACCCTGGCCTACGAGGCCGTGGGCCAGCTCACCGCCCTGGGCATCGGCCAGAGCACCTGCGTGGGCATCGGCGGCGACCCGATCAACGGCACCAACTTCATTGACGCCCTGCGCCTGTTCCAGGCCGATCCGGACACCCACGCCATCGTCCTGGTGGGCGAGATCGGCGGCAGCGCCGAAGAGGATGCCGCGGCCTACATCAAGGCCAACGTGACCAAGCCGGTGGTGGCGTTCATCGCCGGCCAGTCGGCCCCCGCGGGGCGCCGGATGGGCCATGCCGGGGCGATCATCAGCGGCGGCAAGGGCACCGCCGCGGCCAAGATGGAAACCCTGCGGGCGGCCGGCATCACCGTGGTGGACAGCCCGGCGGACATGGGCAACGCCATGGCCAGGCTGCTGGCGGCCAAGGCCTGAACCCGGTCACGCCGGGCCGGTCAGCCTGGATTGCAGCGGCGGGACGCCCGGCGAGCGCAGATCGTCGCCGCCGGCGTCCCGCCAGCGCAGGATGGTCTGCGCCGGCAGGCCGTAGCGGCGGGCGATGCCGGCCACCGTCTCCGTGGCGGGAACGAGGTCGTGCACCGCGCCATCCGGGCGCGGTGCCGGCCATGGGCCGGGGTCCGGGGGTTGCTTGGAACGCACAGGCATGGGGCCGCTCCTGGTCAGGCCGGTGAAACGTTCGCCTCCGGCCGTCCTGGAAATAGTGTCGGTCCGGAGGCATCAAGAAAGCGTCAATCCTGCCGCCCTTTCCGCAAGCCGTCATCCGGCTTCCACGAACACCACCCCCCGCGCGGCCAGTTCGGTCCGGATGAAGTCCCAGCATCCGGGTTCCCGGCCCACGAATTCGGGCGGGGAAATGCCCGCGCGGCGGTAGCGGCCGGATGCCACCAGGCGCACCATGGCGGTGCAGGTGTAGCCGGTGGTGCGGGCCATGGAGGTGGTGCCGGTGGCCCGGTCGTAGCGGTCCAGGAGGTTGAACACCCGCCGCCGGGGTTGGCCGTCCTTCAGTCCCTCCACCGTCACCCGCATGATGGTGAAGTCCTCGTCCCCCTCCTCCATCTGCCAGAGCGGAAACAGCAGGCGGGCGGTGAGGTCCATTGGGGCGACCTGGACGCCCCCCGCGTTCACCGGGGTCCGGCCGAAGAAGCCGGCCTCCCGCAGCATGCGCATCTTTTCGATGTGGCCTGGGTAGCGCAGGGTCTTCTCCTGCTTGAAGGGCGCCGCCACGGTGTGCAGCAGGGTGCGCAGACCATCGGTGTTGAACGCCTCCAGGGTGCCCACTCCGGGGAAATCGAGCAGTTCCGGCTCTGACAGGGCGGGCAGCACCACCTCTTCGCCACGGGCCACATAGCGGGCCGGACGGGTGTATTCCTCCAGCACGTCGACCGGCGAGAACCCGGCCTTGTATTCGAACGGCCAGGTGCGCACCACTGGCAGGCCGCCCACCAGGCACTCGAACCGGGTGATCCGGTCCCATTGCCGGTCCAGGTCGCCCAGGATCAGGTTGCCGCAGCCCGGGGCCACGCCCGAATCCATGACCGCGACCAGGCCGCCGGCCTTGGCCAGGGCGTCGAGCCGGAACGGATCCTCCTCGAAAAAGGAGATGTCCACCATCGGCCGGCCCGCCTCCAGCACGGCCTCCATGGTGCGGAAGCCCATGAAGCCCGGGACCGCTCCCACCACCAGATCCGCACCCTGGACCGCCTCCCGGACGCCCGCCGGGGTGGCCAGATCGCAGGGCCGGCCCGGAACGCCCCGGGCGGCCAGCAGGGCCAAGGCCGGCTCCGACCGGTCGGCCACGGTCACCTGGAATTCACCGTTCCGGGCCAGGTCCAGGGCCATGGCGGAGCCGACGCGTCCCGCGCCGAGGATGGTGATCTGCTTCATGGGGGTTCTCCGGCG